>ENA-OWNT01005282-OWNT01005282.1-seawater-metagenome-genome-assembly--contig:-NODE-5282-length-10735-cov-4.417151_pt1 | contig 10735 bp, 10 predicted proteins | sample MGYA00238136_ERZ651165 | MGnify/ENA primary metagenome ERZ651165 (study PRJEB26861, sample SAMN08777766) | seawater metagenome | isolation source: coastal seawater | place: USA: Florida | collected...
CCGGCCCCCGGCCCCCGCCGGCGCGCCCTCGCGGCCCCCGGCGCCACGCCCCGACCGGTCCGCCTTGCCCGGTCACGCCCCGACCGACATGACCAAGCCCGCCCGGCCCAAGGAAGGCGGGCTCACCATGCACCTCGAGGAGGTCGGAGAGGCCACCGTCCTACGCGACGGCCCCCCACCCGGCCGCCCGGCGACCCCCGCCGACGGCGACGACACCGCCCTCCGGGCCGAGCGGCGCAGCATCGGCGACGAAGAGACCATCCCCGCCGAGATGATGCGGGCCTCGCTCCCTCCGGGTCAGGAGCCCACCGAGCCCGTGGCCGTCCCCGATGGCAAGCCCAAGGGTCGCCCCAAGCCCTCGACCGACGACACCACCATCCGCAAGCCCGAGAGCAAGCGCGACGGCGCCAAGCCCTCCGCCAAGCCCCCGGCGAAGAAGAAGCCGGCGGCCAAGCCGAAGGCCAAGGCCAAGGGCAAGAAGGGCTCGCCGGTCGAGATCTCCGCGCTCGAAGACAGCACCGACTCCTACCGCGACCCTGCCATCGCCTGGCTCCTCACCATCTTCACGGTGATGGTGCTCGGCGTCGGCCTGATCGCTTTCCTGCTGCTGCTGCTCTACATCATCTGAGCACCGGCTAAGCGCGCGGGTCAGCGCACTAATCAGCGCGGGTCGCCGACCTTGCTCGGGCGCTCGAAGGAGCGGCGTCCGATCCAGTCGGGGAAGGTCTTGCCCATGTTGTAGCCGGCCCAGTTGCCGGTGAACTGAGCCACGAAGATGCGGTCCTCCGGGGCCAGGTGGGCCTTGAGCAGCGTGCGGATCTGGCCCGCGTGCATGCGGCTCTCCACGAGCCAGGTGGCGTCGAGCCGGTCGGACCACGGGCCGAGGGCCTTGATGGCCAGCACGAAGCCTTCGTAGGACGGATCGTCGATGGGCTTCGAGAGCTTGGTGGACACCATGTACATCATGAGCGGGACCTCCTGAGGGTCGACACGCTATCGCGCCCGGCGTCGCTCCCGTAGGGGCACCGGTGGCTCCACGGTTGCCCAGGGTCGCCGGGTGGCGGGGTCGACCGCACGAAGGGCCCGCTTCACATCGGCGAACCGCCCGCCGGCCTGGTGCGCTGCGTAGAGGGCCTCGCCGACCTCCGGGCCCCCCTGGGAGAGCTCGTGCTCCACCCACGCCCAGCGGGCCGACGTCGGCCGCAGCTCCACCGAGCGACGCAGCCCCTTCCGCAGGCGCTTCAGACGCTTGTCGACCGCCGAGATGCCCGCGAAGGGGGCGCCATCGAGGGGGGTGTTGCGCTTGGCCACCAGCGGGGCCACGCCCAGGGCCACCCGGGTGCCTCCGGCCAGGGCGTCGAGCTCGTTCGTGAACGCGATCAGCTCGTCGATGTCGTCGTCGGTCTCGTCGGGCAGGCCGACGATCATGTAGACCTTGAACACCGCATAGCCGAGCTCTCCAGCCAGCGCGGCACAGGCCCGGAGGTCGTCGCTGCGCGTGTTCTTCGCGATGGTGCGGCGCAGGCGCTCGCTGGCGCCATCGCTGGCGACCGTGAGGGTGCGGGCGCCGCTGGTGCGCAGCAGCTGCGCGATGGCCGGCTTGCGCGCGATGCGATCGGCGCGAAGGGAGGACAGGGAGACCGACTTCCCCTGCGCCACCAGCGTCTCCAGGAGAGGAATCAGCTGGGGGTGGTCGGAGATGGCGGCGCCCACCAGGCCCACCTTCCGAGCCATCTCGGGCACGTAGTCGGTGATCCTCTCCGGCGTGACCAGGCGCATGCCTCCGTTGGTGGTGCGCCGCATCACGCAGAAGCTGCACATGCGGTGACAACCACGCTCTCCCTCGATGAGGAACATGTCGGAGAGCTCGGCGTCGGGGCTGAGGATCCGGCTCCGCGCGGGGAGGCAGCGGTCCGAGGCCTTGGCGATCGGCGGGAGCCGGGTGCCGTGCCGCTCGGGCACGTAGCCGCCGGGGAGCGAGGCGATGTGGTCGAGCCACGCCTCCCGATCGTCGCAGTCGAAGAAGCCGCTGACCCCCTGCGGGGCCGTGTCTTCTGCCTCCCCGAGGAGCATGGCGTCGACGAAGGGCGCCGCCACCAGCGGGCTCGCCATGGAGATCGGCCCGCCCAGCAAGATCTGCGGATGGTGGGGGCCACGATCGCGACGCAGGGGCGGGATGCCGGCCAGCTCCAGCAGCTGGATGAGCCCCAGCACCTCGAGCTCGTACGCCAGCGACACGGCCCAGAGGGGGTAGCGGCTGGCCATCGCGCCCGTCTCGCACGTGACGAGGGGCTCGCGGGCGACGCGCCAGGCATCGGGGTCGTCGGGCAGGAACACCCGCTCCGCCGCGATGCCCGCCTCACGCAGGCCGCCGAGCACCTGCTGGAAGCCCAGCGAGGACATGCCCGCGCGGTACGGTGACGGGTAGCACAGGGCCACGCGCCGGGGCCCGGGCACGAACTCGCTTCCCGGGGCGCCCGTGGGCCGCTCGCGGGCCACACGCTCCCGCACGATGTCCGACAGCCTCGGCATCCGGTCCCCATACCCCCTGCCAGCACGAACGACCCACCCAGGAGCCATGATGCGGGCCGACCCCCACAGCCACGCCGACCTCGAGCAGGGCCGAGTGACCCACCTCAGCTGGGTCCTCACGGTCGACTTCGAGGCCCGCTGCCTCCACGGAGAGGCCCGCCTCAGCTTGGCGGAGGCCGCCAGCGGGCCCCTCACCCTCGACACCCGCAGCCTCCACATCCACGCCGTGACCGACGCCGACGGCCGGCCGCTGCCCTTCGACCTCGGCACGGCCGACCCGATCCTCGGCGCCCCCCTCACGGTCCACCGCGACCACCCCGTCGGCGAGCTGGTGCTGCGCTACCGCACCGCCACCGACGCCTCCGCCCTGCTGTGGCTGGAGGCCGCCCAGACCGCCTCGGGCCGCCCCTTCCTCCTCACCCAGTGCCAGGCCATCCATGCCCGCAGCATCGTGCCTCTCCAGGACACCCCGCGCGCTCGGATCACCTACGACGCAGCCATCACCGTGCCGGGGGAGATGGTCCCGGTGATGTCTGCGGCGCCCGGCGCGCGCGACGGCGACACCTGGCGCTTCGACATGCCCCAGCCGATCCCGCCCTACCTGCTGGCCCTGGCCGTCGGTGACCTCGTCCCACGCGACCTCGGCCCCCGCACGCGGGTGTTCGCCGAGCCCTCCGTGGCCGACGCCGCGGCCTGGGAGTTCGCCGATGTCGAGCGCATGCTCGCCGCCGCCGAGGACCTCTTCGGCCCCTACCGCTGGGACCGCTACGACGCCGTCGTGCTGCCCGGGGCCTTCCCCCTCGGCGGCATGGAGAACCCGCGGATGACCTTCCTCACGCCGACGCTGATCGCCGGCGACCGGAGCCTGGTGAACGTGCTCGCCCACGAGCTCGCCCACTCCTGGACCGGCAACCTCGTCACCAACGCCGACAACGAGCACTTCTGGCTCAACGAGGGCTGGACCGTCTACGCCGAGCGCCGGATCCTCGAGGCGCTCGAGGGCACCGAGGTGGCCCACCAGTCCGCCGCCCTGGCCCGGGTCCGCCTCGAGGAACAGATCGCACGCCGCCACGACGCGGGCCAGCGAACCGCCCTCACCTACGACCAGGCGGGACTCGACCCCGACGCCGAGTTCTGCCTGGTCCCCTACGAGAAGGGCTTCCTGCTGCTGGCCGCCATCGAGCAGGCGGTGGGCCGGCCCCGCTTCGACCGCTTCACCCGCGCCTACATCGAGCGCTTCGCCTTCCAGAGCATCACCACGGGCGACTTCCTCGCTTTCCTCGCCGAGCAACTCCCGGACCACGGTGTCGACCTGGACCCCTGGCTCTACGAGGACGGCCTGCCTCCCAGCGCCCCCCGCTTCCCGGTGCCGCGCCTCGACGCCCTCGGCTCCGCCGCCCGGGACCTGCCCGGCACCGATCCTGCGACCTGGCCCCGCCCCCAGCGGGTCGCCGAGACCCTCTACTTCTTGAGCCAGCTCCCGCTCCTCGACGGGCCCACCGCCCTCGCCCTCGCCGAGCACATCGGGCTGCGAGGCACCCGGAACGCCGAGCTTCGGTCGGCCTGGCTGTCACTGGCCATCCGCGCTGGTGTGGTGGAGGAAGCCGAGCTGGAGGCATTCGTGGGGTCCGTGGGCCGCACCAAGCTCCTCGCCCCGATCGTCCGCGCCTTGGTCGCCAGCGGACGACGCGATCGGGCCCAGGATCTGCGCCAGCGCTACGCGAGCCGCTGGCACGTGAGCACCCGACAGGCCCTGGCGGCGGTGTGACCCGCCGGATCGATCCGAGGAGCGACGCTCCTGCAACTTTCTGTCTCTTTCTCGGATAACACAGGCTTGTCCGCGGCTTTTCGCCCCGAAAAGTGAGTGGGGCGTACCTCCGGACCTCACTTTTTTCGACACACCCACCGGATCGTGTCATAGGCTGCGCAACGGAGGTGACCATGACCAAGATGATTCCCGTGTTCGCGCTTCTGGCTCTCGCTGCCTGTGGCAACCCCGCGAAGAAGGCCTGCAACAACGCTGCCGACTGTGCCGAAGAGGCCGGTGCCGAGCTCGACGTTGACCAGTGCGTGGCCGATGCCGAGACCGCCGAGGAAGAGGCCGACGAGCTCGGTTGCTCCTCGGAGTACAAGGATGCCATGAAGTGCAGCGCCAGCGCCGAGTGCGACGCCGAGACCGGCATCGTGACCGGCTGTGAGGCCGAAGGCCTCGCGCTGTTCGAGTGCGCCGCCGGCGGTGGCAGCGAGGAGAGCTGATCGCTCCCTCGTGCTCATGCACGATGTGCACGGGGCTCCGGCCTCGTGCCGAGGCGAAGCGGGCTGGCTGACGCTGTAGGGGGTGGATAGACCCACGCCCTGGAGCACGCCATGCCCGCTTCTCTCGTCCTTGCCCTCGTCACCGGACTGGTGAGCGAAGCGGCTGCCGCCGACCTGCAGCACTCCCTCGCGTGGGACCTGTCGGTGTCGGGCAGCCCCGTGGGCACCCGAAAGCTGACCATCAAGTACGTGCCCGGCGACAACGGCACGCGGCGCATCCTCGAGTCCTTCACGGACATCGATGGCCAGGTCGGCCCCATCCGCGCCCGCTTCCGCCAGCGCATGACCGCCCACGTCGGTCCGCACGAGCCGGCGAGCTTCCACAGCGTCGTCGAGGAGAACGGGCGCCTGATGGAGATCCAGGGCCGGTGGACCCCTTCCGCCTGGATGGTCACCACCACCGCCGACCGCCGCTCCCGCAGCGTCGACATGCCGCTCAACCGGGTCGACCTGTCCTCCGCCGATCTGATGGACCCCTACACCCAGTTCGGCCTCGACAAGCTCCCCGAGGCCCGCGTGCTGTCCGCCGAGAGCGGCGACGTGATGCAGGGCCCGGTGGCCTCCCTCGGCGTCGACGAGATCCAGATCGACGGCGTGCCGGTGCAGGTCTCCGGCTACCAGTGGACGAGCCCCCAGGGCACTCAGTCCTTCTGGTACAGCCCCGATGGCTTCCTGGTGAAGTACCAGACACAGCTCCTCGGCGTCACCCTCGATGCCCTCCTGCAGGACCCTCCCCCCGGCGGGGTCGACGACTTCCCCGTCGCCGCCGGCGGAGCCAGCATCGAGCGCGTCGATCTGTAGCCGCCGCCCCTGCCGCCCTGTGCGGTAGGCTGCGCGGATGGCGACGTTGTCCGACCACAAAGGCCTCCGCTGGCTCACCCTGTCCGCCCTGTACTTCGCGCAGGGCGTTCCCTGGGGCTTCATCTCGGTAGGCTACGTCGTCCTCTTGGCCGACCTCGGCCTCGACGCCACCGCCATCGGCGCGGCCATGGGCCTGGCCTACCTCCCCTGGTCGTTCAAGATCTTGTGGGGGCCACTGCTCGACGCCGTGCCCTCCCTGCGGATCGGCCGGCGTCGACCGTTCATCGTGTTCGCCGAGCTGATGATGGGCCTCACCCTGCTGGGCCTGCTCACGGTCGATCCGGTCGAGCAGCTGCCGATGGTGAGCTTCCTCCTGTTCCTGCACAACACCTTCGCCGCCCTGCAGGACGTCGCGGTCGACGCCCTGGCGGTCGACATCCTCGACGACGAGGAGCGAGGCACCGCCAATGCCCTCATGTGGGCCGGCAAGTCCCTCGGGGTGGTGTTCGGCGGCGGCGGCGGCACGCTGATCGCGAAGTACACGAGCTGGTCCACCCTGTTCGTCGCCATGGCGATCATCCTCTGGCTGATCATGCTGCTCCCGCTGATGCTTCGGGAGCGCGCCGTCCACGACGACGACGAGGCCCTCTCGCCCGGCCTGCTCCGCCTGGGGGTGTTCCTGGGCCCCTTCCTCCTGGTGGGGGCCGTCATGTACAGCCTGAGCACCCTGGAGGGCATGCTGGGCGACCACTGGGCCGCCCCGCTGGTCAGCGTGGCCCAGCCCTTCGCCGCGGTGGGGGGCGCGCTGCTCGGCTGGCCTCTGGTCGACCGCAAGGGCTTCCGGGCCATGCGGGAGAGCTTCAGCTTCTCTACGCCCTGGTGGGCGCTCCTGGCGGGCATCCTCACCCCCGCCGGCTACGCGATGATCGGCCCGGCCATGTCCAAGCTGGTGCGCGCGGACCTCCAGCTCTCCGAGGAGCGCATCGCCTTCCTCTCGGGGGTGATCGACCCAGCCGCTGGCGTCGTGGGGGCCCTGGTGGGCGGCGTCGTGGCCGACCGGCTGGGTGCCAAGCGCTCCATCGGCCTGTTCATGGGCGCGGTGGGCGGCATGCTGCTGATCTGGGGCCTCACCGAGCCGCAGTGGGGCTGGTTCACCTGGCTCATCGTCTGGACGGCCCTCTTCCAGGGGCTGGTCAATGGCTACAACGCCGGCTCCCTCGGCCTCTTCATGACCGTGTCCAACCCTCGCATCGGTGCCACCCACTTCGCCGTCTACATGGCCGCGACCAACCTGACCTACGCGTGGACCGCCCCGGTCGGTGGGATGATCGCCGACCGCTTCGGCTTCTCGGTGCTGTTCATGGTCGCGGGGGCCCTGCAGCTGCTGACCATCGTGCTGCTGCTCCCCATCGACCTCGACGCGGCCCGCGCGCGCTGGCCCCACCCGGCCGCCCATCCCGAGGAGGAGGGCGCCTAGCAGGATGGTTAGTCCTGCCCATGGCTGACCTTCCCCACGATCTGCAGCATCTCGGCCTCCAGCCCCACCCCGAGGGCGGCTGGTACCGAGAGACCCACCGCTCCGCCCACTGCACGGTGATCGACTTCGTGCTCCTCCCCGGGGAGCGCTCGGCCCTTCACCGGGTGGCCGACCGCGACGAGGTGTGGGTGCATCACCTGGGCGGCCCCCTTCGGCTCCACCTGCTGGTCGACGGCGTCGCCTCCTCCGTGGTGCTCGACGCCGGCCGTGCGAGCGCGGTGGTGCCGCCGGGCGCATGGCAGGGGGCCGAGCCCCTCACCGACGCCTGGGTCTGGGTGTCGTGCATCGTGGCGCCCCCCTTCGCGTTCGACGCCTTCGAGCTCGCTCCCCCAGACATGGCGGTGCCCGCGGCCGTCACCCACTTGCTGCCAGGGGCCCGCTGATGCGCCTGTTCAAGGCCCACGGCCTGGGCAACGACTACCTCGTGCTGGTCGACGGTCCCCCCATCACGGTGCCCACCGCCCGCTCCCTGTGCGACCGCCACCGTGGCCCGGGGGGCGATGGCATCCTGGAGCCCTTCGCCAGCGATCGGGCCGGCGCCGGCATCCGCATCTGGAACCCCGACGGCTCCGTGGCCGAGAAGTCCGGCAACGGGCTCCGCATCGCCAGCTGGTGGCTCCACCACCACCGAGGCCTCGCCGCCGTCCACACGGTGGACACGGGCTTCGACGTCGTTCGGAGCCACGTCCGCGGCGACGAGGTGACCGTGCAGATGGGCTCGGCCACCTTCGAAGCCCCTCGCATCCCGACCGCCGAGTCCGTGCAGGAGCGTCCGATCGATCTGGCCGGCGACACCGTCGTCGTCACCGCGGTCGGCACGGGGAACCCCCACGCGGTGGTCTTCCTCGACGCCCTGCCCGCCGGCCCCGCCCACCTCGACGAGCTCCCCTGGCGCCGCTGGGGGGCCGCCCTCGAGACCCACCCCCTCTTCCCCAACCGCACCAATGTGCAGTTCGCGAAGGTCCTCGGCCCCACCGACATCGAGATCCGAATCTGGGAGCGCGGCGCCGGCGAGACGTCGGCCTCCGGCAGCTCTTCCTGTGGGGTCGTGGCCGCGGCGGTCCGCACGGGCCGGGTCCCGCCGGGCTCGGTCACTGTGCACATGCCCGGGGGCACGCTGCACGTCGCCCTCGACGACGCCTACGCGCTCACGCTCCGCGGCCCCGTGGCCCCGGTGGGCACCTGGGAGGCGGCGCCTGGATTCGCCGCCGCGTGGCCTACCAGCTGAACCAGCCGGAGCGCTTCTTGTAGGGCTGGAGCATCTCGGCCGCTTCGTTGTGCTCGGGGTCGAGCTCGAGGGTTCGCTCCAGCCACTTGATCAGGTAGTCGGTGTCTTGGTTGACCGCGGCGATGCGCGCCCGAAGCCAGGTGATGGAGACGTAGTTCTCCTGCTTCTCCTTGGCGATGGAGCAGGCCCCGAGGGCCTCGGCGAACTGGCCGTTGGCGTAGAAGCGCTCGCCCATCTCGGCCAGCACCTGGATGGCCCGCTCCTCGCACTCGGGATCATCGACCGCCTTGGCCGCCGCCCGCACCGCGCCGGGGCGGTCGTCGAGGTGGACGTGGAACTCAGCGTAGTCGGCCCACCAGTCGGTGCGCTCCGGGTCGATGTTGAGGCCCCGCTCCAGGGACTTCATGGCACCGCTGATGTTGCCCGCGCCCGCCTCGAGCATGGCGATCACGCCGTAGACATCCGCCGGAGTGCCGTCGTTCTCGGCCCACTCGTACGCTTCGTCGAGGGCCTGATCACCCTGGCCCATGGCCTCCATCACCGCGAGGCGCTGGATCTCGCCCAGGAAGGGGTTCTGGCCCCAGCGGGTCTCGGCGGTGGCGAGCTTGAGCGCCAGCACGTAGCGGCCGGAGTCGCCCAGGGCCTCGGAGGCCGCGATGAAGCTCCCCTCGGGGTGGAGCTGGGCGTACCGCGCGTGCATCTCGTGGGCCTCGGCGGCCGTGATGCCGCAGGCCGTGCACCGGATGTTGGTGGGATCGTGCCCCATGGCCTGGTCGATGAGCTGCAGGTCGCCCGTGCAGTTCACGCAGCGGTCGGCGTAGGGGAAGCGAGTGGGAAGCGCGTACTTCTCGGCCCGGTGGACATGGCCGCAGGACGCGCAGAAGTACACGTCGGCCCACTGGTTGTCGATGTAGCGCTGCGTCCACTGAAGATCGGCGACGGGGCAGCAGTTCGCTTGACTCATGCTCGAGACTCCAACGGCCGCCATTCTACATGGGGGCAAGAACAGGGGGCAGCTTACCGCGAATGCCTTGCCCGGAGCGGCCTCCTGGGCACCCCGGTACTCCTGCCGCTCGGGGCGTGGGATCAGCTGAGCGGCGCGGTGTCGCTGGCGGGCTGCAGGCCCGGCGGGAGGAGCGCGGCGACGCCATGGAAGGCACCGGCCAACACCTCGCGGGTGGTGCCGTCGACGCCGACCTGGAGCGCGGGACCAAAGGCCACCCGGAACGGGCCAGGGGTGAGGTGCCGCGAGTCGAGGGGCATGATGTGCTGCGTGCCGTCGACCGCGCAGGGAACGACGCGGACGCCCTCCCCCACCCCCAAGTAGCGATGCACCCCGCGGAGGAAGGAGCCTTGCCGCCCCGTGCGGGTGCGGGACCCCTCCGGATAGAGCAGCATCACCAGACCCTCGGCCGCTGCGTCCCGAGCGCCGTGCAGGCTCGCCCGAGCCTGACGGGCCAGCTCCCGCATGTCGATCTTCTCGGTGTGGGCCAGGGTGGTGGACTGGGGCACGGGCAGCGTGTTCAGGCAGACCGCCGCGATGCGCCGGAAGGTGTCCTGGTAGACCTTCGGGCCCGCCGCCGCGACCAGGCGATCGGCCAGATCGGCATGCCCGGCCCACGCGAGGGCCGCATCGGTGGCGGAGGTGTCGAAGTAGGACAGGTGGTTGCCGAGGACCACGGTGGGGCCTGCGTCGACCGCGGCCCGCAGGTGCTCCACGCCAGCGACCTCGGGGGTGAGCACCACGTCGCGGGTCCAGACGCGGGCCAGCTCGCGACAGGCTGGATGCGCCTGGAGCACGCCGTCGCCGGCACGGAGCGCCACCAGGCGCTCGAGCACCTCTGCGGCGATGTCGTCGGGCCAGCCCGAGACGAGCTCCGTGACCCGTGCCAGGTTCGACGCCCGCGCCTCGGGCTCGGTGATGTACTCGGCGAGGAAGGCAGGCAGCACCGAGGTGAGCCCCTTCGGACCGAGCTGCTGGACGGCAGCGATCAGGGCGTCGGGCGGCACGCCGCCGCTGGTGGGTGCGTCGCTCAGACCTGCACCAACGCTTCGAACTCCGGGAACTCCTCCTCGAGGAGACGCTCGATGCCCATCTTCATCGTGACCACGGACGAGGGGCAGGTGGAGCAGGCGCCCACCAGGGTCACGCGCACCTGACCGCCCACGACCTCACGGAGCGTGATGTCGCCGCCGTCGGCCTGCAGGGCCGGGCGAACCATGTCGTCGAACAGCTCCTGCACGGCCTCGAAGCTCATGCCGCCGGTGCCGTCCTTCGCGGGCAGTTGCGGCAGGCGCGTGATCGGCCCGTTCGCGCGCGC
>ENA-OWNT01005283-OWNT01005283.1-seawater-metagenome-genome-assembly--contig:-NODE-5283-length-10734-cov-2.892184_pt1 | contig 10734 bp, 3 predicted proteins | sample MGYA00238136_ERZ651165 | MGnify/ENA primary metagenome ERZ651165 (study PRJEB26861, sample SAMN08777766) | seawater metagenome | isolation source: coastal seawater | place: USA: Florida | collected...
AATGATCAAAATACCTTGAGAAAAAATATCCGCAATAGTTTCAATATCTGAAACCACTCTGGTTACCAATGTTCCGATCGGGGTTCTATCAAAATATTGTAGTTTGAAGTTATTGATCTTTTTATAAATATCTACCCGAATGTCTTTGATCACTGTTTGCCCAATCCAATTCGCCAAAAATGTTTGTGTAAATTGCAAAATAGCTTCCAACACAAGCAACGAAACCAATAGCAATGTGACATTCAAAAGCATGGTCTCATTTGGAATTAAAATATAATTGTCTACTGCATATTGAATTAAAAAAGGTCGGATCGGAGCTAAGAGTGCTAATACAATAACCAGAATTCCTGTCAAAATAAATGTTCCTTTATAGGGTAATACATAATCCAAAACACGCTTTAATAGTTTTAGATCAAATACATTTCCCGATACTCCTTTTGACATCTATTGATTTATCCTGTTAATTTTAGGAAAGCAAATTTGGCGTATTTATTTTACTTAATACACATCCTTTGATATAATAAATTGTTATTGAATCTAAACAAAAAAGGCAGTGTGGTAACCACACTGCCTTTAGCTTTATTCTTTTTAGTTGCATTAGTTAATGATCAATTTCTCATACGTTATATTTCCTTCACTTTTCAGAGCGATTGTATATACACCTGTACTTAATCTACTTGATTCATTAAACTGAGTTGAAATGATCTCATCTGCTTCCACATAGCCATCAAAGATCACATCTACCATATTTCCTGCAAAATCATATAATACGATAGTCATTTGAGATGAGTTTCTTACCGAGAACTCTACCGTGAACTCACCATTTGACGGATTTGGATAAACGCTTTTTGAGATTAAATTCACTTCAGCTTTATTTACGCCACTACTTAATGAAATTCCATCTTCTTCATCTCCGTTTTCACTATTGTTACCATATCCTCTATAGTTACTTCTGTTACAAACTCCTCCACCTGTTTTCAACGTCACACCTCCGGAAGCCGTACAACCATTCGCATCAGTAACGGTTACCACATATGTACCGGTACATAATCCACTAATATCATCGGTATTATCTCCATTGCTCCAAGAATAGGAATAAGACCCCGTTCCACCTTGCATATAGTTGAAGTTGATATATCCATTACACGAATATTGTGTTGTAGGATTGTACGCTGTAAACTGACCTTTCATTTTTGAAGGTTCTGCAACATTGATAGAAACAACCTTAGAACAACCTGCAGCATCAGTTACCGTTACATCATAATCACCAGCACACACACCGTTAACATCTTGAGTTGTTACTCCGTTTGACCAACTGTAAGTATAAGGTGCCGTACCTCCATTTACTGTTAAATCAATAGCTCCATCACATAATGGATTCTCATCACAATCAAACTTGAAGTTTCCTACACCACCTGAGTTGTTATAATCAATCACCAGTTTTTTCACATTTGATGCATTCATATTAATTGTCTGGATAGATCCATCTCCCATGTTTACGATATACTTAGATACGATTAAGTTGTTATTCACATCATACGCTTTTGCCGTTCCGTAAGGACCTCCATCTTTATCGATAAAGTCAAATGAAATTACTTTTCTTGTTTTTACAAAAGTGAAAGTAATCTTACCACCATATCTGGTATCATCCGGTAAGTCATAAAGTCCATCATTGTTATTATCTACATCGTTTTCCGGGAAGATTAAGATGTTTCCTTGATCTACTTCTAAATCAGAATCTCTGGTATTTGACAAGTCCGTATCAAAAATGATCAAATCATGTAATGAACCTGAGTTCGCAACACTTGTTAATGTAAATCCAAGTGAATTATAATTCCCTGACATTACTTCTCCGTTACTGTAGTTCGATAAATCAAACTCACAACTTGTATTTGCAGAGTTACAGCTGTTATCAGTAACCACATTCGAAACCTGAATTGCATTTGGTTCCGTAATTACCACTTGTTTGTATGCCTTACATCCATTCACATCAGTTACTGTCACGGTATAAGTTCCTGCATCTAAACTATTCACAGTTGCTCCTGATCTTCCATTTGACCAGCTATAAGTAAATGGTCCCACACCACTTGTTGCAGATACAGTTGCGCTACCATCAGAAGAGCCATTACATGTTACATCACTTTGAGCCACAATGCTTGCTGTAATGCCATTGTTAATTGTAATCGTAATCCAGTTAGATTCTCCAATGTATCTCGAACAATTGCTTCTTCTTGCACATCTTCTGAATTTGGTTGTTTGTGAAACCACTCCTGGATCATATGATGGTCCATTCGCTCCAGGAATCACAGTTTGCGCCTGGCCAGGTAATTTTTTCAACCAAACATATTCTAACGTTCCTACACCACCTGATGGCAAACTTACACTTGTAATTGGTGCTGGATCGAAACTTCCACAGTTAGATTGTGCTCCAGTAATCACACCAGCATTAGTTACATTACAACACATTGTTGCGATTGAACCACTTTCAGTTGCAGTACATCCATTCGCATCTGTTACCGTTACGCTGTACGTTCCAGGTGACAAGTTATTTACAGTAGCGGTAGTTGCGCCATTGCTCCAGTTATACGTATATGGTGCAGTACCTGTGGTCACTACTACATTAGCAGACCCATTATTTAAGTTTGCTGCGCATGTTCCTTGAGTCGTCTGAACTGTTGCGGTTACACCGCCATGAACTGTCATTGTAATCCAATTCGTTTCTCCAACATAAGTTGTACAGTTGCTTCTTCTAGCACATCTTCTATACTTAGTTGTTTGTGTAATCACTCCCGGATCATAAGTTGTTCCTGTTGCTCCTGGAATCACTGTATATGATTGACCTGGTAATTTCTTTAACCAGATATATTCAATTGTTCCTACTCCTCCAGCTGGTAAACTTACACTTGTAATCGGTGCTGGATCAAAACTTCCACAGTTAGATTGTGCTCCGGTAATTGCTCCTGCACTGGTTACATTACAACACATCGTTGCAATTGTATTACTTCCTGTTGCTGTACATCCGTTCGCATCTGTTACTGTTACTGTATATGTTCCTGGTACCAAACTATTGATTGTTGATCCTGTTGAACCATTTGACCATGCATAAGTAAATGGCGCTGTTCCACCTGTTACTAATGTGTTCATGCTTCCATTCGCTAAGTTACCTCCACAAGTCGCTTGTGTAGCTTGAACTGTTGCACTTAATACGGTCGGCTCAGTGATTGTTACTGAATTTGTGCTTGTTGCTCCGTTGGCATCTGTTACTGTTACACTATATGTTCCAGCAGCTAATCCATTGATAGTTGCTGTTGTCGATCCGTTTGACCATGCATATGTGTATGGAGTTACTGCTCCATTAGCACTTGCTGTTGCTGATCCGTTCGCATTACCATTACAATCTACATTGTTGTTCACTACTGCACTTGATGTTAATGCACTTGGCTCAGTTACTGTTGAGGTCGCTACTGCAGTACATCCGTTCGCATCTGTTACTGTTACTGTATATGTTCCTGCTGATAAGCTAGAGATTGTTGAAGTTGTCGCTCCGGTTGACCATGCATAAGTATATGATGGAGTTCCTCCGTTTGCTGACGCTGCTACTTCTCCATTTGATCCTCCGTTGATCAATACATTAGCATTTACTGTTGATGTTGCTACTAGTACTGTTGGTTCAGTGATTGTTACTGAACTTGTGCTTGTTGCTCCGTTGGCATCTGTTACTGTTACACTATATGTTCCAGCAGCTAATCCGTTGATAGTTGCTGTTGTTGATCCATTTGACCATGCGTATGTATAAGGAGTTACTGCTCCGTTAGCTGATGCTGTTGCTGATCCATTCGCATTACCATTACAATCTACATTGTTGTTTACTACTGCATTTGATGTTAATGCACTTGGCTCAGTTACTGTTGAGGTTGCTACGGCTGTACATCCGTTCGCATCAGTTACAGTCACAGTGTATGTTCCTGCTGTTAAGTTAGAAATCGTTGCTGTTGTCGCTCCAGTGTTCCATACATAAGTATATGATGGAGTTCCTCCGTTTGCACTTGCTGCTACTTCTCCGTTTGAACCTCCATTGATCAATACGTTTACATTTACTACACTTGATGCTGTCAAGGCGGTTGGTTCAGTGATTGTTACTGAACTGGTACTTGTTGCTCCGTTTGCATCTGTTACTGTTACACTATATGTACCTGCTGCTAATCCATTGATAGTTGCTGTTGTTGATCCATTTGACCATGCATATGTGTATGGAGTTACGGCTCCGTTAGCACTTGCTGTTGCTGATCCGTTTGCATTACCGTTACAGTCTACATTGTTGTTTACTACTGCACTTGATGTTAATGCTGTTGGCTCTGTCAAGATTGTTGTTGAAATAGATGTACATCCATTTACATCAGTCACAGTCACAGTATATGTTCCAGCAGTAAGGTTTGAAATCGTTGAAGTTGTCGCTCCGGTGTTCCATCCATAAGTGTATGCTGGTTCGCCTCCGGTCGTACTTGCAGTAATTTCTCCATTATTCCCACCGTTGATTACAATACTATTGATTACAGTTGATGTTGATACTAACACCGCTGGTTCTGTTATTACAGTTTGCGCAGTAGCTGAACACCCATTCGCATCTGTTACCGTCACCGTATATGTTCCCGCAGGCAGACCATTAGCTTTAAAAGTATTTCCTCCATTATTCCAACTATAACTAAATGGCGATGTTCCACCAGTTGTTGAAACTACTGCAATACCATCACTATAACCATTACAAGAAGTATTTGATTTTATGTTAATCGATGCTGAAATTGTTGGATAAACTTCAATCGCAATAATATTTGACTCCCCAGCATAGAATGCACAAGTACTTGTTCTTGCACATCTAATGAAATAAGTGGTTTGTGTCAATACGCCCGGATCGTATGTTGCACTTGTAGATCCCGGAATCATTGTCCAATGTGGATTACCAGCTGTATTAGGTACGTTAACATGACTTTGTAACCAGATATACTCAACTGTTCCTACTCCTCCGGTTGGTAAACTTGCACTTGTAATCGGTGCCGGATCAAAACTTCCACAATTAGATTGTGCTCCGGTAATTGCTCCAGAAGTAGTTACATTACAACACATAGTCGCAATTGAAGTAGTATCTATTATAGAACATCCATTTGCATCAGTAATCGTTACAGCATATGCTCCAGAATTTAATCCAGAAATAGAAGCTGTAGTTTCTCCGGTTGACCATAAATAAGTAAATGGTGCTGTTCCTCCGGCTACCAAAGTACTGATGCTTCCATCAGCTAAATTCCCACCACAAGTCGCTTGAGTGGTTTGTAAAGTATTTGATAAGGCTGCCGCTGGCTCATTAACAACGAAAGATACAGAATCAGAAACTCCATTCGCATCTGTTACGGTAACACTGTATGTTCCTGCAGCTAAGTTTGAAACACTCGCTACATTTAATCCGTTGTTCCATGCATATGTATAAGGTGCTACTCCACCGATACCAGCCAAAGTAGCCTGACCGGTATGATCTCCATAACACAATACGTCATTCACCTGATGGTTAATACTGATTGATAAGTTACACCAATCAGGCCATACGATTGATTCAATATCATCATATGGTGTAATAATATTACTAGAAGATATAATTGAAAGCGTTTGTGGATCAATTGTATAAATTGTAGTACTCGCCAAATGCGTCCCAAACATCAACCTTCCATCAGGTCTCATTTCCAAAGACTCTACCGGTCCAGGTAGTGTATTTGTCAAAATCGTGATGTTTCCCGTAATCGGATCAAAAGTGGATAATTCTTTATCATCAGTAGCTACATAAAGAACCGACCCATCATTACTCCAGGCCATACCATCAAAATCCAAAGGTGATGAGAATACCATGGTACCTACTCCTGTACTCGTATTAATGGTAATTAAACCATAATCATCTACCCATGCATATAACACATTGGTCACCGGATGAAATGCTAACGATACCACATCATCATATCCTGTATGTCCAATAATATTTAAGTTTCCAGTTAATGCATCAATGCTATAGAAATAACCGTCAAACCCATGTTGGTTGTCATTACCAGAGGTTGCATATAGAATACCTGTATTTTTATCAACCTCCATACCTTCAATATCCCAACCATCTAAATGTGGACCAAGATTTGAAACCGTATTTCCGTTGAACACATCTACAGTAAATATTTGAGAATAATCACTTGACTGTTTGTCTTGAACTGCATACAACAAACAAGAATTGACCGATGCTGAAGGCACGGTCATTTTTACCATATTTGATTGTTCTCCCCAATTGTAACAGGTGTTTCTTTTTGACACCCTAATGAAATAGGTGGTCTGCGTAATGAATCCTGGATTATAATCTTGAGCAGTTGCCCCTGGAATATCTGTCCAGTATGGGTTTCCAGGAGTATTAGGTACTGGAACAGTACTTTTCATCCACTTATACTCAATTACTCCGGTTCCTCCGGACGGAAAGTTAGTGTTAACAATCAAAGCCGGATCAAAACCTCCTGGCACACCAATTTGATTAGAAGAAATTGTTCCTCCATCCGTTATTGGGTCACATAAAATTGTTTGAATTGCGAAGCTGTTTGTTTTGGAAATTGCAACGCCTTGCAATATCAGAAACAACAGTAATGAAATTGTAGTAGGTAATGTTTTTTTCATTCTGTATTTATTTGTGTATGACGCAAATCTAAGCTCCTTTTTTGATTTAAAAAAAGACTTATCACATCACAATAGACTGAATCACAAGGAAACACCCTGTTTTCAAGGGGTTACAAGGGCCTGTAAAAGGTGAAATTTATTTAATTTGTGACGAAATAGTTTAAAATCGTGACGTTATAGTTAAAACCGATACGCAATAGTTAAAATTCGTGACCATTTAGTTAAAATAATTTCGCAATTTACAACGGGATTTTGCTTTACTTTTTAATATAAACCAATGGAAATCCTCTCTCATTTTCGTATCCAATAGTATACCAAAATAAGACACAAAAAAGTATATGATTTGAAACTATTTCAAATCCATTTCCAGGCAAGTATCAAATATTTTAAAATAAAAAAATCTACCTGAATTTCTTTTGAAATTCTAGCTTTAACCATTTAATCGCAACATCTGTTGGCACCTTCTCTAATTGAGAAACAATATTCATCATTTCTTTCCCTAAGTCAACAGACGTTGCATTTTCAGGTAGTCTGGATGCAGCTAAATTAATCAATTTGGTGATTTCATCTTTCGCCATTAAAACAAGATTCCAGGCTGATAAAGAGACATATAGCTGTTGCGTCATATTATGTTCATATTCCTGACGAATAGCTTTTAACATTTGGGTATGTAATGCTCTGGAGGTCATTCCAGGCTTTTGCATACGCATCATTAAATTATCGGGTTGCAGTCTCTCTAATAGAAGAATCAAACGTTCATAGGCCTGCATTTGAAGCGGACGCATATCCTGTTTATTCGCTTTGGATATCATCAACTCATCTCTTCTCTTCTGATCATCAAAATGATTTTTTAGCATGACCTGAACCACCACTACTACTGCAACAGATGGAATTAAAATCTTAAATAGGTCAAATAAATAATCTAATGCTGTCATAATTATCTTGTTCTTTCTTCTTTTTTTAAAATAAACTAATTTGATTCTGATCCGAATCTTCCTGATCTTCTTTTGATTCAGGTTCTTCTATGGGTTCCTCATAAGGTAAAGGCTCCCCCATATCAATTGATTTCACCTTATATTTCGTCAATCTGTTCCCATGTGCTTTATAACTCTTTATAGCTATAAATTCTTCCATATTCAATAATTCATCTTCACGATCATTAGAACGTTTATCAAATGATAAATTGACCATAGGACGCCAATCAGATGATACCAACTCTAAATACGAATCTTCATGTTCAGATATAAAACCGACTTTCTTGGTGGTATCTTCAATCAGGAATCGTTTTACATAAAACTGTTCTTTTTCTCCATCCCAATATATAGCTGTAATCGGCTTATTAGGATTCCATTTTTCCAAAATTAGATAATCATCATCTACTTTCGTTGAGATATCGAATCCTGTCAATCTATAATGTCCGGAAGAAGTAATATGTAAAATCTTATCTTCCCCTTTAAACTCCCCTAATAAGTTTCCTCTTTCGTCTGAATTAAATCTGGAAACCGTTTCATCAAACCATATTTTCCTAGCGGATAAGGTAGAGACTCCTTTTTCTTTTAATTCAATCTTACTAACGATATGTTTGGTTAAAATATTTCCTCCGGCCCCTCTTCCTTTAATGGCTAATTCTGCAAAATCATATTCAAACTTAAGTTTTTTGACTTTACCCGTATTCCTTAATACAACATTTATAACTTCTGCTTCTCCATTCGGATTTACCGTTAAATACAACACTTTTGTTTTAGGCACCCCTCTGGTTAGGTCATATTCTTTATCACGAGTAATGGAAGTTACCTGAAATCTCTTTACACGGATTGGTCCCGTAGCTCCATCTTTATATATAAGGTTGTACGTGGTACGTTCATCCCCTTTTTTCCAGATTCCTGCATATAAAATACCTTTACCTACGAATGTTTTATCTGCCACGCGTGTCACACGCATTTTACCATTCTTTAAAATAACGATAACATCGTCAATATCTGAACAGTTGGTCAGGAACTCCCCTTCTGTACGTTTTAATCCTGTTCCTATAAAACCTTCATCGTAATTCACCAACAACTTCACATTGGCAGCCGCCACTTTCGTGGCATCAATAGCACTAAACGATCTGATTTCCGTTTTTCGTTCTCTTCCCTTTCCGTACTTTCTTTTAAGTTCTTTAAAGTAATCAACAGCATACTCAGTCAAATGATCCAGATCATGTTTTACCTGTGCCATCTCATCCTCCAGATTTGCAATAAAGGTATCTGCCTTTTCAGCATCATGCTTGGTGATTCTTCGCATTGGGATATCCATCAACTTCGTCAAATCCTCATCCGTAATCTCTCGAATCAAATGCTTGATAAAAGGTTGTAAAGCCTTCAGTGTATAATCTTTTGCTTCATCATAAGTTTTACCGTCAAACTCTATATAAATCTTATTCTCGATAAATATTTTTTCTAACGAAGATTGATGCCATTTTTCTTGAAGTTCGCCCAATTTTATGCGCAACTCCATTTCCAAAAGATCTTTCGTTCTTTCTGCTGAATACTTCAACATTTCAGAAACCCCAATAAAATGAGGTTTTTCATCCATAATCACAGAAGCATTCGGAGAGATTGATTTTTCACAATCCGTAAAAGCATATAAAGCATCCATCATCTTATCCGGAGAAGTACCCGGTGCTAAATGCACTAGAATTTCAACAGAGTTAGATGTATTATCCTCAATTTTTTTAACCTTTATCTTTCCTTTTTCACTGGCTTTGACGATACTTTCCATCAAGCTTCCAGTATCCGAACCAAAAGGAATTTCAGTTATTTTAAGGGTCTTGGAGTCTTCTATTTCAATACGCGCTCTTACCTTGACCTTTCCTCCACGTAATCCATCATTGTAATTGGAGAAGTCCGCCATTCCACCGGTAAGAAAATCAGGTAGTATTTTCACGCGTTTTCCTAACAGCGCATTAATAGACTGGTCTATTAACTCAATAAAGTTATGCGGTAAAATCTTACACGCCAATCCAACAGCAATACCTTCTACTCCCTGTGCCAGCAATAATGGAAATTTAACCGGCTGCGTAATCGGTTCTTTATTTCTACCATCATATGATAATTGCCACTCTGTAGTCTTTGGATTAAATATAACCTCCAAAGCAAACTTGGTTAATCTAGCCTCAATATATCTCGAAGCTGCTGCACCATCACCTGTATATATACTTCCCCAGTTACCTTGTGTATCAATCAACAAATCCTTCTGTCCGATTTGAACCATTGCATCTGCAATAGACGCATCTCCATGCGGATGATACTTCATGGTGTTACCCACAATATTTGCCACTTTATTATATCGACCATCCTCCAATTCACGCATACTATGGAGAATTCTACGCTGTACGGGTTTTAATCCATCATTTAAATGCGGTACCGCACGCTCTAAGATCACATAAGAAGCATAATCCAGGAACCAATCTTCATATAATCCGGATACGCGAATGACATGTTCCATCTCTACCGAACCTTCTTCAGCAAATTCTGGCTCTTCATTCATATTGTCATTTTCTTCAACACTCATTTGTCGATCATTTCAATTCGTTAAAAATCGCTACTTTACCAATTCCTCTTCTACGTCCAATTCTATCTTCAGATTCTCAATAATAAATTTCTGACGATCCGGAGTATTTTTCCCCATATAAAACTCCAGAAGGTTATTAATTGGGGTATCTCTTCCTACAATCACAGGTTGTAATCTGATATCTTTTCCAATAAACGCTCTGAATTCGTCTGGTGAGATTTCACCTAAACCTTTAAATCGTGTGATCTCCGGTTTACCTTTTAATTTCTGAATGGCATTTTGTTTTTCCGCATCCGAATAACAATAAATGGTCTCTTTTTTATTTCGAACTCTAAACAATGGGGTTTCTAAAACATATAGGTGACCACTCTTTACTAAATCCGGAAAAAATTGTAGAAAGAACGTAATTAGCAACAATCGGATATGCATACCATCCACATCGGCATCGGTAGCCAATACTACTTTATTATATCTCAACCCATCTAATCCATC
>ENA-OWNT01005284-OWNT01005284.1-seawater-metagenome-genome-assembly--contig:-NODE-5284-length-10733-cov-4.248029_pt1 | contig 10733 bp, 5 predicted proteins | sample MGYA00238136_ERZ651165 | MGnify/ENA primary metagenome ERZ651165 (study PRJEB26861, sample SAMN08777766) | seawater metagenome | isolation source: coastal seawater | place: USA: Florida | collected...
TGGGTGATTGTGAGTGAGCGAGCGAGGTCTTGCAGTCTGGTCCGGCGGGCGGCAGCGCGGCACACCGTGTGTCCGGTGTCGGTCGGTCGGCATCTCAAGTATTTTTGAAAATGATAAAATGAAATATTGTAACTGTATAGACCACGAATTGGGACAATTTGTGTTATGTGAGGTGCAATAATTGAATACAGTCAAATATACAGTACCACTACGTTGGAAGTATAAAATCAGAAAATGCAGTTTAGAGTTTTTTTCAAGTTTTTGAGCTTTCGTCTGGCGTTCAAAATCAGTTTGCGACAACGAAGTGGCGCCAACAACAACAGCAGCGACACGCTCGAATCGCCTTGCCGTCGCCGTGTCGCCGCCGTGTCCGTGTCCATGCCCATGTCCGCCTCCGGCCGATGTGCTTGCTGGTTGGTGGGGCGTGCACTTCCTCCTAACTTCGAGAGCAGAAGGGACAGGAAGTAGTACTCGCGTAGAGTGGAACATTGAACACCTGTTTTCTTTCTTGGAGTGCGTGTATGTCCAGTGAGAAGCAGCAGTATGGCTGGGTTTCGAGGATCCACCTGCTTGTGTCGTGACACAATGGTATTTTCAAGGCTGCAGCTCCAGGAATCCGGGTCTGGTAGCATTTTGCACGGCTTGGCTAAAACATTTGCACATCAACTTTGAGGAATTTGTTCTTTCCGCAACATGTGATCTTCAGAACGTGTGTCATCCCAGCCACTTTCGACATCGGTCGGCATTCAAAATGAAGCGGCGATTTTTCTTCTCGAAGCGGTTCAAGCGGAAGAAACCGACAAACAAAGCAACATCGGAACCAGCTCCAAAGCGGGGGAACAATAGCACCGATACTGGAAATGACTCCACAAATGCACCTGTGCACGCATTTGCGTCTACTTTTGATGTTATCGAAAATCGCATTGGTAGTGAACGACTAATGCCGGCGCCTCACGGACTTGGTGCAACGGTGAAGTTTTTTCACCGGGGTGCGAGAAACACAGAGACTGAGGGTTACTACACGGCCCACGGTGCTGCTGCAGTCGCATTGTCAGAACTCTACAAAGAAACTTTGAACAGAAACGCACACAGTCAATTAGAAAGTGTGAACATCAACCACAAACTGTTGCGACGCGTGCTCCGGAACCTGCTACTTCAAAGGCGATGCAAGATTGAAATTTGGAAGCCTGTGGATGGGGACCAAACTGCTGCTATAACGGTGAAGAATTGGATGCTGGACAAACGCGCATCACCTGCGAGCTTTGCGCAAGTTAAAGAGATGTTATTTCACGCACGCGATAATGTGCTGGGAACTCAATCGTCAGAAGACGAGTCTCTCTATGCCGCCGAGTCTGCGAGCTGCATGTCTTTGGTTGTGAACAATAGGCGCCTCGAGTGCGGTTGCGAGGCACTCGAACTCCGGACAGTCATTGCTAACGAGGCAAAGCGGTTCTTGGGTATTTCTCAAGATCGTGTTTACTGGAATATTTCCGTGTCACAGCATTGTACCGTGTGTCGAGACAAATGCGGACCAATGCAGCGTCGTTCGGTGGGTTGGTTGTGTGTTGATCTGCCTCGCACGGGTAATTGCAAGCCGTCATTCTCTTCGCGTATCCACACAGGTTTTGCGTCGTATTGGGATGCTCATTACACATTATGACGTCCGTGAAGTTGTGGTTCCCAACAGTTCCATGTACGTTGCCAATATTGCTGTCTTCGATCGAGTGTCGAAGTTTCGTACCAAGCCCACTTTTCTTTGTCAACGCAATGCAGGTGGATCGCTGCAGCAGAGGCAGCAGCATCGACTTCAAACGAGACAGTCCATGATGGAACGGAAGCTGATCAAAGCCCATCCGCCCGCGCCCTGAAGCGCATTGCGGTGGAGCTTTCGTCTTTGCTTGCCGTACATCATGTTGTCGCAACACTCGTCCCAACAAGTTGGTCGACGATGGATGACACTTACTCACACTCATTTTTAATGCAGCATGTGAAAACGTCTCCCGTATCCCCTGACACCGAAGATGATGGGCGAGAAGATACAGGATCGAAACTGAACGACCCTCGAATAGCGGGTGTTATTTTGACCCTTCTTCGCTATTTACGCTTCGGGCAGCAGCGCAAACAACCACCTGCGCAAGTGAAGAACGTGTCAACTGCGTCCCAAAATGCTGACGTCAATCGTGTGTTCCTTTTGCAAACAATGTCGTGTGATGCATTTATGCGTCTGAACGAGGACATTTTGCGTTGTTTGTCTGTGTTTGAGAACACTTCGCGGGTCCCTAAACGGAAGCAGGCACGTCGGTCGAACTCCGTTCCGAAAACATTATTTTCATTACTCAGTCAAAGATGCGTGACCACATTTGGTCCTCCTCTTCTAATTGATTGGCTGCGAAAACCTTTGCAGAGTCGAGCGGCTATCAATGAACGGCTGAACGTCGTGGAGTTCTTTGCTCGTCATCCAACTGTGTTGTCCGATATTCGCCAGAAGTCGGCTTTGAAAGGCATTCCCAACTTGTCGAATCTAGCTCATGCTTTTGAGACCAAAAAGGCGAACTTGAAGTCGATGATCCAAGTTTATGGCTTTTGCGCCAATCTGCGATACATTCTAGAGTTGCTACAAGAACACTTGCAGGGAGAAGACGCTGATTCGGAGTCGGAGGACAATGCTACCGACGACGGTTCCCTGAGCGTTGTAAAAAGTATGTCAGTGATGGTACGGAATTTGGACAGGGTGAGAACTGACCTTGTGTCGTTCGAAAGGTTAGTGGAGGCAAGCATTGATGTCTCTGAGTTCCAGCGTTCGGGAAAGCTTCAGATTTCATCTTCCTTGCATCCACGCCTCGAGGAACTTGCTGTGCAAATGAAGCGCTTGAGGACGAACATTGAAGCTGAACGGAAAAATGTCGCCAAAACTCTCGGTCTCGACGCGTCCAAGGTGAAAGTCGACATGGCTCATGGTGCAGGACGTGCCACGCAAGCACAATTGGGTGGTGTGGGTCAGGTTGCCTTCCGAATTACCAAGACCTATGACAAAAAACTTCGGACGAAAGAAAACAAAGCGCGATACACGGTCTTATCCAGACAGAAAGATGGCATTCATTTCATCTGCAATGAGGTTGTCAGAATTGGGAAGCGACTTCGCACGTGTGCGATGGAATATCAAGGAATTCAAACCGAGCTGCAGCAAAAGGCTGTAGCGGTAGCGGCAACGTTTGTACCGGTGTTCACCAGCGCTAGTTCCCTTCTAGCTCAACTTGATGTGCTGCAAGGATTTGCACAACTCGCCATCTGCAGCAGCGATCAATATGTTCGGCCAATAATATCTTCATGGGGAGGGGCCCTGGTGCTCAAAGACAGTCGCCATCCTCTCTTAGAAATTCAGGAAGGGGTGGAGTGCATTAAAAACGATGCATCGATGACGCCAGTAGAGGGACGGCTGCAAATAATCACGGGCCCAAACATGGGCGGAAAAAGTACTTACATCCGTCAAGTCGCAACCAGTGTTCTGCTTGCCCACGTCGGGTGTTTTGTGCCTTGTTCTGCGGCACACATCCCTTTGGTTGACAGCATTCTGTCAAGGGTTGGTTCCACCGATGACACACAAAACGGAATTTCTACTTTTATGGCAGAAATGTTAGCAGCCCAGACGATCTTGGCAGAGGCCACGCCGCGCTCATTGGTGATTATCGATGAAATTGGCCGTGGCACCTGTGTTGCCGATGGGTGCGGACTAGCTTGGGCCATTGCTAAGCACATTGCGACAGAGATAAAATGCTTTTGCCTGTTCGCCACTCATTTTCACGAACTCACGCGCCTCGAAAGTGAAATCGGATCTGGACAGAAATCGGATGACACCGCAGTTACCGCTCCTCGCGTGATGAAAAACTTGTTTATGAGTTCGCACACAACCACCAACACAATCACAATGTTGTATGCAGTGCGGCCAGGAATTTGCAATGACAGTCTAGGTCTGCACTGCGCGGAGTTGGCAGGATATCCTGGCGAAGTTCTTGAAGCGGTACAGTGATCTTGTGTGTAGTTAATCCAATTTTGAATCTCGTCCTCAGTTTCCTCCCTCTGTCATGTAGGCTCGAGACTGGAAAACACAGCATGCAACCGGGCTCCGACCCGTTCCATAGACTTGTCTTAGGTTGAGCGAGGTGGTGAATCTTAGTTGACGTATTGACGAATAATATTAGGCGTAGTCGATTCTAACGGGCCGTCCTAGTAGTATGTCGCCTCGTCGTAACACAATTTTGTCAACAGCCTCAACTGAATCAAAATCAACAAAAGCGCTGCCCTTGAAAGCCTATGAGACAGGATATACAAAAGCAACTCAAGCCGCCATTCATCATGAAAACCGCGTTGAATGCGAGAACGGCGCACCTGAGTGTCTTTGTGCGTGAGCCAACGAATATCATTAATTTTTGCGCCTCCTTCTTCACAGAACTTTGTCAGCGCTTTCTCCTAAGATCAATCACAAGCCCGCCCATTACGAGTGAGTCCACGCCAGCAGGCAGATGGGAAAGACTATACTGGACAAAACGTACGTCGATGTCATACGACAAGTTGCCGAAAAACGCTTTGTAGGTGCCACCCGTCGGCCGTGGTGCCATTTGCCGCATTTGAAGAGACTTCGCACCGACACTTTGCTTTTTTACTCGCTTCTCAGCAAAGTGAATGTTGGCTGGGCGACCTAGAATCTTCATGCCGGTGCACGCGACCGCCATTGCCGCATCGTCAGCACTTTCGAATGTCGCGAACGATGAGCCATAGAACTCCCCTGCAAGACAAAGGTAAACTACGTGAGCGTGACGTAGTACAACCAGTATTGCCGGAGTTTCGCGCACCTGATTCGCGATCAGTGAGAAACGTGACGTTTTTCATGTTGATACCCATTTCCCGAAATGCAGCACCCAACGACTCTTCGTCCACCTATGGATATGAACATATCACACACTGATTAGCAAAGGGATTTTGTATTCACAACACGAATGAGGTGGCGACGGACATTGAACTTCAAGTTTCCCACGAAACAACGGACACACTGCGTTGGATTCTCGGCAGGTTGAGAAGGCTTCACAAAAACTGCTGGGTTGTTGTGCTTGCGTGTGATACGGTCTGTCGCCGGCAATGACCCGGATCCACTTGCAAGGAAGGCTTTGAGCTTTCTTTCACCGAGCAAGGTGCCACGCAATTGCTTGATAGCAGTCGACGCGAGATCCGAACTTTCAAATGTGAGCAAAGCACATCCATTGAATTTCCCTTCCGCATTTTCACAGTACGTTATCGACAACGGATCACCAATTTCGGCACAGGCCGCACGAATTTCTTCTTCGGTGATTTGAAAAGAAAGATTGGCGAGCTGGATAGTGCAACCTCGGCCCCCACCCTGCGCCAGCAACGTTGCCCTGGCCGCCTCGCCCATAGTTTGACCGACAGGATTTGCGCGGCGGTGTTCTAGCGCGGTTTTGGCAGCATCATACGCAGCCCGCAGTTCCTTATTATCACGGTCAATTTTCCACACTCGTCGCGCCTCTTTCATGGCCGCTTCTAATTCCTCCAAACTCGCAGTTTGGCCTCTGGTGTGTTGTGTGGGACCACGAATCGCCGCCGCCACAGTGAGGGCAGCCTTTGCGCCCGGGTTTGCCTCGTTAAATTCAAACACCTCTTTTGCGCGCTCATACTTGGCACGAAGGTCGGAGTCACTACGATCTATTTTCCAGGCCTTTCGCGCATCCTGCATATCTTTTCTCAATTCCTCGAGGGATTTTGATGATGCGAGAGGATTCACTGGAACTTCCACTTGCGAAGCAGGAGAGGGGGCTGCCGTGATGTGGGTTTTCTGTTTCTCGAACCGCTCTTGAGCTTCTTGATGAGCCTTCTTGGTGGCTTGCATTTCGGCAAACAAATCATCGTTGGAGCGATCTTTCTTCCACTGTTTTTTCGCGGCCGCAGCTTTTGCTGCAAGCTCATCGACTTCGGCCTGAGAAATGGGAGTGCTGGCTGTGTCACTTGTGGGCGCTGCAACCGCAGGCTGATTCTCCTGCACGGGCACTCGTGGTGCAACCTTTGCCTGTGCACGCGCAGCTTCTGCTTCAACAATAGCAGCTTTTGCGGCTTGCATTGCTTGGAATAATTCGTCGTTTGACCGGTCTTTTTTCCATGCTTTTTTGGCAGCGGCGAGGTTTGCTTGCAGCTCGTCATCGGTTAGGAAAGATGCGGAGGGAGCGGCTGAATTGGTCGTTGATGCGCGCTGTGATTGTGGTGGCGATACCTGGCTTTGAGAGCTTGGTACGAATGCTGACGCAGTGGCAACTGGACCGCGAGTCGGTGGTGGTTGGTTCACACCCAGTTCGGATTCACGGCGACGTTGTTCTGCCAATCGCAAAGCTCGCGCGGCACGCTCGGCTTGCGCATCTTCGAACGAAGTTGAGGCTGGCGGTTTCGCGGATTCATCAGCATTTGACGCTGACGACGTGGGGACGTGTTCATCCAGCGCAGCTTTAGCTTTTTTCATGGCTTGAAACAATTCGTCGTTCTTGCGATCCTTCTTCCACTTGCGACGTGCTTCACGGTAAGCGGCTTCCAGGGACTTCAGCGGAGCATCGGCGTCACTTTCGGAAGCTTCTGTAGGCTTCGGACCGCCTGAACTCAAGGTTTTCGTGAACTCAAATACAGCCTTTTGCGACGCCCGATAAGCTGCCTTGGCGTCGTCATTGTCGGGCTTTTTCAACCACGCTTTTTTCAGCTTCTTCATTCGCTTTTTCAGCGCCTCAAATTGCTTCTCAACTTCGGGGCTCAGTTTGATTCTAACCTTTTTGGCCACAGGAGAGTCATTGCCACTGTGGTCATCATCGTGCTTTCGCTTTTCAACGTTGATGGCCATGACTGCCACGTACAAAAAACGCCGCAACACAGAATGTGGGGTCGCCAATCCAAATTGACACCTGCTGAGGTCACTATGTGAAGTCCAGCCTGCCCGTCCAGGCAAGAAGTACAAGACTCACGCTCTGCACGACACGTCACAAATATTTTCTCTCGAAACGACCCAAACTTTAGTGTGAGGACAAATGAAAGTCCCTGGTTCCAGATTGCATCCTCGACACGCATGTAGCAACGGGTCGTGTTGGGCTGAGTTGCAGTGGCTGAGCCCGATAGCTTGCTCTCGAGCTGCACACGTTCGTCAACCGACACCTCGCAGTCGTGCTGTCTACACACCACATCCACAATCCATACTCATCGTGACTGTTCGCATGTTACGTTCTTCCAAACCACATTCATTCCGCCGTGTTTCATCTGCCGTCTGCTTTCGGCGGAGCAAGTCCCATGGTCAGTCACGCGGACTCCTACTTGGGAAAAGGGTCGAGGGGGTTTGGTTGGTCGCAGTCGTTCGTTTGTTGCTGTGATGATGTTCGTTGCGACGTTCGTTGCGACGTGCGTTGCGACGTTGTTTGTGATGGCCAATGGCCAGCGCGTCACTGACTTTGCGTGTGGGCGCAGCGTCACAACAGCAGAGTGGGAGTGGGAGTGGGAGTGGCCACCGAGTGAGTGAGTGAGTGAGTGAGTGAGTGGGTGGGTGGGTGAGTGAGTGAGTGAAGGTGAAGCTTCACAGCCACACAGCTGAAGACCTCTAACATAGTCTCGCATACTTTTGAGTTTCAACGGTATGACAACGCGTTGTTATCACATCACTCGCCAGCTGTGATTGATAATGGAGCAAAAGCGCAAAAGCGCAAAAGAGTCGGAACAGTCAGTGTTGATTGATTCGAGATGCTAGATTCTAACTAACCGACAAGATCTCTCTCACCAAGCGCTGATTTAGCCCCGTTTTTCAGACGTAGTATCGAATCTTTCTCTGCTGTTATGACAGGCACATTTATTTGTAAAGCTTACACGATTATACCTTTTGTTGGTGGACAATGGATGTTGTGTGTAGACGTCGCCGGTTGGTTGACAATAGATGTTGGAAGTAGACGTCGGCCACGGCGGAGTTGCCAAAGTTCTAATTGTTGTTTGGGAACATCAATCACCACTATTATGTTGAAATATCTGTGTTGCCTGATGCCTCTATCGTATCTGTTACCGAAGATGTACCGTATGTCAACTGTCTTTGACAGCTGAATGGATGAGGAATTTGTGTCAATGTTGCCTAGTGTTGACATTGCACCGTGCCTGCTACTGAGGACGCTGATGAAGAAACTGCAAGAGTGAACCGCCGCCAAGCTAATCCTTTCACTCATGCAATAACAATGGATCTGATCTACATAGAATAACTTCGTGTTTTCGGCGAGGAGGGGGTTCGCATTGGCTCTGCTCCCATTGAGTTGATGCTGCTCTCTTGCTTTGTATTGGCAAAATGGTCACGGAAGTGATGTAGTAGCGCACCTGTGGCACCGAAGTATCCTTCATGTGTCAGGAACAAGGCTTCGCGTAACCCTTTGGACGCTGCGTTTGTGTAGTACGCCTGGTGGACAAAGTCGCAAATCAGAGCACATGGAAATGAGCACTGCTCGAAGTGCCTGAACGTACCAAGGTCCGACGCGCGAAAGGGTTCCGCTGCAAGAAGTTGCCGGCGAACAATGTGCTTGTTGCACCGTTAGCCTCAGCATGAAGATGAGCCAACATGCCAATGTTCATACTAATCATCTGCAGAGTGGCTAAAGCTAAGTCCTCCGCTTTGGCTCGATCAACGTTGCTTTCTCGAATCATTTTACCAAAACTAGAAGCAATCACCTAACAGCAGAAGAGCTATCATCAGAGAGACGGCAGTGCAGACCCAACCGATAAGCGCGAGGACCCACCGTGCCACGCAATCCAAATTGCTCGTAACTGCCACCGTAAATGTCTCGCACAAGCAAATCAACGTTCATGTGGTTTCCCTTTCGCGCAAGACTAATGGCTTTGTCAAACGTTTCGCAGCCAGTAAGAAGCTTTACGAGTCCGAAAAACGTCCCACCTCCCAAAGCTGTACCGCCGACGCGGCGGAACTCGCCTTCGCGTTCCACGAGCATCATACTCACGCCGGTGCCAATGTTGACCAAGAGGTACGGATACTTTGGACCAGTGCGCAAAGCCACCTGCTTCATCTTGGACGATTCACCGAAACGGTAATTTCTCAACGTATAGCACTCCCCCGGGTAGTGATACATTAAGAAACCCATTCCATTCACTAGTGTTTCCAATTCGTCAAATTTTTGCACACCGACTCCCAAAGTTTGCTTGAACGTTCTTTGAAATTTGTTGGAACCCCCGCCAGTTCCATAGATGTACGTTCCCGCATGCACGAGGCCTTTCTGTTTGATCATTTCTAACGCGCTCTTGATTCGCCTGGTCTCGAACTTGATGAAATGAAACGTGCCATTGAGCGACCTGCAGTAAAACTCCTGCTCTACATCTCTTTGACCGGTCGTACCATACGCCTTATTCGTCAAAATATATTCTCGAGCGCGGCCGTGGACAGCATCAACCTCAGGAGAAGTTGGAACTTCGTCACTTGGCACGAAATACACTAGCTTTGCCAAGGTTCCACCGATATCAATGCCGACTGCTTGCTGGAACACGAAATCGCCTCCGTCCAGTCGTAACTGGTGGAGCGACGGAGAGCGGGGTTTACCCCGCTGCTTTCGGATGTACGGAGTCTGGAGTGGAGCGCGTGACGATTTCCGAACCCACCAACGCCGAAGAATATTTGCGGCAATGACCGCGGTACACAGCAATATGCCGCTGGTGGTAGTGTTCACCATGTTGTTCTCAGACCATGGGATGCTGTCACAGTTGCGCGAGTGGCCAGCCTGTCCTCAACACGCATTGAATTGTGGGGAAATCACACAGCTGCTGCTAAAAAATGACGTAAAACCAGTTGCCTCAAAAGTCGTGAGTGACAGTAGTGAGTCGTGGCGTTCGGGCCAAGGCGTGTCCTCGGCCACTTCGTACACGCCACACACCGTTGTTGTCTCAGTCACTGCTGTCAGCCACGTGAAAGTACGTCCTTGCTCGAACCCTGCAACGAGCAACAACACGACGATGGAGCGATGGAGCGATGGAGTGACGGAGCGATGGACGGTGGGAGGAGGTAGGAGGTGGGAGGGACTGACAACACGACACCACCACCAACAGCCGTACGAACGAACACGAACGAACGAACAACGAACGAACGAACGAACGACGAACGAACGACGAACGAGCAAGGAACCAACCACGAACACACCAACGTCAGTCATCGGTCATCGGTCACTCACTCACTCACTCACTCACTGGCTCACCCACCCACCCACGCCTAAGCTACAGACCTGCCGGCCTGCAGGGAGGTCAAACGCTGCCATGATATCTACAATCGACATTTCACTGTATTTGTGCCCTTAGTGTACCACAAAACCCGTAATCGCAGTTGTGGATACATAAGCACATACAATGACGAATCATCTCCATATCACATTGTACTGAAAGTACTATGCGTAGTACTAAGTACAGTAATGCTCGGTATTATCTATCGAAGTGCAGGAGCGAAGTGACTGAAATGTGGGGTCTGGGAGCGAACGAGTGGGTGGGAGCGTTCGTTAGTTCGTTCGTTCGTTTGTTCGCCTTCGTTCGTTCGTTCGTTTGTTCGTTCGTTCGTTCGTTCGTTCGTTTGTTCGTTCGTTCGTTTGGTCGTTCGTTCGTTCGTTCATTCGTTCGTTCGTTCATTCGTTCGTTCGTTCGTTCGTTCGTTTGTTTGTGCGTGTGTGTGTGTG
>ENA-OWNT01005286-OWNT01005286.1-seawater-metagenome-genome-assembly--contig:-NODE-5286-length-10727-cov-4.518592_pt1 | contig 10727 bp, 8 predicted proteins | sample MGYA00238136_ERZ651165 | MGnify/ENA primary metagenome ERZ651165 (study PRJEB26861, sample SAMN08777766) | seawater metagenome | isolation source: coastal seawater | place: USA: Florida | collected...
ATGCCCGAGCTTTCCACCTGGAATACCGCCACCGTCTTGGCCGCCGCGTAGAGCTTGTAGGACGCCTCGTCGTCCAGCGGGATCGCGTTGATCTCGTCCACCGCGCCCTCGGGCGGGTCATAGAGCTCGGTGCCATCCGCCGCGATATGCAGGTGCCGCCCGGATTTCTTGATCAGGTCCACGGCGTTCTGGATCACCGTCAGCGTCTTCAGGCCCAGAAAGTCGAATTTGACCAGCCCCGCCTGTTCGACCCATTTCATGTTGAACTGGGTCGCCGGCATGTCGGAGCGCGGATCCTGATAGAGCGGCACCAGCGCGTCCAGCGGCCTGTCGCCGATCACCACGCCGGCAGCGTGGGTTGACGCATTGCGCAGCAGCCCCTCGACCTGCTGGCCATAGGTCAGCAGCCGGTCGACGACCTCTTCCTCTTGCGCCGCCTCGCGCAGGCGCGGCTCGTCCGCCAGCGCCTTTTCGATACTGACAGGTTTGACGCCTTCGACCGGGATCATCTTGGACAGCCGATCGACCTGGCCATAGGGCATCTGCAGCACCCGGCCGATGTCGCGCACGGCGGCCTTGGACAAAAGCGCACCAAAGGTGATGATCTGGCCCACCTTGTCGCGGCCATACTTCTCCTGCACGTATTGAATCACCTCTTCGCGGCGATCCATGCAGAAGTCGATGTCGAAGTCGGGCATGCTGACCCGCTCGGGGTTCAGGAACCGTTCGAACAGCAGCGAGTAGCGCAGCGGATCAAGGTCGGTGACCGTCAGCGCATAGGCCACCAGCGACCCCGCGCCGGACCCCCGCCCCGGCCCCACCGGAATATCATGATCCTTGGCCCATTTGATAAAGTCGGCCACGATCAGGAAATAGCCGGGAAAGCCCATGCCCTCGATGATGTTCAGCTCGAATTCCAGCCGCTTTTCATAATCTTCGACCGGGGCGGCATGGGGGATCACCGCCAGCCGCGCATTGAGCCACGCCAGCAGCGCCCGGGGCGCCATCGGCCGGGCGTAGATCACCGGGCGCACAAAGCGCAGATCGGGCGCGCCGCGGCTGTAGAGGTGCGGCCGGGCCTCGTCCGGGTGATCGCAGATCCAATCGGCCAGCGGGGTGCTGGCGTAGACCCGGGCCCCGGCGGACCAGGCCAGCCCCAGCCCCCCGGGCAGCGCCGCGTCGATGGCCAGGGCGGCCTCGACGTGGGCGGTGGCGACGTCGCGCACGTCGACGAAGCCGGAGGACATCGGGAGCGTGCCGCTCTTCCACGTGCCCTTCAGGTTGTTGAGGAGGAAGTCCATGCTCGTGCTGTCCTTGCGGCCCGACAGGCTGGGCCCCATGACGAAGGCGGGGTTCACCACCACCAGCGACCACTGGGACTGGGCCCGCGCCAGCTCCCACGCCTTTCGCTCGGCCACGGTCTTGCTGTAGGCGTAGGGCTGGTGCTCGGCGGAGGAGGTCTCGTTCCAGTCGGCCTCGGTGAGGGGGCGGCCCTCGGACTCGGTGGCGTCGCCGTAGACGGCCAGCACGCTGCTGGTGAGCACGACGCGCTGGACGCTGGGCGTGGCCGTGGCCTGGTTCAGCACATTCGCCGTGCCGTCGAGGGCGGGCTGGACCAGGGTGACGGTGGGGTCGCCGTCGCCTGAGTGGAAGGGCGACGCGGTGTGGATGACGGTATGGGCGCCGGTCAGGGCCTCGGCGAAGCTCCCCTCCTGGAGGAGGTCGGCGGCGAAGAGCTCCAGCGTGCCCGGGAGCTCGTCGGCCATGGCGCGCAGGTGGGCCGTCTTGGTGGGGTGGTTCGGGTCGCGCACGGTGCCGCGCACGGTCGCCCCGCGGGCGAGCAGCTCGTGCACCACCCAGGAAGCGACGTAGCCGCTGGCGCCGGTGACGACGACGGGGCCGGAGAAGGTAGGTTCGGACAAGGCACACCTCGGATTCGGCTGGCAATCTAGCGCCTGGAGTGGTGCGTTGGTGTGCACGATCTGCGACGGGTGATTGGTTCGCACCTTGGGTGTGGTGCTCGCAGAGCTGCGACCCTGCAGTCCCACCATGCGAACGTGGGCGAATCTGCAGCGCTACGATCGGTGTGGGAGGTGGCGGTGGCACGCTGGACCCACATCGACGGCGCGGTGGTGTCGGGGCGGCGGAAGGCGCCGACCGGGGAGGCCCACGGCACGGTGGTCATCGCGGGGGCCACGGCGGTCCCGGCCTCGTACTACGAGCCCCTGGCGGACTGGCTGGTCGACGCCTGCGGGGTCGCGGTCGTCACGTTCGACTATCGCGGGATCGGTGGGTCCCGAGGCCCATCCATGGCGACCCATCGCGAAGACCTGCGGGACTGGGCAGAGGACCTCGCCCTGGTGGTGCGGAGCGAGGCCGCCCGTGGTCCGGTGGTGGTGGTGGGCCACTCCTTCGGCGGGCATGCCTTCGCCATGACGGAGGCCCACCGGCATGCGGCCGGGCTCTACACCTTCGGCACGGGCTCGGGCTGGCACGGCTGGATGACCCGCGGTGAGGCCCGGCGGGTGCAGCTGCTCTGGCATGTGCTGGCCCCGCCGCTGGTGGCCTGGCACGGCTACTTGCCGATGAAGCGCCTCGGCATGGGCGAGGACCTGCCCGCGGAGGTGTACCGGGACTGGAAGCGCTGGTGTGGCTACCCGCGCTACTTCTTCGACGACCCCGAGGCCCGCTTCGTGCGCCACTTCCGTGCGGTGTCGGTGCCGGTGGTGGGGGTGAACAGCGTCGACGACCCGTGGGCCGCGCCGGCGAGCGCCGAGGCCTTCCTCAGCCGCTACCCCACGGCCTCCCTGCACACGGTGACCCCGGAAGAGGCCGGCGTGGAAGCCATCGGCCACATGGCCTATGTGCGGCCCCGCTGCGTCGCCCTGTGGGAGCCGCTGGCCGCGTTCGTGCGGTCCTGCGTGCGCCCAGCGGAGGCGCCGGAGCTCCTCCCCCCTTCTCGACACATCGAGACATCCGGCGGGCCGAATCGTCCATACGAGGGAGGGGTCCCTCACCACCGGAGCCCCGCATGACCGACTGGACCAAGCGTATCGCCGCCGCCTCCTTCCTCCTGCTGCCCGCCGCTGCCTTCGCCGCCGGGGCCGTCGCCTCCGATGGCGGCTGTGTGCTGGGCATGCTCTTCGGCTGCGGCGGATGAGCGTCGCCCGGTAGGGTGCGGGCTGGAGGTGTCGCTTGTTCTTCCAACCCCCCGCCACCGACGCTGCCAAGGTCGCTCGGCTCACGGAGCTCGCCGCGGAGCTCGACGGAGCCCCCGCCGTCGACGGAGACGACCCACTCGTGGTCGAGTTCAACCGGCTGGCCGGCACGTCGCTCAGTTTCGAGGACTTCCAGGGCATCTACGGTGCCGAGGAGCACGAGACCTTCGTGCGGCGTCTTCTCGCACGGCAGGCGGCCGAGCCCCGGCCTGCCCTCGACCGCGACGGGCTCGTGGCCTTGTTCGCCCGCATCGTCTCCGACCCCTGCGATGACGCCTTCTTGGAGCACGCCTTCGCCACCATCGAGGCGACGTACGGCGATGGTCGGGTCTCCGATCTGGTCTTCTGGCCCGGTCGGTACCTGGCGGACCACGACGGTCACGAGTTGACACCCGAGGAGATGGCCGATGCAGTGTTGGCGCGGTCTGCGGACCGATGACCGACCCCTGCCGTCCCTGCGGGGCTTGCTGCGCGGCCCTGCCCGTGCAGTTTCCGGTGGTCGATGGCCCAGCGGTGCCGGCCGAGCTCTCGGTGCCCAGCGTGCCGGAGCATCGGCGGATGCGGCGCCGAGCAGACGGTGCCTGCATCGCCCTGCAGGGGTGTCCCGGCGAAGGCACCGCGTGCACCATCTACGCCGTGCGCCCCGAGCCCTGCCGTGCCTTCGAGCCCTCCCGTGACGAGGTGCCGAACGCTTACTGCGACCGTGCGCGGGCTCGATTCGGGCTGCCCCCATTGACCGTGGTCTCCTGACGAACGGTCATCGATCGATAATCCGGGCCATGAATGATGAGCGTGACCTGTTGCAGACGGCCCTTCGCGACGCGGGGGTGGGCATCTGGCGATGGGATGTGCACGACGACCAGGTGACCTGGGACGAGCAGCTCTGCCGCATCTTCGACCGCCCCACCGGGCCGGACACCTTCGAGGGCTACCTCGCCTACGTCCACCCCGACGACCGGGACGAGGTGGTGCAGATCATCGAGGGCACCCTGGCGCGGGCCGCCGCCGAGGGCACGCCGGGCAGCTACTACGTCGAGCACCGCATCGTGCGCCCGAACGGCGGGGTCCGCTGGATCGAGGCCCGTGGGCGGGCGGAGGCCGACGCGAACGGCCAGCCGGTGCGGATGTCCGGCACGGCCCTCGACTGCACGGCCCGCAAGGACGCCGAGGAGGCGCTGCGTCAGCGGGAAGAGACCTTCCGGCTCTACACCGACCTGGCGTCCGACTACGTCTACATCGTCGACATGAGGCATGCCGCCCTGGTGCCGCGGGTGGTGGCCGGCTCCTTCGAGCGCACCACGGGGCTGACGGTCGAGGAGGTGGCGGAGCGGGGCGGCTGGGCGGCCTGCATGCACCCCGACGACCAGGCCGAGGTCGACGGCGTCATGGGCTCGCTGATGGAGGGCCAGCCCCTGGTGGTGGAGTACCGGGTGGTCACCCGCGATGGGGAGGAACGCTGGCTGCGGGACCGGATTCGACCGGTCCAGAACGCCGACGGGCAGACCGTGCGCATCCACGGTGCCGTGCAGGACGTCACCGAGTCGAAGCGGCTCGAGGAGCAGCTCATGTCGGCCCGCAAGCACGAGGCCCTGGCGCGGCTCTCGGGCGGGGTCGCCCACGACTTCAACAACCTCCTGACGGTGATCATCGGGTCCACCGGGATGCTCCAGTGCCGGGACATGACCGAGGAGCAGGCCGAGTCCATCCGGGTGATCGAGGAGAGCGTCCGCCACGCCGCGGCCCTCACCCGCAGCCTCCTGCTGTTCGCGGGCCGGAGCCCGAGCGCGCCCTCGGTGGTGGCCGTCGACGACTTGCTGGAGCAGGTGCGGCCCATGCTGGCCAAGGCCCTCGGCCCGCGCCGGCTGGCGGTGGAGGGGCGCCTGCCCGGCTCCTTCGTTCGCATCGATCCGAGCGAGGCGCAGCTGATGCTCCTCAACCTGGCCATGAACGCTCGCCACGCCTCCAAGACGGGGTCCACGGTGACCCTGCGGGCCGAGGTGGTGTCCGCGGAGGACTGCCCCACGGGATCGGCGACGGAGCCTCATGTGGCGCTGTCGGTGTCGGACGAAGGGGTCGGGATCCCCGCCGAGCTGCTCCCGCGGCTGTTCGAGCCCTACTTCACCACCCGTCCTCCGGGCGAGGGCACGGGCCTCGGTCTGGCCGCCTGCCAGGGCATCGCGAGCCGCGCGGGCGGTCGCATCCTGGCGCGGAGCAACCCCGGCGAGGGGGCGACCTTCACCATCTACCTGCCGTGCGTGTCCGTCACCGAGGCGGCGCGGCCGGCGCCCCGGGGCAAGCTCACGGTCGCGGCGGGGGGCACGGAGCGCGTGCTGGTCGTCGACGACGAGCCGAACCTCCGGCGGCTCTTCCAGCAGTCCCTTCGCTCGCTCGGCTACGACGTGATCACGGCCTCGTCGGCCGAGGCGGCCCTCGCCCAGCTCGAGCAGGGCGCCTTCGACATCGTCGTCACCGATGTGGTGATGCCCGGCTGTGGCGGCGTGCAGCTGGCGCGGGAGGTCGACGTGCGATGGCCCGACACGCGGGTGCTGGTGATCAGCGGCAACGCCGACGGCGCCCGCCATCCGTGGCCCTTCCTGGCGAAGCCGCTCACCCCGCGGATGCTGGCGGCCCAGGTGCGCGAGGTCTTGGACGCGGGCTGACCCGCCCTACAGCAGGCCGTCGTCTTGCTCGGGGTGCAGGGCGTCGAAGATCTGCTGGGCGAGCTCGGGCCCGATGCCCTGCACCTGGCCGAGCTGGGCCAGACCGGCCTGGGCCACCCCCTCCGCCGAACCCAGGGCCCGGAGCAGCGCCTTGCGGCGAGCGGGCCCGACCCCGGGGATCTCCTCGAGCACGCTGGTGAGGGCATCCTTGCGGCGGACCTGGCGCTGGTAGCGCACGGCGGAGGCGTGGGTCTCGTCGCGGAGGTGCTGGAGGATGCGCAGGGCGGGGTGCCCGGCCCCCAGCTTGAGGGGGTCCTTGCGGTGGGGGAGCACGATCTTGTCGGAGCTGACACGGTCGCCTTTCTTCCGCTCGGTGCGGGGCTTGGCGATGCCGCACACGGCCTGGTCGTGCAGGCCGAGGTCCTGGAGCACGGCCATGGCCATGGCCAGCTGGCCCTTCCCACCGTCGACCACGAGGAGGTCGGGCACGGTGTTCTCCTTGATGGCCCGGACGAAGCGCCGCTCGATGATCTCCCGCATCATGCCGTAGTCGTCGTTGCCCTGGGCGCGCTTGATCTTGTACCGCCGGTACTCCCGCCGGGCGGGCTTGCCGTCGAGGAAGACGGCCATGGCGGCGACGGGGTTGGTGCCCTGGAGGTGGGAGTTGTCGAAGCACTCCATGCGGTGGGGGGGCTCGGGGAGCTCCAGGGCCTTGGCGAGGTCCCGCATGGCCTGCTCGTGGCGGGCGGATTCGTCGGTCTGCTGCACGAAGCGAACCCGGGCGTTCTCGGCGGCGAGCTGCAGCTGGCGCACCTTGCGCCCGCGCTGAGGCACCACCAGCCTCACCTTGGCGCCGCGGCGCTCCGACAGCACCTCGGCGACGGTCTCGTGGTCGGGGGGGAGCTCGGGCAGGACCAGCTCGGGCGGCACGATGCTGCCCTCGGGGTAGGCGGACACGAGCAAGGTGGACAGCACCTCTCCGGTGGTTCCCACGAAGGTGGCGACGCTGGCCCGTGGCTCGTTCATCACCCCCTCGCGCATGGGCACCACCGCCACCGCCCCTTGGCTGCCCTCCCGGTGCACCCCCCACACGTCGCGGTCGGCCAAGCGGGTGTCGACCACCTTCTGGCGCTCGATGCTGGCCTCGATGCTGAAGATGAGGTCGCGGGTCTTGGCGGCCTGCTCGAACTCCTCGCGGGCGGCCTGAGCGCGCATGCGGGCCTCGAGGCGACGCATGGCCTCCTTGCGCTGACCGGAGAGCAGCTCGAAGCTGCCCTCGATGAGCTCCTGGTAGTCCTCCCGGGTGGTGTAGCCGTCGACGCAGGGCGCCACGCAGCGACCCATCTGATGGAGCAGACAGGGCCTGCGGCGGGACCGCAGGACGGCATCGGTGCAGGTGCGCAGCGGGAAGGCTCGGTGCAGGAAGGCCTGGGTCTGGCGGGCCTTGGAGGCCGAGGCATAGGGGCCGAAGTAGCGGGCGCCGTCGCTCTTGATGGACCGCACCAGCGTGTAGCGAGGCCACCGGTGCTTCGGGTGGAGCCGCAGGTGGAGGAAGTTGCTGTCGTCGCGCAGCTTGACGTTGTAGCGGGGCCGGTGCTTCTTGATGAGCGTGTTCTCGAGGAGCAGGGCCTCCTTCTCGGTGTCGGTCACCACCACGTCGATGTCGGCCGCGGCGTCGACCAGGAACGGCACCATCATGCGGCTGTCGGTCAGCGAGGTGTACTGGCGCACCCGGGCGCGGAGGTTCACCGCCTTGCCCACGTAGATCACCTTTCCTCGGGCATCCTTGAACAGGTAGACGCCGGGGGTGGTGGGGAGCTCGCGCACGCGATCGGAGAGGTCGGCCATGGGGGAGAGGCTAACGTCCGCTTCGTTCCCTGCGTCGATGGGGTTCGCGGCGCCCGGGTCTGCAATACAACGAGACGTCCGTAGTAGACCGGTCGCGGAGGCGTTGTGAGCAGCTGGGTCAGCGGGCTGAAGCACGGGATGACGGGCGTGGCCCTCGTGGGCTTGCTCCTGGCCGATGCCTTCACCTTCCTGATGTGGGCCAGCCCCGGGCTGTTCAGCGTGGTCTTCATGGGGACGCTGGGCCTCGGCTTCATCCCCGTGTTCCTGATCGGCAACCTGGCGCTGTATGCCCACCCGGTGGTGCTGGCCGGGGTCGCCCGACGCATGGGGGCCTCCCGGGGGGCCGCGGCGCTGATGATCGTGGTCGGGGTGGGGGTGATCGCCACGACGCCGGGGCTGCTGTCCTGGCTGGCGTGGAAGGGCGAGCACCTGCGCCAGGGCGTGCCCTCCGAGGTCGGCGAGGCCACGGTGCAGGCGCCCCGGGCCCTGGTGCTCGACCGAGACGACCGGGACTACCAAGACCGGGTGATGACGGACCGGCCCCGCTGCGATGCCCTGTGCCTGTGGCTGCTCCGCAGCGGCGCGGTGGATGCCCTCGAGGTGCGGACGAGCGGGGGCACCGTGCCGTCGACGGTGTACCGCCGGGTCGAGGTGTCCCCCTGCCCGGAATGGGCGGGTGATCCGCTGCCGTCGGAGATGGACTACTACCGCAAGGAGGGGCCCTGTGTGGTGGCAGAGCCAGGGGGAGCCCTCGTCGACGCCCCCGTGCTGCGCTGGTCCCGGCGGCTGGCGCCGTGGTCGGTGGCGCCCAACCACCTCTACGTGACGGTGGCCGAGATGGGCCCGGCCGACGCCCCCACCTGGCGCCGGGTCGGCGCCGAGACGCCGCGGATGATCGCGCCCTCGGTGCTGTTCGTGGTGCCGGGGCCGAGCACGGTGTCCGCGCCGATGGCCTTCGGCCTGGCGCGGTGGCCCTTCGGGCGGCAGTCCCTGGTCGACCTGCTGCGCGACGACCTGGGCTACCAGCTCGACGACGACGTACGCCCCCACGACATCCAGGAGTGGTGGCGGGCGCCGTAGGCCGTGCGGTCTACCAGCTCTGCTCCAGGTAGTCGCCGCCGCCATCCCAGGGGACGTGCCCAGGTGGGACCGTGGTCTTCCACTCCTCGCCGGGGGCAGCGTTCACCACGTGGCCGGCGATCCGCACGGAGGCGGGGTCGCCGAGGAGCCAGCGAGGCACCCGCGCCGAGAGGGTGTGCCGATCGGCCGCGACCCAGGCGCCCTCGCTCTCGCGTAGGCGGGCGTGCTGCACCCAGCGGCCCCCTTCGCGAGCCCACACGCCGCTCCACGGCCCCGCGCCATCGTGGGCGTCGCTGACCGACCGGAGCGTGATGGCGTGGGTCGGGGTGAAGGGGAGGTCGGGGGTGTGGCCGAGCGTGGCCATGCCCTCGCTGGGGACCGGGGCCCCGACGGGGTCGGCCTCGAGGTAGAGCATCGCGGGCAGGAGCGGGTCTTCGGCCGCCTCGGTCACCCAGGCCAGGTACACGAAGTCGTCGTCGACCTCGATGGCGAAGGCCTCCCAGGGCTGCCGTGGCACCCCGACCGCCTCGACGGAGGCGAACTTGTCGAGGTCGTCGGCGCCGTCGAGGGGCACGGTGTCGCCCGGGCGCTCGGAGGTGGGCCCCGACAGGGCGAGGAGCTTGATCTCAGCGATGTTGACGGCGTTGTGGGTGGCGTCGCCGCCGCCGAGACCGCCGGTGTAGGGCGTGAAGTGGTCGAGGGCGGTCATGTTGGGCAGGTCGGACAGGGTGAGCCGGTAGGTGGTGCCGGCGTCGAGGAAGAGCCCCACGGCGGTGGACTCCTGCCACACATCCCAGCCGCCGGTGTGGGGCAGTACGACGGCCCGATCGGCCACGGGCAGCCCCCCGGCCTCGCCATCGGCGATGTCGACGAGCACGTGCTTGTGGCCGGCGGTGATGCCGGTCGAGGCGGGCCCCGACCCGTTGCTGTAGACCACCTGGAGCAGGTGCCGCCCGGTGGTGTCGGGGCGGAACAGCAGCTCGAGGGTGTGGTCGGCCTGGCCCCAGTCGCCGATGTGGGGGCGCCCATGCTCGGTCGCCCAGCGGCCGTCGCCGACGACGAGGTCGTGGGCGTCGAAGACCTGGACACGCCCAGGGCCCCAGTCGCACTGCACGGGGCTGCGGTGGCCGGTCTGGCCTTCGGCGTCGACCGCGACGATGCTGTAGCAGGCGGTGGTGTCGGCGTCGGCGGGGGAGGGGTCGACCCACGACGTGCCGCTGAGGCCGGTGGCTACGGCCTCGCCGTCGCGGAACACGGTGACGGTGGTGCCAGGCTCGGTGGTGAAGCTCAGGGCCCCGCCAGCGACACCGCCGAGCACGGGGGGCCGGGGCGCGACGGTGACCGAGGCCTCGGTGAGGCCGGGGGTGGCCACGATCCGCCCGAGGGTGGCCACGACGGTGGCGCCGTCGGGCAGGGCGTCGAGGGGAATGGGACCGGCCACGGTGGTGCCGTCGACCGTGAGGGTGTCGAGGCCCAGGGCGTCGCAGGAGCGGTCGGCGGGGAGGTTCAGGGTGAGGGTGATGCGCCGGCCGGCCACGGGGAGGTCGCTCAGGGTGATGGCGTCGCCGAGGGCGAGGTCGTCGGCCAGGGGGCACGGGAGGAAGGGGTCGATGTGCAGGCCATCCTCATCGAGCTCGAGCCCGGCGACCCCCCGGAGCCAGAGGGCGAGGTAGCCGGCGACGGACCACAGCTGTCGTCGGCTGTTCACCACGGGACCCGACAGCTCGCCGTCGTCGAACCAGGCGGCCTGGGTCGACCACTCGAAGTTCTCCATGTTGGACAGGTGCAGCGCGGCGCCATCGACCAGGGCGAGGGTGTTGCGGGCGAACACATCCGAGGTCAGTGGCCCTTCGTCACCGCCTACGCCGTGTGGGCGGTGACGAAGGGCCACTGACCGCGGTTGTGGTAGACGGGCACGTCG
>ENA-OWNT01005287-OWNT01005287.1-seawater-metagenome-genome-assembly--contig:-NODE-5287-length-10726-cov-3.792469_pt1 | contig 10726 bp, 11 predicted proteins | sample MGYA00238136_ERZ651165 | MGnify/ENA primary metagenome ERZ651165 (study PRJEB26861, sample SAMN08777766) | seawater metagenome | isolation source: coastal seawater | place: USA: Florida | collected...
CCACCATTGAATCCAAACCAACCAAACCACAGGATAAACGTACCTAATGTAGCCAACGGCATGTTTGAACCAGGAATAGGATAAATCTCTCCATTCTTACCGTATTTACCTTTACGGGCACCTAATAGTAGTACGCCCGCCAATGCTGCAGCTGCGCCCGGTAGCCTGTATTTCGGGGAGCATGACGATACGGGCGAGCCGTTGCATTGGGACGGTGAAGGCCACCTGTTGACCGTGGCCCCTACCCGTACCGGCAAAAGCGCCGTGCTGATTATCCCAAACCTGCTGCGCTATCGCGGTTCTGCAGTGGTACTCGACCCAAAGGGCGAACTGTACCAAGCAACTGCAGACTGGCGGCGGAAAAACGTGGGAGAGGTCTATGTGGTCGACCCGTTCAAAATCGTTGGTGACTACTCGGACAGCTTCAACCCTCTTGACGCTGTGAAGGATGACAAAACAGCACGCAAAATTGCTGAAATGATTTACCCGGTCACGGGAGATGCCAAGCAACAATTCTTTGAAAACGAGGCAATCAGCCTCCTAACAGCCATCATTTATTACTGCTCTGTCTATGCCCCGGTGCAATACCGCTCGCTGGCAGTTATCCGTGACCTGACCGCAGCAGATGACAACGATTTTAAAGAGCTGTTGAAGGATATGAAGAAGGAAGAGAACCCGGCCAGCATCCGCAATCCGGCGCGTACCTTTGACAACAAAAACGCGGATGCAAAAAAACGGGTGTTGGATAGCTTCGAAACCCATATGCAAATCTGGGACACGCAAGCGCTGCGGGACATTTCAAACCGAACCGATTTTGATTTTGAAGGGCTGAAAGACGAGACGGCAACGGTTTATCTGGTGATGCCGTTTGACGACCTCAAGGCATTCTCAACGTACATTCAGGGGTTCTTTTCTGCGGCCCTGTCGGCGATGATTACCAACCGCAATAAGCCGGATATTCCGGTGTTGTTTGTGCTTGATGAATTTCTCGCCCTCGATGCGGCCGAGCATTTCAGCACCGCCCTGCACACACATGCTGGCTCCGGCGTGCGCTTGTGGTTCTTTGTGCAGGATATCGCCACCCTTAGACAGCGTTATGACGACCTGTGGGAGTCATTCCTAGACGTGGAGGTGAAGGTATTTTTTGGTACTCAGCAAAAGGAAACCTCCGAATACATCTCCGAGTATCTGGGCCACCGCACGGAAGCGGTACCTGACCCCACCAGCGGCACAATCTCGCTCGGCGGTAGCGGCAGCTCTTACAGCATTGACGAGAAGTATTCCTACCACAAAGTGGCCTTGATGACCCCCGACCAGGTAGAGCGGTTCATGGTCTCTAATGACAAGTCAAAGCCACGTATGGGCATTGTGTTTATGGGCGGTGGCCACCGCATTAAAACCAAGCTCATACCGTGGGTGCTTGACCCTGTGGCAAAAGCCCGTTGCGGCCTCAAGTGGATAGAGCGCAATGGATGAATTGAACCACGTCACCCTTGACCCGCGCCGGATGCACAACACCGTATCGGCCACTGTGGCGATATTGGTGATAGGAGCCATTATAGGTGCAATTTTCGGGGTCTTTTTCTCCATACTTATTTGGATGGCAACCGCACCAGTGGGCGGCATTGCTTACATGTTTGCCTTACCAATGGTGCTGGCAACGGCTGGCGTTCAAATCGCCACGGCCATCGCGCTAGCACCGGTATGGGCGGTAGCTGGCGGTTGGCTTTTTGCCCAGTTCAGTGTTGGCCGTGGTGGGTCAGCCGCCCGTGCTATGGGCGTGGAACTGCTGCCACATGACCATGACATAGTGGTGCGGGTACACAAGATGTGTAAGGAGCTGGAAATCCCCCCGGTGCCTTACGTGGGATATTTCGATAGCAAGGCGATAAATGCCTTTGCGATTGGCACCAGCCAGCACAACGCGATGATTGCCTTCTCCAAGGGATGCCTCGCCAAAATGACCGGGGAGCAATTCATGGCTGTTATGGGGCATGAATTGGGCCACGTGGCGAACCGGGACATGCTGCGTATGACCTATGCCCGCGGCATCCAGAACGCCCTCACCTTCTTTTTGATAATTCGCCGCTTGAAGGTTATGGCCCGGTGGGTTTTCACCTTCATATCGGAGCTGGAAATCATGCGCCTGTCGCGCAAGCGGGAATTTTACGCTGATGCGGTCGGGGCCATGCTGGTCAGTCCGGAGGACATGATTGGGGCGTTGGAAGCGGTCAGGGAAGACAAATATTCCCCCAGCCGTAAAAGTCGGCAGTTTGCCAACCTGATGTTCCGGGGAAGCATCGACCAGTTGTTTTCAACGCATCCAACCCTATCACGGCGGATAAAGGCATTGGAAAGCCGGGAATATATCCACCGCTTGCCGATTAAGTCTGTTCTTCTCGAAGCTGGCTAACTTCCAGCCAAGCCCGGATTTTTGCCCAATCGCCCTCGTTTTTCGACTCTCGGTATTTTTGCCTCAAGACGAAAAACGCCGGGGAACACACAAAAACAAAAAAAGCCCAGCCAAGCAGGTCAATCACCCGGAGCACGTCTTCATTTGTGCGTGTTTGGCGCTGCTGGAAGGGTGCAAACAGCTGGTTCTGGTAGTTACTTTGCCGGGCGCGTTGTTGGGCTAAATACTGCTGCCTTTGGCGCTGCTGTTCGGCATACCGGCGGCGTTCCCGCTCCTGTGAAATTTTGGCTTGTTCCGTTTTAGCGATGGCTAAATTACGTTCAACTTCCGGGGTTATTCGGTACTGATACAGGCGTGAACTTGGGTTATATGCCCAATCAGCGCATCCATTTGCACTGCATAACTGAACCACGTGGAAACCGTTGGTTATTTCGGGGGATACCTTGAGCCTCTGTGTCAAGGTGCCATCTAACACCACCCTGTTTCGTTCCAAGCTGTAATTTTGAATAATGTATCTGGGGCATTGGGACGGGCTGCAGAAAAACGGGCCACCAATAGTGACTATGTACTCATCGGTATGAGGGTTTGTGTCTAGGTTTACCTGCTTGATTGAGCTGACATCCAACGCCACATTTTCAGCATCAAGATTGAGAACACCTATTGCCCATTCCAGCGTGCCAAATTTGGATATCTTGGCAGGGGGCGCGCACCCCATATTGTTGAACGGTAGCGAGCTGGGGCTGCACTGTCTGGCCAAGCCGTTAATCGCTTTGGTTGACCCTGTGAGCGTGTAACGGGTAGAGCCTTTGCCATCATGGATAGATACGTGGCTTCCCCGGCGCAATTTGTCCAAAAGCAGCCGGGGTGCCAGCTCTTTGCCCTCGGCATAATAGGAAACCGGCGCGCCAGATTTACCGTTGAACGGTAGGCAGTATGTCGGCGTGTCATCAACATCAATGGTGATTTTCTGGTCAAATTCAGCCGGGGCAACTCCACCGGTTCCCAAGATGATAGGCTTTAGCTGGCCGCCCACGCAGCGCAACCCGAAACAGGTTGTGTTCCCTCCCCTGTCAACACAGGTGCCAATGGAGGGTTTGAGGATGCGCAACTCTGCCCATTTTGACGACTGGCTCAAACCAGTTTGCACACTGCAAAAAACCAGTGCCGCAACAAGGCCAATTTGACGTATAAAATATATAATAAATCTAGGTGCCTTCACGATACAGCAGAAAGCCTCCTGTAAGCCCCGTACAGCGCGTTTTCGCCCTCAAGGCCTACCAGACTTGCAAAGCCTCTGTGAAGGGGCTGAAACGCCCGCAAAATTGCTCCTTACCCGTTTTCAATAGCCAATGTGCGCTAGCCCAGTGTTCAGTGGTGGGAGATATGGGCACGTAGCGCCAAAATCTTCCCTTTATTCTGTTCCTTGCCCAGCATTACGCCGTAGAAGGATTCTCAAGCGTTCCCGCAGCCCAAGGGGCGAGGACAACGCTTTACCATCCGGAGCGGTGAAATACCGCTTTTCAAATAGAAAAAGGAAAATCAAACTTATTGGCCGCAGGCCGAACTCCTCTTCAGAGGGAAGTGCCCGAAATATTTTTACAAAACGAAGTAATTGGAAAGGTGGAAGGATTTGTGCGGCGTAGTTGTTGTAATATTTAAGCTTTAACAAGCTTGTTAAGGAGTTCCATAAGTCATTGAATGATTAGTCTTTTTTGCGTTTGAAGGTGGAAGGATTTGTGCAAGAAAGGTGGAAGGATTTGTGATATCTCTTGTAACTTGCTGATTTTACAGCGGTATCAAAAGTGGAAACTTTTGTGCAGGGGGTCATAACGCATTGATTTGTAAGGCGTGGATTTCACAGAATTGTATGTATTGTGCAGAAAGGTGGAAACATTTGTGCATGAAAGGTGGAAGGATTTGTGCGACCTGAATTCCTTATAAAGTTCAAAAACTAATCTCTTCCTCTGGCCTATGTTAACACGCAACAAGGTGGAAGGATTTGTGCGAAATTATATAAACGGGCCGACGGTTCTCCGTAAGAATACATGAAGCAAAAAAGTGGAAAAATATTTATAAAATCTTCCACCTTTGTGCTAATCTCTCCTCAAATAAGGAGAAATTCTTTTTGTGGAGCTAAATTTGGCAAATGGGTCGCGGAATATCGTTGTACGGAAGCCTGTCGGTACAACGCATTTTCGCAATGTTTATAACGCCACCGAACGCAAAATGCTAAATTGCGTTTTTTGGAATGCCAGCGAAAGCGGGTTGGAAAAACCACTTCACAGAATTCAGGAAGAAACGCTACGAGCACTTATTGGTATTGGGAAAACTCGTAACTCCGAATGGTTACGCCAACTTTCGAGAAGCTTGGTTTCAAGCCTCGTGGAATGGAACAGCATAGGTAAGGATAAATCCGTTGAGTGGAGTCACTGCACCGCCCTCTCTATGGGCAGGTTTCGAAACGGATACTACGAATACCGGATAAATCCTGAATTACTTGAACAGCTGAAAGAACCTAATTTATGGGGGCAGTTTCGGCTATTAGCTCAAGTTAACATCACTAAAAAGCACACACTGCCAATATACGAATTTCTAAGCACTGAAATGGCGTTGGCAAAGGTCAAGGAGGCTGCGGTTTCGTTGCCGGTACCAGTGGTGGATATCCGCGAGATTTGCGGCATACCCGATGCACAATATCCATTATTTAAGGATTTTAATCGGTATGTGTTGGCCCCTTCCATAAAGGAAATCAACAAAGAGACTGATTTACTGGTTGAAACCAAAAACATCAGTCAAAAGGGTGGCAAGGGCAAAAAGATTGTCCAAATCGAATTCACAATGCAGCGGAAAAACTCGTTCCAATATGCCCTGCCCGGCTTTGATGAACTGATAAATGCCCGCGTTCAAGCGAAAAGCATCATTACTGACGACATGAAGAAACTGATTGAAAAGTTGCAAAACAGCGGCGTTTCAAAATCAGCGGCGACTCGACTGGCCAAAAAATACTCTGAAATTCGGATATCTCGGAACATATCTTATGCCGTGGAACAGGCAAAAAAGAATGAAATAAACAACATTGGCGCCTATGTCGTGAAAGCCATAGAAGGCGATTATAAGCCGGGTCCATCGGCAAAAGACATAGAAGCGCAAGAAGCGGCTCAAGAGGCTAGGGCCAAGAGGCTTGCGGAGGAAGCCAAGGCAAAAAAAGCAAAGGCTATAGAGGCCGAGTTTGCAGATTTTCAGCTGCAAACTACCAAGGACAAAATAGCCGATTACTCTGCAAGCTGGCTTCGGAAGAAACGCAAAGAGTACGCCGCTACAATTTCTGACAATGACAAACTTCAACGCCCTCTAATTGAACAGGGCGAATGGGACAACGCCATTGTACAAGCCGGCTTTAATCGCTGGATTAGGCATCAAATTCTGACCGACCCCCATGAAACCTCAATAGAGGGGTACACTAAATGGAAGAGATCAGGCGGTAATTCCACATAGAAAGGTGGAAGGAATTGTGCATTTCATTGCCTTCTCCCAAAGGCACAAGAACTGACCATAAGTATTCTATATAATTATATATATAAATAATTCTATAGTTTTATACCGTACTTTTCTAATAGCAGTTCTATGGCTTCTTCGGCCAATTCCGGGGCCTTTTTTCCGCCGTCTTGCTTCTCCTTAAACACCAACTTTTCAAAACCCCTCACATGCTTTTGTTGCATAAAGAGCGGCTTTTGCATGCGCTTAGGTGCTGACTTTCGGCGAACCAAACGGGGTGCGCTTTCATTTACAACTGTAAGGGTTTTGGCCTGACCGTCTGCCCGGTCGTCTTCTTCTTGCATCCATGAGGGTTTGCTCTTAGGCGGCATTGCTTTGTCTTTCTTCTGGATTTTGTACAAGCATCACAGCACCTAACAGCGCAGAGAATTCACGGCGGCGGTGCTTAACCTTGTAAGCCTTATCTAATGCCGGGTCGAATATCGTACGGTATTCGGAAGCCGCGCGGCTAAACACACCGCTGGCCGGCACTTCATGTGCTCCTTCACCCACCAAATAGTCACGTGATGCTGTTTCATCTGGCCGCTGGTGGTTACAATCAGTCACAACAGTAATAACCGCCTTCCCCGCCCTTTCTGCGCGCTTCTTCGCATCCTTGTATGAGGCATATTGGTCGCGGGGGGGTTTGACCGGCATAATCAGAATGTGAGCATCTTCTGGTACATCCCAATCACTCGCCATGTGGTCGAATATAACGATATCCGCATCCGGCCTTTGGTCTGGCACCTGTTGGACAACCTCAAAAGGAAGATTGCCTCCGTTATAATACAATGTTGATGTGCCTTGTGGATCTTGGCAGATAACCAAAGGCTTTAAGCCGATTTCGACTGCCGCCGCTGCGAGATTTATGGCAATCATTGACTTTCCTTGGCCGCCTTTTGGCCCCCAAATGCTTACAATAATTATTCTTTTCATGGCAATGCGCCTTTCAACTAATTCTCTAAATATAGAATCATAGAATCTGATAATTATCAAACTATTAATTTCTATAAATATCTAATTTAATAACTATAGAAATTTATATTTATATAGAATGCCGAAGCGCGGAGCAGGGGCTTGATGGCAAAACAAAAAAGCCCCGCCTAAGCGGGGCCGGTAACGCAGTTTGTCGGAATATTAGGCCGCTGCATGTGTGCCATTGTATTTCCGAATTCGCGGCTCAACCTCCGGCCATGTCGTTTGCCGTAGGTTCCTAAGCTCATATTCAGCCTGCAGGTTCATCCAAAACTTGGCACTGGTGCCAAAGTATGCAGATAACCGCAAAGCCGTATCAGCCGTTATTGCCCGCGCTCCATGCACAATGCCGGATACGCGGCTTTTGGGTACGTCAATATCGCGGGAAAGCTGCTCTTGGCTTATGCCATTTGGCTGCAAGAACTCCTCAAGGAGGATTTCTCCCGGCGAGATTGGGTCTAGGTTCTCTGCCATAACGCGGCCCTCCTTCTAGTGATAGTCTACAATTTCCACATCCCATGCCATACCGTCTTGCCAGCGGAAGCACACACGCCATTGCCTATTGATGCGTATGCTGTGCTGGCCGTCCCGGTCGCCCTTCAACGCCTCTAGGCGGTTGTTGGGTGGAATGCGTAAATCATCCAAACGGTCTGCGGCGCTCACCATCATTAGCTTGCGCCGTGCTACCCGCTCGAATCCTGAAAACTTGCGTACTGGTATATCCAGAAACAGCTTTTCAGTGTCCTTGCAGGCAAACGTCCGTATCATTCTCTTATGATGGTACGCAAAAGAGGTTCCGTCAAGCGGAACTGACTTAAATGCTCAAGAGATAAGCATAAAACATGGTGGGGCATGTTACTTGCCAAGCCGCTCCATATAAGCATAGGTACCTAGGTTAGTAGGTTTCTATGTTTATAAAATGTCGCCGCTTGCCTCACCACATCTTGTCCGCGATATCCAATTCCTCCTTGCCAATGGCGTTGGCATAAATCGCGGTCGTGGTCATAAAGGTATGGCCCATCCACTTTCTCAGCATATTCAGCTGTACGCCTGAACGGATTGCGTGGATGCCGTAACCGTGGCGCAAACCCTTGGCAGTGGCTTGAGCACCAACAATGCCAGCCTCACCCATTACCTGCTTCACCCACCGGTAGGCCGTGCTGCGATTAATCGGCTTGCCCCGCTGTGACCAAAGCCACGCCTCGCGGGCCTTGGCCATGTTCTTTTGTTGGGCGCGGATGCCATGGACTAATTCCAGCGGGTCTACAAGGGCAGGGGGGATAGGCACCTCACGCATGACATGCTTCCTGCGCTTTTTGAGGCTGCGAATTGAAACAAGCCGGGAATCCAGCTGCACAGATGCGGCGGTGAGTTCCAGAGCCTCGGAAATCCGGCAACCGGTATAGAGCAGGGTCAGGCAAAAGGTTCTGATATGGCGGTCAGACTTTTCAGCCGCAGCAATGAACCGCTCCCGTTCCTCTAGGTTGATATAGAGGCGGCGGTTTTCTTCATCGTAAAGTCGCATTTCTGCTGACTGGCCCATACAGCTCCTTTGCACCATTATGTATTGAGAACTGTTGCATAGGGTTTGCCAAACTGCCAGCCGGACATACGGTTTTGCCGGTATTAGGGTGGCTTCCTGTGCCGCTTGTGCAACGGAATTGGTAATTCTGTTGCAACAGGCGAAAGGATTGTTCCTTGAATGGGTTAGGAACAATCCCGCGCCCCTATAGCTCCCATTTGTAGTTTTTACAAGTATCAATTCATTGTAATTAAATATAAAATACAGAATTACCAATAGTGTTGCAATGTAATATTGTGTTTATTACTTCAATATTATCAATGCGCAACGCAAAAACCTGCATTCTCTCCATGACCAAAAACGACTACTTTCAGTATGGAAAGTGGTTTGACTATTACTCCCGGCACATAGCGCCGGAGGATATGTACCTGCTCAACAACAATAGTGATGCAGCTTTTATGGCACAGGTTGACCCGCGTATCTCGGTCATGCGGGTGCCGGATGCCTACCGCACCAACAACAATCTACGAGACACCCACCAACTCAACGATAATTTTGATGGGTGCCGGGCATTGCTGATTTCTGACCTGACCAACGGCCTTTTGAATTATTACGATATTGTCCTCTACACCGATATTGACGAATTGATTGTGCCTGACCCTGCGGTCTATGGGGATTTATCCGGCTACTTGAACCAGCTCGATAGGTCGCAGGTAAGATGCCCGGTAGGAGTGAACGTCACCCACATGCCCCAGCTTGAACCCAATGCCTTTAATCCGGACGACCTGATAACCAACCAGCGCGCCTATGTGGGTCTGGCGGTGGAATATTCCAAGCCTGTTATCAAAACCAAGCGCTACCAATGGTGCGGTGGTTTCCATGGCTGCGATGCTGCATTCAGTTTGGATAGGGACTTGTATTTGTTCCATCTGAAGGCGTGCGATGTGGGCATCCGGCGCACCATTCATCAGCAGCGCCATGCCGAGTACAACGCCCATGGCAAGGGCGACAAAACGGGCTGGAAGCTGCCCGCAGATATCATCATGGCGCGGATGTCGGCCAACCTTGAAAAGGCGTTGTTTCGGGAAGGGGAGGGCGCTCTCAAATCAGCGCTGGAACACATCCGCATCGCGCGGGGGAACTTGGGGTACTACCGGGCCGTGTATGAGCCGCCCACGCCGCTCAACGGCTCGTGGGAGTTGTTTGAAATACCGGAGCGGTTTAGGGGGCTGTTTTAGGGGCTGAAGGGCAGAGTAGAGCAGGGGAGCTGGCCCGCGAGTCATGGTTTATGCATAAGTAATGAACGGTATATTCTCAGCTCTCAAACAAAAACAGTCCCATAATTCAATGGGACTGTTTTTGTCTTGTATAAGATGTTATTATCTTATCGTCGGCATTCGGCTTGACCCGTACGCCCCTAACGGGGGATAGGGGACCGTAATGGAGGACACCATGTTGCTACTTGAACTAGCCCATGGAATCCTGCTGATAAGTTTGGGCATTGTGGTTATTGTCCAACTCATTCAGCACTAATGTAAAACGTAATTCAAACTCTGGCCGGAATTTTCCGGCCTCTTTTTTTGATTTCTCATCATCTCATCAAGTGAATTTTCTGTCAATCCGTTTTTACGAAGCTTCAAAAGCTTACCTTTTTCAATGTTGGAAATTTGAAATTTTCAAAATTTGGTTTGCTTCCAAGTGAAAATTTGTTACTCACCTGCGATCGAATTCTTACATAAAATTGTAATAATGGCTCAGATATCCTATCCAAAGTCGGTTTCAGATAAAATTCTGATGCACATAGACGAAATTCATGATGGGAAGAACCCAGATGAAGTCGCGTTCGCCTGCATACTTGAAGGTATTGAGATCATTAAGGAAAAAGGTGAGATTGAAAATCTCGTAAAACATATAGAAGACAAATACAACTCTTCTGATACTCGTAAAATTACATATAAAGATTCGGGGTCTATGGGCCCTATCTTTAATTCTATGAAAATTGCTTTTGATCTAACTACGCGTAGACAGCTCGCGCGGGAAGCGATGCTTTCTTATGCGAAGGCTAAATCTATAATATCTTAACAAGCTCATCCCTGAGGCTGCATTTAGCTTGGACAGGGACTTGTATTTATTCCATCTGAAGGCGTGCGACATGGGCATCCGGCGCACCATCCATCAGCAGCGCCATGCCAAGTACAACGCCCACGGCAAGGGCGACAAAGCGGGCTGGAAGCTGCCCGCAGATATCATCATGGCGCGTATGTCGGCCAACCTTGAAAATC
>ENA-OWNT01005288-OWNT01005288.1-seawater-metagenome-genome-assembly--contig:-NODE-5288-length-10726-cov-3.334304_pt1 | contig 10726 bp, 7 predicted proteins | sample MGYA00238136_ERZ651165 | MGnify/ENA primary metagenome ERZ651165 (study PRJEB26861, sample SAMN08777766) | seawater metagenome | isolation source: coastal seawater | place: USA: Florida | collected...
TCTGCATTTGGAGAAATTGAGTCTACTGAAGCCAATTTAATGTATAGGGCTCCTCACTACTTAGCGATACTAGCTTGCCTATTTTCTGCGCTTGATAGGTCTCACGTTATTGAAAAGAAGCATATATTAGCTGCAAGTGCTTGGGTCGACTTTTGGCATCAATCAATAACATACATATTTGATACTGAAGAGGAGAACCTTAGGAACCAAAGCAGAAAAGAACATGCTTCAATCGTGATGGACTCCATCCTAACAGTAGCAAAAAAACTTAAGACTAATAGCTTCAAACGAACTGAACTAACAAAAACAATAGGTAGAAAGCTAACAAGTAAAGAAACAAATCTAGCCCTAAAGGATCTACAAGAGCGCCCTAAACCACCAATTCATGTTGAGAGAACTGGCAGCAGAAACTGCCAAATAATTACGCTTCTTTAAGTAAACGGGATCTAGTAAAGCCCATAACTCATCAGTGATGGGCTTCACTCACTATCCTGTATTGGCTTGTTGTTTTGATTTGATTCTCTTTACCAACTCGTCTTCCAATACCTGTCTAGCAACCCCAGAAGCGCTAACCATTGCCTTAGCAAGTTCATCAATCTCATTGTCTGGTTGCTCTTTATCCACCAAGCCATAGAAACGGAGTAATCTACATGTCACAATCGTAAACTCTCCTTTCTCACTCAAAGGCCTATATAAATCCCCCGGACAAACCGCATCTATATGTTTTTCATAATCATCTAAATGGGGGTGAACTATTTTGTAGTCTGAGCTCTTACTAGGAAACGTTTTTCGACGACTATTAACAAGAACCTCTTTATTCCCCTTCGCCCCATTACAGTCCTTACATGAGACACACAGGTTTTTCGGCTCAAACATGAACAGTGGTTTCTTATCTTTGGGTATTATGTGTTCGATATCCCAAGCCATCCCGTGTGTCACAGGGTTTTTAACTTTACAGTATGGGCATGTATAGTTCTGCTCTTTCCTGTAGTGTAACTTTATTGATTTTCTAATGGGGTCAAAGTCTCCCTTCGACCAATCCTCACCTTTTGAATCGCTATCTTTGAAATAGTCGTCAATAACTTTTTGCTCGTCGTCAGTATAAGTAACTCCATCCTTTATCATGGCTATACCTCAACAACTTTTTTTATTGCAGAGGCTAAAGAAAGAACAGGGTCTTCCTGATCCAAGCTTGGGATCATGTCAATAATACTCTGAGCCCTTAAGAGAGTATCTTCCTCGATCGCTACCGACTTAGATAACAACGACAAAATCTCTAAACTCTCGTTAAGTAGGTATTGGTTCTTAAATCCAGGTGAATCGAAAAGAGTGGCTAACTGGTAATCAGAGGAAAATTCTTTACTGTTAAGCTTTTCAACTAACTTGTTTCTATCTAAATCTAGAACACTACAGCTAGAAGAGTTGAGCTTTGAAATAATCAATGGTGAATGTGTAGCGATAATAAAATGGCAACCGTTGTATAAGCTAAATGAATTTTGAATCATTGGTATAAACTCTTCTTGCCACTCAGGATGTAAGCTAATCTCTGGTTCATCTATGCAAATCAATGAGTTATCTTCGATCACACTTGCTATTCCTAACATCATTAAAGCTAAGCATTGCTCCCCTGAACTAGCATGGTTAAAGGTAATGAACTTTCGATTATCAGTTTTAAGAGACAATTTAAAACCTAGAATCCGTATCAAACCAATATTCAGAAGAAGCCTAACAGCTTGCATGTATTCATCGCTTAAAAGCTCTGGCTCTACTAACTGCATAGAAACAGAAAACTGCCCTTTTGAATTAGCATGCTTTGTACGCAATACTGAAATCGCTTCTCGTATATGATCAGATTGCTCTAGCAGTTCTGGGTGCTCACTCAAAATAAATCGTATAGAAGTTTTAAGATCATCAGATAATAAAACACTACTTGGTAGTGTCGATTTAAACGTTAATCGTATTCTTTTTCCGTATCCAAGATAGTCAAGCGTTTCTCTAATCGCCCCTACATTTTTTTTAATTCTTTCTGAAGACTTCAATATAGTATCTATGACGTTTGTAATAAGTCCTTTGACAGACAGTGCCGCTGAGCTGCTTTTTAATCCCACATATGTATAAATACTATCTTTTGGATCATCACAAGATGCATCATCAGATCTTTTAGGGCGTTTAGTTGAAGGAAACCTATCAAATGGACTTGTAGATAAACACACGAGCTTTGAAGGAAAAACATCGTAACGTTCACTAGGGTGCTCTTCTGATACAAAAGCCATTGCTAGGTCTTTATGAAGAATTTCACCCACTACATCATAACCACTGGATTGATAGGTTATCGTATTAGAATCATATCTTAGCCTTAAAGTGTTCAGACCACGATTCCATCTATGTGGAGAAAACCTCAAAAAGTCATCGTTCTGCACAAAGTTGTTCGAAATAAACTCTAAAATGCGGCTCTTCCCACTTCCATTTTTGCCAGTAATCACCGTGATAAAGTTTTCATGATTCTCAACAGAAGGCGATAAATCATGCTTCTTGCCATCAATCGAAACTTGTAAGACTCTGAAAGACATAATCTTAATACTCATAAACATCAATGAGCATATATTACAATACTCTATCGAAGCTTTGGAAGTACGCTTAGATTCACGACTAGTGATTTGAAGCACAGCCTTTGTGACCAATTAACGGACTAGCCAAGTTCACAATGTAATTACTCACACAATGGTCTGAGACTTTGTAGTTTTATCTGTTTTCGCAAGATGTGTTCAGTACCTAGAACGGGTACTTTTCAATACTCGCATCAATTGAGTTTGATAAGCAGTCTAAGATTTCTTCAGCTAACTCAATCTTTTCTTTTAATAGACCCATAACTTCTTTGTCATTATCCCAGATACTACTGGTATGCTTTTTATCCTCAAAATCGGCTTTGGCCAATGACGATGCAAGCGTCTTTTTTTCAATGACGCTATCTACCCAACGAAACTTTTTACTTTTTGATTCTAGGTCATTGCTTGATAGAAAACCGATTTCAAAGCATTTCAGAATTACTAGCTTTCTCACACTAGTTTTTTCTATATCTTGCTCTCTAACAATGTTTTCAATTACGTTGTTTTCAGAATTCATAACTGTTTATTAGAAAACTATGAATTCATCTTAGGGTAGTCAAGAAGGGAGTCCCTCTTGCCAGTGAACAACATTAGAACGTAGTGGGTTGTTCTATCTGGAATCCTTCAGAATATAAAACGTTAGAGCAGTATTAATTTGCTATTTTAGTAATAAATTAATATTTGTTAAGTAAACGATTTATGTTGAAGAACTGGACAATTATTACTCAGGCCGTTAAGCATGGTGCTGAAGGTGTGCTAATTAGAGAGAGATATCTAACCTCTCAAAAACATCCTAACCACAGACTAACAGATAACCTCATTTCAATTATTGGCAATAAAGAAACATCAAAAAGAATAGCGTTAGCTGGTGAAGAGTACAGAGTCAATCAACACCTATACCAGAAGAAAGGAGGCCGTCCTCTCTCAAGCTATGCGGTGGAGTATTGTCTGACACTACCAAAAGGCTGCCGTCCTACAACAAAACAGTGGCAAGAAATAGTAAAAGATTGCTGTGTAACACTAGCTAAGTTAGTCAAATTGAGTAATACAGAGGTTAAACAGTACCAAAAACAAGTTCGAGCGGTGCTGCATCAGCAAGACCAAAGCACTAAGCAAGGCTCAGGGGATCACGTTCATCTAATTGTTGGTAAAGTCGTGGGGACTCGAGTCCTAAAAGAGCTTCAACAAAAGAAAGCCACAAGAACGCTTAAACAAGCGTTTAATGCCTCAGTACTAAAACACGTCGGCATTAGCAATACAGATTATAAACCTTATGAGATTAATAGAGGTAAAAGGCTAGCAACTGCTCAATATCAAAAGAGAATTACAGAGCAAAACTATGAAATTCAGAAGCTTATAAACAACCTAACAAGTAGTACCAACAAATGGTTCAACCTGATGGAGGAGGGAAAACATCATCACGCCAAAAGGCTGCATCGCAGAATTAGTTCAAACCTAAATTTTTTAAATGATAAGAATCTAAACGATTCTCAAGCTATTCACATGGCTAAAATAAAATCATTATTAAAAATATGATATAAGAGTACTAACAAGGCACAAAAGAGCTATACATTCGTAAAGTTATTCAATGGCAGGCGACATTTATCAATTAAAACACGGTATACCTCGCTAAGACTATCACAGGAAGATGCTCTATTATCATAATACCCTTGGTTCCTATGATTTCGATACTGACTATAAGTTATTTCCAACCTTTCCTTTGCTCTAGACATGGCGACATAGATAGCACAGTCATTTTCAAACTCAGCTTTTTTGTAGTTCCAGAACGCTTGGTCTTCTAATCCAACAAAGAAAACCGCTCTATATTCAAGCCCTTTACATTTGTGGATATTGAGAATTTGAACAGCGTTATCAGCAGTAAAAAGCTTAACCCCTTCAACAGGTGATGAAGTCTTAGAGAAAACGTCTCTTAGGTGTGTTTCAAGAGTAACCCAAAGTGAATCAAGAAAATCTCCAGACTTATATTGCTTCCATTTGGATTTGATCTTATCCATTCCCAAAAATTTAAAAAAACCATGGATATTAGATATTAGCAAATCGGCATCACCCAAGCTACCTATGATTCTTTTCTGTTCTTCTAGATAGCTATAGAATATAAATGAATATTCTTCCTCTTTATCTTCGTTCAATTCAACATTATTGAGAGTTAAATATAACTCATACAATTTAGTAGTATATTGAGGCGTAGGTATAAACAGTGATTTCATGTACAAAATTAAGAACTCACCCACAGGTTCTTTCAAAGAGTCTTGTAGGTCAGACATATCCAAATTGTTTATAGACATCTTACCCAATTCATCTCTTATTATTTGACTATATAGAGATGACTGTTGCTTTGTGACAATACATATTTCACTCTCAGGCATACCCTCGCATATCAATGATTGAATCTTCTCGGATATATATTTTGCTTCTTGGTACTCATCCTTATAGACGCTGATATAGCATCCTGTAGATTCATCATTATTGACCTTAATATCACTCTCTCTTTTCATATACTTAAGAAAAGTTGATAGAACATTATTTATATCGTTTGATGACCTATGATTGGTAACTAAAAATTTATATCCTGCACCAAAATCTTTGATGTAATCTTCAAAAACTGTTTTTCTTGCTCCAGCCCATATCATTATACTTTGGTTTATATCACCGACGGATAGAATCTTTGATGTTGAGTGTTGAAAGATACTTTTAATCAATTCATACTGTTGATCTGTCGTATCTTGAAACTCGTCTACAAAAACATATTCATAAGAGTCGGTAAATAATTTTTTAATTTGCTCATTGTCATTTATGATTTTAGTAGACAGTTTAATTAGTTGATCCATGGACAACTTGCTTTTTCCATTCGCATCTTTTTCTTTGTCTACCAGATCATAGTTATCTATAGGCATAATTCCATCAGGCAATAAATTCTTAAATCTATCTACGATGCTTTTACAAAAAGCATGAAAAGTGAAGGAGTCGAAGCGAGATGAATTAATACCGCATCGCATTTCCACTCTCTTCCTGATGTTAAATTGAGCTTCTCTTTTAAATGTTAATGACAGTATTCTTTTCGGCCAAGAGCACTTAGCTGTAGTAAAAAGATAGTCTGCTTTCTGTGCAAGCAACTCTGTTTTACCAGAACCAGCACCAGCCAATACTGCAACTGAAGTTTCAGCAGTGATTATTTCCTTTAGCTCATCGGTATACTTTATACCCTCTGAAGGCTTCCACTCCGTCATTATTCAACCACCTGATCAGCCAGACCAATGATACGCTCACATAAACGCTTTAACTCAGGAGGTATTTTATCTTTAATAGTGCCTTTGTCGTACAGATCTTCAATTTTAGAGTACATTCGTACATGGGAAGCAGGCTTGCTTTTATTGGATAGAAATCTATATCTATACCACATAAAATTTCTTTCCCACTCATCACCGAAATCAAACCTTCTGCCTTTATTTCCTTTCTTAAGAACAGATTTTACTAAAGCTTCTTCACGTGCTTCTTTGTCATCATCCTCTTCATCGGGCTTGCCCTGTACTGGGCCCCTTTCATTGTATACTTCATCTTTAATACAAAAAACTTCCGGAAATGAGCAGATCATTGAATAGTCTATATCAATCGGGCTTGAGAAGAATACATTATTAACTTCTAATTGATTAATTATATTAACAACATCACCACCTTTGTATGTTAATTTAAAATCAATCGGGTTATCATCACTCTCCCAACTAGGTACACTGTCAAGCATACCTTTATGTAAATACGTGTCTCCTGAACCATTCTCACTTAACTGCTCTATTGCATATTTAATTCTTCCAAAACCGCCTCCATTTCTATCAATATCCAAGTCTAAAAGTGTTACATAAGGTATTTTTAGCGATTCTAAGAGTCGCCAAAAATGATTAACATGCCTGCCACCTAAAGGAACAACAGATATAGAAAAAGAGTCAATACTGGTATCATAAAGCTCTAGTAATTTGGGAATTATTACTTGTTCGCTATCTCCTTCTGCCAATACTACCAGTTTAGAGAAGTAAATTTCAGGGTACGCTTTAACAGCCTCACTAATGTATTTTGCTTTATCATCGGCTTTATCAGGTAAGGTCAAAGGCGAAACTCGTGTACTCTTTGACTCGTTATCTAGTCTAAAATGGCGTATTTGATGCGGTTCAACTCTCCCTATCAAAGAAGATGAATGGGTAGAGACTATTGATTGGCAGCCGAAAGTTTCACCATATTCTTTAGTTAGTTTCATTATTCGACCCAAATAATGGGGAGATAAATGGTTCTCAGGCTCTTCTAACGAAATTAGACTAAATATAGGCAACTTCATTTTCTCTGGAACAAAATTTAGTGCTTCACCCCCAATAATCGCTTTTCGAATATCTTTATCGATATCAAAAAGAGCCTTTGAAATTGCAAAATATACTAAAGATTTTTGACCATCACTCAGCCTGCTAGTATCAACCTTACTACCTGTAGCATCTGGCATAAAATGAAGCTGAATCAAGCGAAGAATTTCATCTAAATTACTTAACGGGAAACTAAGGCTTGCGGTATTTAAGTGACGCCCTTTGTACACTTCTTTCCAATTTGTATTTATTGCTTCAGATATCTGAAGCAATGCTGGATTAGACGCAGCTAATTCATTCAGTGCTTGTGCTTGTCCCTCAAATGAGCCTTTTTCTGTTTCTGACCAGTTAATAGCTTTTAGCAGCCTACCAAGTACTGCCTTAGATGAATACTTTAATTGCTCTATTGGGTCTCTGTTAGCAGGGATGTAATGGACCTGAATAGCGCTTCGTTGTGCAGCAGAGAGACGATGTTTGTTGTGGTCTTCAGGTTCATCCATATCACCGTCAATGACCCAAATTTCCTCTTCAACATCTCCATTTGGGTTGTATTCGAAACACAATTGAGCCTCAAGACGTACCCTAAATATAACTTCTCCACTGCTATTAACTGTTAGTCCATTGATAAGGGTTGGAATTGATGGATCTAACCCATTTTGTTTTGGGAATTTGAACCACGCTTCAATAAACAGACTTCTGTCTACATTTGGTTCATCATCATCTCCCACATAGAAATCAGCCGGAGTAACCCCCCTCAAACTTCTATCTACGGCAAAGAGTTTATTGAGGGCTTCAAGTAAAGTGCTTTTACCCGTTCCATTGTGGCCTATGAATGCTGTTACATCAGACTCTAAGTCCACGGTTTGCTTGTGTTCATTTGATATGCTCTTGAACCCAGAGGCTATGATTTTGGCTAATTGCATTTACTTTCCCTAACAGACTGTTAATAGCATCACTTCACTAATACAAACAGTTGCATAGTATCAACTTGCCAACTCTAACTTAATGATCTTTCTCACATAAATTTGGAGAAGATTTTCTTTCCTTCACAAGCATTAGGGGGAGTTGAACCCGCGTCCAAGTTAAACAATAAAGACAAGATGACTAATTAATGTCGAGAGGTTTCGCTTTCTTCTTGATAAAGCAGAATTTTATGTACTAAAATCACGTACTATAAGGCAGTTAAACAATCAAAAACAATCAACAAAACTGCAAAAACTACAAAGACTTAACACAAGTTTGTGGACGCTCCCGCCAGCTCCACCAATTCAATGAATTAAGACGTCCTAGGGCGTCTTTTTTTATGTCCGCATCAAAGTAAAATCAATCACTTAGCTTCCTCTGGCGTTTTTTAACATCCAATGGCTTCTTTGCATTATGGGTACATCCGTGGGTACACTACCTAAAGTTCGTTAATTTGGTGTACCCATAATGGCAAAAACTACAACTAGACTGACCGACAAGGAAATCAAAGCAGCCAAACCACAAGAGAAGGAATACAACCTTTTTGATGGTGATGGCCTTCGCTTAAGAGTGAAACCGAACGGCTCCAAGCATTGGATTTTAAACTACTACCGCCCCAATAGCCGAAAGCGTGCTAATTTGAGCCTAGGAAGATACCCAGATCTTCCCTTAGCAAAAGCACGCAAAACGACAATGGAAGCCAAAGAACTTCTAGCAGAGGGTATCGACCCACAAGAAAAGCGTAAGCAGGAACAGCAAGAGCACAAGGCTATCCACCAGCACACTTTCTTCAATGTCGCTAACGAATGGTTTGAAATCAAAAAAGGGGATGTGACCGCAGATTACGCCGTTGATATCTGGCGCTCTCTAGAGCTGCACATTTTTGCTCGCTTAGGCGAAATGCCAGTAAGAGAAATCACAGCACCGCAAGTAATTGAGCTATTGAAACCTATCGAAGCAAAAGGCAGCTTGGAAACCGTAAAACGACTAGCTCAACGTCTTAATGAGATCATGAATTTTGCCACGAACTGTGGTCTCGTCCATGCAAACCCGCTGACAGGCATTAAAGCCGCCTTCAAAAAGCCTAAGAAAGAGAACATGGCCGCGCTTACTCCGACTGAGCTTCCTGAACTCATGTCAGCCATAGCTAACGCCAGCATCAAACGCACCACCCGATGCTTGATTGAGTGGCAATTACACACCATCACACGTCCTAGTGAAGCTTCCGGAGCTCGTTGGGATGAAATTGATCTAGATGAGAAGGTGTGGGTAATTCCAGCGGAAAGAATGAAAAAACGCAGGGAGCATCGTATCCCTTTAACAGAGCAATCACTTAAACTGCTGGAAGTCATGAAGCCAATTAGCGGCAATCGTGTTTATATCTTCCCTTCTGACCGCGACCCGAAAAAACCATGTAATAGCCAGACTGCGAATATGGCTTTGAAGCGAATGGGGTTCGCAGGAAGGCTAGTTAGCCACGGTTTACGCTCTCTTGCCAGTACAACGCTCAATGAGCAGGGATTTGAAGCTGATTTAATTGAAGCAGCTTTAGCTCACGTTGATGACAACCAAGTGCGTAGTGCTTACAACCGTACCGATTACTTGGTGCGCAGGAGGCCCATGATGTACTGGTGGAGTGGGCATATAGAAGAGGCTGCCAAGGGTAATCTTTCGGTTTACGGAACAAAGCAACTAAAAGTTATCTAAATAGAAATGACTCACCTGTAACTATCAACATAGGGGCTACATTCTTCATGGTGTGATTCAGCCCTGGTAAACCGAGAAAAGTTGGAGGGTTATTAGTTTCGGTTCATTAGTATGAGTATTTAGTGCAAGCAGCTCCAAGCTTGTTCGCAGCTTGCACTAAATTTTTTAGGTCACGTGAAGTCAGCTAGGGTATTTGAGTTAGCCAGCCTCCATAACAAGTTACTTCAGCTGTACCTTAATTAACCCGCCAATATTCATACTCGCGCACTTCAGCCAATTCGCTCCGCTCAAAGTCTACACTCACAAAAGTTACCAATAAACCACTCCGTCGCTCCTACCCGGCTGCATCCTGCAATACTGGCCCAGATAGAGTCTGGTCAAGCTGCGGATCGTGTTAGAAAAGCCTGTGGGCAGCAACCAATAGTGAACTGGCTCTACTCCAAAGTGGGAGCAGGCATAGCCATTAAACCAGCTTTCCTTTAATAGCTTTATCCAGGATTGCAGGTACTAGGGCTTCTAACTCAAGCCTATTTGACTCTTGCACTTGCTTGATCTGCTCGACCCCATCTAACAGTTGGCTGAACCACAACTGTGTATCGAAATCGGGAATCGGCACCTCAATTTTTTCTAACCTTTTTATCGCAAGTGTCCGGTTGCGATCAGCGCTTCCTGGTGAGGCCGCTTGTACCTTCGCAATCCCCTGATTTGATAACAAATAGAAACTTAAAAACTTAGCTGTTGTAACACCAGGCTTTGGAAGACAAGTCAAATAACGGTGCGAGCCTACACGACCATGATCTTTTGGTCCCGCAGCAGCAATTGCACCTTCCCATGCTTTGATATTGCTTATTACTAAATCACCATCATGAACGGCATACAATTTTTGCCAATCCAGCTCAAAACCATTTAGAGTAGGCTTGTGAAAAATGCCCTTCCCAAATGATCTGGCTCCTAACTCAGGATATTCTCCATCAATATCAATCTCGACCTTCCTACGAACTACCGGAGCTACATCTTCCATTTTCTGGTAATCAGCACCTTCTATTACTTTTTGAAAAACGCTCTGTAGAAAAGCATTTGATTCCA
>ENA-OWNT01005289-OWNT01005289.1-seawater-metagenome-genome-assembly--contig:-NODE-5289-length-10725-cov-4.849455_pt1 | contig 10725 bp, 8 predicted proteins | sample MGYA00238136_ERZ651165 | MGnify/ENA primary metagenome ERZ651165 (study PRJEB26861, sample SAMN08777766) | seawater metagenome | isolation source: coastal seawater | place: USA: Florida | collected...
CACCCGAGGCATTTTTCAAGCTGTACCCCGAAAGCAAGTACACACCCACCGCACAAGGTGGTAATGCTCGCGCGGGAGAAGGACTACCACTCCACGGTACTCCTCAGTCAGGCCAAGTTCAAAGCTCACGAAGCTATGATTGGGAGATTAGAAGTTATGCGGACATTGCCGCGCTGCCATGGACGGGAAGATTCGAAGACGATGGGGGCCCAATGTGGGACAATGTGACCACAGCGCTCCGGAGAGCGTTCTTCGCCGCGGTGAGTCACTACGACTACCAATTTGGACGCATTTCGAATGCTCTGGAACAATACAATATGAGCAACAACACCGTTGTTGTGGTGATGGGTGACCACGGTTTCCACCTCGGCGAGAACGCAGAATGGTGCAAAAATATGGACACGGTTTTGGCAGCGAGAGTGCCGCTGATCGTCCATGACCCGCTCGCGACCGACCAGCCTCCGCAAGTGGTTGACGCGCTCGTTGAACTCACCTTTGTCGCTCCGACACTATGCGAAGCAGCCGGTATTACCGTACCCGATCAATGTCCCGAAACAAACTCTACGGATGACTTCTGCACGGAGGGAACCTCGATTGCTCCCTTTTTCCGGGGAAATACGTCGGTACTTTGGAAATCCGCCGCATTTTCTCAAGTCAAAAGGCAGTCGGACCGTATGGGCTATGCTGTGTACACGAACGAATGGCGATACACGGAATGGGTCGATTTCAACTTTACGACAGCCACAACTGAGTGGACGACCAAGGACGACCCTGAGTTGTATGACCTGCTGAACGACCCATACGAGACAACAAATTTAGCCCAAGATGTTGATTACGCGGAAGTTGTCAGTGAGCTGCAGCAGCTTTTGCGCAGCGGATGGCGTGCAGTTCCATATGTGGAGGTTACACCGACAATAGCGACGACGGCAACCACCAACACCGCCACTACTACTACTACGACGACGACGACGACGACTACTACTACTACTACTACTACTACTACTACTACTACTACTACTACTACTACTACTACTACTACTGCCGCTACTACGACTTCTACCTCTACCACCGCCACCACCGCCGCCGCCACCACCACCACCATACCCACCACAACTGCTACCGCTACCACCAGCACCACTGTTACGATAGCGAACGCCACCGCTGCCACAACAACATCCGGGAAATTTGTGCTGGACGACATGCTTGAAATGTACTTCATTGTGGGAAACGCCACAGGGAACTCCAGTGTTCTGGCTCAACAGGCCATTGTCGACGGGTTGACACAGGTTGCATCAAGTCTGACCGGTGAAGATGTCGCGATCGTAGAGAAATTTGTCAGTGTTGTCGATTCATTCGCGTCAGAGATGCATGCTCTAGACGATGTGGAACAGGTAGATCACGTTCTCACAGCTGTCTGTGACGCAGTCAATGACGATGGGAATGGAGTCAATTCGACGGCAACAACCTTCAGCGAAGATTCATTCTCCTTAACTTGCGCACAGCCCAGTGACACTGACGGCAGTGTGGTGGTTTCCACCGAGTCTGTTTCTCTTGTGGCATACAACACATCTGGTGCCTCTGCCACAGTAACTACGTGGGTTGTTGACACGGAGGGCAATGCCACAGACGGAGCCACATTAATGGCTGACGTGCAGGGAATATCCATCACCTTCGACGACGGGTCTTCCGCAACTGAAACCGATAGCGTCGGCGATGGTGGATACCAAATAACGATTGACCTGGTGACAGATTTGGAATCGACTGACGAGTTACGAAAACGCGTGTCGTGCAAGTACTTTAGTCGCAACTCGTCAACGTGGAGCAGTCGTGGGGTTTACCTCCGCGGTATTAGCGTGGAGGCCGATGGAGATCATATTGCCGTGGCCGGCATTTGTGTATCGACACATCTTACGCTTTTTACTATCACTGACGAGGGTGAAGAGTCAAAAGGTGTGGCAGCAAAGGTTCAACTTGTAGCCGAACGCATTGACGCGCTGTCAAATGTAGATTTGTTCTCGGTAGACACAGTCTTCAACGTGTTTGTCCCGGCGCTGTTTGGCGGGATCACTGTCGTCTTTTTTGCAATTGTTGCGATTGGCAAGGTGACCCGTCACAAGGATGCCGTTGATGATGCCCGGATGGTTTTCGCGCAGTACGGCAGACTTGCTCGGCCGACGGTGCTCGGTGGAGATGAGTTCGAGGCCATTTTGCGTGGTTGGGTGCGTGGCGGGCAGGTGCTTGGGCTAGTGTTTTTACAAATCCTAGCGGTGAACCCCTTCATTGGGTTGTTTTTTCGTTGGTCGCATGAAACCATTGTCTTCACGGCATCCGACAAGGCATTCATTTTGTACGCTTCCTTGCTTTCTACTTTCTTAGTTCAAGCCTTCTTCTTCGACACGGACTCTGGCGGCGGCCCCGCGTCCTTCGCAACCATAATGACGAATACGTTTATTGGGGCTTTTGTTGCGAACTTCCTCCTTTTTCCGGTTCAGTACCTACTCCCTTTCATGATCGCAAATGTACACAGCTTTACAACAAATACTGCTGTTCCACGGAGCCTGATCCAGCTACAGCTGAACGCTTTGAAGTCGCGGCTGCAACGGTGTCTCAGAGGTCGGTCGACAGGAGAGAGCACCAAATATGAAGATCGCGAACGAGAAAAGCGTCTGTTTTCCACAATGCACATGTTCTGGACAAAGCGAGTTGAATCAAGAATAGGTGGTGAAATTGAAGCTGATGCGGTTGGTATCAACGTGTCGTTGAACGTAGTTTCGAAGGTCTCAAAATTAGCTAAGAAAGTGGCACACAAGGCGAAAGCATGGGACCAAATTCGGCGAGTCGAAAAAGTTTTGCGCTTCCTAACATGCAGAATTCCACTGTGCAGCCGTGCAACGATCCGTGGTCAAGCCGCTGAGCAGCAGGATTTGGCACATCGCCAAGACGCGGCTGCGGCTGCAGATGCTGTGTCCAAGAATGCCAAGGCTGCAGCAGTGATTTCAAAGTTCCAACGCAAAGTTCGTGAAGCCCAACTTACGCGGAGACGCATTCGGTTACTGGAATTCGAAACATGGTACAAGGACTGCAATAAAGAGCGGGCGGTCCTCACTGCCATCAATAGCATTTTCTTATTGACACTGGCCACGTTCACAATGATGATCTGCATTCTCCTGTCAGCGGCGTTCAATGACGCGCAGTGCGTCGAATGGGTCAAAGCCGTCGGTCAATCGATCTTAATGCAAATAGTCGTAACGGCGCCTCTGATTGGGAGCGTCGTTCTTGGAGTGAAAATGCTTGCCAGTGTGTTTCTTTTGCGTTGCAGTGCTGCGATGCGGGTAGGAAACGAAGTGTGCTGACGAAGTTGTGATTACCTGCAACTAACCATTTCTTCTCGACTGTACCATTGTTCATGTGCGTGCAGGCCGCTGAGCGAAGAGCAGCACTCAAGTTCCGTTCTGAAGTCGTTCACAGGCGTAAAGTGCAACTCCAACAACGATTGCGAGAACTGCAAATATCCGAGGTAAATCTGGGTGTAATATGAACAAATTTACGTCCACGTTTACGGCTGTTCCGTGACATGTTGATTGCGCAGGGTACCGCGGCCCGGCAATCGTCTGACACGGAGCGCGATCAACTGTTCGACGCAATACAAAAAGTTGAGACCATACAATTGACTTTAGAGCGCAGCAAAATTAAAACCGCAGCAGCAAATGAGCTTATTCAGAACGTACTCGGCGGTCGTAGCTCGAGGCTACGAGCGGAATCTGGCACCACACTTGGCAAGCCACTTCGTTTGAATGATAAGGACGCGAGCATCGGAAGGAGCATGTTGTCAAGAGCAAAGATCCACTCCAAGCCTAGTGGAGCTGTCACAATGGTTGATGCGTCGGCTGGTATGGTTTCTCGCGGCGCAAAGCTGCCTGGCGATGTTGCGGCGCCACACGAGCAATCCGGAAATATGCGGGAAATAATCAATTTGGGTGCCGGTGTCAACGAAGACAGCATCGTAGATGGTACGTCTTTCGCTCGGAGTTTGCTCGTAGACCATCCGAAGTGGCCTCAATAGTATTGTTTGCGGTATTTTGCAGTGACTTCACACCACCAACGCCGTCGTGTCAAAGCTCGTCGCCGTAGACAAACTGCACGCATGCATCAACTGAACACAGACACCGCAAAGGTAAGCAAACTAGTTTTGAGCAAGTCCGTACTGCATTGGCGTGATTCCTTCGAGCTATTCGTTCTCCGTGGCATAGACTACGCGCAACAATGTTCAAGGCGTCAGTGACGATGCTGGTGGAGTCGCCGTCAAAGCAGACGCCTTCGCGCTTGGTGTCACCGTTCTCCGAGGTGTTCGTGCATTTCGCAAAGGCCCCAAGATAGCACGGGCCAGGATTCGCAGCTCATTTCATTCTACGCGCCGGCAACCTCGACACACACTTGACGTCGGACTTGCGCACCGTTCCAGCGTGAACGCTCGAAATGATGCCGGGAATGACAATGGAGAAGTCACTGACAGCCCAGCTGGACAAGTCAGCACTCAATTTGTACACGACGCCTCCTCTTCCGACGAAGATTACGTCACACAGTTGCGTCGCAAGCCGCGCTCTTTTCTTAAGCAACTGGCCGAGTCGGCACTTCGCGACGCCTCACCATTCGTGGTGCAAGGGGACTGCGTCGATCTATGATTTAAACAACGGGCTGTCTCCATGGACGGCCTGCCTCTTGACATAAGTAAGAGTTCTACAACGATGGGGCAGGGTTTGCTCCAGTAATTCTCTTCTGCAGGGAGACGTTCAGTGCTACTCAGAACTCGAGTATTACCCTGGGGCATTGCGTAATTATCGTCTATCAATGGACTTCTGTGGACAAACAAAAGGGGGAGTGCTCTCTGTCACTCCAGGTGAGGCCTGAAAGAGTGTGAAGAATCACAATGGTGCAAATCCCTCCCATTACCAATCAATTCCAACTCTTCCGTCGCGCTCTCCAAGGAAAGAAAATTCACACTCTTCCAGGCCTCAGCGGGACGGCAAGAGAACACTCGTCCCAAGCTTTTTGTTTTTGTTGTTGCCCCCCACACTTCTGTTGTCGTGGAACAGCATGTGTCAAGTAATTAGTAAAGGCGTATGCTAGATACCCGTAGATCTAGTACACCCATGGAATGTATGTCATGTTGTGAAGATGCATGCGATCAAAGGCAACGTTGGCATAGTACATATCATACAAAAGCCACAGTTGTGTTAGATGCGTTGTGTGGGCACTTTCTAGAAACTCTGCAATACATCCGTCACTGTTTACGGGTACTCTGCACTGCCGCAACCTCGAAAAATCGCGAAATCGAAAAATCGAAAAATCAAAAAATCAAAAAATCAAAAAATCAAAAAATCAAAAAATCAAAAAATCGACGTTTCGAAAATGGCCAAAAAAGAGAAAACTCGGATAACGCAACAGCGAACAACGAACAACGAACAACGAACAACAAACGACAAACAACGAACAACGAACGACAAACAACAAAAATCGAAAATCGAAAACGTCGAAAACGTCGAAAACGTCGAAAACGTCGAAAGTCAAAAAGTCAAAAAATCGACGAAGGCGAAAAAGTCGAAAAATCAAAAATCGAAAAATCGAAAAATCGAAAAATCGAAAAATCGAAAAATCAAAAATCAATAAATCGACGAAGTCGAACGTCGAAACGAAACTTCGAAACGACACTGCATTTGAACATTTTTGGTGTTGTTGTTGTTGCCAACACACGACGACGACCACCACCACCGACCACCGACCACCGACCTCGACAAACAGCACTCGTTTGCGCGTTTGTGTCATCGAAGGCACGGTGCACTTGCTTCGGTTCGGCCTCCCAACCTACACACGCGCGCGCGCACACGGTGTTGTTGCGGTTGTGACACTCGAGATGCAAACTGACTTTCTTGCGGCTGGGGATTCGCGGGCAGGTCGGAAGAGCATGGGGCATGGCAAGACATGTGAAGCTATTGCGATGGTTACAACCAAGGCCTCGCAACACTCAGTACACGGCGGGCGGCAAGACGCACAGCCTCGGGAGGGCATGGTCCTTGTTGGAAGTGTTAAAGCGGGCGATTTCTCGACATAGAATTATCTCTCGCAGAAGAAAGAACTGAAAAAAGGGAGTGTTTTCAACAGAGTGCTGTCAAAAGAGGGCTTGCAATACCACCTCTCACAGCAGCGACCAGCGCCAAACACGGGACCAGTTGCGTTCTCGTGTCTTTGTCGGCGTAGAACGCACGCGTCTCATCGCCGCTGTGCCAATGAGTTCCTTCGACGATTGGTTGGATGCAGCCACGAGCGGCACTGTGAGGCGCAGACGAGACCGTTTCCGCAACTCAAGATTGGATGGTCCACATGCTGCGAGCAATGGTGTACACCAACAAACGCGCCGCTCGCCGTTGTCCATCGAAGGCCTCGACATGTTTTCCTCTGAAGAAAGTGAGGATGCCCACCTCAGCGACGATAGCGAGCGACTCTCGGAATATGCTCAAGCAGGTTCCAGCGACGAAGACTCTGACTGGGACGATGCTTTGGCGGACGACGTAGCCGGCCGCGACAACCGCGGCCGCGGGCTGGCAGTTCCCCGACGAAAAACCGGCTGGTGCTGGAAGCTAGAGACCGTGGTGTTGTGGCTTTTCGCAATCGTCTTTGTCGCCGCAGCCGTTTACGGAGCGTTACAGCACAACTTTTTCCCCAAGTACTTCCCACGTGACCACGCGGTAAACCAATTCCGCAAGAATTACGGCCGCGCCATTCGACGCACGTTCCCCTTCGCAAAATACGGCTACGTGATGTTCGCCAATCGCAACCCAAAGAACTTTGTATTCACTGGATTCCACGTTCTCCCTTCGCAGGTATGTGTTTCGACAGTAGTGAGTGATGATGATGACGATCTGTGTGACTCCGTTGATGCATGTGCAGCTCGGCGACTCGCAAAACGACGTGTTTCCCCGCGTGGAGGACAAGTTTGTGCCCATATCGGTGCTGCAGCCGACAACATCGCTCTATTACGAGACTTCGAGGACGTTCATCGACGAGGTCAAGTGGATGGGAAAGCCTCGCAGGCGAGGAGAGCCGGCAAATCCGTATTACATGGTGCGTTTGAGATCGTCACGTGTGCCGTGGCCAGCACAAGCCATGCTTGTCATCCGCTTGACCCTTGTCTCTGCGCGCCGCAACTCACCAATTTGTTTTGGTACCACGCCTTCACAAACCAGGCGCTGTGCGAGCAATACTTTCTCAGCGATCGATTTTCGGAGGCCGACAAGACATCAGTGATCTACTTCGAACACCGCACCGTCCGGCTGCCGCTGGATGTGTCAACACCAGAGGATCCTTGGCCCGCGTGGCCTTATGTCGTGAAGAGGGAGTTCAGGGAGTGTGTGTTCGACGCTTCTAAACCGCCCAGTGAAGCTTTCACGGTGAAGTTGCGAAAAGATCTGGAAATACCTGGTTCGTGTCGCCATGTGACATGTGTGAACGGCATTGCAGTGTATGCCAACACTTGTGTGCATTGATTGTCCCTCGCAATCAGGTCCTCACCCTGGTGTTGAGCCCGCCGAGGTGGATCAATGGCAAGGCCACTTCAAGTAGTACGTCATTCTCAGGCATGGCACTGGCTATCAATGCATGACGTGCGGTCCCTCACGAATACAATTGCGGCAATGCTGTTATTTCTGTCGGTATCAGTCCTGAAAATCTTCCCGTGGAAACGGTCATTAAGTACAACATGGCCAACAGCGCGATTTTGCTGTGCGCCGTCGTGGTTGCATTCACAGCGATCTCTGCCGTGCGGAAGTCATCCGCCGTACCAGATTCACAAAAGAATACTTTCCGCGCAGCAGTCATCGTGAAAATTTTCTCCAGAATAATGTACTGCGGCGCATTGGTCCACTTTCTGCCGGCTCTTATTGAGTTCGACACCAACTTTGACCTCAACAGCCGCTTTAACATGATCCCGGGAGCCGCCGAGTGGGACCCTTCCATCAAGAAAGCCTTCCAAAACGGTAAAGTGCATGCTTGATGTGTTGGGTATGAAAGCGCCAGCGCAGCGTGACCTGTGTTGTTGTTTTGTGCCCCTACCGTCAACAGATGAAATACCAGTGTGGGCCATGCAGACTGTGCGGTGGACGACGGTGACAGCTCTGCTTCTTGGGTGTGTTGGGGTCGGCGAGGTGGATCCATTGAGCCAAGTCACATTGCCACGTAAGATTTGCTTGGCCGGACTGTCAAATAATGTTGCCTGCTGGAACCGCGGTGGAAAAGCGCGACCTGACCTTCGGGTGCATGTGATAGGTCAACCACGCCAATGGATCCCTCGACTTGTGGCGTTGTTCACCTTCTTGGGCTTGTACATATTGGTATGTCATGTGTTTTTGTGCTGTATCAGCAGCTCTCTTGTCGCTTTTCCTCAAGATTGTTGCGCCCGCGTCAGGCTTCCATCAATGCATTTCAACTCCAAACCCTGGCACTCCAGATTCTCTGGGCAGTGTTTCCATGCTTGGCCTTGTTTTATGAACGGCCGCGGGTACGACGACTGTTCGTTGGTGCCATTTCAATTGCTGCACCCGGTGGTAAAAGTTTGTGTTTGCGACCGCAGATGTTGCGAGCAGTGCTCCTTTTCTACTTTTTGTTCGGCACTTTGGCTGCGGGACTGGAGAAAGTTCACTCCAATTGGTGCGTTTCAGCTTCACGTTCTAGGAATTCGTGCTCTGTTTTCATAGTAGATGTTTTTCTTGTAGGCCGGGCACGAACCCGATGCACGGGTTTTTGAGGACACCGTCGCTCATTCGAGAGCCACTCGTGCCCGCCATGCTGAACTATCTTCCAGACCAGTCCTCCATTGCGATGTCGATAGCGTCGATGCTGTCAGAGATCATAACGCCCGCGATGGGCATTGCAGGATTTTGTGGAGCTGTGCGCCTTGCTCACGTTGCGTCTTGGCTGAATTTGTGAGTCGCAACGTTTCAGATTTGTGGCCCTGTTGTGTCCTTCCGTATTGCTTCCCTGTTGTCGATGTGCTCATTGATTTGCGGCATGTGGTGCGGTGTTTTGTGTGTGTGTGTGGTGCATCGGGCACACTTGTTGAACAGGATGTTCTTCACTGGAATTATAGTTATGATGTCAGTTCCGCCGTTGTTTTGGTTTGCTTACGGAGCAGGAGTTAGCGTTTTGCTTCTCCTTTGAACGCCCAAGCCGTAACTTTACACATTCCACATGTATGTCTCACCTTGTGCAATGAGTTACAAAGGTCTGTGTGAGTGCGAGTGTGAGTACATCACGTGACAGCTTGTCCTCTAGGTTAAGACTTGGGAATCTGAGGTCTTGTTGCAAAAAAGACGACAGATGCCATCGACAAATCACTGGGAAATTTGGAGATTCATCCTCGGCAAAGAGGGGGCTGGCGGTGCGTCGTGGCACGCCGCGATTCGGAAAGTGTTCCATTACGCGGACGCCAGCAGCTTGTTCAGCTTTTCGAGCGTGGAAGGGCTTGGGCTGGCGTCGAACGCCTCTTTTAACCTCGCTAACTCCTCGATCTGGTTCCTGTAACTAATTGCCTAGACAACACGACAGAGTCACGATTGAGTAATAAGCAACTGGTGAATAGGGAAACGCCGACCGGTCACAAGACCAAGAGTAGTGCAATGAGAGTACGGACCTTATCATATTGCTCCATCTCGGCGCTCTCTTCCATCAAGCCGTTAAGTCGGCGCTCTACCTCATTGTACTTGTTGATGTCAAGGTAGAGATTGGCACTCTCCTGGCGGGCACCAACCTTCATGGACTTGCGGTTGTCGATCTCTTGTTGGGCTCGAGCCCCTGCGTTGAATTGGTTGCTGGCCACCAGTTTCTGTTTGTTCCGCGACAGTGCGGAGAGCGTCACGGACTGCCGCACATCGCCGACGCTGGTGAAATACCTCATTTTTCGTGTGAAAGAGCGCAAATGCTTTTTCACTTTGTCCATATCCATGTTGCTGACCACTGGATCTGACCGGTAGATCACGTCTTCCCGATTCATCGGCTTGAAGTCAGGCACCGGTGGCAAGTCCACCTCAAAGTCTGCCATGCTTCAAGTTGAACCGCGGCACTGCTGCGGCGGCAACTGTTGGTCTGCGCGTGCGTATTTCACTTCGAACGGACGAGCAAACTCGTTCACCAGTTAGGTAGTGTGGCACAAAACAAATTGGCAAAAGTGTACTTGAGGTGAAAATTAGGCCTGGAGCAATCTTGTCGCATTGCCACGCTGGCATGCAACACACAGCGCGAGAAAGGCCAACCACAATGACAACGACAACGACCACCGCGACAGCATCGACGACAACCGCCACCACCACAACAACTACCAGAATGGCGACAACCACGACCACGACAACGATGTACTCCATTCATTGCTTTGGTAACTTTAACGACAACGATGACACCAACACGACGGCGACACAGACCACGCAGCGACGACGAACGACGACGACGACGACAACGTCAACGACAACGACGGCAAAGACGACGACAACGACAACGACAACGACAAACGAACGACGACAAACGAACGACGACAAACGAACGACGACAAACGAACGACGAACGACGAACGAACGACGACAAACGAACGACGACAACGAACGACGACAACGACAACGACAGTGTCAACGACGACAACGACAACGACAGTGTCAACGACGCACGACGGCAAAGACGACGACA
>ENA-OWNT01005290-OWNT01005290.1-seawater-metagenome-genome-assembly--contig:-NODE-5290-length-10723-cov-4.181007_pt1 | contig 10723 bp, 7 predicted proteins | sample MGYA00238136_ERZ651165 | MGnify/ENA primary metagenome ERZ651165 (study PRJEB26861, sample SAMN08777766) | seawater metagenome | isolation source: coastal seawater | place: USA: Florida | collected...
CGATCTGGGCTGGATGGACGACGCGACCCGCGACCGGGCCCGGGTGAAGGCCCAGTCCATCACCAACAAGATCGGCTTCCCCGACGAGTGGCGGTCCTACGACGGGCTCGCCCTCGCTCGCGGCGACCACTTCGGGAACATGGTCCAGGCCCGCAGCCACCTCGTTCGCTACTACCTCGACAAGGTGGGCCAACCGGTGGACCCGGGCGAGTGGTTCATGTCGGCCTCGGCGGTCAACGCCTACTACAACCCCAGCGAGAACGAGATCGTCTTCCCGGCCGGCATCCTGCAGCCGCCGATGTTCCACCAACACTGGCCGATGGCGGCCAACTTCGGTGGCATGGGCATGGTCATGGGCCACGAGATCAGCCACGGGTTCGACGACTCCGGGCGCCAGTTCACCGCGGAGGGCAAGCTGGAGGACTGGTGGGAGAAGGCCGCGGCGGAGGGCTTCGAGGAGCGCGCCGAGTGTGTGGTCGATGCCTACGCTGCCTTCGAGCCGCTCCCGGGCCTGAACCTCGACGGCAAGCTCACGCTGGGCGAGAACATCGCCGACATCGGCGGGGCTCGGTTCGCCTTCCGTGCCTACCAGAAGTGGGTGGAAGAGAACGGCGCCGAGCCCGAGGTGGCCGGGCTCAGCGGCGAGAAGCTGTACTTCGTCAACCTCGCCCAGAACTGGTGCTCGATGTACACCGACGAGGCCCTCGAGGTGCAGGTGAAGACCAACAGCCACTCGCCGCCGATGTACCGCGTCAACGGCACCCTGCGGCACACGCCGGAGTTCCACGAGACGTTCCAGTGCGAGGCCGGCTCGGGCATGCGTCCCGAGAACGACGACGACATCTGCGTCGTCTGGTGAACCTCCATCGACGCACGGTGAAGGGCGGTCGAAACACCGTGCCCCTTTAGGACGTGCGTTGACACCCCCTGCGAGTGACAACACCTCCATGAACGAACGACACTTCCTGCTTCGTGGTCTGCTCGGTGGTCTGGCCTGGGGAACGGCGGTCGCCGTCGCCCATCTCGGCCATGGCATCGGGCTCATCCTCGTCCTCGGCCAGCCCGCCCTCACCTGGTTCGCGGCCAAGGGCACGCTGGTGGAGCTGGTGCTCGGTGTGCTCGCCGGGGTGGTGCTCGCGCCGCTCTATCGGGCCCCCAAGGGAGAGATCGCGCACCCGGTGGTGCTGTGTCTCGTGTGGCTGGTCTTCGAGCGCATCGTCGCCGTCGACCCGAGCAAGCCGGCCATGTGGATCGCTCCGTCGGTCGTCGCGCTCCTCTTCGTGGGGCTGGGGCACCTGGCCTGGCGCCGCCTTCCCGCCGCCGTGGTCGCCGCAGCGGTCGTGGCGCCGTTGGGCCTGCTGGCCGCGCCCGAGATCCGCACGGCCTTCCTGTGGGAATCCTCCCCTCCGCCGGAGCTCAAGTCCGCCAAGGCTGGCGCACCCGACGTGCTCTTCATCGTGATGGACACCACCCGCAGCCAGTCGCTCTCCACCCACGGCTACGCCCGCGACACCACCCCGGTGCTGAAGAAGCTCGCCGCCGAAGGCGTGCTCTACGAGAAGGCCACGGCGCCGGCCACCTGGTCGCTGCCGGCCCACGCGGCGCTGTTCACGGGCACCTTCCCGTCGTTCAACCAGGCCCACGCCGAGACCCGCATGCTCGGCACGGTGCTGCCCACGGTGGCCGAGGTCTTCGCCGACGCCGGCTACGTCACGCGCTGCTTCAGCGCCAACCCGCACATCTCGGACGCCTTCGGCCTCACCCGTGGCTTCCACTACTCCGACGACGCCTGGCGCGATGGCCCGGCCGCTCGGCAGTTCTCCTTCATCTACCGGTTCCTCGACTGGACGGGCTTCGGCGCCGACGACAAGGGCGGGGCCCTGGTGGTCGACAACATCGAGGAGTGGTGGGCGGAGCGCCCCGCGGACGGCCCGCCGGCGTTCGTCTTCGTGAACTTCCTCGAGGCGCACTTCCCGTTCCATCAGCTGCCCAAGGAGTACGTGTACGCCTTCCAGGACCGCCCGATGTCTGAGCTGCGGGATGCCGGCCAGATCGCCTTCGGCGCCCAGTTCGGCCGCCCGCTCACGGCCGCCGAGGTCGAGCAGATCCGCGAGCCCCTCGTCGATCTGTACGACGGCGGTGTGAAGTACACGGACTTCCTGGTGGGCGAGGTCGTCGACCAGTGGCGCAAGGCGGGTCGCCTCGACAACACCATCGTGGTGGTCCTCGGTGACCACGGCGAGGTGGTGGGCGAGCACGATGCCTTCGGACACGTGACCCCCATGGTCGAGGAAGACCTCCGGGTGCCCTTGGTCTTCCGCTACCCGGAGAAGATCGACGCGGGCTCGCGCGTCCCGCATCCCGTGTCCACGGTGGGCACGCTGGCCACCCTGGTCGACCTGGCCGACATCGAGGGTCCGGGCAAGGTCCACGTGGGCTCCCTCCTCCCCGCCATCGAGGGGCGGCAGGTCGGCGACCCCGTCATCGCCGAGCGCTACGAGGAGCACCTGCTCTCCGCCCGCTTCGGCCCCGGTGAGGCCAACGGGAAGGGTCCCCTGATGGACCCCCGCGGTCGCTACCGGTCCTTCCGCAAGGGCGACTGGAAGTACGTCCAGCACTCCGAGAACGGCGAGTGGCTCTACAACCTGGCCGACGATCCCGGCGAGCTGAACGACCTCGCGGAAGACGAGTGGCAGAAGCTCGACGAGATGAAGGAAGACCTGGCCTTCCACATGGAAGAGCTGCTCCTCCCCGACCTCGACGCCGAGGTCACGGGCTCCGTCATGAACGTCGACGAGATGGACGAAGCCACCAAGCAGCAGCTGTGCCAGCTGGGCTACCTCTCCGGCGACGACTGCAAGTAGGCTGGGCCGCTCGCGCGAGCCGGCCCGCGACTACGGAAGGTCGTCGGGCCAGACGGGCGAAGGGTCGCCGCCCTCCAGCATGGAGGCCATCTTCTCGGCCTCCTCCCGCAGGGGGCTCCAGAGCTCGAGCACGCGCTCGTCTTCCGGGTCGAAGAGGTCGTTCTGCTCGAACGGGTCGGTGGACCGGTCGTAGAACTCGACCTTGCCGTTCCAGCGGTAGTGCAGCTTCAGGTCGCCCTTGGTGACCATGTTGATGCCTCCGCGGCGTGCCACGGCGGCGCTGAAGCGCAGGCGGTCTTCCGGGGCCTTCCCGATGGGGTAGCCGGTGACCTCGTCGGGGATGGGGATGTCGAGCAGGTCGAGGACCGTGGGCACGAGGTCGATGGCGTGGGTGGGAGCATCGTAGGTGCCCTGCGCGATGTTCCGGGACCACAGGATGGCGAAGCCGTCGTTCTCTTCGCCGTAGAGGTCGTAGGCGTGGGTCTGGTGGCCGTGCTCCCAGAACTGCTCGCCGTGGTCGTTCCAGATGACCACGAGGGTGTCGTTGAGGTAGCCCTCGTCCTCGAGGATGGCCCAGTTCTCTTCGAGGCGCTGGTCGATGGTGCGGATCTCGCCCTCGTAGAGCACCCGAAGGTGCAGCTCGAGGAGCTCCCGCTGGTCTTCCGGCAGGTTCCCCCATTGGTTCCGCTGGTCGTAGTGGAAGGTGCGCACCGTGAGGTCGCCGGGGTAGGGCTCGAGCTCGCCGAGGCCGACCGTGTTCTCCCGCGGGGGGTTGTAGGCGGCGTGGGGCTCCATGTGGTGCATGTGGAGGAAGAAGCGGTCGGTGTCTTGCTGCCGCATTTCCTTGGTGATCAGGTCGCGCCCCTTCGACAGGACCTCGAGGGCATTGCCGCCGGGGGTGTCGTAGGCGTCGTAGCCCTGGCTGTTGCCCCACGTGGGGGACAGCCACTCGTTGGCCGACACGAGCGCCGAGGCGAAGCCCGCGCGGCCAAGCCAGGTGGCGAGGAACTCGGTGCCGAGGGGCACGGGGGTGCGGGACTCGGAGCCGCCCGAGAGCCGCGGGATGTGGCCGCGGTCGATGTTGGTGCGGCCGGCGAGGGTGCAGGTGGTGCTGGCCCAGGTCCAGTTGGAGCACTGCTGGTGCTGGGTGAGCACGAGGCCCTCGCGGGCGATGCGGTCGAGGAAGGGCGTGAGGTTGCGGGAGCCGTCGGGGTCGCCGTGGAAGTCGATGTGGTCCTTACGGAAGGTGTCGATGCTCAGGAAGATGAGGTTCTTGGGCACCTGCCCATAGAACTGGACGCCGCCCGTGCCCACCAGGGGGAGGTCGGTGGTGGTGGGGAGGGGCTCGTCGTCGATCTCCGGCTTCTGCTTGCAGGAGACGAGTGCCAGGGCGATGGTCATGGTCCACATGGGAGGCAATCTACCTCTCGGCCCAGCGACCCGCACCGCGAGCTACCGCGAGATGTCGCGGCTCAAGACGACGGCGGCCAGCGACCACAGCGTGATGGTGGTGGCCGACGCCGCGAGGATGCTCATCAGCTGCGCGGGAACGCCCTGACTGAGCGAGCCGGTGAGGAGTGTTCCCGCCAGCAAGGTGGCGAAGAACACGATGAACCACACGCCTTGCTGTGCGGCGCGCACGTCTCGGGAGACGGAGGAGACGAGCACGCAGGCCGTGGCATTGGCCGTCGCCCACAGGGGGCCGGCACCGACGAACGCGAGCCACCAGCCAGCGCTGCGAGGGGTGAGCCACGGCGTCTCTGCGGTCAGGCCCGCGGTGCTCGCGGCCAGGGAGGCGGTGCCCACGAACAACAGGTAGAGCAGGGTGGTCCACGAGGTGGCGCCGAGGACCTTGCCCGCCACGAGCTCGATGCGGTCGATGGGGGCGAGGAGCAGGAAGGTGAGGGTGCCGCACTGGCGCTCGTGCACCATCGCATGCCCGGCCAGCACGGCGCTGACGCCGAGGTACTGGCTGAAGCCGAGGAAGCTCATCACGCCGAGGAGCGAGCGCATCCAAGAGCGGGCGGTGTCGGCGTCGAAGCCGATGGTGTCGGAGAGGACCTGGGCGGTGTCCGGGGAGTCGTGGGCGTGCTGGATGAGCTGCGCGGTCACCATGGAGAAGCCCATGACGATGGCCAGCAAGAGCCCGATGACGAAGAGCATGAGGGGCTGCCGCGCCTGCTCCAGGGCTTCGCGACGAGCGATGTGGAGCACCCGGCGCACCCGGGCGGCTGGCGTGGTCGGCCCGCTCACGCGTGCTCCCGGAGCATCTGGTGGAGTCGGCCCTCGGGCGGAGGCTGCCGCTGACCTTCGAGGGTCTCGATGGGGCCGAGGGTGCGGTCCATCACGGCCACCCGGTCGCAGATGAAGCTGGCGGCGTGGAGGTCGTGGGTCGCGAGGCCCACCGCGACGCCGTCGTCGGCGCAGCGCCGCACGACATGATGGAGGGTGTGGCTGGACAGGGGGTCGAGGTTGGCGGTGGGCTCGTCGAGGAGAAGCACCGCCGGCCGAAGCATGAGGGCGCGGGCCAGGCTGACCTTCTGCCGCATGCCCGACGAGTACGTCGCCGTGCGGAGGTCGAGGGCCGACCCGAGCTCGAGCTCGTCGAGGAGTGGCGCGCAGCGGGCGTCGACGTCTCCCCGGCCGAGGCCGTACAGCCCGCCGAAGAAGTGCAGGTTCTCGCGGCCGGTGAGGAGCGGGTAGAGCCCGGGCTCGGCGGTGATGAGGCCGACGAGCCCCTGGGCCGTGCGGGCGAGCTTCGGGGTGGGGATCCCGCGAAAGAGGACCTCTCCTTCGCTCGGCGTGACGAGGCCCGCGAGGAGGAGCAGCAGGGTGCTCTTTCCGCCCCCGTTGGGCCCGATGAGCCCGAACACTTGCCCGGGGACGAGGGTGAGGTCCACCCCGTCGACAGGAGTGCGCTCGCCGTAGTGGCGCACGACCCCTCGGGCGACCAGCGCGTCGTCAGCCATCGGAGAGGGATGCCACATAGGCGTGCATGGCGGCCAGCTCCTCGGTGAAGGGGGCCTGCACGGGGGGGAAACGGAAGCCGGTCTTCGGGTCGAGGTCGAAGGCCGTGACGCGGAAGGAGATGGCGAAGCGCTCCCGCTTCCATTGCGCTCGGCAGAGCATGCGCACGAACTTGTCGATGTGGGCTGCGAAGCGGGCGGGCTCGCCTTCGTAGCGCTCCCGGAGCGTTGGCCACAGGGTGCGGAACATCTGGATGGGCTCCTGCCCCTGCTGCACGAACTGGTACATCAGGCGGTCGAGCACATCGAAGGGCATCAGGTCGTCTTCGTCGGTCTGTCCCTGATCGGGTGGGCGGAGCTCGGCGGTCGCCGGGATGCCCACCACGGCCTCCAGCGACTGGATCCCGTGGAAGCGGGCGGCCCAGCGAAGCCACAGCGTGACCAGGGACTTGGGCACGTCGGCAATGGGGCTGATGCCGCCGGAGGTGTCGCCGTCCATCGTGGCGTAGCCCACGGCCGCCTCGCTCTTGTTGGAGGTCGACACGAGCAGCAGGCCCTGGAGGTTGGCCACCATCCAGATGAGCGACCCCCGCAGGCGGGCCTGCACATTCTGCAAGGGGATGTCGTGCCCGGCCTCGGCCCAGCTCAGGTCGACCCCGGTGAGGTCGCGGCACAGGCGCACGTGGGTGTCGACGGCATCCTGGATGCCCGCCTGGAAGTAGGTGGCACCGAGCTCCTCGGCCAGGCCGCGGGCCGCGTCGCGGGTGGCCGAGCCGCTGTTGGCGGTGGCCATGTAGGCGGTGACCAGGCCGGTCCTCATGGCCTCGGCGAGCTCCTCTTCGGACGCGTCGGGGCGTTCGTATCGGTAGGCCCGTGCGATGAGGAGGGCGCACATGGCGGAGTCGCGCCCGCCGGACAAGGCGAGGGCGAAGCCGGGGATGCCGCACTTGCTCCGGTACTGGGACAAGGCCATGGCCAAGGCCAGCTCGAGCTCCAGGTGGGGGAGGTCCATCGCGGTCGGGGAGCGAGGGATGAGGCCCTCGGCAGCGAGCCAGTCGAGAGAGGGGTCGACCGAGGTGTTCGCGGCCTGGGGCTCCCAGTAGCGCGGCTCGGCGGGGGCGGGGAGGTGGGTGTGGTAGGCCCCGGGCACCACGACGACGGTGGGGGCCACGCCATGGTCGCCTCGCTGCAGGCCCTCGACCTGCTGCCGCCAGCTGCCCTCCTCCATCCGGGCGCGCTGCAGGCCTGCTAGGTCGACGATGCGTTCCACGAAGACCATCTCGTCGCGGAAGACGAAGCGGTCGCCCTCCTCGAGGATGCGGCCGTCTTGGGCGATGAACACGGAGCCGTCGAAGACGAGACGGGTGGCGTCGCAGCCCAGCAGAGAGGTGTAGAGGTAGACGACGTGGTCTTCTCGGCTGATCTGCTCGACCATGGCCCGGCGGGTGCGGTGCTTGCCGAGCACGAACCAGCTGGCGGACGGGTTGGCCACGAGGTGGGCCCCGGCGAGCGCGTAGACGGACCCGGGCCGGATGCCCTTCCAGCCGTCCTCGCAGACCTCGACGCCGAACCGCCCGAGGCCGTCGGCATCGAACAGGAGCGACCCGAACGGCACGACCTCGCCCTCGGGTGTGCGGTGCTGCTCGACACGACCCCGCACCCAGCCACTGAACCAGCGGTTCTCGTACTGCACGTCGCCGGTGGCCAGGTTCTCCTTTGGCACGATGCCCACGAGCACGCCGTCTGCGCAGACCGCGACCGTGTTGTAGAGGACGTCGCGGTGCCGCACGGGGAGGCCGATGAGGGCCACCATGCCGCGGGTCTCGGGGAGGAGGTCGCGCAGGACGCTCCAGCTCCGGTCGAGGGTGCCGCGCATCATGAGCCGGTCGCCGAGGCTGTAGCCGGGCACGCACATCTCGGGGAGGACGAGCAGGCGCACGCCTCGGTCTCGGGCATGGTGCAGCGCCGCACGGATACGGCGGGCGTTGCCGGCCCAATCGCCGACGGTCTGGTTCAGCGATGCCGCCGCGACATGGGCGGCGACGGGAACACCCGACATGGACCCTCCTTGGCCCGACAGAGTAATGGACCCGGAGCGCCGAAGCGGAAGGGAGTGAAGACGGAATGGAGCGTGCGTGCTGAATCCAGCGTCCATCGCCCGACGTCTGCCGTCACCGGTGGCGGAGGGGCTCAAGCGCGCCCGTGGCTGGTGGCGCTGGGCGCGGGTCGACCGGTCGGTCACCCGGGTGCTGGGCCCTCGCTACCAGCGGAGCCGTCATCGCATCGAGCTCGACATCACCTGGGCCTGCAACCTGCGCTGCTTCAACTGCAACCGGTCCTGTGCCCAGGCGCCCACCGGTGAAGGCATGACCCTCGCCCAGGTGGAGCGCTTCGTGGAGGAGAGCCTGGCCACGGGCACGCGATGGTCCCGCATTCGGGTGCTGGGCGGCGAGCCCACCCTGCATCCGCAGTTCCACGACATCCTCCAGGCCCTGCTTCGCTACCGCGCGGTGCTGCCCGACACGGTGATCGAGGTCGCCACCAATGGCCACGGGCCGAAGGTCGCCGCTGCCCTGGCGCGCATCCCGCCCGGCGTGAAGGTGGAGAACACCGCCAAGACCAGCGTCGAGCAGCCCTTCGAGAGCTTCAACGTGGCTCCCGTCGACGTGCCGCTCTACCAGCGGGCCGACTACCGCAACGGCTGCGTCGTGACCGAGGTGTGCGGCATCGGGCTGGGCCCTCATGGCTACTACGCCTGCGCGGTGGCGGCGGGGATCGACCGCATCCACGGCCTCGGCCTGGGGCGCCCCTCGCTCCCGGCGCCCGACGACACGATGGAGGATCAGCTCGATGCCTTCTGTCGGCGCTGCGGCAGCTTCAAGCGGCACCACGAGGAGCCCGTCACCGGGCCGGTGTCCTCACCGTCGTGGGACGCCGCCTACGATGCCCACCGCCGGTCGCCGCCCTCGCTGCCGACCTATGGAGCGTGAACCGTGTCTACCCGTGAGCTGATCGTGTTGGGAACGGCATCCCAGGTGCCCACCCGACACCGGAACCACAATGGCTACCTGCTGCTCTGGGATGGTCGTGGCATCCTCTTCGACCCGGGCGAGGGCACCCAGCGCCAGATGGCCCAGTTCGGGGTGTCGGTCAGCCAGATCCACCACATCTGCGTGACCCACTTCCACGGCGACCACTGCCTCGGCCTCGCCGGGATCATCCAGCGGATCTCGTTGGACGCGGTGCCTCACGACGTTCAAGTCCACTACCCAGCGAGCGGGCAGGTGTACTTCGAGCGGCTCCGGCACGCGTCCATCTTCGTCGACCGGTCGCGCATCGTGCCCCGCCCCATCGAGGAGTCGGGGATCGTGGCCGACGACGGGAAGCTGCGCATCCGCACGGCGAAGCTCGAGCACACCGTGCCCTGCTGGGGCTACCGGGTGGAGGAGCCCGACGGCCGCAAGATGCTCCCGCAGCGTCTGGCCGAGCTGGGCGTGAAGGGCCGGGCCGTCCGCGACCTGATCCGGCAAGGGGAGCTCGAGCTCGATGATGGGCGCGTGGTTCGGGTCGACCAGGTCTCGGAGCCGCGGCCCGGGCAGGCGTTCGCCTTCGTGATGGACACCCGCCGGTGTGATGCGGCGGTCGACCTCGCCCGCGGCGCCGACATGCTGGTCGCCGAGTCGACCTACCTGAGCGACTACCAACGGGAGGCGCGGGAGCGTGGCCACATGACCGCGACGGACGCCGCGCGGGTGGCCAAGGACGCAGGAGCCCGGCAGCTCGTGCTCACCCACTTCTCTCAGCGGCATCCCCGCACCGAGGACTTCGTGGCCGAGGCGATCCGCATCCACCCTGATGTATTGGCGGTTCGCGACGGGGACCGAGTGTCGGTTCCTCCCCGGAGGAAGTAGCGAACGGCGGCGTCATCCGCGGACCGGACGTGACAATCCGTGGCCTTCGGTTGAGGGTGGGCCGGCGATGGGGCATGATGGTCGCGGTGCGGCTCGTGCTGCGTTTGGGCAGTCAGACCGTCGGATGCGTCACGCTGGGGTACGACATGAATCGCTTTGCTGGGCTCGCGCTGCTGGCCTTCCTGGCCGCTTGTACGGGTGAAACCAAGGATGTCGCGGGGGCGGACGCCACCAACCCCGATGTCGACAGCCCAGACACCGACTCCGACGCGGACACGGATGCCGACGCCGACTCGGATGCCGATGCCGATGCCGACGCCGACGCCGACGCCGACGCCGACACGGACGCCGACTCCGACACGGATACCGATGCCGACACGGATGCCGACGCCGACGCTGACGCGGATGCCGACGCGGACGCGGACGCCGACGCCGACACGGATGCCGACGCCGACACCGACACGGACGCCGACACGGATGCCGACACCGACACCGACATCAGCGACACCAGCACCTACACCACGACCGGCGGCACCGGCGGCACCACGGTGACCACGGGCGGCAGCGGTGGCACCACGGTGACCACGGGCGGCAGCGGCGGCACCACGGTGACCACGGGCGGCAGCGGTGGCAGCACGGTCACGTCCGGCGGCTCCGGTGGCTCGGGTGACTCCGGCACCTTCGGCGACAGCGACAGCGACTCCGGTCCGTTCGGCGACACCGACAGCAACGGCGGCTCCGGCGCTGGTGGCTCCGGCGGGAACTCGGGTGGCTCAGGTGCCGGTGGCTCCGGCGGGAACTCGGGTGGCTCGGGTGCCGGTGGCTCCGGCGGGAACTCGGGTGACTCTGGCTCCGGTGCCGGCGGCTCCGGCGGGAACTCGGGTGGCTCGGGTGCCGGTGGCTCCGGCGGGAACTCGGGTGGCTCGGGTGCCGGTGGCTCCGGCGGGAACTCGGGTGGCTCCGGCGGGAACTCGGGTGGTTC
>ENA-OWNT01005291-OWNT01005291.1-seawater-metagenome-genome-assembly--contig:-NODE-5291-length-10723-cov-4.100695_pt1 | contig 10723 bp, 12 predicted proteins | sample MGYA00238136_ERZ651165 | MGnify/ENA primary metagenome ERZ651165 (study PRJEB26861, sample SAMN08777766) | seawater metagenome | isolation source: coastal seawater | place: USA: Florida | collected...
TACCAGCAAAACAGGGGCCGCCCGGGCGACTGGTCATGCCCTGCATGCAATGCTCACAACTTTGCTTCGAGGTCCGTTTGCTTCAAATGTGAAGAGCCGAAACCAGCTGGCGGCGGCGGCGGCGGCGGCTACAACAGCGGCGGCAGCTACAACCGAGGAGGGTACAACAGTGGCGGTGGCTACAACAGTGGCGGTGGTGGCGGCGGTGGCTACAACAGAAACAGCGGTGGCTACAACGACAATTACAACCGGCGCGGCAACTACCAGCAAAATCGGGGTCGCCCTGGGGACTGGACGTGTCCTTCCTGCGAAGCACACAACTTTGCGTCTCGTACAGCCTGCTACAAGTGTCACGACCCCAAGCCCCAAGATACGGAAGGGGGTTTCGGAGGAAACCGAGGAGGTTTCGGTGGCGGCTTCAGCGGTGGACATCAGTCGAACCGTGGCCGGCCAGGAGACTGGAACTGCCCGGCTTGCAACGGCCACAACTTCGCGTCGCGCACCGCCTGCTACAAATGCCAAGAACCCAAACCTGATGCATTCGCTGCGAACCAATCGCGCCAACGCACTCTGCCCGGTGACTGGACGTGTGTGGCGTGCGAAGCGCACAATTTTGCGTCTCGCGACATGTGCTACAAGTGCGACTGTCTCAAACCGGAGGACGAAGCAGACCAAGAGCAGCAGGCCGATGCCGAGGAGCCCATTCAGGACGGGGGCTCTCCCCTAACGCCTGTCGGCAGCGATCCCGGAACCATTGGCGACGACCAGGACCAAGGATACAATCCAGCAGTGACGGGGTGGTGAACAGTTTGTCTTTTATCTTGCAGAGAGGTTCACCACAAACTATGCAAGCGTGATCGCAAGGAGGCCAACTGGCCGCGCGTATTTGCGAGAAGGTGTTCATGTACATGTCTATATTTCAACAATATCATAGGTAATTCGTTTCGTCATGGAACGGCGTTTTCTTCGATTTGAACTGTGTATCATAACAATTTTACCACACGACAACACAAAATTTGCCAGCACAACACACTGGATTCTTCACCTCTTGCGGTTTCTGACCGATGCTTGTAGTTCTCGCTTGAGTTGTCAACATGTCCCGTTTGTGGTGCTGTGCTTCAAGTGACCGCAAATGTCTGCAAGTGTGGTTCCTCGGTTCGAGATCTCTCTTGTCCTATCGGATGCATCCACGACAAAAACAAACATGGCGAAGTGGTAGGTGATGGCAGCATCGGTCAACATACTGTCACAACAACTCACAACAGTGCGGGGGCCACAACAAATGGACATGCCGCTGCCAGTGAATGAATATGCATCCCACAAGAACACGAACAACAGACTTATACCATAGTCGGTCTCATGCAGTCATCCGTGCGTCGTGAATCGTGAAGTCGTGCCCACTTTGAGTTAGCATTTTAGCTATAGCAATATAGTACATTACAGTACGAGTTTCTTCCAAGAGATGTATGCTAAAACCGTTAGTGTAAATACGATCACAAAGTACTGTGATACAAGTAGTTGTTAGTTGTTAGTTGTGAGTGGTTGGTGGTCAGTGGTCGGCTGTCGGCGTGTTGTCGTGTTGTTGTTCTGTCGTTGCGGCGGTATATCCATAGTGCGGTAGTGCACTACCACAACACCACAACGAACGAACGACAACACAACGACGACCTCCTCTCTCGTCTCGTCTCGTCTCGTCTCGCCTCGTGTCGTGCACGACAACGAAGGAAGTTCTTTGCCGGAGGCGTATCATAATCCTCTGTGTATGTTTGGAACGCGAGGTTTCAAAACGCTCATCACCCACAGGCGTTGCTGTTGTTGTCGGGCGAGTCTCCCTGTCTTCTCCTCCTCCAATGGAGTGCCGGCATGTCGTGTTGTGTGTTGCCAAGGACGTATCCATCTTTGACGTTTGATGTGTAGGACAAACGCCGTTGCACAAGACACGGTGCATTTCAAAGCCATAGTTATTGAATGCTCGCTTCACGCGACTCCGTTGCTGCGCAAAGGGTAGTCTCCCTGGTCGGTTACTTTTTTGTGCTGCGCAAAGGGTAGTCTCCCTGGTTGCCTACTTTTTTGTGTGTGTCTTTTTGTTCGAATCGGGCGTAGTTCGAGTTGAAATTTTGCGGCAGACAAAAAGGTCCAAAATGTTTTCCAACCCCGCTGTGCCAGTGAAGAGGCGGAAGAGCTCTACGTCTCTCGATGAGTTGAGCGCTTCTGCCAAAAGTGGTCTCCCTGTCAGTAACCAACCAGTTTTCGTGCCGCAAGTGGCTCAACTCCACCCTTACGTCTTGGCGGCGCAGTATGCTGATGCGGTCGAAGCTGCGACGGTGCTGGACGACCGAGCATTGTGCACCATCAATATGGACGCTACCACTCACAGAGAGATATGGACTTTGTTCAACTTGCTCGACACGGACAAATCTGGGACCATTACTCGCGAGGACTTCGTGTCCGCCATGTAAGTCCCACCAATCTTCTGACCAAAACCTTGTGTTAACGCTGTCTTGCTCATTCTGAGTTGTATCTTTGGTTTGTTGTGCGTGAACTGGTGTGGTGGACAGTGAATCTCAGCACGGAGTCGTGTCTCCGCAATTCAATGCGCTAATCTCGAAGTTTGACGCCGACGGAAATGGCACCATCACTCGCGCTGAATGGCTTCAGGCATTCCGGAAACTCATGCTCGATTGTCCGCGGGGCGTTCCGTTGGATGACATCGTGAAGCGTTCATTGGCGCCCGGGCAGCAGACGAACACGGTATGTCGAGACTTGCGCAAACCGGTTGGCGTTGGCGTCGGCTTTGTTGCAGTTGTATCTTCTTTGACATCATTTGAAACCATTGTGTGTCCGCAACAATAAACAGGCCACATGGACAACTGGCAACTGGATGCGAATTGTCCAAGTTAAAGCGAACGAAGACATCCGTATTCTGCTTCGCCAACTTGTCGCCGCTTTGAAGGCGACACCGCAGAAACTTCAAGTGTCTTCCTAAGCGCACCGTCCATTGCGCTCATTTCGGCTGATTCTTTACGAAGCATAACTACAATGATATTTTTTTGTAATTTTATGAGCTTTTCCATGTTTCCGCGATCGCCCTACCGATTGCGGTGCATGGTTTCTATTTCCTCGCTTTCGAACCAGAATTCTCACGATGGATGATGTAGTCTACGGCGCCGCGCACTTCGTCTCTGATCGCTTTGTTGGCATGCTCCATCATTGCTTGGACAGCTGTGCCAAACTGTGTACCAGCTTTGAATTGAAACGTTGGCAGCATCATTTGGTGGATTCGATTGCGAAACATGTTGATCCAATCAACTTTTCGGATTTCACCGGCACGACCGCCGTGTTCTTCCGGGCGGACCTTCTCCAACATATCTCGCAGTGTTGTGGAATAGTAACTCTCCTGCTCGTCTGCTGCTAAGAAATCAGACGAATCAATGGTTCCGTCGCCATTTTGATCCAAAACCCGAAACAATTTCCAAATGTAGCTTAATGTTTCTTTGTCCATTTCCATTTGCCCAATGGTGCAGTTGGACTCAAGCTCTTCGTCCGTTTCCGAGCTGGCAGCCGGGACCACCGACCAACTCTGTGTTTTGGAGTAGAGAGCCAAGTTTGGTCTTTTCGGGAGCGTGAACTCGTCATCGCTTCCACTCCCACTATCAATGGGCGCTTTTCGCTTGTCGGCCATTCTTGTGTGATTGTGGTTTTATTGTATTGTCCACGAAACAACGTCGTCTGTTGTCGTAAGCACACCGCGCTTCAAGTCTCCGAAGATTGACCAAATTACCCACACTTGGAAAACTTCCACGCAGATATTTTCACAGCGGTGCCTTTCGCCACCGGCTGTATTATAGCATGCTCAACGACAACTTGTTCACCAACATCTGACTAGTATGAGGTCCCACTTGTTTGCCGAATCTGTCCGCGTCTTCACATACTTCAGGTCGCGGTGCTTCGTCGAGACCTGGCCACGGAGTAAGCACGATGACGACCACCAGCTCAGCACCACCGAACCAAAATTCCCAAAACTTCCAAGTCCGCAGCTGCAAACACTACACGCACGCACCACGTTTCCACGTTTCCTGAACACTCTTCTTCGTACACCAAACTCCAGACACTGACAGTCGTCGTGGAACTCTTCCGTCGTCGTCGTCGTCGTCGTCGTCGTGGAATTCTTCCGTCGTCGTCGTCGTCGTCATCGTTCGTCGTTCGTCGTTCGTTGTCGTTCGTCGTTCGTCGATCGTCGATCGTCGGCCGAAGTGATGATGAAGATGAACGACAACAAAGAAATCTTTTGGTGACGCAAACTTCACGATCAACTAATAGTACAGCTGCTAAGAGTGCGATATTATTTGTTGAAGTGAGTGTATAAAGGCGAAGTTTTAGTTTACACCTTTGAGTAAAAGACGCACTGCAGTACTGAAATACAAGTATCAACATTCGGCAATTCGCAATTCGCAAGATCCCAAACTACAAAACTACAAAACTACAAAACTACGACGAACAGCGAACACAGCAAAATGGCAAATGGCAAAATGAAACAAAATGTCCAAATGTCCAAATGTCCAAATGTCCAAATGTCCAAATGTCCAAATGTTAAAAATGTCCAAATGACTATCAATACAAAATACAGTTAGCTCACTCACTACGAATACTACAATTAAAACCATGAATACGATCCAGGATCCAACAAACAGCAAACAGCAAACGAAAAAGCGAAAAAGCGAAAAGCGAAAAGCGTGAAGCGTATAATAATAATGCGTTTTGCTGTTTTGCTGTTTCGCTGATTCTGAATTCTGAAATTGCAAACGCTTTTACGCTTTTTCGTTTTTTCGTTTTTCGTTTTTTTTGCTTTTTTTCCGTTTTTGCTTTTTCAAAGTGAGTGAGTGAGTGAGTGAGTGCGTGAGAGAGAGAGAGAGCGAGAGAACTTCGACACTTTGAACGAACGAACAAACGAACGAACGAACGAACGAACGAACGAACGAACGAACGCACGAACGAACGAACGACGATGGCGACGACGACGATGACGATGACGACGGAACGACCAAATAAACGAACAAGCAAGCGAGCGGGGACGGTGACGGTCGACAACGACAGAAGCAACATCGGCAAAGGACAACGATAGCAGTACGGACAACGGACGGCCGCGAGGACAACGCGAAGAACAACGATGGCTGTGGCGGCTGCGATGACGACAACCAAGACGGCGTTGACGACCACGGACGACGTCGATGACGACAGTGACTATCGGATAGTGCGGACAGGAGTACCGCATGCAAGTCGAGCGACGAGAACCGTGCCGGTGCTGAAGCTGTTGGGAAACACTGGTTTGATTTCGTTTGCGCCAAGCGCCTTCGGCGGGGCAGAGTAGTTGTCTCGTGAGCAAAGGTCAACAAAAGTGCATCTTTTGAACGTGGTGTTGCTTTGGCGCGTGTTTTTTGTCACGTTTGTGACGGTCGGCATCCACGTGTTTATTTTTACCATCATGGAATCTGAAGTCCGTCGAACTCGACAGATTTCGTGGAACGCCGTGTAGTGCGCCGTTTAATGGCTCACAACAGCCCCCGGTGACAAACTGCCAGGAGGGCAGCGAGTAGGTCGCCATGTCAGGAGCGTCCACCACTTGCTGCCGGTGCAGCTGCATCACGTACTACATCAGCAAGAACCAGAATAAAGTGGCCGCAGCCAAGGAGCGCGATTACCCTGACAGCGAGGAGCTCATGGAGATGATGGAATTCTTCGACCTGGGTCCCCTCGACGTGCAGAAACTGTACCAAATTTTCATGCGAGCCGACGAGGACCAGATGGGTGAGATCTCGTCGACGGAGTTTTACAACCTCCTGCAGCTAGAACCGACTGTGTTCGGCGACTATCTCTTCCACCTCATCGACATCGATGCCAGCGGTGGCTTGGACTTTGAAGAGTTCGTACAGAGCGTCATGACCTACTGCAACTTTGGAAAGGAGGATATTCTGAAGTTCTGCTTCTACATGTTCGACCCGAAAAAGACCGGGTACATCGAAGACAAAGAGCTCAAAGACCTGTGCACCATCCTCGCGCAGGGTAGGCCTCAAATGGCTGACTTCAGTCGTGTCGAGACCGTGCTCGCCAAATTCGACACTAACAAGGACGGGCGAATTGAGTATTCAGAGTTCATACAGATCAACAGTCGGTTTCCCGCCGTTTTGTTCCCAGCGTTCGAGATGCAGGATCGTCTGGCGGTATGCTCCTGCACTTGCACTGGGCAGGCACTTCTGTTTCTAGTGATGACGCTCGTGTTGGTGCGTTCGTTTTAGGAGGCAACTCTAGGAGTGACGTTCTTCGACGATAGGAGGTGGGCTAGCCAGGAAAGAGTCAAGCGGGAGGAAAAGATGGCAAGCTTGCGGCGTAAAAAGCAGAAGAAGGTGAGCGGTCAAAATATTTCTTTCTCCGTCGTGTGTTGTTCGGCTTTCGTTTGGACGTACCTTCTTATTTGCTCGCCACTTCTCGCACGTGTCGCTTGCTCACATAGTTACGAGACAAGGCGAAGAAGGACCGATTGAACGAAATACTCAAGAAGCGAATGGGCGCGTTTCGGTTTTACTTTTGCTGCTGCCTGCGCAAAGATGAACTGATGGTCTTGAGAGCGGAGAAGCTGGGCCGCCCGGCGTTTGATGATCCAATTCGACAGCAAGCGTTTTCGAGGTGAGCCGCTTTTGTATGCATGCGTATTAGTTGGCGTTTCTGTTGCTGACAGTCTGCCGCAACTCAAGGCCCACGAGGTTCCAAGCATCGGCTGCCTTGCTCGGGCACAAGTCAACGTACGTTTCTCACAACGCACTGGCTGCAGACATTGCCGTCTTCCTCATGATGTAATAATGTGCCTTTGCTGTGCTGTCATCAGATTTGTCGCGTAAGTAAATGAATCAGCAGCTTTCGGTTTCACCGTCTGTTTTTAATTTTTGCGGTGACTGACTTCGTTTTGTGTGCAATTGGACATGAAACAACAGTGGTGAAGAAGATCCTGCTGCAGTTGCGTTGCGTGAGAAGTTGGCTGCAGAACGTGCACAAGAAATAAAGAAGCAACTCCGCGTGAAAGAGGTGCGTTGTGCGACAGTGACCTCGTTTGAGCATTCCGTTGCACAGCTTGACTCGCGCTTTGCAATGTACCTTGACTGTAGTCGAAGGAAGAGCGGCGGCAGCGGCGTAGCAAGTTCAACAAAGAGCGCCATACAAAGGAGCCAAAGCGGGGGTACATTCACTCGGTACGTTCACGGAGGTGCACGCCGTATCGTTCACAGTGTCCCTTACAGTACGTTCTTCGTTTTATAGACCGGCCGGCTGGAAAAGTCAGGACTGGAGCAAAAGATCGAGGCAGTGCACCGGGACAATGAGTACCATCCAACTCTTAAAGCATGGTGAGGGTGCCGAGCCGTAACGTTGTGATGAATTAGTATGTTAGAACAAACGGTGTCGCGCGAACATTGCGACAAATGACACAGCATTGCGTGTTGACAAGGGCTTCTGCCTTGCTTGCAACCGCAGTCACGCAGCACCCTCACTACTCCGTTTCGCCGCGCACAGCATATAGCATCACTCTTGCAAGGTGCCGATTGGTACCCTACACGCAATCAAGCACATGTTTGTCAGAATCAAACACCTCACAAAGCTTCTTGGTTGTATGAGTCAGCGCGACTGACCTGCCCAGGCGTGCTCAACAAATCAATCATAAAGTCGATGAAATTGTCCTGAATCAAGCATGTGTGCAAGCACATAAAACGCCATTCACGTCGTCCACGAGCGCTGTGAGGTTCAGATTTCGCACCACATCGATAGTCCTACAATCGGCTCCTCGGACATTGTCGCTACTCGGACCGTTCTTGGTTGTGGACGCGTTGCTATCCTCGTATGAGTGTAATAAAACTGCGTTGTAAATTTGACTTACAGCCTCTTTTCTTCGGCCGAGCAGCTTGTCGTCTGCCGCTTGCGCAGCAGCCTCAAATGCACCGTTGCCATAAATTATCTCCATTATGTGCCCCACCTGCACGTACGATGGCGCCGTGCGCGCGTTGTTGTGAGCACGGGACCGCACGCACAAAGACTTTAGCGAAACAGCAACTGCGACACACCTCGTGCTTTTCGATCGCGCCAGTACTATCACTATCGACACGGGCGAACAGTGTCTGCGGATAATAGGGCGATGGTAATTGAATCGATGGCAATTCAAACGCGACAGCAAGTGCTGATGCACGCGGCAGCAAAACACCAACAAACCTTGAGAAGGTCGAGGAAGAAGCCGGCGAACGCGTCAAAATCGATGTGGCCGTTGCCATCGGCATACTGCTGCGCAATGTCGTCAACGAACATTGCAACCTCTGTGGCGCGCCCTTCAAGCTTCATCTGTTGCGATGCACGCACAGGCACAGGTCATACTTTTGCTAAGGTAGGTCGGTGGCCAATGCGACGACGCGATGACTGACCGTGGATTGGAAGAATTGCACAAAGTTCGTCACAGAGACTGTCCCGTCTTTGTTGACGTCCAGCGTTCGAAATATGCGGTGAAGGCCTTTCTGGCGAGCCAACCTCCGACCTACGCAGTGGCATGGGTCAAACGCCACGGCAACATTGCACGAGACAACAGCTGCAGGTCGACACATACCGCTGATTCGCTCCTTCCGATCACGGCGAGCTCTTTTGCTGGCGAATCCAACTTGTTGAGGCGCGCCGCCCAAACAAATTAAGGAAGTAACAATGAATGCGGCCGCCAGACCCAGCGGTGGCGGCTGAGCAGCACCGTGGTGGTGGTGGTGGTGGTGGTGTGTTCGCGATGTGACAGGGCGCGTTTGCCTGCTTCTGAATGCGGCACGCAGAGAAGGGGCAGTGGCTTGCGCAGCGCTCCTCGGATGCACCGGGGCTGCGAGCGCCGTGGTAGGCCGGACGCGCATTGCATTCGAGGTCTGACTGCACGGTGTCGTCCACCCGCTGATGCCTCGAACGTGACTTCGTTGCCGAGCCCAGCTTGCGCACCGTCGCCCAGTGAGCATTGCACGGCCCACGAACATAATGACAACGAGACACTAACAGTGGCTGCTCCACAACAACCTGGGATACCTCGCGTCAATATGGCTGTCCAAATGAATGTTGTTGTTGCACTGGCGTCAGTATATGTTGGTTCGATGGACACAAAAATGAAACCCAACGACAATCGTCGAAGGTGGATTTTCCAGTTTAAGTCGACCTGAGTGACCATCAAAGTTTCTGCGCCGACGTTGTCAGCCGTCGTTGTCGCTGTCGTCGCGGCGTTGTCATTTTGTTTTGGCTACCGTCGCCGGCTCTCTGTGATCATCGTTGCCATGGTCGTCGACGTCGTTCGCCGTCGTTCGCCGTCGTCGTAGTTCGTCATCACTGCTATCACTCTCTATGATGTCATTCTTTCGCCGTTGCCGTTGCCATTGTCGTCGTCCTGCATCGTTCGTGGTTCGCCGTCCTTCGTCGCCGTTCTTCGTCATCTTTCGCAGTCCTTCGTCGCCGTCCTTCGTCGCCGTCCTTCGTCGCCGTCCTTCGATGTCATCCTTCGCTGTCGTCCTTCGCTGACGTCCATCGCTGTCGTCCTTCGCCGTCGTCCTTCGCTGTCCTTCGCTGCCGTCCTTCGCTGTCCTTTGTCGTCCCCCGTCGTCGTCGCATTCGTCGTCGTCGTCGTCGTCGTCGTCGTCTTAGTCGCCGTCGTCTTAGTCGTCGTTGCTTCGCTGTCCTTCGCCGTCCTTCGCTGTCCTTTGCCGTCCCCCGTCGTCGTCATCATCGCCGCCGCCGTCGTCGTCGTCGTCTCCGCCGTCGTCGTCGTCGTCGTCTCCGCCGTCGTCGTCGTCGTTGTCGTCGTCGTCTCCGTCGCCGTCGTCGTCGTCGTCGTCGTCGTCGTCGTCGTCGTCGTCGTCGTCGTCGTCGTCGTCGTCGTTGTCGTCGTCGTTGTTGTGGCGCGAAAACGAAGGCCGAGAATTCAAAAATCAAAAAATCAAAAAATCTGTTCTGAGTTCTGAGTTCTGAGGTCGCGGGGGGTACCCGGGTAACTTGGAAACCTGCAAGCGAGAAAAGAAAGGAGTAAGTAAATGCAGAAACCTGCAAACACCAAATACAAGTGGTAAGTGAATGTTGTGCTGTGTTGGGTGGGTTAGCCTGTACATTATAAGTCGTGGTTGGTTGATTGGTTGGTTGGCGGGAGTTTTGTTTGTGCTTTGTTGTGGTCCACTTTTTCTTACTCATTTCATGCCTGCCATACCACAGTTGACTGAACGGAAACCACTCAGCCCGGAGCCGATTAATTCATCCTTCTGACCCGAAAAGTGTCCTCTCTTTATTATTATAAAATTTTATAAATGTGGAATATTTGTGAAGGATGTAAAAAAAAAAATTATTATGGCATAAACCTTTTACCCGGTAGTTGGTGATCACACCCTACACTATACCACACTCATTTGTACTTGCACGCGGTTTGCATCTATAATGCAGCGCACTCGCATCAAAGCAGATCATGAGCAGTAAGACGCAAACATGGATCGTATCTGTTCTATCATGCAATGCACGGCCCGTCGCGACATGCACACACACACACACAACCGCACAGAATGCGCACAGAATGCACGATGTTTCTGCTATGTATGGCATACAGTCAGTTGCAGAGCGAAGTCCATGCATTTTGTGCGTTGCTGAAACGTGTTTGGAGTCAACCACCAGCCCGGAGGTGGGGAGGGGG
>ENA-OWNT01005294-OWNT01005294.1-seawater-metagenome-genome-assembly--contig:-NODE-5294-length-10718-cov-3.219716_pt1 | contig 10718 bp, 12 predicted proteins | sample MGYA00238136_ERZ651165 | MGnify/ENA primary metagenome ERZ651165 (study PRJEB26861, sample SAMN08777766) | seawater metagenome | isolation source: coastal seawater | place: USA: Florida | collected...
CGGGCAGCGCCGCGCGCAACCCGTGGTAGGCACCCTTGTAGTTGACGTCGGCCACGTGACCCCAGGCGGCGGGGTCGCTGTCGGCAATCCGCGCGATCGGGTCGATCAGCCCGGCGTTGTTCACCAGCACGTCGAGGGTGCCGAATTGCGCGGCGGTTCGGGAAACCGCAGCCGCGACGGCGTCATAATCGGAGACATCGCAGGGCAGGGCAATGGCCTGCCCGCCGTTGGCGGTGATCTCTTCGACCAACGTCTGGATGGGATCGGCGCTGCGGGCGACAAGGGCGACTTTTGCGCCGTGACCTGCGAGATACCGGGCGGTTGCCGCGCCGATGCCGCGGCTGGCACCGGTGACGAAGGCGGTTTTACCACGCAGTTCGAGTGTCATTCGTTGGGCCCCTTGAAACCCGCAACGCGGCCCCAGTGGCAGGGCACGTTGGTCTCGGGTGCCTCGGCGCACTGAACGAGGTCGAAGTGGATGTCCAGATCGATGCTCAAACCGGTGGGCGACCCGAGGAAGGCAATGAAATCCATGCCGTGATCCAGCCGCAGCACTTCGCCGGATACCTCGAAGCCGACCGCGCGCAATTCGTCGTAGTTCGGCAGGAAGGCGGGGAAGGTCCGGTCGCGGACCATCTTGAAGTCCAGCTCAAGCGGGGCGGTGACGCCGAGCATGGTCAGATCGCCGTGCAGCTTGCCGGTGGTCGGGGTCAGCATTTCGACCTGGGTGCTGGCAAAGGTGATCCGGGGGAAGGCGTCGGCGTTCAGATAGTCGGGATTGCGCAGGTGGTTGTCGCGGCCGATGTGGTTGCTGTCGACGGACCGGGCGTCGACCGTAAAGGTGATCTGGGAGTTCTCGGGCATGTCCTCGTCGATCAGGAAGGTGCCGTCAAAGCTGCGGAACTGGCCGACAGTGCGGGACAGGCCCATATGGTCGATTTCCCAGCCGACGTAGGCATGGCCGAGGTCGAGTATCCATTCCTGCGGGGCGGCGTCGGCGGTGTGGGCGGCCGAGGCCAGCAGAAGGGCGGCAAGTGTACGTTTCATGTCTGGATCTCCTGTGGTCTGTGCCTCTGGCCTATTGATGTTATATCCCGCAAAAAATGCTCGATCTTGCCATTAAGTCATGCGAAAATATCACGAATGGACTTGAATGATTTCAAATTGCTGCATCTGGTGGCGCGGCAGGGCAGCTTTGCCGCCGCCGCGCGGGTCATGTCGGTGGACCCGTCGGCCGTGTCGCGCAACGTCGCCGCGATTGAGGCGAAACTGGGGCTGAGGGTGTTTCAGCGCAGCACCCGGCGGCTGAGCGTAAGCGAGGAAGGCGCCGTCCTGCTGGCGCGCACCGCGCCGTTGCTGGAAGAATTCGACCGCGCGCTGGACCAGGCCCGGACGGCGCGACGGGCGCCCTCCGGGCGGTTGCGCATGACCGCCTCGGTGGCGTTTGGCGAGGTCTGCATGCTGCCCCATATGGCGGCGTTCCGGACCGCATATCCCGAGATCACGCTGGAGCTGGTGTTGTCGGATGCCAATGTCGATCTGCTGGCCGAGGAGGTGGATCTTGCGGTGCGTCTCGCGCCCGCGCCTGAAGGCGATTTCATCACCACCCGGCTGTGCGACACGCGCTATCACGTCTGCGCGACGCCGGATTATCTGGACCGTTGTGGCGTGCCCGATACCCCACAGGACCTGTCCGCCCATGACTGTCTGCGCATGACGCGGCCCTACCATGCCGCGCACTGGTTGTTTCGCGATCCCGGCGGCGCGGTGTCCGAGGTCACGGTGACCGGATCGCTGACGATCTCGAACGCGCTGGCGCTGCGGAGCGCGGCGCGGCAGGGGCTGGGGCCGGCGCTGCTGGCGGACTGGCTGGTGGCGCAGGATCTGGCGGCGGGCCGGCTGGTGGATCTGTTCCCGCACCTCAGGGCCACCGCGACCGGGTTTGAGACCGCCGCATGGCTGCTCTATCCCTCGCGCGCCTACCTGCCTGCCAAGACGCGGGTAATGGTGGATTTCCTGAAATCGCGGCTGGGACGACCCCCGCCGCGCGTTACAAAAGTTTCACCGCACTGACACATCCCGTTTGTTCTGGGCGGATACCTCCCGCCCGGAACAACTCGGGGACGGTTCGTGCTGCGTATCGACAAACTGACCAAGCGTTTCGGCGCCAATACGGCGGTGGACGCCGCGACGCTGGAGATCGACAAACCGGCGATGGTGGGCATTATCGGCCGCTCCGGCGCCGGGAAATCGACCCTGCTGCGGATGATCAACCGGCTTGCGGACGCCACCGAGGGCACGATCACCTTTGAGGGCCGCGACATCACCCACCTGCGCGGCGCGGCCATGCGGGAATGGCAGTCCGACTGCGCGATGATCTTTCAGCAGTTCAACCTGGTGCCGCGCATGGATGTGGTATCGAACGTGCTGCATGGCACGCTGAACCGGCGGTCGACGTTTGCAACGATGTTCAACCTGTATCCCACGGCGGACATCCATCAGGCGATCGACATTCTCGACCGTCTGGGCATTGCCGAACACGCCCCGAAACGCGCCGAGGCGCTGTCGGGCGGTCAGCAGCAGCGCGTCGCCATCGCCCGCGCGCTGATGCAGGACCCCAGGATCATTCTGGCTGACGAACCGATCGCCTCGCTCGATCCGATGAACGCCCAGACCGTGATGGAGGCGCTGCGCCGTATCCACGAGGAAGACGGGCGCACGGTTATCGCCAATCTGCACACGCTGGACACCGCGCGACGGTATTGCGACCGGGTGGTCGGCATGCGTGACGGGCGCATCGTGTTCGACGGGCTGCCCGAACAGCTGACCACGGGCGTCGCCCGCGAAATCTATGGCGCGGGCGCGGATTTTTCCGAGGCCGCGACATCGACCCAGATCGAGACATTGAACATCTCGGCCCGCGAAGCGGCGCTGCGCGAGGCCGAGGCCACCATCTGAACCGACCTTTCATCTCCCGGGCCGATGGGGGCCGGGAAACCAACTGGAGTGTATGACCGATGAAAAAACTGCTCGCTGCCATCGTGGCAACCACCGCCCTGACGTCGCCCGTGCTGGCCGAAGACATCAAGGAATTCCGCATTGGCATTCTGGGCGGTGAAAACGCCCAGGACCGGATCAACAACAACGAATGCCTGCGCGAATACACCGAGGACGCGCTGGGCGTGGAAACCAAGCTGTTCGCCCCGGCCGACTATAACGGTGTGATCCAGGGTCTGCTGGGCGGTACGCTGGACATGGCCTGGCTGGGGGCGTCTGGCTACGCCAAGACCTTTCTGAGCGATCCCGAAGCCGTGGAGCCGGTTCTGGTCAAGTACAACCTGGATGGCGGCTATGGCTATTATTCGGTGGGCTTCGCCCGCAAGGACAGCGGCATCACCTCGCTCGAAGATGTCAAGGGCAAGGTCTTTGGATTTGGCGATCCCAACTCAACCTCGGGATACCTGATCCCGTCGATCGAGATCCCTGCCGCCACCGGTGCCACCATGAACTCGGGCGACTACTTTGGCGAGGTCAAATTCACCGGCGGTCATGAGCAGACCATCGTGGCCGTGGCCAACGGCGATATCGATGCCGGCGTGACCTGGGCCGATGGTCTTGGCGAATGGGAAGACGGCTATAACTCGGGTGCCCTGCGCAAGGCCGTGGACGCCGGCCTGGTCGACATGAACGACCTGGTGCAGATCTGGCAGTCCAAGCCGATCCCCGAAGGCCCCGTCGTGCTGCGCAAGAGCCTGCCCGCCGAGGTGAAGGCCAAGATGACCGACCTGATGGACAACCTGGCCGAGACCGATCGCGACTGTTTCTATGGCGTTGCCGCAGGCGAGGCCAAGGGGTTCGACCCGATCACACATGAGGCCTACGAGATCATCATCGAGGCCCGCAAATTGAAGTCCAATTGATTTTAGCACCAACAAGACGGGGTCCGGGCCATGCCCGGACCCCGTTTTTGTGGCGCTGCGACGCAGACCGGAGACCCCCATGACCGACATTTCAGCCGGACCCGGCAATGTGACCGACATCCGCGCGTCCTATATCGAGCTGACCCGGCGCAGACGGGTTTACGGCGGCGCTCTGCTGGCGCTGTTCGTGGCGATGATGGTAGCCGGTTTCCGCACCGCCGACCGTCGCAACGCGGGCAGTTTTAGCGACGGTTTCACGCACATCTTTGATTACCCGGCCGAGGTGCTGAGCGAAGCCGCCGAAAAGGCGGCGCAGTTGCCTGGCCATATCGTGCATTTCCTGCCCGCTCTGATCGAAACGCTGAATATCGCGGCTGCGGCAACGCTCATCGGCGCAATCGCCGGATCGGTTCTGGCGCTGCTGTCGACACGCGGAATGGCGCGCTGGCCGCGGCTGATCCCGGTCTTTCGCCGCATGATGGATATTTTCCGCGCCATCCCCGAGATTGTCATCGCGCTGGTGCTGATCTTTATGCTCGGGGGCGGGCCGGTTCCCGCGATGATCGCTATTGCCATCCATACCGCCGGGGCGCTGGGCAAGCTGTTTTCCGAGGTCAACGAGAATGCCTCGCTCAAGCCGGTCGAGGGGCTGCAATCCGTCGGCGCCAGCTGGACGCAGCGGATGCTGCTCGGGGTCATCCCGCAGGTCGGGCCGAACTATGTCAGCTATGCGCTGCTGCGGTTCGAAATCAATATCCGCGCCTCTGCCATTCTGGGGTTCGTCGGGGCGGGGGGCATCGGTTACGAGTTGCGCAACTCGATGTCCTGGGGGCAGGGACGCTATGACGAGGCCGCCGCGATCTTTGTCCTGTTGTTCCTGACCATTGTTGCCGTCGATCAGCTGTCCAGCCTGCTGCGTGATCGGCTGACCCATGGAGGCCGCGCATGACCCTGCTGACCACGGATCTGGGCCCCGAAGGGCTGAAGGCGCAGGCCGACCGGCTTTTTGCCCGCAAGCGGCTGGTGAACTTTGGCCTGCCCGCACTGGTGCTGGCCTATCTGGTGTACGTTTTCGTTGCTTTCGATGTGCCGGGGCTGACCGAGCGGGCAAGCCTGGACAATGCGCGCACGCTGGTCGCGGACAGCTACAGCTACAAGACCCATGTGTCCCGCGACAATCGCAGTGGCGAGGTGTCCGTCGCCATCGAGGGCGAGCGCAAGGGCCGCTACCCCGAAGGCGCCGCGCCCGACTGGGTGGCGCTTGGGGAAACCACGGTGATCGACCTCGGCTCCGGCCACCGGGTAGAGTTTGCGCCGGATCTGGTGCGCTATGACATTCCCGGCTACGGGCTGGTGCAGGCCGCGCCGGACCGCAGCGGCGTCAACGCGGTGTTGCCGGACGGGCCGGTGCCGGACTGGATCAACGCATCCAAGAACCGGCTGGCGATCACCACGGATGCGGGCCGTCTGACCGTCACCCGCAACCGTAGCGAGGTCTTCCGCTATGCGCTGGGTTGGGAGCTGTTCTGGTTCACGCTGGACAGCCCCTATCACGGGATGTCTCCCTTTGCGCTGATGGGGCTGGCATTCGATGGCGAAGCCGGGGCGATCTGGAGCGATTTCTGGACCAATCCGATGTGGCGGCATGTGGATGTGGCCTGGGCCATAGGCGAGACAATCCTGATGGCGTTCCTGGGCACCATGGGGGCGGGGATCGTGGCCTTGCCGCTGGCGTTCATGGCGGCGCGGAACTTTACGCCGCTGCGTAGCGTTCGATTTGTCGTGCGCCGCCTGTTCGATTTCGTTCGCGGGGTCGACGCCCTGATCTGGACCATCGTGTTGGCCCGTGCCTTTGGTCCCGGGCCACTGACCGGGGCGCTGGCGATCCTGGTCACTGACACCGGGACATTCGGCAAGATCTTCTCGGAGGCGCTGGAGAACGTCGACAACAGCCAAATCGAGGGGGTGCAGTCGACCGGCGCGGGAACCCTGCAACGTTACCGCTTTGGGGTGATCCCGCAGATCACGCCGGTCTTGCTGAGCCAGTTGCTGTATTTCCTGGAGTCCAACACCCGCAGCGCGACGATCATTGGCGCCATTACCGGCGGTGGTATCGGGCTGTTGCTGACGCAGGCGATCATCACCCAGAAGGACTGGGAAGAGGTGACCTATTACATCGTGCTGATTATTCTGATGGTGATGGTCATGGACTGGCTGTCGGGCTGGTTGCGCAAGCGGTTGATCGCGGGCGAGGACAGCGGGCGCTGAGCCTGCCGAACCCCTCGGGCTTAGAGTAACCGAGATCAGAAACAAGCAGGGCCGGGAGAGGCGAAATCATGGCGAAACTCAAGGCGGATGCGCCGGTGATTCATGACGGCTGTGCGGTATCCGAGAGCCAGCTGGGGCGGTTTGTCGAGATCGGTCAGGGCAGCCGTGTCGCCAACTCGGAAATCGGGGATTATTCCTATTGCGACCGCTCCTGCGATATCGCCAATGCCGAGGTGGGCAAGTTTTCGAACATCGCCAGTTATGTGCGGATCGGGGCCACGGACCATCCGCTGGACCGCGCGTCGCTGCACCATTTCATGTATCGCAGCGACGATTACTGGGAGGACGCGGAACGCGACTCGGCATGGTTTGCCAAACGGGCGGCGCGGCGGGCGGTGATCGGGCATGACACCTGGATCGGGCATAATGCGCAGGTCAAGCCGGAGGTGACGATTGGCCATGGCGCGGTTGTGGCCTCGAGCGCGGTGGTGACGCGGGATGTGGCGCCCTACATGATCGTGGGAGGTGTGACGGCGCAGGTGATCCGGCGGCGGCTGCCCGCCGATGTGGCCGAGCGGATGATGGCGCTGGCCTGGTGGGACTGGGACCATGCCGCGATCCGCGCGGCGCTGGGTGATTTTCGGGCGCTGAGCGCCGAGGCGTTTCTGGAGAAATACGCATAGTCTGTGCGGTGAGGCACGGTTGACGGCGGGAATGAGGCTTGAGCGGGCGCGGTGCCTGGCTTAGGTCGCATACCATGAGTATGGACCTGTCATTGGACACCCGCGCCGGTTTGCCGGACGCCCTGCGCGTATTGGTGCGAGAGTTGCCGCGCACCGGCTGGCAGACGCATCCGCAGTTTCACGGCATGGTGCAGTTCTGGCTGGAACGTCACCTGATGTTTCGCCAGCTGGTCGAGGTGCTGGACACCGACGTCAAGGCATTGGCCGAGCAGCGGATGTCGTTCGAGACCTATGCGCCGCGGCTGTCGCATTACGGGGGCACCCTGCTGAACCAGCTGCACGGGCATCATCAGATCGAAGACGCACATTATTTTCCCCAACTGGCCCGGTTGGACGCGCGGGTCGAGGCGGGGTTCGACCTTTTGGAGGCCGACCACCAGGCGATGGACGGGTTGCTGCACAGCATGGCCGAGGCGGCCAACGGGCTGTTGCAAGGCGGCGAGCCGGGGCGCTTCGCGGACACCCTGTCTGGCTTTGCCGGATTGCTGAACCGTCATCTGGAAGATGAGGAAGACATTGTGGTGCCGGTGATCCTGAACTCGGGCTTCGACGGTTAATCGCGATCATCGCCCAGTGTCAGGGTGACCCGGTCGCCGGCAAACCAGGTGCGTCCGAATTCCACCGGCTGCCCGGTCGCGTCGGCGTTGATGCCGATGGTGCGCAGGATCGGCGCGCCCTCGGTTATGCGCAGGTGCAGCGCCTGGGTGGCATTGGCCTGTTTCGCGGTGATCCGGGTCGAGACACGTGTGTAATCCTGAATACCGCAGGTCTGCAGCGCACGGGTGACCGAACTGGTTTCCTTTAGCGCGTCGGGCAGGCCGGGCAGCCGGTCGGCAGGAAAGACACTTTGAAACAATGCGATGGGCAGACCGTCGGCCAGGGACAGTCCGTCGTAGACATGCACCGGTGACCCGGTGGGCAGCTCCAGTGCCTGGGCCTCGCGAGCGTCGCTGGCGCGGGTCGTCAGCGATAGGATGGATTTCGACGGTGTCTGGCCGCTGGCGGCAACGTTCTGGTGGTACCGGACCCTGCGGCCGATGGCGTAGTCGGTGGGTGTGGCCGCGACAAAGACACCTGCGCCCCGGCGCGCGTGCACCAGCCCCTGATCCGCCATATCCGCAAGCGCCCGGCGCACGGTGTGACGGTTTACGCCGAATTTGGCGGCCAGATGCGCCTCGGTCGGGAGTTGGTCGCCGGTGGCATAACGGGATTCTGCGATATCGGCGGTCAGGGCGATGGCGATGGATTTCCATAGAGGCGTTCGGGGCATGTCACCAAAGTTTCATCAAGATACGATTGCAGTGCATCACGCTTGGCGGTAGTATTTGTCTAGTTGTATATTCGAATTAGACAACCGGGCCAAGAGAGAAAATGACACAGCCAAGTTCCATCACGACATTTGACCGGAAGGCATGGATGAGCCTGCTTGCCGGTGCGCCGGCGCTGGATGTGCTGGCGCTGTGGGACGCATGCGCGCCGCATCCGGGCTTTGACTGGCTGCGGCGACCCGAAACCGGTGCGGTGATGGTGCGGGGGCGGATGGGCGGCACGGGGGCGCCGTTCAATCTGGGTGAAATGACGGTGACGCGGTGCAGCCTGACCATTTCCGATGGCGTTGTCGGGCACGGCTATGTCCAGGGTCGCAGCAAGCCGCATGCGGAGGCCGCCGCGCTGATCGACGCGTTGATGCAGACCGGAGAGGCAGAAACCGTGACGAAGGCAATCCTTGAACCCTTGCAGAGTGCGCGACGCGCATCGCGGGACCGGCGCGCGGCCAAGGCGGCCGCGACCAAGGTCGAGTTTTTCACACTGGTACGGGGAGAGGACGCATGACCCTGTCAGGGGCCGTTTTTGGCGGCGGCTTTTCCGATGCTCCGGTCGAGTCCGCCCGTGCCTTTCGCACCGCGATGTCGGCATTGGCGCGGCCGGGCGAGATTGGCGTCATGGGTGGTGTTCACCCGCCGGCGCCGATGTCGGTGGCGGCGGGGGCCCTGGTGCTGACCCTGTGCGATCCCGACACGGGGCTGTACCTCGGCGGCGACATGGACACGCCCGAGGTTCGGGATTGGGTCACATTTAACACCGGCGCGCCACTGGTACCGGCAGAGCAGGCGGACTTTGCGTTGGGCCGGTGGCAGGCGTTGTTGCCACTGGCGCCCTACCGGATCGGCACGCCGGAATACCCCGATCAATCCGCCACGCTGATCGCCGAGGTTGCCGTGCTGGAACCCTCGGGGGCGGTGCTAAGCGGGCCGGGTATTCGCGACAGCGCGCGATTGTCGGTCCCCGGTGCGGAGGCGCTGCGGGCCAATGCGGCGGAGTACCCTCTGGGGCTGGATTTCTTTTTCACCTGCGGCGACCGGTTGGCGGGGCTGCCGCGCAGCACGCGGGTTTCGGAGGGGTAAGGCATGTATGTTGCAGTAAAGGGCGGCGAACGGGCGATCGACAATGCCCATGCCTGGCTGGCCGAGGAACGCCGGGGTGATCCCGCCGTGGCGGAACTGAGCCTGGAGCAGATCCGCGAGCAGCTGGGCCTTGCGGTGAACCGGGTGATGGCCGAGGGCTCGTTGTTTGATCCTGATCTGGCGGCGCTGGCGATCAAGCAGGCGCGCGGTGACCTGATCGAGGCGGTGTTCCTGATCCGCGCCTATCGCACGACGCTGCCCCGGTTTGGCGCGACGGAACCGGTGGATACCGGGGCGATGGCCTGTGACCGCAGGATTTCGGCCACCTTCAAGGATGCGCCGGGTGGCCAGGTTCTGGGTCCGACCTTTGATTACACGCACCGCCTGCTGGATTTCAAACTGGCGGCCGAAGGCGAGGTACCCGAGGCCCCCGTGGCCGAGCCGAGGCGCGAAGCCACGCCGCATATCACCGACTTCCTGAACAGCGAGGATATTATCGAACGCGAACCGGTGTCCGACGCCACGCCGGGCGATCTGACCCGCGCGCCGATGGCCTTTCCGGCAGGGCGCGACATTCGCCTGCAGTCGCTGGCGCGCGGCGACGAGGGATTTCTGCTGGGAATGGCCTATTCCACCCAGCGTGGCTATGCGCGCAACCACGCCTTTGTCGGCGAACTGCGGATCGGTCGGGTGCCGGTCGAGATGGAGATCCCCGAGCTGGGCTTTGCCATCGAGATCGGTGAAATCGAGCTGACGGAATGCGAAACGGTCAACCAGTTCAAGGGATCGAAAACCGAGCCGCCGCAGTTCACCCGGGGCTATGGGCTGGTCTTTGGCCAATCCGAGCGCAAGGCGATCGCCGTGGCGCTTGTGGACCGCGCGTTGCGCTGGGAAGAGCTGGGCGAGGACAATCAGGGCGCGCCGGCACAGGATGCCGAATTCGTACTGAGCCATGCCGATAATATTCAGGCGACCGGGTTTCTGGAGCATATCAAGTTGCCGCACTACGTGGATTTCCAGTCCGAGCTGGAACTGGTGCGAAAGCTGCGCGCAGAAGCGGGAGCCATTGCCGCTGTGGCTGACCGGGAGGCGGCAGAATGAACGAATACAACTTTGCCTATCTTGACGAGCAGACGAAACGCATGATCCGCAGGGCGATCCTGAAGGGGCTTGCGGTGCCGGGATACCAGGTGCCCTTCGCTTCGCGCGAGATGCCGATGCCCTATGGGTGGGGTACCGGGGGCGTGCAAGTTTCCGCCGCTATTCTGACACCAGAGGACCGTTTCAAGGTGATCGACCAGGGCGCCGACGACACCACCAACGCGGTGTCGATCCGCAAGTTCTTTGAGCGGACGGCCGGGGTTGCGGTGACCGAGCGGACC
>ENA-OWNT01005295-OWNT01005295.1-seawater-metagenome-genome-assembly--contig:-NODE-5295-length-10716-cov-3.051415_pt1 | contig 10716 bp, 8 predicted proteins | sample MGYA00238136_ERZ651165 | MGnify/ENA primary metagenome ERZ651165 (study PRJEB26861, sample SAMN08777766) | seawater metagenome | isolation source: coastal seawater | place: USA: Florida | collected...
TGCCACGTTGTTAAACTCAAATAAATGTGAAGGATACCAATTGATTTCATCAGGGGTAAAATTCAATTCAGGTTGGGTAATCAGGCTGCTCAGGCAACCATCAATAATGCTATCTCCTGCATAAAAGCTGGGAGCATCTTCCTGATAAATCCATTGTTCAATAGTGTCAGTTTCACTACTATCAAGTGTAGCCGTGATCAGTTTCACATAAAACCGGGTGCCCAGTGAGCTACCATCCAGGCGAAGGATTGGAGATCTTGAATGAATGGTAGTGGCTGAATCAATAATCCACTCATGGCGAATACTATCGCCTTGCGTACCAGTTATATTTAATTCAACACTATCTCCGGGGAAGCAGCCCATATTGGTTTCAAACTCTGCGCGAATGCCTTTTCCGTAGGGAGAGTTGCAAAACTGGTTTTTAGAAACCTTAGTACTGGCACTCACTGTGATGGTTCCCAGGGCATCCTTCGGAGCACTGATTTGCACGAAGTAGGCCTGGTTAGGCATACAATCCAATTTATAACCGCCAGTAACTTCAGAGAAGCAGTGCCCGGGTGTCATAATACCACATGTTCCTTCTAAAACCCTGAAACTAATCTCATGTGGAAGTGCGGTAGTATTCTCACTCAGCGAAAGTGTCAGGTCATTGACGTCGGGTCCATTCAACTTCAACTTCACCCAACTGGTTTTAATCTCCTTTTTGCGTCCCAAACAACTCAAATTAGAGCCATCTTCTCCATAATTCCCACCTAATGAATGGCAGGCAATGTTTACCAATTGTTGGCCCGAGTCATCATTGCCCAGCTTGAATACCTTGGCATTTTCGCAAAAGTCACTCAGGTCTCCCTCATTTGAAACTGATTTAAAATCAACATCTAATTCCACTTCGTCATTGGGTCTGCTATGCCCATTAATGGCTGAAACCAACACATAGTACCGAGTTTTTTTACATGTACCCTTGTTGAACCGGAGGGAATTGGCATTGATCATTTCTACCTGAACAAGCCCCTGCTCTACGGTGGAATCCAAAATACCCAGAAGTGATAGGGAGTCAAATCCAATGGCCTGCCCCTCAGGAGCTTCATAAACTACAATAGGCCCCGGGGCCGCGAACTTTTGCTTTGCCATTTGAGCGGAGATGGCCACTTCGCCAGGTTCTTCAATCGTAAAAGTGAACCAGATATTACCAAATTGATTACCCGCATAGATTGCCCCTGTAATCTTCTTGTGTTCAAGACTTTCGCCATAATCGCGCCTTAACGACTTGGGATAGTCTGTTATATGATATCCTATTCTACACCCTACAAATGCTCTCCCCCCCAAACCGCCACTTGAACTTAAGGCACCCAAATCAAGGCTCCTGCTCAAAACATCATTCGGAGTCTTTAACGATGGACTCAAGGTGATGACAGGGTCTACATAACTGCGCGAATAGCCATTTATGGCAATGGTATACACACCGGGCGGCACATTGCAATACCTATTGTGACCCTGGCAGGGATCAATGGCATTGGCCAGACTGCTGAACCTGGCAGAGTCATGTTGAATATTGAAGGGAAACAGGTAGGTATATGCAGCATACTCAGAGTTGATTTCAACATAAGAGGTTTGTGCCACCCTAAATACATAATAGGCAAATTCTTGTGAGACAGCATGACAACCATAAGGATAATGTGCCGGACTATCAGGTAAGCAGTCAAAGTATCCGCGAGGTAAATTGTAAGTCCTGCTACTCAGTTTGCTTCCTGAAGTATCGGTGTTTCCCGGGGGCTTTAAGCCTTCAACCAGATGGGCTTTGCTGGCATAATTGAAATTAGACGGTATAATATTGATGTAGCCGGCTGTGATACTTGTAGCTACTAAGTGATCACGAACCAGACAATTCATTTTTGGAAGAACACTGACCACGGTATACCATCCCGTATCCAGATCATCACATTTTGTATCGAATGGCACTTCATCTAAGAATGCGTTACCGCCATGTTTGGCTGGAATTGAGCTGAGATTATTATGATCGGCTTTGCCCTGATAGAGGTAATGACGAGTGGCCTTACTACCACTTGATGATATCGCTATCTTACCTGGAGTTTCGAGGTAAAACCTTCTGAAGACAAATCGCCCAGTCAGGCTTTTATCGGGGAATTTATAGGTGGTATCAGGACTAATAAAGTAGTCTGTTCCTGAGTATGTTGTAGTACGGGCAACTCCACCATGACCCGGAATAAGGGAAAGAGTATCCATGACTTCAATTAATGGAGGCCTGATGTGAACACCTTTTTTCTGCTTAACCAACTCTTTAAGACTGATACCCAACCTCACTTCTGCCCCAAGTGGTGTGTAGCTAAAATTCTCATAGGCTATCATTTGCACCGTGTAAGTGCCTGGCCCAATACATAAAGGGTCGTAGTACCCTGATACATAATCAATGAACGTCAGATTGCAGGAGTCTTCAATACTGCCCCTGAAAACTCGATAAAGCTTACCTCCTCCAACTGAGCTTCTCGTACCACTCAGATCAGAGAAAAATCCTGCACCCAAACGCAGTACAGCAGAGTCAGTAGTAGAAAAGGTCATAAGTGAATGGTACTTATAATGATCAGAATTGATTATGGTATCCTTAACAATGGGCAGGCAATCAGCATAGTTTGACATCCTGGAATCACAATCAATAAACTCTGTATAAGTTTTTTGATAAGGCAGACTGGTGATGGCACCCAACTTAACGGTGTCTGGCAGTTTTTTTCTATCGGCAGCTATTGAAGTACCCATGCCCCTGCTCATAAAGGTGACACGGGTATGCGCCTCAAGATCTTTTGGCAGCAATAGGTTGAGGCTATAGGTGCTCTGAGGTTTCAACCGGCAGCTTAAATCCCCTGAATCGGCACATGAAAAGACCAGTGGCAGGCCTTTTAGAGATTTGCGACAATCACCTTCAAACACGTAATACTTATAGTTGACCAGGTAATCTCTGCTAATAATATCTTCCAAACGCAACCTGAACATGGTGGGGCTTTTACTTGTTTTGAAGGTAAACCAGGCGCTTTGGGTTAAATCTGAGTCAGACGGACAGGCTACATCATTTGAATCTTTTGACAAACATCCTGCTTCAAAACGCAGGCTTTTCATTCCCTCAATCGTTCCCATTTGCCTGGCCTTTGACGGATTATCAAAAACTGGCGCCTGTGGCGACTGTCTGGTGATAACCTGTATCCTCACACTATCCTTGAGCCTTTTATGCCCCAGCACTTGTATATAGTACTTGCCCGGTTGGGCGCATGAATTAATGCTTGAACCAAATCGCGGAATACTCGGAAAAACCCGTGTCAACTCCGCCTTTTGGGGAATCCGCGGTGAGTCATGGTATATGGCCAGTCCTGCATGTTGCGGGTTGATATTGTAAACTCTGGGAAAAAGGTCAATACGCACATTCCTTGCCGTTGGAATTTCAAACCAGAACCACACACTGGATGCATTCAAACCTTTTGCATCAGGGATGGAGTCAATAAACTCATTCAATTCAATAGATGCACTCCTCAATGCAATCAGAGCGCTCCTAACCGTATCCAGTGCATAGCCATCGCCTGGTATCACCAATTCCTGCGCATTTGCAAAATCATCATTTGATACCTGTGCCCATAGATTTGTTGTTGAGAAAACAAGACATACTATCAACAGCCGAATTTTCATTGCCTTCATTTTTTTGCTACTCATCCTTCAACTCGTTTTTGCCGACCCAGAATTTTTCTTGAATGCTCAGTCCTAAGAGAAAAGATAACAACTATAGGTTGCATTCTCCAATTTGTAGCTCACAAGAAAAATCGAAGTCCGGCTGCACCAGTTCATACAAACAAACTTGTTTAGCCATCATAGCTCCTGTCGAGTACAAAATGTATTTGACCATAAGCCGCAGGACATTTTTAGTGCATCAGCAACTCGCAATAAGGTCATGCTAATCTCCCATTTTGAAGTTTTTGAGCTCATTCCTGAGCTCATGACTGGGGTAATATCGAATTCGTTTTTTGTAAATATTGCTTGATGACACTTCTCCAGACGTATCGCTTCCTTTAGAATTGGTCACAACCCTGAGCGTGCCCAAATTACCCAATGACAAGATGTAGCCATTGCCCAAATGATTGGGCGCTATCACTACCAAGGCCTCCAATACAGCCAATACATCAGGCCGTGATAAGCTTGACATCATAGATATCTCTTTGGCAAGGTCAGTAATGTGTATGGTGCCACGGTAATTGGGCGAAGCATGGTAAGTGCGTTTCCCACCGCCTGCTACTCCAGGCTCTATTCTCCGTACTACTTTATAGGGTATTGGCATAGGTAATGTGCTTTATTAATAGAACGATGAATGCCTGACTTAGGTATTCCATATAGTTATCTGTTAACTCATACTTAGGCTAAGTTAGTAATACAACTTACAGTAAGTTGTATTGCCAACTTACTGTAAAGTCATTATCCATCTTACCCTAAGTTTAGTCATGATTGTTGGCAGGTTGCAAGTGAGTCTTCCTTAATGCTTTACTATTGCCAAGTGCCGTTTGCACTTAGCGCTCCCCAATGCCCCCCTGCAAATGACCTGATCCTTTAAGCCGGGCGTGCCCTCCGTATATCCATAATTCATCTATTCAAGTAATAAATTGCGGGCTGATCAGGACAAAGCATTTGATGAACTATCAAGGCCTTCAGCTTCAAATCACGTGCAAATTGGAAACCGAAAACACAATGAACCTTTGAAAATCAAGTACAGTTTTTCAGCCAAGCTCTGGAAGGACAAGGGACAAGGCGGGTGGTATTTTATTTCAGTACCAAAAGACCTTTCAAAAGAAATCAGAGAAAACCTTCAATGGCAGGAAGAAGGCTGGGGGCGAATGAAGGCCCAGGCCATTATCAATGAAACAGAATGGAGCACGGCAATTTGGTTTGACACGAAAATGCAGACCTATCTACTTCCCGTAAAATCAGAAATCAGGAAAAAGGCCGGTCTCACAGTGGATGAGGTAATCACCGTAAGCCTTTCGATATAATCTTCCCGATAAGCTGCTCAATTAATAGGTTTAACCCTCACTCAGTGCAAGTATCCACTTGTGCGGTCTCCCCAATAAGAATCAACCATGCAGCCTAAGTCTTTAAGTTGCACCCTCCTCCTCATGTTGATACCATGGCACGGTTAGGCTACTTCAGTTTCCCTAAAACCAACTTTTCAAGAAATATTTTAAGCTACAATTAAGCATATCTCCCCAATCGTTCATATACCTTAACCCTACATTTGGTTGACTTCCCTGTACTTCAATCTCTCGACAATACTGATGCTTAAAAAACTTCAACGCCCCAGCTTACTACAAGTCAGAATTATTTCTATTGTCATATTCCTAAATGCAATTCCCATTTTGGCCTTGCCTCAGGCAGGCGCTCTGGATTCCAGTTTTGGAGTTGGAGGCAAGATCATTACACCTTTTGATGGTGCAAGAGCCTATTGCTCTTCAATAAGCCTTCTTGACGACGGTAAAATTATGATTGCAGGAATTGCACAAAGAAATGACTCCAGGTTAAGGGATATGATTTTGGCTAAATATGAAACCAACGGAAGGCTTGACACCAGTTTTGGGCTTAAGGGAAAAGTAATTACCTCCTTTAAAGAGTCAAGTACAGCCGATGCCATGATTGTGCAAAAAGACCGCAAGATTCTTGTGGCGGGTAAGTACAGTTGGTATGGCGCGGCACTGGTGAGATTTAATCAAAACGGCAGTCTCGACACTAGTTTTGGAGATAGCGGCCTTGTTATCACACAAGCAGAAGGGTATTATGGCGATCATTTCAATTCTTTGGCCCGGCAAAGTGATGGGAAAATCCTGGCAGCCGGATTTGTTCAACAATCTGGCGACGACAGCTCTCATACCCTATTGGTAAGATACCTGCCTGATGGAAGCCCTGACAGCAGTTTCGGTAACAATGGCATATTGATTGGAAGCTCAGGAAAAGCCAATGCCATGGTTATTCAAAAGGATGACAAAATACTTCTTGCCGGACAAGAGTCAAAGGGCAGCGCTGACAATCGATTCCGGTTTTTGGTGAAAAGATATAACAGTGATGGAAGCAGAGATAAGGACTTTGGCAATAATGGTAAGGCCAGCATTCAAATTACAAGTTATAGTGAGGCACATGCCATTGCCCTACAGGATGACGGCAAAATACTATTGGCCGGACAGGGCAATAGTGCGGTCCACTTCCCAGGTTCAGATTTTGCGCTCGTCCGGCTATTGAGTAATGGTAACCTCGATAAAACTTTTGGAAATGAGGGAAAGGTGACAACGACTTTTGAAGGCTCAGGAAAGGCCTTCACTATAAAATTGCAAGACAATGGTAAAGTGGTTGTTGCCGGCTATGCCGGAACCAAGTCGGCCGGCAGTCACTTTGCCCTGGCAAGATATAATTCATATGGTGAGCTCGATACCAGCTTTGGTACAACAGGAATGATTGTTAGTACTACAAAACACTATAGTCTGGGATCATCATTGGCCATTCAAAATGACGGAAGGATATTACTCGGTGGCCAAACCGACACCAGCGGCTCCAATAATACCAGTGTTACCCTATTACGATTTATCGGTGATGAAGCCCTTGGTCAAAATGAGCATTGTTGCAAACAAGGGGTACTCCATGTATACCCCAACCCAATTACCCAAACGCCGAAGGTCTACATCAAGCATCCCTTTAAAGATGGAAGGCTTATTCTGTTTAATGCACAGGGACAAATACTCATCACGAAGAATCTTTCCGATCAGGAATTCGGCCTGGAAATTGATAACCTTACCAATGGCATTTACCTGATCCAGGCAACAAATCACAAGGGTAGCATGGCCACGCAAACACTGGTCATTAGTCGTTGAGAGATTGCCTGGGATTGGGGATTCTTTGGATGAAAACAAGTCACTGCTCAGCGCAAGTATCCATTGTACGGAATCTCCAAGTACTCAGCGCAAGTGTCCCACTTGTGCGGTATCTCCAACTCAGTCTTCCCCCCCATACTCAGTGCAAGTGTCCCACTTGTGCAGTATCTCCAACTCAGTCTTCACCCCCATAATCAGCGCAGGTGTCCCACTTGTGCGGTATCTCCAACTCAGACTAAGTCACTAAGTTGCACCTCGTTTAAGAAAGCCCGTCATTGATGAATTATCAGACTTTTCAACCCCATCCTGATCTGGCATCACTCGTCAAATTCTACTGGACCTTGCAGGTGCCTTATGATGCGAATAACCAGAAGCAGAAAATTATTCCTGATGGCTGTATTGAAATGACATTCAATCTTGCCGACCACATAAAACGATATACCTCAGACACTGACTACATAGTGCACCCACACCCCATGGTGATGGGGCAAAGAATCAAATCATACTACATAGAGCCCCTGGGCCACGTTGACTCATTTGCCATTTGCTTCTATCCCCATGGCTTTGCCAACTTTATAAATTCACCTCTCAAAGAATTGGCAGACACTGAAACTTCACTCGATGTTCTTTTTGGAGAAGTTCCTGCAAAAGAGTTAACGCTTAAAATTATGGGAGCCGGCAATACCCAAGAGCGCATTGAGATAATTGAAGCGTTTCTTTTAAGCAAACTCAATGAAGACTCTACCATTGACCGCTTTGTGAAATCTACGGTAGACGCACTGGTATCCACCAAGGGAAGTGTGCCTATCAATGCACTCCTGAAAGAGGATATATCCAAGAGAAGGCAGCTTGAACGGGATTTTAAAAAGCAAATCGGCATCAGTCCAAAACAATTGGGCAGGGTAATACGCTTGCATAGCGCCTTGCAAATGTTGCTTAACGAAGAAGGGGAAAGCCTGACCAGAATTGCCTACGAAAACGAATACTACGACCAGGCACATTTTATCAAAGACTTTAAGGAGTTCACAGGCATTAGTCCGAAGGAGTTTTTAGGGAATGAAAACATGGCCCTTTCTTCCCTGTTCTACAAGTGAATCAGGGCTGTCGCATTTTTACAATTTCCTCTCTCAGTGGGCCACTTAATCTTGCCCTGTATTTTATAAAGAGAGACATGAAGGGAACAATCCTAAATCTTCTGGCGGCCCTTTTGGTAGTGGGCTTTACAGCCTGTGAGCATAGAAACACACCAGAATTAGAAAAACAGTCCATTGAGTCAATTCAAAATCAAAGCATAAAAGACATGAAGAGTTATATCTCCATTTTTGAAATTCCCGCGACAGATATTTCACGAGCCATTGCATTTTATCAGGCCATCCTTGATATAAGCATTGAAAAAATGGAAATGCCGGGCATGGAAATGGGCATACTACCCTATGAAGACCAGATGGTGGCAGGTGTGATTATGAAGGGAGAAGGCTTCCAACCATCGGCAGAGGGTGTAACCGTGTATCTGGATGGTGGAGACAACCTTCAGCTAATTCTTGATATGGTTGAGAAGAATGGGGGCACAGTAATAATACCCAAAACACCTCATGCTGATGACAGTGGATACTTTGCCATATTTCTTGATTCAGAAGGCAACAAAATGGGCTTGCATTCCCCCAATTAAGAGGAGTTGATAAGTACACCCACTGCCTGAGTAGGATATCTTAAAACTCATTACCAAAGCTTAACCTCTTCACGTAATAGATACTTCTACTTTTACAAAGTCAGCGCTCAATACAAAGAGCCTTGCCCTATAGATGTTGAGATTGACATGCCTTATAGCCGTAATTCTATTTATTTCCCTGCACAATCTGGCCCTTGCCAACATATACGGAGAGTGGATTAGTGGGAACGGCATCTATGTCAAACTCAGTGATGATGAAGTAATCGTTGACAATGGATACCATACTTCCATGTTCGATAATCACTCAAAGAGGGGCCTGCTCATATTCAAGGCCTATCGCAAAAGACATACGTTCCAGATTATCAGAAGTTCGGAAGACAGTTTAATCATAAAACCAAAGAATAATAGTTCACGTCGTCTGGTTAGATCAGACAGCCTGCTGACATTTATAAGAAAGGAAAGTATCCTTATTAAGGAGCTAAACTTTCAGGGCCTTCACGCAAGGTTTGAAGGAGGCCAGCACTCTAAATGTTTTGAAATTCGAATCTATATAGATTCAACCTACACGGTTTGGTGTGAAAGAGAATGTGTATGTTCGATTTGCTCAGGATGGTTTAAGGGCTCCTTATCAGATTCAACTCAGGAAAAGCTCCTGGAAATGATCTATCAAGCCCTCCCCGATCAGGTTAGGAGCCATTCAGGATCAGGCTTCGATTGTTACTCAAAAGAGCTGATATTGATGTACAACAATGAAGAGTCAAGTTATCGGTACTGTTCAGCAACACCTTATTTGATGCAAGACCTTCTGAATTTCCTGATGCTCATTGAAACCCACTGCATGCTTGAAAGGATTGAAGAATGAAGCCAAAATCTGGACTATCAGGGCTGGAAATACTAGATTTTGGCTTAACTGCCCTAATTACACTGAGTCACATCAGCATGACTTTTTGGGTAAATAATTCAATCGCCACCTGGAGTATTAAAGGACTGGTATTGACTGAAACTCTCAGATATATTTCAGACCTCCTGATTATTGGGATTTTGCTTTTCCACTTAGCCGATTCACTACTTGGAAAGAAACTATGGCCTCAGGTTCACTTGAACGTTAAAGTGAACCTATCCCTAATTGGAGGGCTTTTTGTCCTGTCTCTGCCCTATCTCAGGCTGTGGTTTCTATACTATTATTATGTTGGCATTTGGATAGACTTAATCAGAGCTTTATGCTATACAGGAGTCATGATAATTTGGGCCATCGCAATTATATATGGGAATAGAATGAAGTATGCCTAACTGAACCGTCGCCCCCCAACTGAGAGTAGTTTGTAACTACTCTCAAAATATCTTCACATGCCCAACTCAGCGCAAGTGTCCACTTGCGCCATCTCCACCGCGTCCCACCACCTGTGCCACACTATCCCAAATGAAAACACAATAATCACCAACTCCCTCCATCTCAAAAACTCACAGAAAATTTGTCGAAAACCACACTGACAATGAAGCTGTTAACATTCTGTGCAACAAGGCAGTCATAGATTCTGCACCCTTAACTTTTTTAACCAATTAAAGTGTTACTATGAAAATCTTCACCACCAGAATTGCAATGCTCTTTGCATTGCTTTCTTTCACCACCATGGGGTTTCAGGCTATGGCTCAACCATGCTCATGGGACTTTGAAAACCCTACAGAATGCGACATTTCTGTAGAATTGAAATTAACCTGCAACGGGCAGGTGACTATCTATTCAGGAACGGTTCCGGCAAATTCCACAGGGTCTGTACCCCATCTAACCGGGCCAACAATATCTCCCTGCAACCATGTAGGCTGTGATATTGAGATTATCCTGAATGGTACCAGTGTTTACAACAGTGCTGCGGCCATGAGCTTGCCCCAAAAGTATTGTGCACCCCAAAGCAGTTGCCCCGGTGGCGCAACTGACAGAGGTATCAGTATTGACAATGTTGACTTTACGAATAATGAAATTGCCGCTTCGCTGGACGATTCGGCCTGTTAAAATCCACATTATTTAAAAAGCATGAGCCGCGCCTTTCAGGTGCGGCTCTAATTTTTGTCTTCAGGTTTGCACCAATAACTGTGTCACACTGAAAGTTCATTGAGTGGCTTGCCCGGTTCACAACCGCTGCCATA
>ENA-OWNT01005296-OWNT01005296.1-seawater-metagenome-genome-assembly--contig:-NODE-5296-length-10715-cov-4.454315_pt1 | contig 10715 bp, 6 predicted proteins | sample MGYA00238136_ERZ651165 | MGnify/ENA primary metagenome ERZ651165 (study PRJEB26861, sample SAMN08777766) | seawater metagenome | isolation source: coastal seawater | place: USA: Florida | collected...
TTTTCATGTTGTTATGTCTTTTTTAAGCAAATTAGAATTGTAATGGTAGTCAGCATTTGATGAATAGACAATAAGCAAAAAACGAAAGCAGTGCGGTTAAGGTGGTGATTAAGACTGACCCGACATAAAGTCGGTGCTACCGGAGTTTTGAATAACTCAAAAAGCTAGGCTAAGACTAAGTGAGAAAGTTGAGTAAACCCGATTTAAAGTCGGTGCTACCAGGGTTGATAGAGCTAAAACAACTATAAACATTTCAACATGCACAAAAAAGCACTGTTAAAACAGTGCTTTTAAAGGTCGTTTCAAGGTTGATGTTAGTTACTTTGACCTTTGTCTGCCGAGAAGTATTTGCGGCGCATCAGGTCATGGATCACTAACTCTTGCTCTCTACCATAAGCTTTAAACATACGATTGTTATGCATGTGCAGCAAGGAGTTTAACAATGAATCTCGACTACAATTTAACTTACCGCTCTCTAGCATCTCGTTTAGCTGTGCAACCACAGGCTGTGCTTGCTGCTGCCATTGAAGAAGAAGCTGGCCAATTGCTTGTTGAGCCTCATCATCAGGTAACTGAGTCAAATCAGCTAATTTCACAAAGTCATCTTCTAGCTGAGTTTGATATCCACGATATCGGTTACCAAGCTGCTTACGTAACTGACTTGTTTCATTAAACTCATTGCCAAAACCGGCACGTAGCGAGCTGATCAAATTAAACTTAGCAATCTCATCATAATTAAATAAGGTGAGCAGCTTGTCGGTACATTGCAGCGCAACACGCCAACGAATATCTTCACCATATTCATCGATCAAACCACAAGTTCGTGCAATTAACTCACTGTCTAACATAAACAGGGATTCAATAAGCGCCATCGATTCTGGACCACCGTAGCGCTCAACTTCACGCTCGTAGGTCATCAACTCGACCTTGTGTAACTCGCCAGACTCAACCATAGGATCGAGGAGCTGATTCAGCTTAGGTAACAGCTGACCACACAACTTGCTTGGCTCGCCATAGAAACGTAAACGTAAATGCCAGTCAGGATCGCCATAACGAATGAAGAACCACTTTTCAAAATCACCGCGTTGTTCAGCAATGAAAGGGAGTAGTTTTTCGGTTAATAGCTGCTCGACGATTGAATTACCAGAATAAATTTTCAAACTAAGCCATTCAGACCCCGCGCTAAAGCGGCGTTTAATTGGCTTAGCGGTAATATTAGCGATGGGGTTATCAGCAAAGTGATGGTGTACACCAGCATTACCATTAAACAATGGGATAACCATTTCATTGTTGTAATGATTCCCTTGTTTATCGACGACACGAGACGTCAGTTGCGACGTTAACACCTCTTTAAGCTCTACGCGCAGTTGACCTTTGGTTTCAGACAACAGCACTGCCAACATATCTGGATGGCGTAAATCTAATTGCAACACATTATCGGCCATCGCATAACTGACTTGTGGGTCGAGTTGGTATTTGTCTAATAGCGCAGTGAGTTTCTCTGCCGAAAACTGACCATTTTTGCTGATTGCCTCTAGCTCTTTTCGATCAATACGCCATGTTTTCTCACTTAAGATCAGGTTATCCAACATGACTCTGGGGACAAATGCCGCATTGGCAGTACTGCCAGGCATACTGAAGTTCGGTGCGCGACCTTCTTGGTGTTGCAGCATACATAAGAACTTATAAGCACTTAGGCTTCTTGCTGAGTAGTTATGTGCACATGATAAGCGCGGGATGATTTGTTTATTGAGGCGCTTGCTCCACAGCTTCACTTTTTGTCCTTCAACCCAAACAAATAAGTCGCTTAGTGGAATTTGATATTCGCTATCTAGACTGCTATCGGCCATAAACACGATTTCGTATTCGCGTAGATGAGGACGGGCAATCACATTGCCGGGACGACCTTCTGGCATATGCGCAATTTCGGCAAAAATAACATTATCAGAATGCGCTTGCTCTTTTTGTAATTCATCAATAACCGCTTGTTTTAAGCTGTTATCTAAGTGACAAAAGCGGCCAAGCAAATTGGCTGACGAAGGCCCAGAACATCCTCCAAGCTTAAAGATAGCGTTTTCTCTTTCGTCTTGGTATGCACTTAACATCACAGATAAAGAAGCTGGAAACTTTTTACTGATTGGCTCTTTGCTTTTCACTTTTGCCTTAAGCTCTTTGCTCTTAAGTACAACACAGTCTTTGCTTCGATTTGCAGGTAAACTTAGTGCTTCTTCAATAATCTGATTGAGTCGTGTCGGCTTAGGCGCTTCGCCTCCTCCTTGATTACCTCTAACCAGATTTAATCCAGCTACCAGCGGGGCTTCATAGCCTGTTTCGTTCGAAATACCGATACCTGACTCGTCATCTAAGATGACATCAAGCGGGACAAACTGGCCTTCAAAGCGCGCATTAAACTTGCTGATAAAATTGCTCAGCGGATTAGAATTGTCGCTATCTCCCAATTCAGCTAACAATTCGAGCTGCTTTTGTACACGCTGAACTTCTTGAGCGCTTAGCTGACATTGTTCAAAGGCGCGATACACATCGCTCTGGAACAATTTATTCTCTTGCGCTTTTACTGGCAAATTTTGGAAGTGCTCAAGTAACTGCTTATAAGGTGTGATTTCACCGCTTTTCTCGTTATCAAGCTTTTCGATCATAGCAAGTGCTGTTGCAAGTTGATCTGCCGTAGCCAACTCATTCATATTTTGCAGCGACTTTAATAGAGCATGATCCGGTGAATCGCCGGTTAATGGCAATGGGATATCGGCTTGTAATACTTTTTCGTCGATTAGGTCTTGTATATAAGCTTCAACGTCGCTTTTTTCTGCTTCGTCGTAGCGTTGACAGAAAGCGTCTACCAAACCATTAAAGCTTAACTCGCCTTTTGCAAGCTCAAGTACACAATGAAAGTATTCATCGCTGTCGACCGCACTCAAACGGTATTGCATGCTGTCTTCTGATAAATAGTTCTCGATATAACGACATTGATCGGCAACAAAATAATGTGATGGGTTGGGTCGATAAATTAAATTATCGGCACGTTGCGCTTCTTTCACAAAGTGTTCTTTAAGCGCCGAAAGATAGAACATATCTAGACGTGTTTTACGACTATCCTGCGTATGTTCAGCACTCACAAACTCAGTTTTATCACCAATTTCACCTTTATGAATGCCCGAAAACAGACCAAAAGGCGTAGGTCTTGCGCACATACGTAACATGTATTTCAGCAGTGCTTGGGCAACCTTTTTACCCTGCTTAGATTCAGGTTTGGTACGCCATTGTTCAATACGTTCTAATAACGACGGACTGGCCAGATAAATCGCCTCTAACACACCATCAATCGCTAACCACTTTTCTAAAATAGCGTTTGTGTCGGCAGACTCTGAGCTAAATTCTGCTAAATGCTCTAGTGATAAACGCGGCGTACGTATCACAAAGAATGGCGCATGCTGCATACTTTTATTCGTTACAGGGTGAGGGGTTTTATTGTTGTTTGACATGCTAACTCCTTATGCCATTAATAAGCACTCAGCCCAGTCTAAATCATCACTGATAACTGAAACTAAACCCAACCCAATGCCCGCATAGCCCATTAAGAAACCAAAGTTCTCATCATGCTCTCGCGTTTCGCCGTTATAAGCATAAAAGGCTGCTAAGCCTTGCTCTTGATATTGTTCAAGGCTGTATTCAAGCCAATATTTAGCTGCCTTCTCAAGCTCAGGATGGGGCATTAGTTTATTCAGTAACTGATAAATACTCACCAGGCCAACAAACCCATGACACAGCCCTGCGTCATTAATATAACCACTTGCGGCATCGCGCTTTGCTGCCTTTAAAGCAATGCTTAATGCTTGATCAACATAACTAGGTCTATCTAAGGCATGCCCTGCGCGAGCTAGGGTCATTGCGATGGTCAAGTCACCATAACACCAACCAAGACGAGACTTATGTTCACCACCCACACATGAACCAAAACAAGATTCAGAATCCGTGTCTGAGCTTTGCTGGGTCATCAACCAATCACATGACTGTGTTAGTAGTTTCGAAGTAGGAGCTCTTAATAATTCGATTTTCATGGCAGGAATAAGCGCTGCAATGATCCCTGGTACCCCATGTGCCAAACCTAAGTTATATTCAGGCTTTTTAGGGTCATCTTTCTCAAAGCGATATACGGAGTTTTCTGGCTGAGACCAGCTAATTTGATTATCGCCAACTTGATCTGCAACACTGGCAAAATTTTCGACGATGACGCCATATAATGCGGTTTGATCTGTATATTTACTTCGTCTTGCAGCATAAGGCGCATACCCTGCTAAACCGAGTACAGACTCTATTTCTCCAGGCCAAGGTTGATGATTAAGCGCATCATGGAAGAGTTGGTCAACTTCACTTAACAGTTCAGGGTCATAGTCTTGCACATCAGCTTGGTTTAAATATTCTAGTACCCAAGCTTGCCCTGCAAGGCCACTACTCAGCTCAAATGACTGCTGATCAAGCTGCTCTTGTAACTGCTCTAATTTTTCTGAAAACAAAGCTTCATCAATGTTGTCTTCATCGAGACGATAAGCATTGAAAAGAAATAGTAAATGGCCAGCTAAGCCACTTAATAAACCATTATTTTTTATATTTTTAAGGTCCTGGCTAACTTCTTCAGCCAGTGATTTTATAATCGCGCGAATTAGAGCTTCTTGCTCTGGCGATGCAATAGCATGAGTTGGCATATCTTTCCTTAGGTGAAAACACCATTCTAATTATTATTCCTGCAACAACTATCTGATACCTTACTTAAGCAGCAGTAAAAGCTCAACACATTTGAGATTGTTAATTTTTGTTTAATTCATTGAAAAAAATTTAAGATTAATTTAACTTAACTTTGAACCTGTTATGGGTTCGAAATTCTAAACAAGGATATGATTATGAAATTAAAATTAAATAAAAAGAAAATGAAGTCTCTTTCTAATGATAACAAAGCGATCCCTGCAGCGATGACACCACAGGTTGCGGGCGGCTATAATTATACTTATCAGGGTTACAACTGTACTGTGACTGTAGAAGTTGTATGTACTGATCCTTTAACTAATTTTAACTGCGCTTCAAACAAAGTTGCACATTGCGAAGTTCGTTAATTTAGTTAAATTTAGAGGCTAAGCGGTACTTCAGCCTCTTTTTGCGCTTTATTTAAAAGACTAAAAATACTTATACATCTAAAAGTTTGTACATTTTTACTTTAATACTTGTTCACTTCCTGAAATTTCCTCAATGAGATTCGCTTCGAGGGTTTCTTCCATCACTTTCAAGTAATTTTAACTATCAAACCTTAACGACCCTGTTTTACTAATAAACAAAATCCATGCAAAGCTGTGTAGAAAATAAAAATGCCAACCCTCAATTTGGCTGACATTTTTTGATTTTTTAAATTTGCGATTAAAAGCAGACGTTTAAGCAGTCTGCATTTTATCTTGAATACTAGGTTTACTCAGCTTAATTTCCCTATCTGCGGAAGCGATGGTTTCTTTACGGTGAGCAATGATCACACGGGTAATATCCAGTCTCGATACTGCTTCGTTAATGTCAGCCTCTAAGTTTGTATCTAAATGGCTGGTGGCTTCATCCATAAATAATATCTTCGGTTGTTTATACAAAGCACGGGCGAGAATAATACGCTGCTTTTGACCACCAGAAAGGCTCGAGCCCATGTCACCAATTAAACTGTCATAACCCATAGGCATTTGCGCAATATCGTCATGTATGGCGGCCAGTTGTGCACAGTACACCACTCGTTCCATATCAACAGGTGAGTCAAAAAATGCGATATTATCTGCTACAGAGCCTGACAATAGTTCGTCGTCTTGCATTACCGCAGCAATTTGTTGACGATATTGCCTTGCGCCTATTTGCTCAAGTGACACACCATCAATAAGCACCTCTCCTGATTTCGCCTTATTTAACCCTAGCAAAAGTTTTAATAGCGTTGATTTACCGCAACCTGAGGGGCCTGTAATAGCCACTGACTCTCCTGCTTTAATCTGCAAGCTTAAGTTATCAAGCACATTGGGAGTCGCATCAGAGTAAGCAAAGCTAACATTTCTAACTTCGATACCACCTTCTAGTGTATGGCGCTTTAAATTTGCGGGTTGTAAGTCTTCTTTTTCAGTAAGTGCAATATCAGCAATACGATCGAAGTGTAAGCCAAGCATCTTGAACTCAATGAACTTCTCGATGAGGTTGGCTGTTTTTTCCATAAACTGGCGCTTATATGACATAAACGCAAACAACATACCGGTACTGAAACCGCCCTGGATCACTAAGTGTGCAGCCAAATACACCACCACGATATTCTCAATACCAAATAAGGCACGGTTTACCGCATCGTAGCCAATATTAAAATTACCAATACGGATATTTTGGTTAATGGCATTGGCATAGCGGTTTTGCCATTGTCCTTCTCGTTTTACCTCAGAGCCAAATAACTTGATGGTTTGAATGCCTCGCACGGTTTCCATAAAGTTAGAGTTTTCTTCGGCGCGCGCCATGATCTCTTGTTCACTGATAGCGCGATAAGGTTTATACATGGCAATACGAACGCCCGCATAGGCAAACACTGCCACCAGCACCACAGCCGATAAGGTCGGGCTGTAAAAGAAAATCATCGCTAAAGTAATGATTGCCATTAGGCCATCAATAATGGCTTCGATCACGCCTGTAGTCAGTAATTGCTTAACCTGCTGCAATGAGCCAAAACGCGATACCACGTCACCCATATGACGCTTTTCAAAGTAGGAAATAGGCAAGCGCACAAGATGATGAAACAAATTAGCACCGAGCTGTATGTTCATCTGGTTACCAAAGTGTAGCAAGGTAAAGCCCCGCAATGCATTGGTGGCTATTTCAAAAATTAATACTAAGAAAAACCCCACCGCGAGCACAGTGAGTAATGAGGTGTCTCCGGTGAGCACTACATCATCAATCACCAGCTGTATGTAATATGGTGCGGCAAGCGTGAAGACTTGCAATAACATCGACAACAAGAATATAAGCAGTAGTGAGCGTTTTAACCCAGAAATGCGGCTCCAAAAATCAGAGAACTTTAACGTTGGTTTGCTTTCTTGTTTTTCAAAATCTTTCGTGGGTGTGAGCTCTAATGCGACCCCTGTAAAATGCTTTGACGCTTCTTCAAGGGTGAGTGTTTTCTCACCTTTGGCTGGGTCGTGGATCACGATGCGTTTTTCGTTGGCCTTTTTTAGCACCACAAAGTGATTTAGGTCCCAATGTAAAATGCAGGGGGTTTGTAATGCGTCAAGATCTTCAAGCTCAATACGCAGTGGTCTTGTGCTTAACTTGAGCTGCTCAGCAAAGCCCATAATATCGAGCAGCGTCGCGCCCTCAAGAGAAATACTAAATTTTTGTCGGATCGAGACCAAGTCGGTTTGATAACCATGGTAACAGGCCACCATAGCTAAACTTGCTAAGCCACATTCAGCGGCTTCCGACTGTAAAATAATGGGCAATGAGTTCCTTGACCAAAACTGTAGCTTATTCACTACATTTTCATCTACTTCATGCATTTTTACTGCCTTATTATTGTTATAAATATGGGTCAATTGCTGACTATTGTTTACAGCTGACCTTTAATACTAAATACCGGATCAAATAGCCAACGCAATAGCGAGCGCTCTTCGATCACTATGTCTGCATCGAGCCTCATACCTGCTCTAAGCGCTGTTGCTTTTCCATAAGCTTGAATGTTTTGATCGTTTAAAGCGACAACGACGCGATAAGCGGGCTCTGTGAGAACACCAGGTGTAGATGCCTCTTCCGGTAGGATCACTGAATTACTGATCTCTTTAATGGTGCCATCATAAACACCAAACTTCTCGTAAGGAAAAGCATGATAACGTAAACGCGCATTTTGTCCGACATCAACAAAACCAAATGCTGATGTTGGCACATAGACAACCGCCTGCATTTCGCTATTTTCAGGTAACACAGACAATAAACTTTGTCCCGTTGACACTGTTTTTCCAACCTTTGCAGTCAAGCCACTGACTATACCTGACTTAGGCGCTCGCAACTCACCCAATCGCTGCTGTTCAATGGATGAAAGCTGCATTTGTAAATCAGCCTTTTGTGACTCAAGTTGCGCTATGCGCGTTTGCTGCTGCAATGGCCGCTGCTCAATTTGCTTTTCAAGCTGCTGTAGCTGACTTGCCAATGACACACGCTCAGATTTGATACTCGACGCCTGCTGTTGCAACGATAATAAAGTATCTCGCTGCCTTTGCAGTTCTAGCTCAGAGATGTAACCGGTGCCTTTTAAACTGCCGACTTGCTCGACCATTTGTTGATTTAAAGTTAGACGTTGTTTAAAAGTGGCTGCTTGGCTATCGAGCTCTGATAGTCGCTGTGCTAGAGCAATTTTTTGCAAATTAAGCTGTTCAAGATCTAAAGAGTCTTGTGCTTGTTGTTGAGTAATTTGTCGCTCTAACGAGTTGAGTTGAAACTGATATTGATTTAATAAGGCTTGGTTAAGCTCAAGCTCTTGGCTGCTGTGTTTTGCCGAAGCTATTCTCAAAAGCGGTGCCCCTGCTTCTACAAACTGTCCTTCAGATACTAAGACTTCTGATATCAACCCAGATTGTGAAGCTTCAACACGCAACAAGCCCGCATCGGGCTCAATGACACCAGTCACTCGCTCTTTGCGAGTGTATTGACCAATACTCAAAAATACTAAACTGACTATGACGACCATTAAGATCAACACGGTAAGTCTTGTAAAAATGGGTGGCTGAATAAGCGACACAGCTCCTTCTAGTCGATGTCGTTTATGTTCCAGCACTTCTTTGCGGAATAGACTGTCCATAGGTTACTTCTTATATGTTAACGATAAATTAACTTTAGAAAACCAATGTATCACTTTGCCTGTCATAAAGGAATATAAGTAATAAATTGAAAAGTAAAAGAGCAGCGATTGCTGCTCTTTTAGACTTATCAGTACTCTGAAAACGTGCTTATTTTGCTTTCTTTACCGGGCGCTGCCAACCATCAAGGTTGCGCTGTTTGCCGCGAGCGACTGCCAATTGCTCATTTTCTACTTTTGAAGTGATCACAGAGCCTGCGCCCACTGTCGCAGTCGCACCAATTTCTACTGGCGCAACCAAAGAAGAGTTAGAGCCGATAAACGCATTATCGCCAATGATGGTTTTTGATTTATTCACACCATCATAGTTACAAGTAATGGTACCAGCACCAATATTTACCTTCTCGCCAACTTCTGCATCACCTAAATAAGTTAAGTGATTTGCCTTAGAGCCTTTGCCTAAGCGTGATTTTTTCATCTCTACAAAGTTACCAATGTGAGAGTCTTCTTCCATTACCGCACCTGGGCGTAAACGCGCAAATGGACCTAAGGTACATTTTGCCGCAACTTGTGCATCTTCTATTAGAGTATTGGCTTTTACTACAACACCATCACCGATAGTACAGTTTTTAAGCACGCAATTTGGACCAATGACTACGTCGTCGCCGATCACAACATCACCTTCAAAGATAACATTGACATCGATTTGCACGTCTTGACCTGTTTTTACCGTACCACGTACGTCGATACGTGCTGGATCTGCAAGGCTTGCACCGTTGATCATTAACGTTTCTGCTTGCCATGCTTGGTAAGCACGCTCAAGTGCTGCAAGTTGCACACGGTTGTTCGCACCTTCTACTTCCATCGGGTGATCAGGTTGTGCCGACGTAATTTCTACACCTTCACTGTGCGCCATTGCAACGATGTCTGTTAAGTAGTATTCGCCCTGTGCATTGTTATTTGAAAGGTTGCTCAACCAACGCTTTAACAACTCACCGTTCGCCGCCATGATGCCCGTGTTGATTTCTTGGATCGCTAACTGCTCAGGTGTTGCATCTTTTTGCTCAACAATACCCACAAGCTTGCCATTTTCACGCAGCATACGACCGTAGCCTGACGGGTCATCAAGATTAACCGTTAATACCGCCAGACCCTTTTCAGGTGTCGCGGCGAGAAGCTTTTCTAGAGTCGTTCTTTTGGTTAGTGGCACATCACCGTATAAAATTAAAACGGTATCATCATCAGCAATATGTTCTTTCGCTACAGCCACTGCGTGGCCAGTACCTAGTTGTTCTTCTTGTAAAACCCAGTTTACTTCATTGTGCGAAAGTGCAGCTTGCAACTGTTCGCGACCATGGCCGTATACTAAGTTAGTTTCACGTGCACCGAGTGATACTGCATTGTCGATAACGTGTTGTACCATAGGCTTACCCGCAACAGGGTGAAGAACTTTAGGAAGTTTAGAACGCATACGGGTACCTTTACCCGCAGCCAGGATGATAGATGTAAGTGCCATTAACACAGAGTCCTTATTCTTTGCTTGTGTTTAATACCAATCTTCAAAAGCTCAATTAGCAGTATTGGTATATTTGTCACGCTATATCGAAAAGCCCATCTTTAAACAAATCACATCATGTGCAGATGTAAACCACAGCTGGTGGCAGTAGACCAATCAACATTAACGCAAATTGCGCAATATTGTAGCGCCTTGCACCACAGATGATAAGTATAAAAGTGTTAAGTAAACTTTATTTTTAGAAATAAAAAAGCCCGCACTTTATGTGCGGGCTTTTTAAACCAGATAGGATGTATTATTTGCGTAGCTGGCGAATAACACGTAGCTGAGCGATTGCTTCTG
>ENA-OWNT01005297-OWNT01005297.1-seawater-metagenome-genome-assembly--contig:-NODE-5297-length-10714-cov-7.810379_pt1 | contig 10714 bp, 9 predicted proteins | sample MGYA00238136_ERZ651165 | MGnify/ENA primary metagenome ERZ651165 (study PRJEB26861, sample SAMN08777766) | seawater metagenome | isolation source: coastal seawater | place: USA: Florida | collected...
CCGGCGTCGGACCCGTCGAAGAAGCCGTCCCCGTCGAAGTCGAAGTCCTCGTCGAGGTCCGTGTCGCAGTCGTTGTCCGCGCCGTCGCAGGTCTCGGAGTTGCCGGGGAAGTTGTTGATGTCCCCGTCGTCGCAGTCGCCCTCGCAATCCGAGACGGTGTCCCCGTCCACGTCGGCTTCGTTCGTGTCCGTGATGCCGTCGCAGTCGTTGTCGAGGAACGCGTCGCAGACCTGGGCGGCCCCCGGCTCCACGGTCGCCTCGGCGTCGTTGCAGTCCACCGCCGCCGCGCCGTACGTGGCCACGCAGCCGGTGTCGTTCTCGTCGAAGGACCCGTCGCCGTCGACGTCGAAGTCCTCGTCGATGTCCGATCCGCAGTCGTTGTCCGACCCGTCGCAGGCTTCGGTGTTGCCCGGGAAGTTGTTGATGTCCGCGTCGTCGCAGTCCGGCGTGGAGTCGCACGTGCTGACGCCGTCGGTGTCCGCATCGTTCGGGTTGAGCGCCGCGCTCGTGTCGTCGCAGTCGCCGCCGCACTCGGACACGCCGTCGGTGTCGTCGTCGGACTCCATGGGATCCGCGGCCCCGCTGCAGTCGTTGTCCGGGATGCCGTCGCAGATGTCCGGCGCCGTCGGGTAGACGGTGTTGAGGCCGTCGTTGCAGTCGACGTTGGCGCCGTACGTCGTCACGCAGTCGGCCTCGTTCCCGTCGAAGTAGGTGTCCGCGTCACCGTCGAAGTCCTCGTCGATGTCCGTGTCGCAGTCGTTGTCGACGCCGTCACAGGCCTCCGCGTTGCCGGGGAACGCCGTGGCGTCGGCGTCGTCGCAGTCCACGCAGTCCGCCGCACCGTCCGAGTCGCCGTCCGTCGAGCCCTCGTCCACGTTGCCATCGCAGTTGTTGTCCGCGCCGTCGCAGACCTCGGTCGCAGCCGGGTTGATCGCCGGGTCACTGTCGTCGCAGTCGCCCGCGCAGACCGTGACGCCGTCGCCGTCCTGGTCGTTGCTGTTCTCCGGCTGCCCGTCGCAGTCGTTGTCGAACCCGTCGCAGGCCTCGGTGTTGCCGGGGAAGTTGTTGCCGTCGGCGTCGTCGCAGTCGATGGGCACGTCGCAGGTGGTGACGCCGTCGTTGTCGGCGTCGGCGATGTTCGCCGCCGCATCGCCGTCGTCGCAGTCGCCGTCGCACTCGCTCGCGCCGTCGCTGTCGTCGTCCGACTCCTCCGAGTCCGTCACGGAGTCGCAGTCGTTGTCCGCCACGCCGTCGCAGACCTGGGGCGCGCCGGGGTACACGGCGCCGTTGCCGTCGTCGCAGTCGTCGCAGGTGGTGTACGTGTCGACGTCGGCGTCCGGGAAGTCCTCGTCCACGAGCGTGTCGCAGTCGTTGTCCTTCTCGTCGCAGATCTCGGCGAGGCCGTGAGCCATCGTCGCGTCGTCGTCGTTGCAGTCGGTGCAGAACGCCTCGCCGTCCGCGTCCAGGTCTTCGAACCCGTCGTCCACCACGGAGTCGCAGTTCTCGTCGATCCCGTTGCAGACCTCGACGGCGGTCGGGTGCACGTCCGCGTTCGTGTCGTCGCAGTCTTCGTCGCAGCCCTCGACTCCGTCGCCGAAGACGTAGCCGTCCGCGTCGGCGTCGAAGTCCTCGTCCACCAGCGTGTCGCAGTCGTTGTCGACGTCGTCACACAGCTCCGCTCCGCCGGGGAGCGCGCTGTCGTCGTCGTCGTCGCAGTCGTCGTCGGCGGTGCCCGCCTGGCCGTCGGGCCCGCAGGTGGTGACGCCGTCGGCGTCGGCGTCGAAGCCCTCGTCCACCGCCTGGTCACAGTTGTCGTCGATGCCGTTGCAGACCTCGGTGGCCTCGGGGTTCACCGCCGGGTCCGTGTCGTCGCAGTCCACGTCCACGGTGAAGCCGTCGCCGTCCTCATCCACGAAGGACTGGGTGCCGGTGACGGACAGCCCGACCTCACTGCGATCCGCGTTCCACGCGACCGTCAGGATCCCTTCGGCCACACCCTCCGCCGTGGGAGTCGCCTCGATGAACACCGTCCGGTTGTCGCCCGGGCCCACCTCGATCGAGCCGGTGAGGACCACCGCGAACGGCTCGGCGACCGAGAACGACACGATCGACGCCGCGTCCCCCTCGTTGGAGACCGTGACCCAGAGGCTGCCCGTCTCGCCGACGGCGACCTCACCGAAGTCCAGCGCGGCCGGCGTCACCGTGATGACGGGTGCGCCCGACGGACAACCGACCAGCCACAGCAAGGCGGCGATCGGCAGCAGTCGGAGCGAAGAGGAGGCAGCGAGCGAACGGTTCAACATGAGCGGCTCCGGTAGTGACCGCCGCCATTATTGACCACGTGGGGTTCAGGGACCACCGACCCCAACGGTTCGGGCGCCGCAACGCCCGTGGGGGATCGTCAGTTGCAGGTGGCGCCGCAGGAGATGTAGGCGTCCACGCAGGTCTGATCCCAGCCGCCCGCGGCGTCGCAGCACCACGAATCCGCTGCGCACACGCACGGCACGAAGCTCGGCGACTGGCACTGGCCCGACGTCGCCGGACCACCGCCCGCGAAGCAGCAGAAGTCCGCGTTCGGGTTGCAGGCGGGATCAGCGCCGCAGTCGGGATCATCGCAATCGACGAGGGTGTCACCGTCGTTGTCGACGGTGTCCGTGCAGTTGCCCTCCCCGGCCGCGCCCGTGTCTGCGGTGAAGGTCAGCGTCGAGATGAGCACGCCCGCGTCGAGGTCCTCGAGCTCGAGGTCCGTGGTGTACGGCGCCGCCGGCTCGCCCGCCGGAGGCGTGAACTCCACGAACCGCGTGCGCGTCGCGTTGGCCGGCACCGAGAAGAGCGGCTGGCCGCCCGTGATGTTCCAGATCAGGTTCGTGCCGGAGGTCGTGACCGTCAGCGAGAGGCTCACGAGCGCGCCCGTGCCCCCGGAGTTCTCGACGGTGATCGTCGCGATGCCCTGCGTCCCGGGCGAGACGGTGCCGAAGTCCTGGACCGACGCGGTCATCGACAGCATCGCGGGCCCGAAGGAGTCGTCGTCATCACCCACGCTGTCGTCGTCGTCGTCGCCCGTCGCGTCGTCGTCGTCGTCACCAGCGGTGCTGTCGTCGTCGTCACCAGCGGTGCTGTCGTCGTCGTCGCCGGTGCTGTCGTCGTCGTCGTCGTCGCCGGTGCTGTCGTCGTCGTCGCCCGTGGCGTCGTCGTCGTCGCCGCCCGTGCTGTCGTCGTCGTCGTCGCCCGTGGCGTCGTCGTCGTCACCGCCCGTGTTGTCGTCGTCATCGATCCAGTTGGGGATGCCGTCGCCGTCGTCGTCGCCCTGCCCCTCGTCGGAGTCGAGCGTGCCGTCGTTGTCCGAGTCGGTGTCGAGGTAGTCGGGGATGCCGTCGCCGTCGGTGTCGACGCCCTCGCCGCCCTCGACCGAGTCCGGGATGCCGTCACCGTCGCTGTCGCCGCCCGGCACGCCCCAGAGGCCGCCGTTGGACAACTCGATCGAACGCGGCGTGTACCAACCTTCCCCAGTGCACCCTGCGAGGAGCAGGACGCCAGCGAAGAAGGACAGGACACGCCGCGCACGACTGGTCATCGAGTGACCCTCCACCACTGATCTTGGAGCCCAGCCGGAGAGTTGTCAACGAATTGTCAACAAACCAGCCAACCCCCTGTCAGGAAAGGGTTTCGACCCGCTCCTCCTTGCTCACGATGTCGGTGATGCGCACGCCCAGGCGGTCGTCGAGGACCACCACTTCGCCGCGCGCCAGGACCTTGTCGTTCACCACGATGTCCAGTGGGTCGTCGGCGCCCTGGGCGAGCTCCAGCACCGAGTTCTTGTCGAGCCGGAGCAGGTCGCGGATGAGGATCCGCGTCTGCCCCAGCCGCACCGTCACCTCCAGGGGGAGGTCGAGGATCATGTCGAGGCTGGGTTCCTGCGACGCCGCGGCACCGAGGGCCGAGCGATGGGGACGGCTAGGCATGTTCGTCCATCCTTCCGATCAGTTGGGAGATCTGCACGGCCTTGTGGCCACCGCTGGCCCCGGGCACGCACTTGAACTTGGGGACACCCTGCACGTATCCGGTGGTGCCCTGCCTCGAGTCGAGGAACAGGACGTCCCCCACGCTGAGGGACAGCACTTCGCGCACCGAGACGCGCTTGCGGCCGAGGGCCACCTCGATGTCGACCTCGAACTCCGGGACCAGCGGCCCCAGGGGCGCGGAGCCGCCAGCGTCGGAGTCGCCACCGAACTCACGGGTACCCGTGGAGGCCATCGAGTCGACGGCGCCGCGGGGCATCACCACGCCGAGCATGCCCACCGTGCGCCGACCCACGACGATCTCGAAGAGGCCCGCCACCACCTGGATGGAGTCGCCGAACGCGCGGGCGCTGCCGCCGTTGACGTCCATGCCGATGAGGGTCGGCTCCATGGGCTCGGCCACGTTCCAGGCCTGCCCGAGGTCCTGCAGGAACCCGGTGACCCAGCGCCGGGACACGCGCAGGTCGAGCTCGGTCATGCCGCGCTGGATCCGGCGGCCGCGGGGTGCGTCGGCCATCGCCGCGCCGCCCATCAGGCCCTCGACCATCTTGTCCACCAGCTCCGGCTCGAGGCAGACGAGGCCCGTGCCCGGCACGCCGGGGACCTTGAACTCCATGTTCGCGAGCTCGCGCGCGTCGACCTCGAAGGTCTCGCGGAAGGCCGCGAACTTCGTCTCTTCCAGCCAGGTGACGGAGACGTCGACGGCGGCCTCGAGGATGTCGGCCAGCCGGGTCGCGAGCGCCCGCGCCGCCTTGTCGAACACGACCGACAGCCGCTCTTCCCGCTGGACTGCGCCGACGCGTCCCTCGCCGAAGCGGAAGCGTGGCAGCTCCGCCCCGTCGAGGATGACGGACTCGGACTTGCCGGGTCCTGCCAGCTCTTCCTGGGGGAGGACATCCTGCTCGACGGCCGCACGCAGCGCGTCGAGCTCGTCCGAGTTGAGGATGGAGTCCATCATTGGACGACGAACTCCGTCAGGTACACGCGGGCGATCTGGCCCTCGGTCAGCAGGCGGTTGAAGCGCACCATCAGCTCCTCGCGCACGCGCGTCTTGCCCTCGATGCCCATCAGATCCTCGTAGGACTTGTTGCCCACGAGCGAGATGACCGCGTCCTTGAACTGCGCCTCGCGCTGGGTGATCTGCTTGAGCACCGTGCTGTCCTCGACCTCGAGCTCGATGCGGCAGTTCACGTACCGCAGGTTGCCCGGGTCCAGGAGGTTCACGACGAAGCTGCCCAGCGGGTGGATGATCCCGACCTCGGCGGCTTCGCCCGGCGCCTCGACGCCGTCCTCGTCCCCGGAGTCGATCTTCTCCACCACGTCCTTCGCGGACGCCAGGTCCTTCTTGAGGCTGCTGACGGAGACGAACGCGAAGGCGCCCGATCCGATGGCGACGACGAGCGCCACGATCAGCATCACCATCAGCAACTTGCTGCGCTTCTGAAGCCCGGCGATGCGCTCCTCGAACGCCTCGTCCTGCATCAGGTCCTGTTCGTCGCTCATGGGACCTCCCGGATCTCGCGGGCCTCGCCGTAGAAGTAGCGGTCAGAGGCCGTCGTGACGGTGAGCACGATCTCGACGCGCCGATTCTTCGAACGGCCCGTGGGGCTGTCGTTCTTGGAGATCGGCAGGTACTCGCCGTGGGTGCTCGCCTTGAGCTGGTGGCCGGACACGGGGCCCGACTTCTGCACGTACTGGAGGACGGACAGGGAGCGCGCTGCGGCGACCTCCCAGTTCGTCTCGTAGAACCCCGACGGGTTGCTGTTGTCGGCGTGGCCGATGAACTCGGCGACCGCCTTGCCCTGCGTCAGCGTCGCGGACAGGTCGTCCAGGAAGGGGTAGGCCGTGGGCAGCACTTCGGTGGACCCGGGCGCGAACAGCATGGACTCGTCGATGGCCACGAAGACCTTCTCGTCCTTGTGGCCGATCTGGATGAAGTCGTTGGAGACCTTGTCGTTCTCGCGCTTCACGATGCGCTCGACGGTGGACATGAGCTCCATCTCGCCCTGGGCGATGGACTTCATGGCCGCGATCTCCTTGCGGCCCTCGCGCGGCTGCCCGCCGCCCTCGAGCACGCCGAGCGCGCCGCGCAGGGAGCCGAGGGCGAGCTTCACCCGCTGGTTGTCCAGCGTCGACATGGAGAGCAGGAGCACGAAGAAGGTGAGCAGCAGGGTCATCAGGTCAGCAAACGTGACCATCCATCCTGGCGCTCCCTCGTCCGGCGGCGGCTCAGGCCTGGCCATGGTCTACGCCGCTTCCTGGACGCGCTGCCCCGGCGGCACGAAGCCGTTGAGCTTCTGCACGAGGATGCGCGGGTTGTCGCCGGCGTGGATGGAGAGCAGGCCCTCGACGATGAGGGACTTCTGCTCGACCTCCATCGCGGAGCGGCGCTGGAGCTTGGTCACGAGGGGCAGGAAGATGACATTGGAGAGCAGCGCGCCGTAGAACGTGGTCACGAGCGCGACGGCCATGGCGGGACCGATGGAGGACGGGTCGGCCATGTTCTGCAGCATCTGGATGAGGCCGATGACCGTACCGATCATCCCGAAGGCCGGCGCGTACGTGCCCATGGCCTTGAGGACCTCGGCCCCGACCATGTGGCGCGCGGCGATGTGGTCGATCTCGGTGTTGAGGATGGACTCGATGGTGTCGGCCTCCTGGCCGTCGACCACGAGCTGGATCCCGGTCTTGTAGAAGTCGTCCTCGATGTCGTTGGCGGCCGACTGGAGGGACAGCAGCCCCTCCTTGCGCGCCTTCTTCGCCATCTCCTCCATGCGGCCGATGATGTCGCCCGTGGAGACTTCCTTCACGAGGAAGGCCTTCTTGAGGATGCCGATCACGCCGGCCACGTTCTTCATGGGGAAGCACACCAGCGTCGCGCCGACGGTTCCGCCGAAGACGATGACGATGGACGGCACGTTGAGGAACGTGCCCGCGCCTTCGGCCGACAGGATCGAGTAACCGACCAGGCCGAGGGACACGATGATTCCGATGAGGGTCGCGAGATCCATGAGGCTCGGCTCTCCTGCTCCGGGTGTCCCGACGAGTCCCCATGACTCGACCGCGGAACCGAGAGGAGCAAGGTTCGTGCCAGCTCCACCCAGCGGCCCCCGACACACACTCAGCGCGCGCAGAGGTCCACCCCGACTGCCTTATCGGAGGGCTGCCGGGTGATCTGAGGGCTGGCGCGAATCTGGTGCGATCGACGGGATTCCGACACCTGGCGCTGGGAATCGGGTCGGGATGACGGGATCCCGACGCTGCCGTTCTGTCGTACGTTTGAGTGGGAGGTGTGGGATGCGATGGATCGGATTGGCGGCGTTGCTGGCGGTGACCGCGACGGGCTGCGTCGGAGACTTCGGCGGGCTCTACGAGGTCACGACGCACACGATCGACCTGTGTGCGGACGACCCGCAGCCGGTCGCGGGAGGGCCCACGCACGTGATGCTCGACCAGGAGAACGACGGCCCGTTCGGCCAGATCGACGTCCGGTTCTGCACCAGCGCGGATGACTGCAGCGACGAGAACGAGGACAACTACCGCGTCGCCTGGGGCGCCACCGCCATCACGGACGGCAGCGAGCGGAGCGGCAGCTACAGCGGTGGCCAGTGCAACGTCTCCTGGAGTCGCACGGTCCTCTCCCGGGAGGACGGCGGGATCCGCTACGACATCGAGCGGAGGTCCGGGTCGTATCCGGGGAGCGACATCGGCCTGGGGACCGGCACCACGGGCACCGAGCAGAACAGCGCCTGCGTCGACGGGATCGAAGAGAAGCCCGATCGGGTGCCGTGCGAGAACGTCGAGGTGCTGACCGCCACGCTGTTGGACTGAACGCCGCCCCAGAACCACCGGGCGGGGACGCCGGCCGTGCAGCCAACGCCCCCGCCACGGGGTTCCGCCCACCGGAAGTCGTTACACGGTCTGCATCAGCTCCTGGAGCATGTCGTCGGCCGCGGAGATGACCCGCGTGCTCGCCTGGTAGCCCTTCTGGCTCTGGATGAGCTTCACGAACTGCTTCTCGAGATCGACGTTGCTCATCTCGAGCGCGTAGCTGTGGGTCACGCCGCGCCCGCCCTCGCCGGGGGTGCCGATGACCGGCTCACCCGACTCGTTGCTCTGCTGCCAGGTGTTGTGGCCGGCCCGCGTCAGGTAGTTCTCGCCGCGGAACGTCGCCAGCACGACCTGACCCAGGGAGCGGGTCTCGCCGTTGCTGTAGATGCCCGTGACGACCCCGTCCGCGCCGATGTCGAACGACGCGAGCGTCCCGGACGCGTTGCCGTTCGGGTCGATGTCGCTGACCGTGCTCGGGCCCGTGCCGCGCTGGCTGAGCTGGCCGGTGCCCGTGGTCGCGGTGCCGAAGTCGAACGCGACGGACTGGGCGGCGGCGCCGGTGAACGTGACGGACGTCGGCGTCGGCGCCGTCGTGGTGCTGGACAGGCTGCCGTCGGTGTCGAACGTGAGGCTGCCGCTGGAGATCTGCTGGGGCTCACCGGCGGTGCCGCCCGTCTCCCCCGCGTCCGCCCAGGCCGTGAACTCCCACGTGTTCGTGCCGGTCTTCGTCCACGCCAGCGTCACGTCGTGGGCCACGCCCAGGCTGTCGTACACGACGGTGCTCGACGTGTAGTTGGCCGCGGTGGACAGCGCGTCGAAGGTCAGCGGCGTGCCGATGCCCGCGGCCGTGATCGTCTCGTTCGTGTTCGCCGTCAGGTTGGCGTTCACCGAGATGCTGTCGGTGGCCGTGCCCGCGACCGGATCGGTGGGCACGCTCAGATCGCCGACGGTCGTGCTCAGCGTGCCGTCGGCGGACGCCGTGTAGCCCTGGAGCTTCAGCCCCTGGAGCGTCACGAGGTTGCCGTCGGGGTTCATCGTGAACTGGCCGGCGCGGCTGTAGAACTTGCCGCCCTCGGCGTCGGTCACCTGGAAGAAGCCCTTGCCGTCGATGGCGAGGTCCGCGGCGTTGGCCGTGGTCTCGATGGAGCCCTGGCCGAAGCCCTGACGCACGCGACCCGTGAAGGCGCCCATCCCGAGCTGGCCCTTGCCGCCGCCCAGGTTCTGCATGATCAGATCCTGGAACTCCGCCGAGGAGCCCTTGTAACCAACCGTGTTGAGGTTGGCGATGTTGTCGCCGGAGACGGAGAGGCCCAGTCCGTTGGCGCCGAGTCCGGTGATGCCCGTGTTGAGGGTGTTGAACAGCGACATGTGTGCGCTCCTTCTTCTTGGTGGCTAGCGGGAGTTGGAGAGGAGTTCGGTCAAGGTGGCGAGGAGGCGCGCATCGACGGCGCCTCCGGTGGTTGCGAGATCGGCGGCTTCCTCGATCGCGGCGGGTGGTGCCGGAGGCTCGGGGGTTGGCGCGTCGGAGGCGCCACCGATCACACGGAGGATGTGGGGGAGGGCGACCTGCTGGCCGTTGATGACCAGCACCGGGCTGCCGCTGTCGAAGCGCAGCTCGTCGACGGTGCCGCGGATGTACGTGGAGGAGCCGACGCCGACGCCGTCTTCGTCCACTGCGGAGACGGCGAAGGTGTACTCGCCCTCGGGGAGCGTGTTGCCCTCGTTGTCGCGGCCGTCCCAGGTGACGGACTGCTCGCCTGCGAGGAGCTCGGTCTGCTCCATCACCCGAACGATCCGGCCGGAGGCGTCGGTGACGGTGATGGTCGCTTCGGCGGCTTCGTCTTCGAGGCTGAAGATGAGCTCTTCGCTGGCACCGGACTCGTGCGGGAGGGTGTCCCCGGCGGCGACGACCTCCTGGCCGACGAGGTTGACCGCGGCCTGGTTGTTGAGCGAACCGGTGGCGAAGACGAGCTGCCCGAGCAGGTCGTTCGTGGCCATCTGCTGCTGCAGCGAGTTCATGGCCGTGATCTGGTCCATGAACCGATCCGTCTCCATCGGATTGAGCGGATCCTGGTTGCCCAGCTGGGTCATGAGCAGGTTGAGGAAGTCGTCGCTCCCCAGCTCCTGCTTCGGCGCCTCGCTCGGGGGGCCCGAGGAGACCGGCGGCTTGTAGACGGTCGGGTCGATGACGGTCATGTCAGATCCTCAGGTCCAGGAGCTGTCCCACCGGAGCGTCGTCGTCCCAACGGGACGCGGCGCGGGGGGACGGGGTGTTCCGCGTGGAACGGTCGTGAGAGGCGGTGTCCTGCGGGTCGCCGGTGTCTCGTGGCCCACGGGATGGACCGCGCTCGCCGTCCGCGTCGGTGAACGCGCCGCCGCGGGCGTGTCGGTCGCCTGACTCGGATCCCGTGGGATCCGCAGCCTGCTCGGCCCCGACGGCGCGGGCGTCGAACGTGTCGAGACGCAGACCGTGCTGGGCGAGGCCCTCGCGGAGCTCCGAGACGCGGCGCGCGGCGCTGAGCCCCACGTCGTCGGTGCCCCGGATGGCGACGTCGACGGTGTGGTCGTGCTGATCGACGGTGACGCGCGCGCGGATGGCGCCGTCGTCCGTCGGGATCGCGAGGCGCACGTGGCGCAGGCCGTGGGCACGGACACTGGAGGCCGACGACGCATCCGCGGCCTCGGTGGCGCGGGCGACGTGGGTGGCGACGTCCGGTGACTCCACCGACTCGGTCGGAGTCGGCGCCTGGGCCAGGTCCAGCGTCGGAGCCTGGGTGGCGGCGATGGGGCGGGGCGCGTCGCGACGCGGACGGGGCGCCGGGCGCGGGTCGGGGGAGGAGGGGAGCCGCGGCGCCGCCCCTCGC
>ENA-OWNT01005300-OWNT01005300.1-seawater-metagenome-genome-assembly--contig:-NODE-5300-length-10701-cov-8.337161_pt1 | contig 10701 bp, 9 predicted proteins | sample MGYA00238136_ERZ651165 | MGnify/ENA primary metagenome ERZ651165 (study PRJEB26861, sample SAMN08777766) | seawater metagenome | isolation source: coastal seawater | place: USA: Florida | collected...
TTGTTCATTGTATTTAGAGCTATTTAGGTGAGTTATATGTCGCAAAATATTCCTAGTATTGAAAAGCCTGCATTAAAGAACGACCGTTATTTACGTGCGTTGCTAAAGCAGCCTGTAGATATGACACCTGTATGGATGATGCGACAGGCTGGTCGTTACCTACCTGAATATAAAGCTACGCGCGCTGAAGCGGGTGATTTTATGTCACTTTGCAAAAATGCAGAATTAGCATGTGAGGTTACGCTTCAGCCATTAAGACGTTTTCCGCTTGATGCTGCCATTCTGTTTTCAGATATATTAACTATTCCCGATGCAATGGGCTTGGGACTTTACTTTGAAACAGGTGAAGGCCCACGTTTTAAAAACCCTATTACGTGTAAAGCCGATGTAGATAAAATTGGGCTGCCCGATCCAGAGGGCGAATTACAATACGTAATGAATGCAGTGCGCACTATTCGTCGAGAGTTAAAAGGTGAAGTACCATTAATCGGTTTCTCAGGTAGCCCTTGGACGCTAGCGACGTACATGATCGAAGGTGGCTCTAGTAAAGCCTTTACCAAGATTAAGAAAATGGCGTTTGCGGAACCTGCAACCTTGCATGCTTTGTTGGCGAAGCTAGCCGATTCTGTTACTGAATACCTTAATGCTCAGATTGCAGCAGGCGCGCAGTCTGTTATGGTTTTCGACACGTGGGGTGGCGTACTTTCACCGCGCGACTATAAAGAATTTTCGCTTCAGTACATGGAGCGCATAGTAAACGGCCTTACTCGCGAAAGCGAAGGGCGAAAAGTGCCGGTAACCTTATTTACTAAAAATGGTGGGATGTGGTTAGAGTCTATTGCCGCAACTGGCTGCGATGCTGTTGGCCTAGACTGGACAATAGACATTAAAGAGGCGCGTGCTCGTATTGGTGACAAAGTAGCACTGCAAGGCAATATGGACCCTTCTATGCTTTACGCCCCTGCAGCACGAATTGAAGAGGAAGTATCTACAATTCTAGCGGGTTATGGCGAAGGCACTGGCCACGTATTTAATTTAGGACATGGAATTCATTTAGATGTGCCACCAGAAAATGCAGGCGTATTTGTTGAAGCTGTGCACAAGCTCAGCAAGCAATATCACAAATAACAGCCGCGCACGCTAGCCAACAATGAAAATATGGCTTCTGCTTGCTCTTGTCTCGTTTATTTTGGTAGCTGGGTTTAAATATCTCGGCTACCAGCAGCATTTAAATGAATCTACTGTCGAAAAGGAACGCTTAACAAGCGTGCTTAGTCGCGCTCGTGTCACAGAAACAAGCGAGTTAAAGGTTATTAAGCCAGCCGCGAAGCTGACAACAAATAATGACTTTAAAACTTTCTACCCTAACTCCATGAATACGTTAAATGACGAGCAACAAAAAAAGCCCGCTTTTCAATCTATAAGTGAAGCGGACACAGAGTTAGCTTTGAGTCATTTCTTTGCCTCTCACCCTACGAGCTCGTCCTTTATTTTTGAGCGTATTCAATGTGAACAACAACAGTGTGAGCTTATGGGTGAATACTATGGAAGTGAAAGCGAGCTTACTGAAGTAGTAACTGCATTAGAGCAAGAGCCTTGGTGGCATTATATGTCGCCCACGTTGACCACTACAGCAGCGGAAAAGGGTGTGAAAATAACCATGCTGTTTTTGTCACAGTCTGCAGGCGCTGATAAACGAAACAATACGCAACCTACAGCCGATTAACGGCAACTTCCTACAAGCTTTCGCTAACTTAAGCGTCGCGGGGTAAGCCTTTTTCAACCGCACGTATAAGCCGCTTCTGCTGGCGATTTTCCTGTATATCAATTTTGCGATTAAGCTGTTGATCAAGCGCCCAGTTGATATGCCTGTCTACCCGGTCGCTTACCATGCCTCGCTTTTCTTTAAGCAATGAAATTGACGTTTCATTGAATGGTGCGTTACCAAGCGCAACGGCAATATTGCGTTGCCACTTTTCATAGCCAATTCGACGTATTGGTGACCCTTCAGTATTTTTGAGAAACGTTTCTTCTGACCAGCTAAACAGCGTATTGAGTGACTGCCCATGTAATACCTGTCTTGGATGAAAATCTGCCTCGGTAGTCACATCTGCATAGCGGTTCCAAGGGCAAATTAGCTGGCAGTCGTCACAGCCATAAATACGATTCCCCATTAGCGGGCGTAGAGATTCTGGAATGTCCTCATCTGATTCAATAGTAAGGTAAGAAATACAGCGCCTTGCATCTACTTTGTATGGCGCCACAATGGCATTGGTAGGGCAAATGGTTAAACAGGCCGTGCAGCTTCCGCAGTTTTCTTCTACTGGCTTATCAACCGGTAACGGTAAATTAATAAAAAGCTCACCTAAAAAGAACCAAGAGCCGGCTTCTTTATTAAGGGTTAGGCTATGCTTTCCCGTCCAACCTATTCCTGCTTTTTCTGCAATGGCGTGTTCGAGTACTGGAGCTGAGTCAACAAAAGGACGGTACTGTGTAGTCGATGAGTCAATGCCAGACAGCGCGTTAGTAATCTTCTCACCTAACTGCTTTAAGCGTTTACGCAGCACTTTATGGTAGTCACGACCAAGTGCGTAACGGCTGATGTACCCAATATCTGGACTGTTCAAATGTCTCGCAAAAGATGCATCTGGAGGCAGGTAATTCATACGAACACTAATAACACGCAACGTGCCAGGCACCAGTTCATCAGGTCTAGCGCGCTTCATGCCGTGGCTTTCCATAAACGACATTTCGCCGTGGTAACCTGCATCAAGCCATGCTTGTAAATGCGCTTCGTGATGACGTAGATCAATATCGCTAATACCAACTTGTTGAAAGCCTAGCGCCATGCCCCAAGCCTTGATATTGTTGGTTAACTCAACGAGGTCGATAGAATTAATTGCGGACATTTGCTCATGCTAGATACTCAACTCACGTCAAGTTTATCATACAAACTATTTAGAGCCGATCAGGTTCGAGAAAACGAGGCTCAGGCGGCTGCCGACTCTGGCTGCGACATGTTTACGTTAATGCAGCGCGCAGGCGATGTTGTATTTAAACAATGCCAAGAACTAATGCCTAATTCCGACGTTTATTTAGTACTTGTTGGGCAGGGAAACAACGCAGGCGATGGGTATATTGCCGCAGTGAATGCCAAGCTTGCAGGTAAACAAGTGCATTTGTGTGCTATCGAGCCAGAACGTCAGTTAGAAGGTGATGCAGGTATTGCTCAACAGCGCTGGACTGACGCTGGTGGCAAAATAAACACATTTGATTCAGCGTTACTTGAGAAAGCCGATGTGGTTATTGATGCTCTATTAGGGACAGGTATTAATAGCTACATTCGAAATGAATTTGCTGACGTTATCGACGCGCTCAATGCATCATCTACGCCAGTGGTGAGTGTTGATGTGCCATCAGGTCTTGATGCGAATACCGGTCAAAGTCTAGGTAGGTGTGTACAGGCCGACATAACAGTTACTTTCGTAGGTATAAAACCTGGCCTGGTAACAGGTGCCGGTAAACAATCCTGCGGTAAGCTAGTGTACGCCGACTTAGGCATTGGCAAAGCCTTTCAATCGCTGGCTAGGGCTAGCGCTACAATGCTAAATATCGACCATTTCAAAGGCATGGGCCCACGTGATATTAACAGTCACAAAGGCACCTATGGCCGTTTGTTATGCATAGGCGGCAACCGAGGTACAGCTGGCGCAATTCGCCTTGCTGGTGAAGCTGCTTTGCGAAGTGGTGCTGGTATGGTGCGCGTGTATACCCACGAATCATCGGTTATTCAAGTTAGCGCTGGGCGCCCTGAGCTTATGGTGTCTGATTCTCATCTTGAAGATGCGTTAGCATGGGCAACGTGTGTTGTTATTGGGCCAGGGCTAGGACAAGACGAATGGGCTAACCACACATTTGAACTCACAATGAAACACTGTCAGGCAAACAACAAGCCTGTGGTTATCGATGCCGATGCCCTCAATATTCTTTGCAAGCAATCTACAGCATATACGCTATCTGACAGCATACTCACCCCACATGCTGGAGAAGCAGCGCGATTACTTGGTGTATCGATAGATGAAGTAGAAGGCGACCGATTTAATTACGCAAGACAATGCTCACAGCGTTATCACGCGGTATGTGTCTTGAAGGGTGCAGGCACACTTATTGATAATGAAAAGAAAACGTGGGTATGCCGACACGGTAACCCAGGTATGGCAACGGCTGGTAGTGGTGACGTATTAAGCGGAATTCTTGGTGCACTGCTGGCACAAGGTGTAGAAACCGATATTGCGGCAAAGTACGGCGTTGTATTACATGCAAAAGCGGGTGACGATATTGCCCAACTCTATGGGCAACGTGGTATGATAGCGAGCGATTTATTCGACGCAGTGCGTGCTTTAATTAATCACAAACATCTGTGATCTTCCCTTAAACGGGTAGGCATTAACTGCGTTTTTCGGTTTTTTGTTATATTGGAAAATTGTTGATGTCTTACCCGCAAACTTCTTTTTTCGCCAATGAAATAGACGATACTGCGCAGCTTGCAAAAGACCTAGCACAGGCCGTTTCAAGCCAACTCCCTACCGATGCTGTTATTTATTTGAATGGCGATTTAGGCGCAGGTAAAACCACATTCAGTCGGTATTTTATTCAATCTCTTGGTCATTCAGGTAGCGTTAAAAGTCCAACCTATACGCTGGTTGAACCTTATGAGCTAGAAAACGTCAATATATATCATTTTGATTTGTACCGTTTGGCCGACCCTGAAGAGCTAGAATTCATGGGAATTCGAGATTATTTCGGTGGTGGTGCCATTGCTTTAGTAGAATGGTCTGAAAAAGGCGGCGAATACTTGGCATCGCCTGACTTAGTGATTAGTATAAATATTACGCCATCTGGTCGACAGTTCGCCATTGAAGCAAAAAGCGCCCACGGTGCAAAACTGCTTCAGCAGTGCAAGCGCATTTAGCGTAAAACTGGTATTGAGTAACAGTTGAAAAACCAGACACAAAAAAACAAAAGCATATAGGCAAATTATGGTGCGCAGTATAATTTCGGTCTTATTGTTGTGCTTGCTTGTGCAAATTGCACACGCCGCACAAAATAGTATCGACGGAGTAAGAATATCACCGTCGCCGGATAATACGCGCGTTGTGTTTGATATGAAGTCGAATCCAGACTTCACCTATTTCACCCTTAAAAATCCGCTGCGCTTGGTTGTTGACCTTCAAAATACAAACAAAGCGTTCAAACTCTCCTCTGTTGAAAACAGCGGCGATCTTATTAAGAAATTGCGCTATTCAACGCCAAAGAATAAGCAAGCTGCACGTATTGTTGTTGAACTTAATAGAAAGGCGACGCCTAATTTGTTCGCAATGGCACCTGCTAAATCCTACGGCCATCGCTTAGTTATCGACTTAACCGACAGTGAGCCTAAACGAACCAATACGTCGTTGGCGTCAACGCGTAATTCTGTAGTACTAGACGATAAATCAAGCCCCCGAGATAGCGACATTATTGTTGCAGTAGATGCAGGTCACGGTGGGCGCGACCCTGGTTCTATTGGCCCTGCCGGTACCTTTGAAAAACACATCACGTTAAGCGTGGCCAAAAAACTTCAGGCAATGATTAACGCTGAAGCCGGCATGCGGGCAATAATGACGCGTAGCGAGGATTACTATATTTCGCCTAACCGCCGTCCAGAAATAGCGCGCGAGAAAAAAGCCGACCTATTAATTTCCATCCACGCCGACGCGTTTAGCCAACCCCAACCTCGCGGTGGGTCGGTGTGGGTATTATCAATGCGAAGAGCAGATACCGAGCTTGGTCGCTGGTTGGAGAAATCAGAACGACATGCTGAACTGCTTGGTGGTGCCGCTGAGGTAATTAACGATAAATCCAGCGAGCGTTATTTAACAGAAACCATTCTTGGGCTGTCGATGGATCATAGTATGGCCACAAGTCATGACCTGGGTAACAAAGTAGTAGAAGAACTTAAAAAGGTAACTAGCTTGCACAAAAGGAAGCCTCAAGCTGCAAGCCTAGCTGTACTAACTGCTCCCGATATTCCTTCCATTCTGGTAGAGGTGGGTTTTATTTCGAATCCACAGGAAGAAAAAAACTTAAACTGGTCTAAGCATCGCGAGCGTCTTGCCTCAGCTGTGTTTACTGCTACCAAGCGTTATTTCAAACAAATGCCGCCCGATGGTACACTGTGGGCCGCTGAAAAAGCGAATAACCGCACTCATAAAGTGCGCAGTGGTGAATCGTTGTCGCTGCTTGCTCAGCGCTACAATGTAAAAGTGAGCAGTATCAAAGCTGCGAACGACCTAAACAGTGATGTTGTAAGAATTGGTCAAGTACTGACAATTCCCAGAACATAGCATTGCCGATTATCTGTGTTACCTGGCCGTATTGCATAGCATTGTTATAGATCGGGCAGCGTTACTCTGGATGGGGACCCCCATTATTGATTGCACTGCACTTTTATTGGTAGCACAGCGTTATTAACGTTATCACGCATCATCACATAGCAATGTGGTGATATACACGAATTAGTATTATCACAGGGTATTACATTGCCTATACAGCTTTTATCTCCGCAACTTGCTAACCAAATAGCAGCCGGTGAAGTGGTGGAGCGTCCTGCGTCAGTGGTTAAAGAGCTCTTGGAAAATAGCCTAGATGCTGGTGCAACAAAAATTGAAGTCGACATTGAGAAAGGCGGGCACAAGCGTATCCGCATAAAAGATAACGGCAGCGGTATTGCCAAAGATGAACTTCAGCTTGCGCTTAGCCGTCATGCAACTAGCAAAATAGCCACATTAGATGACCTAGAGCAAATTCTATCGCTGGGCTTTCGCGGTGAAGCGCTAGCAAGTATAAGCTCGGTGAGTCGTTTAACGTTGACGTCGCGTACAGAAGCGCAAACTGAGGCGTGGCAAGCATATTGCGAAGGCCGCGAAATGGCAGTTAATGTGCAGCCAGCAGCGCATCCCGTAGGCACAACTATTGACGTTGCCGACTTATTCTACAACACACCTGCAAGGCGCAAGTTTCTTCGCACAGAGAAAACAGAGTTTCAGCACATAGAAGATGTGATTAAGCGCATTGCACTTAGCTACCCAAGTGTGTCGTTCATCTTAAAGCACAACGACAAAGTGGTTAAGCGCTTTATCGCTGATAAAGCGGGAAGTTTGTCTACCCGCATTGGTGCGGTAGTAGGTCAAAAATTTATACAGAACGCCGTTCACGTTAATACTGAATACGATGGCATTTCTATTGATGCATGGCTTGGCAATGAAACAATGCTTCGCAGCAGTAATGACTGCCAGTTTAGTTTTGTAAACGGTCGTGGTATGCGTGACAAGCTCATTATGCACGCGATAAGACAAGCATATGAAAGCGTGTGGGGTGTCATTGAGCAGCCAAGCTTTGTTGTTTACCTTACGTTAAGCCCAAAAGACGTGGATGTGAATGTACATCCGGCAAAGCACGAAGTGCGTTTTCAGCAAGGTCGTTTGGTACATGACTTTATATGTAAAACCGTTGGCGATGCGCTACATGCTATTACGTCAAATGAAGAATTTGACGAAATGGCATCCTCAAATACTTCACATCAATCCAGTTTTGGCGATACTAACGTCGCCCACGACTACATAAGACCGCTACAAGAGCAGTCATCTACTCCCTCGCAGTATAGTGAAACCGGTAGTGCCTCGCCTTTAGGTGGATCTTCAGGTGGATATAACAATACAGGCTTCGGTAAAAATGCATCTTCCAGCGCTAGAAGTGGCGTTGGCGCTTTCCAGCGTCAAGCGAAAGGACCAAGTGCGGCATATCAAAGCAGCTACAACGCGCTTATGACGCCAAAAGGCGACATGGCAGATGCAAGCAGTGATAAAGAAAGCGCATTAGAGCGTTTAAATCTAACAGCAACGCAGCGTTTGTATTCTAAAAATGAAAAAATTTTCCTTCTTAGCGCCGGAAAACTTGCAAGTATTTGGTTAAGCGAACTATTTTTAAAAGCAGAGCATAGTCAGCCGCTACTGATGCCGGTAGCAATATCAAGCGAACACGTAAGTGAAGAGGTACTTGCGCACTTACGTGCGCTTCATTTCGATGTAAATAAAGCAGCAGGAAAATATCGACTGCAGCAAGTGCCTGCGGGTACACGGCACATGCCATGGCTAAAGTGGTTCGAATTTTTGTTGGCGACACCCGCTGCTGAGTCAGACATGAGCCGAGACGCATTCATAACGTGTATTGATATACCTGATAGTGCCATTGACCCTGATGTTGCAGCGCAAATTTGGTACTGGTTGGATCAGCAAAGCGAAGTGAAACAATGGGAAACGATTGAGCAATTTGCTAAAGTGCGCCCGTTAACTATTCTGCTAGATGTATGAGGTACAAAGCGTGTCCAGTGGCATAATAACTGCATCGCCAGTAGTAGCGATAATGGGCCCGACAGCATCTGGTAAAACCGGATTAGCTATTGAACTTGCCAAAAAATGCAATGGCGAGGTTATCAGCGTTGACTCGGCGCTTGTATATAAAGGCATGGACATAGGCACGGCAAAGCCAACGCAAGAAGAACAAGCCGGTGTTAAACATCATCTTATTGATATTATTGACCCTGCTGAAAGTTATTCTGTGTCGCAATTTGTTAACGACACCAACGCGTTAATTGGCGAAATTCTGGCTAAAGGCAAGCTTCCAATACTAGCTGGTGGCACAATGATGTACTTCAATGCCTTGATAAATGGAATTTCGCCACTACCTAAGTCGGATGAAGTAGTACGAAATGAAATAGCTGAACAAGCAAAACGCGATGGATGGGCTGTTTTACACAACGAATTATGTAGCGTAGATGCAGTAAGCGGTGAAAGAATTCACCCTAATGATCCACAGCGAATAATGCGGGCGCTTGAAGTGTATCGCTCGACGGGCCGAACGCTAACAGAGTGGCAACAGCAAGAGGGTCAAAAATGCCCATACACTATCTCGCAGTTTGCTATTGCGCCAGAAGACAGGGCGGTTTTGCATCAGCGCATCGCTAAACGTTTCGACATTATGTTGTCGCAGGGTTTTAAGCAAGAAGTTGAAAATTTATATGAACGTAATGATCTTCACGAAGATTTACCCTCTATACGTTCAGTAGGTTATCGCCAAATGTGGCAGCACCTAGAGGGTAAGCTTGACGCGGACGAGATGCGCGAGCGAGGAATTATTGCAACGCGGCAGCTGGCAAAAAGGCAGTTGACGTGGCTTAGGGGTTGGGAGCAAGTGTCGTGGTTGGACACATTTGCTAACGATAATTTGACTAAAATTACAGCAAAAGTCACACTTTGAATGTTGGAGTGTGTTATACATTAGACCTACTGCGGTGATTTAAGGCCACCGCAAATAATAAAAACTAAGGATATCAAATGGCTAAAGGGCAATCTTTACAAGACCCATTCTTGAACGCTTTGCGTAAGGAACGTATTCCAGTATCAATTTACTTGGTAAACGGTATTAAACTTCAGGGGCAGGTTGAATCGTTCGATCAGTTCGTCATCCTTCTGAAAAACACAGTAAGCCAAATGGTATACAAACATGCAATTTCAACAGTAGTGCCAGCACGTGCTATTACTATGCCGAGCACAGGAGATTCAGATAATAAAGGTGAATAGAATTAAAGGTAACGCGCTTGTTTGACCGTTATGAAGCCGGTGAACAGGCTGTACTTGTTCATGTAAATTTTTCCGATGAAAACAGCAAAGAAGACTTAAGTGAATTAGAGCTACTTGTGTCATCTGCAGGCGTAAATGCGGTGGAAGTTATCACCACTTCACGCAGTGCGCCCCATGCAAAGTTTTTTGTCGGTTCAGGTAAAGCAGAAGAAATCGCTGCCGCTGTAAAAGCGCACGACGCTAATGTAGTGATTTTCAATCACGCATTGTCTCCTTCGCAAGAGCGAAATTTAGAGGCAGCGTGTAAATGCAGAGTGTTAGACAGAACTGGGCTTATTCTTGATATTTTTGCGCAACGCGCAAGAACGCACGAGGGTAAGTTACAGGTCGAGTTGGCTCAGTTGAGACACATCTCAACACGCCTTATAAGAGGCTGGACCCACCTTGAGCGTCAGAAAGGGGGTATTGGTCTTCGTGGGCCTGGAGAAACTCAGCTAGAAACAGACCGTCGATTGTTACGTGGTCGTATAAAAGCTATTCTTCGTCGTTTGGAGAAGGTGCAAAAGCAGCGCGAGCAAGGTCGCCGCTCTCGTAAACGCGCAGAAATTCCAACGGTATCCTTAGTTGGCTATACGAACGCGGGTAAATCAACGCTGTTTAACACTATTACCGACTCTCACGTATATGCAGCCGATCAATTGTTTGCAACACTCGACCCCACACTACGCAAAATTGAATTAAAAGACGTTGGGCCTGCTATTTTAGCAGACACCGTTGGTTTTATACGTCACTTGCCTCATGACTTAGTGGCGGCGTTTAAAGCAACACTTCAAGAGACTCAAGAAGCAGACTTACTGTTACATGTTGTAGATATCGCTGATGCGAAATATCGAGAGACAATGGACGAAGTAAATGATGTACTTGAAGAAATTGAAGCGGGTGAAATTCAACAATTACTAATCTGTAATAAGATTGATAAACTAGACGATGTTAATCCGCGTATAGAAAGAAACGATGAAGG
>ENA-OWNT01005301-OWNT01005301.1-seawater-metagenome-genome-assembly--contig:-NODE-5301-length-10701-cov-5.174416_pt1 | contig 10701 bp, 9 predicted proteins | sample MGYA00238136_ERZ651165 | MGnify/ENA primary metagenome ERZ651165 (study PRJEB26861, sample SAMN08777766) | seawater metagenome | isolation source: coastal seawater | place: USA: Florida | collected...
TTCTAGTTACTTATATTAGCGGTGGGTAATTTGAGTGTAACTGGAGGGTTTTGTAGATTCAATGGCAAAGCGACAAAGCCATCTTTGACTCTGTCGCACTATAAAAATAAGCATAAGCTCTAGCTCTTACGAGTGCTATTCCCAAACGCCTTTTTCTGTTTTACCCTGAATTTCAACATTGTCTAATTTGAATTCTGGAGTTTTATTAGCTTTTAACTGACTCTGATAGTCTTTTGTAATACTAACAATGGTTGGGGTGAGCAGCACAATGGCGTAAACGTTCACTAAGGTCATTAAACCAAGGGCGGCGTCGGCCATGCTCCATACCTCTTTGAGTGATGCTGTTGCTCCCCAAAACACCATAAATAAATATAAGGCCGTATAGGCTGCGCGACCGAGTTTATTGTCGAGCTTGAACAGGTGAAGGTTACTCTCTGCGTAGGCGTAGTTTGCAACCACTGAAGTGAAGGCAAATAGGGTGATGGCCGCGGCAACAAAATAATGACCAAATTCACCAAAGTGACTGCTCATGGCGTTTTGTGTCATGCCAATGCCTTCCATTTCGCCACTGATGGTAATGTCAGACAGTAAAATGACGACGGCGGTACAGCTGCATAAAACAATGGTATCGACAAATACCCCAAGCATCTGCACATAGCCTTGCGCAACAGGGTGGTTTGGCACAGGAGACGCACCAGCAGCTGCATGGGGTACACTACCTGCGCCAGCTTCATTCGAATATAACCCGCGTTGAATACCATTTTTAATGGCTGCGCCGAGTGCACCTGCACCAGCTTCTGTTAAACCAAATGCCGAGGCGAACATATCAGCAAACATAGCTGGCAGGTGTTGAATGTTCATTGCGGTAATTACCAGGGCCACGGCCACAAAGGCCAGTCCCATAAATGGCACAATAAGCTCGGCAAAACGGGCAATACTGCGAAGGCCGCCGACCACAATGAAACCTGCGATAACGGCAATTACTGCGCCTGAGTAGGTTGGGTCGATAGCAAAAGTATTGTTCAGCGCATCGGCAATGGTGTTGGCTTGCATGGCACTAAAGCTCACCCCATAGCCTAAAAACAAACACAGCGCGAACAGTACCGCGAGCCAAGGCTTGTTCAGACCTTTACGAATATAATAGGCAGGACCGCCACGAAATTCATTGTTGCCGTCACGAATTTTATAAAGCTGACCCAGTACGCTTTCGGCGAACCCAGTCGCCATACCTAATAGCGCAATTAACCACATCCAAAATACCGCGCCACTGCCGCCTAATGAGATGGCAATGGCAACGCCAGCCAAGTTACCTGTGCCGACCCGAGCCGATAAACCAGTACATAAAGCTTGAAATGAGCTGATACCAGACTTATCGCCTTGGGTGCTGTCTTTCATCACTTTGAACATGTATCTAAAGTGGCGAAATTGCACAAACCTGAGCTTGAATGAAAACCAGAAGCCTGCAAATAACAGCAAATAAATGAGTATTTGGCCTTGGCCCCACAGTAAATTGTTAATGGTACTAATTGCGCTATTTATCATTGTTATATGCTCTCTTTTTTACCAAATAAAATTCTAAATTTAGCAGTGTTAGCGTTTTGACAAATGTATGCCCGCTAGCATGCAGCGAACTGAGCCGCCGGCTAGTTCAATGGCCGAAACATCGAGTGGTACTAACGTGACACTTTGCTCAAGCAATGCTTTTTGCGATTGGCTGAGCGCAGCAAATGCGGTGCTCGACAATGCCAATAAACGTTTAGAACCTGCGTGTAACTCTAGTGCATTACCGCAAAATGCGCCTATTTGTGCTTCAGTTAAATGGATCACCTTTTTGCCAGCGAATTCAAAACGACGAATGATTTCATCGCGGCGTTTGGCGTCTGCCATCATCTCAAACCCAGCTATAACAAAGTCGCTGCCAATACACATCAAGACATTGGTATGGTAAACCGCTTTACCTTGCTTATCTTGAGCATCAAACACCATAGGTTCAAAATTGAAGTGCGAGCAAAAACGCTCTAACACATGAGAGTCGGTGCGATTTGAGCGAGCAGCATAAGCGACACGTTCAATGTGATCTAACACCATGGCCCCGGTGCCTTCTAAAAACAGGTTGTCGTACTCAAGACCGGAATAATCAATCACATCTTGTACGCGATAATGGGCTTTTAAAAATTCGATGACATCGCTGCGACGCTCTTTGCGCCTATTCGGCGCGTACATAGGGTAAATGGCAATTTGCCCTCCAAGGTGGGTCGAAAACCAATTATTTGGGAATACCGAATCTGGAGTTTCGCTGCTTTCATCTTCAAAAATATGCACGTTAATACCATGAGCGCTTAATGTTTCAGCGGCTTTGGTTACTTGCTCATAGGCTAAACGACTTATCTCAGCGGGGTCGAATTCGCTGCTTGACTGAAAGCTATTATCAACCGCAGTTTGCTCGTTTGGGCTAAAATGATGCGGTCTTATCATCACCACCGCATTGGGTGCTTGAGGAAATAAACTCATAGTGGTCTCTTCTTTATTATTTTTATTTAACTAAGAACCGATAAGCTTGGGGCGCTGTGATTTTGCGTTAAGCCAAACAAGTTTCTTGGGTCTTGTGGACTGGCCAATAACTCAATCTGCTGCGCCTCTTTATTCTGTTTTACCAGCTCAAAAATAAATCGCAATGCCGAATAATCTTCAAGTGCAAAACCTACACCGTCGAAAATGGTCAGTTGTGCGTCATGGGTACGCCCTGATTTTTCACCCAAAATAACTTGGTACATCTCCGTCACTTTACTGTCGCTTGGTAGTTGTTGAATATCTCCTTCAATACGCGTTTGTGGTTCGTACTCGACGAAAACGTCTGCGCGATTGAGCAGGGCGGCATCGAGTTCAGTTTTACCCGGGCAGTCGCCGCCAATGGCATTGATGTGAATGCCTTCAGCTACCATGTCACTGGTTAAAATGGTGGCATTTCGTTTATCAGCGGTGCAGGTGGTAATGATGTCAGCCCCTTCAATGACCTCTTTGGCTGAGTGGCATATTTCAATATTGAGTTCGTTTTCTTTGCTATAACTTTGTAAGTTACTAAAGCACTTTTTGGTTGCATTAGGCTCTATGTCATAAAGGCGAACATGGGTGACGCCTAATATGGCTTTGAATGCGAGTACCTGAAACTCAGATTGCGCACCACAACCCATCATCGCCAGCGTTTTACTGTGTGTTGGGGCAAGGTACTTGGCCATCATGGCGGATGTTGCAGCTGTTCTAAGTGCTGTAAGTATGGTCATTTCGCTGAGCATCAGCGGGTAACCACTGGCTACATCGCTCAGTACGCCAAATGCGGTAACGGTCTGTAGGCCGATTTTGGTGTTTTTTGGGTGACCGTTCACATATTTAAAGCTGAATTGCTGGTGGTCAGCAACGGGCATCAGCTCGATTACGCCTTCCGCAGAGTGTGCTGCAAAACGGGGTGACTTATCAAAATCAAGCCAACGTTTAAAATCAGCTTCAAGATACTCAACCATGCCAAGCATCAACTGCTCAACACCATATTGATTAATCAGTGCCAACATATCTGAGACACTCACAAAAGTGATGTTTGAAGACTTAATATTTAATGACTCTAAGCCTTTTTGTTCAGCGTTAAAGTGTGTTTTGAACGGGGATTCTGTGTGCATTTTTACTACCTACTGAGCTGCGTACTTTTAACAAAATAACCTGAACTCAAGTTAATAAATCTATCTCCAGCGGCTACTTTCAGCGCTAACTGCGTTAAATTCACTTGCAATAGGCCAGCTATTGACGCGTGAATCCGCCTTGCGATCCCTAAAAGTCTCCGGCTGGAGACATTAAAAAATGAATAAATTCAATAACGATATTTATGTAAATCTCTTAACCAAAGCTCAGGTTAAGCAAATAATAGAAATGAGTTGAGCTAAACTAAATGTCAAAATATGATGCTTTTTGTATTAATTTTTGGCATTTTGCTAGCTTCTGATGAGCAAAGTGATATTTCAACGGCTGAGTAAAGGGCTATTGTAATGGAGAGCAATTTTGGATAATCGAAAACCTTATCTATTTGATGCCATAGATAAAGAGCTGGTCGCCATTTTAAAAAGTGACGCCAGAGCGCCTGTGGCAAAACTTGCAAAAATACTCGGCGTATCGCGGGGCACAGTACAAAACCGCTTAGATAGGCTGGTAAGTAGTGGCGCAATTTTAGGCTTTACCATTCGCGCACATGAGCAAATCGAAACAGATGCCATTAAAGCGGTGATGATGATCGAAGTCGTAGGCAAATCCACGACTCAAGTTATTCAAAAGTTACGGGGTATCCCGCAGCTGTTAAAAATGCACACCACCAATGGCGCGTGGGATCTAATCGCAGAAATTCAGACTTCGAACCTACAAGAATTTGATTTAGTGCTTCGAGAAGTGAGAGCCATTGACGGGGTACTGAATTCTGAAACCAGTATTTTGCTAAGCTCGGTTTAATTATAGAGTGAGCCTCGGTGAGAAAAAGTCGATAAAAGCGTTTATACGTGCCGAGACACTGGAGTTTTTATAATACACCGCATGGATTTCTTCTCTTGGATTCGGAGTTTGCAAAGCATTAGGGAGCACTTCAACTAAGCGCCTTGATTTTAGGTCGTCGTGCACCATAAAGTTTGAAAGCAGCGATAGACCATTGCCTGCTAAGGTCAACTGTCTTACAGATTCGCCGTTACTGGCAAATAAACTTGGTTTTATGCGTACAGGCTCTTTCAAAGGCCAGTTATTGAGTTTAGGTGCTTCAGCAAAACCGATAAGGGTATGCGCCAAAAGGTCTTGGCTGTTTTTAGGTGTTCCGCATTCATCAAGGTATTCAGGACTTGCAACAATGCGTAATGGGCTGGTTCCTAGCTTTTTCGCATACAGGTTTGAATCAGACAGTCGACCAATGCGAATAGCCACATCAGTCTTTTTCTCAATGAGATCAACAATATTCTCATGGGTGATCAGCTCTAGCTGGATCTGAGGATACGCTTGTTTAAATGCTTTAACCCAAGGGATTATTTGATGAAACATAAAAGGGCTAGCTGCATCCACTCTAAGTGGGCCACTGGGGGAGTGCTTATTTACACTGAGTGCCGCGGTGCCTTCTGATAAAATAGCGAGGCTTTGTTTTGCATAAGTTAAAAATGTTTGCCCATCTCCGGTTAAATCAATTTTTCTGGTGGTTCTGTTAAACAGCGTGACATTTAATATGCTTTCTAATCGGGCAATTGCGCGGGAGATCTTGGCGACTTGCGTATTATGAAAGTTGGCAGCAAGGGTAAAGCTCTGAGACTCGGCCACAGTCACAAATATTTCTAAATCTTCAGTCTTTGGTTGCGCCATTTTATATGTTCACTTTTACAATAATCACAAAAGTATTTTGAGATTATTGCTGTTTTTGTCAATTTAAATTTTCTCCAAAATATCCTCACTTTAATTTTGTGAGGAATTTAAATATGCCTTTAGCTTTATTCGCGCTGACTCTCAGTGCTTTTGCAATTGGCACCACTGAGTTTGTAATTGTCGGTTTGGTGCCGACCATAGCGGCAGACTTGGGCGTGTCTTTACCTTCTGCGGGTTTATTGGTGAGTTTATATGCGCTGGGTGTTGCGGTTGGTGCGCCCGTATTAACTGCACTGACAGGTAGGTGGGATCGCAAGTTGGTGTTGCTGACATTAATGGTGCTGTTTGTGGCGGGCAATTTGTTAGCTTGGCAAGCACCCAGCTATGAGTCTCTAATCACAGCGCGTATTCTCACTGGCTTAGCCCATGGGGTATTTTTCTCAATTGGCTCAACCATAGCAACAAGCCTAGTGAGTAAAGACAAAGAAGCCAGCGCCATTGCCATTATGTTTACAGGTTTAACGGTTGCGCTTGTAACCGGTGTACCGCTGGGCACTTGGATAGGGCAAGAGCTGGGCTGGCGAGCGACGTTTTTAGTGGTATCAGTACTTGGCTTAATTGCGTTGGTAGGCAGTGCTATTTTGGTACCAAAAAATCTCAAGCAGTCTGCGCCTACAAAAATAACGGAACAATTAAAAGTGTTAACGCAGCCAAGATTGCTACTTGTTTATGCGATGACAGCAGTTGGATATGGCGGCACATTTGTGGCATTCACGTATTTAGCGCCAATTTTAGAGCAAGTATCTGGTTTCGCTTCAAGTTCAATTGGCTTGATCATGCTTGTGTATGGCGTTTCTGTGGCAGTGGGTAATATTTGGGGTGGTAAGCTCGCTGATAAAATGGGTCCTGTTAAAGCGCTTCAGCTTATATTTTCTGCTCTGGCATTGGTTTTATTGGTCTTTACTTTCACAGCGCAAAGCCAAATAGGCGCAGTGCTGACCGTATTAATTTGGGGCGCATTTGCATTTGGAAATGTGCCAGGCCTACAAGTTTATGTGGTGCAACTGGCAGAGAAGCACACCCCAAACGCTGTGGATGTTGCATCAGGACTCAATATTGCAGCATTTAATGTTGGCATTGCATTTGGTTCTGTTGTGGGTGGTGTCATTGTTGAAGACATGGCTTTAACAGACACAGCTTGGATAGGCGCAGCAATTGTGGTGTTGGCATTCGCATTAACACGTTTCTCAGGTTATTTAGATAAGCAAGCAGCAAATCATTTGGCCGAATGCAAAAGTTAAATGTAAATATAAGGTTAATGGTGGATTTTTGGAACTTTTGTGTTAGGGTGAAATTTCGACAACATATAAGGAATATAAAATGAAACTACAATTGAAAAAGAAACCACTAAAAAGCTTAAACAGTAAAGCGATTTCTCGTGAATTAACTGCAGCGATGGCAGGTGGTACTGAGGATGTAAACTTTACCCTATATGAAGGTTGTAATACTCGGCCGAGTGATCCGCGTATTTGTTGGGGTAATACAATTACTAAATAGTATTAATAAATAGTAATCACAATGGCCTTCTTGTAAGGCCATTTTTGTCTCTATGCGCCATACATTGTTAATAGTGAAGGTTTATTACTCAAATTCGAGGTAGAATATCTAAGCGATTGAATGTGAATATATGGATGAGACAATGAAGCGGTTTTTATTGGGGTTATTAAGTTTATCAACCATGGTTTTAGTGGGTTGTGGTGGCAGCTCTGAATCCAGTCAAGAAAACACCAATAATGATGGTAAAGTTACTTATTCAGTCTCTGTAGATATTAATAGTAATGGCAGCGTAGATAAAAATTCAGCGCAAGTAAAAGCGGGCGAAACAGTAACCTTTGAAATTACCCCCGATGATGGATTAGTGATTGATGCTGTTTCTGGCTGCGGCGGAAGTTTATCGGGAACTACATATACAACTGGTGCAATTAATGAAAACTGTGTTGTAAAAGTCAGTTTTAAACTAAGGCCTCTGCTGGTTTCGACGAATGTAGCAGAGGGGGGCACTATCTCCCCCGGCTCTGCTGAAGTGATTCAAAATAGAATTCAAAGCTTTCAAGTTTCTCCTAATGAAGATCAGTTAGTTGAATCGGTAAGTGGTTGTGGTGGCGAATTAAGAGATAATAATGTGTATGTAACTGCGCCCGTGACTGAAAACTGTGAAATCAAGGTCGCATTCAAACCAAAACTGGTGCTTGCAGAGATAATACAAGACTCGGCTTTATTAGCATGTACACAAGCCTCAGGTTATAAGTATGCAACCGATATTGCCGAGCTTGTTTGTGATAGTGAGGTGACATCGTTAGATGTATTACCGTCACTACCAAATCTGACAACTTTGAGGCTTGTAAATAGTCAAGTTAAGCAACTTGATGTTTCAAAAAATCCAACCCTAACAAGTATTTCACTCGTCAATACGCTAATTACAAACCTAGATTTGCAAGCGAACACTCAGCTCACAGCCCTTCACATTGAAAATAGCCCACTCTCACAAATTGATATCAGCGCTAACATAGCGCTTAGTGAGCTGGCTGTGACCAATACATCACTGAACAGTATTGATGTTACAAATAACTCTGCATTGAAAAAAATGGTGCTGACAGCGAATCAGCTTACAGAGCTAGATATCACGAACAACACAAAACTCCTTGAGCTTAGAGTGGAAGAAAACCAACTAACGAAGCTTGATGTGAGTAAGGTGCCTCTGCTTAAAGACTTACGATTGGATGATAATAAACTGGCAAGTTTAGATATCTCCAACAATCTTGCACTTGAAGAATTAAGAGCATCGAACAACCAGATTCAAGCAATTGATACGCAGGCAAACCCTGCATTGTCAGTTTTAAGCCTAGGAAGAAACTTAATCTTATCAATAGATGTATCAAAAAACTTAGCATTAACGGATTTAAGGTTGTTTGGGAATCAACTGACGGCACTTGATATCTCAAAAAATACTCAGTTGACGCGTTTAAGCTTGTATGAGAATCAGCTAAAAGAACTTGATATTGCTAATAATTTAAATCTAACTGAGCTAAGTGTAGGTAGTAACCAACTAAGCGATATTGATATAAGACAGCATACACAGTTAGTGTCTCTTAAACTGTATAGGAACAACTTGTCTCAAGTTGATATTGCAAACAATCTCGCTTTAAAAGTGCTTAACTTGGGAGGAAATACACTAGGCTCGGTTGATGTCTCAAAACATACCGGTCTAGAAGAATTGAGCTTGTATGAAACAGGACTGAGTAACATAGATATTTCTAACAACCTCGCTCTAAAAGTACTTAACTTGGGTGGAAATAACTTAGGTAATATTGATGTTTCAAAGCATGTTTTACTTGAAGAGTTAAATCTTTATGAGACTAATTTAACCAGTATCGATGTGTCAAAGAATACTTCATTAACAGAGCTTAGTTTGTATTCAACAAGCGACAGTAATACACCTAATGATTTGAGAGAGCTCAATTTGGCTAATAACAGCAAATTAATAGCACTGAGCTTGGGTGGTAACAAAAATTTATCTAACTTAGATTTGAGCGCAAATACAGAACTTGAATCATTAAAACTCTACAGCATGGGTCTTACTGAAGTTAATCTCTCAAGGCATGAAAAGTTAAAGAAGCTTAACTTAAACTTCAATGATTTAATTGATATAGATTTGTCTTTACAAACGTCATTATTGGAACTTTTATTGGCTAATAATCAGTTATCAAAAATAGACTTATCGAGCAATGTTGCGCTAGAAAAGTTATATCTAGAGGGTAATAACTTAACCGAAATTGACTTGAGTAATAATACAAAGCTGAAAGAGGAAAATATAAAGTTAGATGATGGTGTAACGTGCAAAGGAGATGTTTGCCCAAATCTTGGAGAATAAAGCATAAATGGCGTATGCTTTAGGTAAGTAATAGGGAGGTTATATGGAAGCGAGTTTAAGGCATACGTTATTGAATCATGAATACTTCACGGTACGTGGAGTGTATCAGGACTTTTTAGAAATCATCGTTGCTTTAAGTGGCAGTCAGATTGGTTATTTTCATTTATATGATGAAGCGACTAAAACGCTGCGTTTAAATATTTGGTCTAAAAGTGTTTTGGAGTTTTGCTCAGCCTCTACCGACTCTCATTACCCGCTAGAAAAAGCAGGCATTTGGGCTGATGCTATTCGTTTAAAAAAAGCTATTTTTCATAATGACTATCCAAACTTAAAACACAAAAACGACCTGCCAGAAGGACATTTTCCGTTACAAAATCATGCTGCATTTCCAATATTTGAAGGTCAAAATATTATTGGCGTATTGGGTATAGGCAATCACCCTGACGGATACACTGAAAAAGTAATAACAAGCTTAGAAGCAAAAATTACTGAGTTATGCACTATTGCATGCGAAAAAATAGAAGGTATAAAAAGACGAGAAAAACTCTTAGAAGAGGAGTTTTTAAAATATAGTCCACATCAAATTTTGCTAGAAATGCTCAAAGCAATTACCCATAGCCTTGAGATGCGAGACCCTTACACTGCTTATCATCAAAAGCATGTTGCTTATATTTGCTCTGAAATTGCGACCAAGCTTGCTTTGCCCGAAAAGCAAAGAATGGGACTTTATATCGGCGCATTAATTCACGATATTGGTAAATCAAATATCCCCAGTGTTATTTTAACTAAACCCTCTAAGCTCATTCCTGAAGAGTTGGCCCTTTTAAGAACGCATAGTAGTAATGGTGTTGAGATGTTTAGGGAGTGCCATTTCCCATGGCCTATTCAAGATATGATAGGTCAGCATCACGAACGACTTGATGGCAGTGGCTACCCCAAAGGACTTACTGAAAATCAAATTTGCTTAGAAGCAAAAATTATCGCAGTGGCCGATACTTTTGATGCAATGGCAAATGATAGACCTTATCGCAAGGCCCGAGGAGCGCAAGCGGCTATTCAAGTGCTTAAAGAGGGGCGAGGCACTGTGTACGACCCCTATGTGGTTGATGCCTTTATGGCCTGTTACGAACAAGACCCAACCTTTGCGGGTATTTACGACTAGGCCTGCCGGTTTTGTTGGTAGGTATAATCTTGAAAGAGGACTAGGTTACTAAAAAGAGACTAGTTGTTAAATTAAACAGCCAATCTAAAATTAGTCTAAAGCAATAACAGGTATAAAAAATGGCTTTAGACAAACACCCAATGTGGAAAGCACCACAGCATCACATGGACAGTGACCATCAACATGATCATGTTCATTGGATTGAGTTATTTTATGACTTAATCCATGTGGTCAT
>ENA-OWNT01005302-OWNT01005302.1-seawater-metagenome-genome-assembly--contig:-NODE-5302-length-10700-cov-6.003860_pt1 | contig 10700 bp, 7 predicted proteins | sample MGYA00238136_ERZ651165 | MGnify/ENA primary metagenome ERZ651165 (study PRJEB26861, sample SAMN08777766) | seawater metagenome | isolation source: coastal seawater | place: USA: Florida | collected...
TTCACCGTGAGCGGCGCGGCGCCGGACCAGTGCTGGACGGGGCAGGAGTGCGCCGCCACGTTCACCGTGGGCGTGGGCTCGGGACCCGGCGCGGACCGGGCGCGGGCCCTGCTCGCCGAGCCGGAGCTCGAGGTCATCGCGAAGGTGGGGCCGGACCGCGTCGCCTTCGACGGGACGCCTGCCGACGGCACGCTCACGCTGCGCACGACCCCGGCGCGCGAGGGGCGTGTGACCTTCTCGCTGGAGCTGCGCAGCAAGGGCGAGTCGGTCCAGGCGGAGGTGTTCAGCGACGTGGCCGAGGCCATCACGCTGGCGCTGCCAGAGGACCTGGATCTGGGCGCCATCGCGGGGGGCGAGGTCGCCGACACGTGCGTCCCGCTCGACTTCTCCGGGAGCAACGGCGCCGTGGGCGCCCGGTTCTCGGTGTCGGTGGTGGATCCCTGCGCGGACTGCGAGGCCGAGCTGGTGAGCGTGGCGGACGGCGCCGTCTATGAACTCCCGCTCGACGAGCTGACTGTCGGCAAGGACCAGATCCTCCAGGTGTGCCTGCGGGTCGGGCGCTGTCCCACGGGCGAGGCTGGGGCCGAGCAGACGCTGCTCGTGCAGCCGCTGGAGGCGCGGTTCGCAGGGCAGGAGAAGCGCGTCCGGGTGCGCTACCAGGTCGCAGGGAAGGGCAGCTTCGCCTGCTGGGGCTGGATCCTCTACTGGGTCGGCGGGGCGCTGCTGCTGCTGTTCGTCTGGTACGGCTTCCGCCGCCCCGTGGGCTTCCCGCCCGGGGCGTCCATCCTCGTCGCCTCCGACAGCAAGAAGCTCCGTCGGGCCGCGAAGATGCTCCTCGAGGAGCAACCGGGTGGCCGCAAGGGCTGGTACCGCTCGGCGCGGGTGCACGTGGATCCGGGCGGGGCCGCGACGCGGCGGTCCTCGCAGGCCCTGTTCACGCTGGTGCCGCACGCCGGCGGGGTGGGCATCGTCGCGTCGGGCGTGCTCGCGCAGAACAAGCGCACCCGCAAGATGGAGCCGGTCGAGCCGCTGCCGGGCGACCGGGCGATCGCGCTCAAGCGGGGCCGCGACTACGAGGTCGGCGGCCGGGTGCTGAAGCTGGGGTGATGATGCGTCGATTCCTGCTGCTGCTCGCGCTCCTGCTGCCCCTTTCCGCCCAGGCGGCGACGGAGACGGTGCTGCTCCTCGACAACTCGGGATCCATGATCTTCGAGGTCAAGATCCAGGGCACGACGGACACCATCCCGCCCGCCGATCCGGATCGCATGGCGGTGCTCGCGACGCTGCTGCTCGAGCGGATCCAGGACCCGGGCGATCGGCTGCACATCCTGAACTTCCAGCAGGCCGCGCCCCACGTCACCGTCCTGCCCAACGACGTGAACGCCATCCGCGAGATGCCGCAGAACGCGCCCACGAACATGCGCGCGCCCCTGAAGGAGGCCCAGCGGATCCTGGCGGCCTCCCAGGCGGACCGGCGGCTCTTCATCCTCATGACGGACGGGATGCCCACGGACGATCCGCAGCTCGAGGTCGCCGAGGCGCGCACGATCCTCGGGCTGGATCAGGCCGCGGCGTACGACTTCGTGGTGTTCGGGCTGGCGTCCGACGAGGCCATCGCCCAGCAGCAGGATCTCTTCCTGAAGCCCCTCGCCGGATCCGAAGGGCGGTTCGTCCGCGTGAGCCAGCCGGACGAGCTCATCAGCCGCTTCACGGGGGCCTACGCACAGCAGCTGGGCAGCAAGCCGGAGACGGGCACGCTGCGCCCCGGCGCGTCGTACACGGTGGACGTCGGCAAGTACGTGCGCGAGGTCATCGTCATGACGGCGGCCACCGAGCGCGTCGGGCCCTACAAGGTGACGCTCGAGCGCGACGGGAAGGAGCGCGCGCTGCAGGACGGCTACAGCGGCGACAACGGCTGCAGCCTCAACTACCAGACCAGCCGCAGCAACCCGCGGATCTGCAAGCCGCCGTTCCACCACTGGGCGGTGTGGAAGGAGTCCAACAACCCCAAGAAGGCCTCGCGCTGGCGCCTGAACCTGGATCGCGGCGCGAAGTCGGACGTCGCCTTCGGCTTCATCCTCCGCTACGACCTGGGCGCCGAGCTCGTGGGGCCGCCGAGCAAGACGCGCGTGGGCGAGTCCATGGAGGTCCGGGCGCGGCTCGTGTTCGAGGGCAAGACCTTCGACGAGGAGGAGTTCTTCGGGCGGGACGGCTTCGAGGCCGTGGCGATCCTGGGGGACCAGGAGGTCCCGATGAGCCGCCAGCCGGACAACACGTTCGTGGCGCGGCTCTCGGCGAAGGAGCTCGGCCAGAACCGGCTGCGCGCGGTGTTCCGCAACACCTGGATGGACCTGCCCGCGGAGACGAACGTGCTGGTGGAGGGCTACCTGCCCCTCGAGCTCGACGTCCAGCCCCTGGACTTCGGGGGATGGGACGGCGCCGGCGCGGCCATCGAGGAGTGCCGCACGCTGTCCTGGTCCGGGACGAACAGCACCCGCGTGGATCTGGACCTGGCTGTCCAGGCGCTGCCGCCGGGCGCCGAGCTCACCGTCGGGGGAGGGGACGCGGCCGCCGGCGACGTGGCGGAGCTGCCGGTGGGCGCGAGCTCCGTGGAGGTCTGCCTGCGGAGCACCCGCTGCTGCGACGCCTTCGACGGATCCGGGGTGGATCTGCTGGTGCGGGGCCGGGATCCGCACTACCACGGCGACCCTGCGGCGGTGCCGGTGACGGCGGACGTGCGGGCCACGAGCTTCTATGCCTGCTGGAAGCTCGTGATCTGGGGCGTGATCGGTGCGCTGCTCGTGATCCTCATCCTGATCGGGCTGCTCAAGCCCCACGACTTCCAGCCCGACACGCGCATCAAGGTGGCGGGGAGCGAGCGCAAGCTCAGCCGGGCGCGGGCGCTGGTCCTGCGCGAGCAGCCCGGAGGCCGCCGCGGCTTCTACCGGAACGCCACCGTCGGCCTGGACGAGCGCGGCGGGATGGTGGGCCCGCGGAGCCAGGCGCACCTGCGGCTCACGGCGCAGTCGGACGCGATCATGGTGGCCGCCGGGGCCCCGCTGGAGACGAAGGACCGCCGCACCCGCAAGTGGGAAGCCGTGGACTTCTCGGCAGGGGACATGCCGCTCAAGCGGCGGGTCGACTACCGTGTCGGCGATCTCTACTTCCGCATCGAGTGAAGAGGACCGAGCACATGAGCGCAGAGCCCGTCACCATCACCATCTCCGGGCCCGGCAAGAACGCCCTGGGCAGCCACATGATGAAGTCGCTGCTCAACCAGTTCCGGGCCGCCGGCGACGCGCCGATCCTGCTGACCGGTGAGGGCGACGCGTTCTCCGCGGGGCTCAACCTCAAGGAGGTGGTGTCGCTCCAGAGGGACGACATGCAGGCCTTCCTGCGGCTGCTCGAGCGCCTCGTGGTGCAGATCTTCGACCACCCCGCGCCCGTGGTGGCGGCGGTGAACGGGCACGCCATCGCCGGCGGCTGCATCCTCGCGCTGGCCGCGGACCGCCGGGTGGGGACGACGAACGCCCGCGCCCGCATCGGGCTCAATGAGGTGGCTCTCGGACTCCAGTTCCCGCCCATCCTGGCGCGGGTGGTGAGCTACGCGCTCCCGCCCAGCACCCGTGAGGAGATCCTGCTCGAGGCGTCCCTGCACGATCCCACCGATGCGCTGCGCCTCGGGCTCCTGCACGAGCTCCACGACGACCCGGTGGGCCGCGGGGCGGACATCCTCGACAAGCTCGCGATGATCCCGCGCAAGGCCTACGCGGCCGCCAAGAACGACCTGCGCAAGGGCCTGACGAAGCACAACGCCATCGAGGACAGCCGCTTCATCAGCGAGGTGGTGCCGTCCTGGGTCACGCCCGAGCTCAAGGCCCGTCTGCAGGCCGCGCTGGGGTAGCCCCCGAGGACGGGCAGGCCCCGACCCGCGCCGCGCTGGGGTAGCCCCCGAGGACGGGCAGGCCCCGACCCGCGCCGTTTGCTGCCCGATCGGTCCGGATCGCCCCCTGCAAAGTCCCCTGGCGCGGGAATCAACGCCAAGGGGGCCTTCCATGTCCGTACGCACCATCTTGTTCACCGCAGCCGCGGCGCTGCTCACACCTCAGCTTGCGCTGGCTTGCGGCGGTCTGTTCTGCGACGGGGCCACGCCCGCGCCGGTCGAGCAGAGCGGCGAGCGGATCCTGTTCGAGATCGATCCGCTCAACGAGACCGTCACCACCACGGTGGACATCCAGTACGGCGGCGATCCGTCCGCGTTTGCCTGGATCCTCCCCATCCCCACCAGCGACGACATGCAGGTGCCGGACCTGGCTCTGGCGCCCCCGTCGCTGCTGCGGGACCTCGAGCTCGCCACCCAGCCCACCATCGTCCCGCCGCCCACCAAGTGCACGCAGGGGCCCAGCCCGATGTTCGGCGGCGTGGCCATGTCGGACTCCGGGGACGACGACGACGCCTCCGACGCCAACGGTGAGGTCGACGTCACGGACCTGCCCAGCGTCGGGCCCTTCGACAACGAGCTGATCCAGTCCGACGACGTGGACGCGTTGGTGACCTGGCTCGGCGAGAACGGCTACCTCGTCACGGACGCGATGGAGCCGGCGCTGGCCGACTACGTCGCTGGCGGCCTGTCGTTCCTCGGCGTGAAGCTCCTGCCGGACGCGGCGGTGAGCGAGATCGCCCCCCTGTCCATCACCTGGCCGGGGACGGAGCCGATGATCCCGCTGCGCCTCACGTCGATCTCGGCGGAGCCGGAGATGGGGCTGCTCGTCTTCGTGGCCGCGGACTCTGCGTTCGAGTCGAGCAACTGGACGACGCTGGAGCTCGACCGGGGCCAGATCAAGTGGGACCCGGTCCGCAACCAGAGCAACTACCAGGGCCTGCTGAGCTACACGCTGGATCGCGTGGGCGGCCAGGGCTTCGTGGTCGAGCGGGCCCAGGCCTCGGACCTCATCGCGCCCCAGGGGGACGCCTTCCAGGAGCTGTCGGACCTGTTCGCGCGGCGGGACATGATCACGCGCCTGCACGGCCGCGCGCACCCCGAAGAGATGGTGTCCGACCCGATCTTCAGCGCGGTGGCGCTCGAGTTCGACGGCGTCTTCGACCTGTCCAACCGGCCCGAGGTCGAGCGCTGCGAGGGCGCCCGCCGCAACAACGTGCCGTGCGGCGACCGATACTGCGGTGTCGGCGGATCCTGCGCGACGACGGACGCCGGCGTCGACGGCTGCGTCTGCGAGCCGGGCTTCGTCGCCCGCGAGGTCCGCAGCCCCTCTCGCCCGGGCGTCGCCGAGCGCGCCACGGTCGTCTGCCAGGACGACACCATGGACTTCCTCGGCGACCTCGGTCCGACCGAAGCGGACGTCTGCGCCAACGTCGACTGCGGCCTGGGCGCGTGTGTGTCCGTGAACGGCTTCCCTACCTGCGCGTGCGACGAGGGCTTCGCCGCGGTTCCGATGGGCGGCGGCGTGCCGGTGTGCGCCGCGGTCAAGAAGGTCTACCCGGCGTCCCGCATCGCGGACTGGAGCTCGCTGCCGTCCGGCTGCGGGAGCTGCAGCGCCAGCGGCGAGGACTCCGCCCCCGCCCTGGCGGTCCTCCTGGCCCTGATGGGCCTCGGTTCAGCGCGCCTGCGCCGCCGCGGCGATCGCCGGTAGCGCCGCCGCCAGCGCCGCCGCGTGCCCCGCCGCCGAGGGGTGCCCGTCGTCCAGGAAGTGGACGGGGTCGTCCCAGCGGGGGTGGGCCGCGCGGCGGATCTGCGGGTGCTTCGCGAACACCGCGTCGAGCCCCGCGTCGTCAGCGGTGCGCCACAGCAGCACCACGACCGAGGCGCGACCGCTGAGCAGGTCCAGCGCCGCGAGCGCCTCGTCGAGGGCGGCCAACCGCGCCGGCGTGTAGCCGCCGTCCCCCGGATCGAAGCGCAGCAGGTGCGCGATGGTCGTCGCCGCCTGGGTGCCCACGAAGGTCGCCAGGAGGCTCAGGGCGCTCGGGCGGCCCAGCGCAGCCACCTCCCGCCGCACGTCCCACTCCGCGAAGTCGTTGGCCCACGTCACGCAGACGATGACCGTCGAGGCCCCCAGCTTGTCGACCGCGACGGTGGCGCTGGCGACGTGGCTCTGCAGGTTCGTGCCCGGCAGCCCCAGGTTCGCCACCGACACCGACGGCAGCGCCGCATCCAGCCGCGCTGCCAGTGGCTCGTGGTCCGCCACCCCGATCCCGAACACGAAGGAGTCGCCCACCACGGCGAGATCCGGGCGCGGGGGGAGGGGAGCCGGGCCCCGGAAGCCCTGGGCGTTCACGGCGTGCACCGGCCCGTCGCGGCGCTGCAGGGGCTCGTTGGCGGTGAGGGTGGGGAGGCCGTGCCAGGTCCGCGGGGCGGTGAGGACGGTGCGCCCCCAGGCGGCGGCGAGCAGCAGGGCCGCGCCCAGGGCGATCCAGCGCACGCGAACGTCCCGGCGGTGGGCCTGCCACACGACGAAGCCCGCCAGCGCGGTCCAGACCAGGGCCCAGAGCGCCCCGACCGCGACGGCGCCGTAGCCGCCGACGTCCACGAGGTAGACCGTCCGCCCCAGCGCGCGGGTCGCGCGGAGCACCAGGAGGGTCGCGAAGGCGCCCGCGGCGCCCCCGATCAGGGACAGCCGGACAGACCGTTGCACGGCACGATGGACCCGGACGGCCACTCGATCTTCGCGACGTAGTACTCGTCCCCGTCGCCGCTCATGGAGAACCCGTACGTCTGCACCAGCACCTGGTTGAGGTAGATGTTGATGGTGCCGTTGGTGGTGCCGAGGTTGTCGTCGGTGCTGCCCGTGTAGTCGTGGACCATCACCTGGTACCAGCCGTCGTAGGGCGACAGGGCCGGGTCCGTGATGTTCGTGTTCTCGGGCCCCAGGCCGCCGATGTCGTCCAGATCCAGGTACGGGTTGTCGTAGATGTTGCCGGCCACGCCCCAGTCGAGCCCGAGCCCCTGGCAGTTCCCGAAGTAGCAGTCGCCGTCCGTCCAGGGCTGCCCCTGGGCGCCGGTGCCGTCGTTGGCTTCGAGGATGTGCAGGTCGAAGTCGTCCTCGGCGTCCCAGAACAGCTCGACCCGGAAGTTCTCGGGCGGCAGCACCTCGATCGTCTGGTCGCAGGTGGACGTGAGCCCCGCGCTGTCGGTGACCGTCAGGTGGGCGACGTAGGTCCCGACCAGATCCACGTACGGATCCGTGTGCGGCGTGGAGGTGTTCGCGTTGGCGAGCGTCGTGATCGAGCCCGCCGTGGGCGTGAGCGTCCAGCTGTACTGCAGCGCGAGCGTCTCGGCGAAGCCGGCCGTGTGGAACGAGAAGCTCGACAGCGTCACCACCTCCAGGGGATTGGCGAAGATGGTGCCGCCGCACACCGCGATGGGCACGCCGGTCTGGGGCGGAGGGCTGCTGTCGTCGTCGTCGCCGGGCGGGTCGTCGATGGGCGTGTCGTCCGCGGTGCCGGTCACGGAGATCCGGTACTCGGGCTCGTCCCCGTCGTTGCTGAGGATGACGATGTCGGTGCTGTGCACGCCCGCGCTCTGAGGGTTGTAGAAGACGGTCAGGAAGGCCCAGTCGCCGAGGGCGAAGGACTGGTCCGCCAGGGCGCTCGCGTCGAGGCCGAAGTGGGTCGTGTCGTCGAGGGTGACACTCCCGATCTCGAGCAGCCCGGGCCCGGCGTTCCCCACGAGCACCTGCTGGGGCGGCGGGGAGTTGGCGAGCAGCGTGGTGCCGAAGTCCACGAAGGCGGGCTTGCTGTAGATGTCGGGCACCGGGTCGCCCACGGACGCGCCCACGACGGGGATGGCCAGCGGCGTGCCCGTGTCGGCCGTGCAGTCCCAGTTGAGCTGGTGCTTGATGACGAGGTGCACGCCGGCGTCGATCGCGCTCTCCAGCAGCGGGACGTAGCGGAGCTGCACCTGCAGGCCGCTGCCGGGGGAGATGGTGTCCGCCGGCAGCGGCGTCTGGCTGAGCTCGGGATCCGCCTCGATCCGCAGCTCGTTGGTGATGGCGCCGTCGGCGTCGAACGTGAGCGCGGCCAGGTAGATGCTGCAGATCCGCAGGGACGCGTCGCCGCCGTTGGTCATCTGGATGGGGATGAGGCTCGCCTGCCCCGTGCTCACCTCACCGAAGGTCAGCACCGACTGGTCGAGGTCGCCGGGCACCCAGCCGTTGGCCGTGGGCCACCCGATGGAGAAGCCGGGCTCCAGCGCCTGGAGTTCGGTCTCGACGCATGACAGGGTCAGCAGGGACAGGGCGAGGAGCAGCGCGCGCTTCATCATCGAGGGCACTGTATCGGGTCCTCAGTGGGACGCCAGCCACTCCTCGGCGCCGGTCACCACGGCGTCCAGGCAGCCGTCGGCGAACGGGGACGTCAGGCCTCCCGACGCGCACAGCGCCTGGAAGGGCAGGGTGCCGCCCTTCTGACAGAGCGCGTGGTACCGCTCCATCGTGCCGGCGTGATCGGTCAGCGAGCTCGCCCACAGCTGCAGGGCGCACGTCTGCGCCAGCGTGTAGTCGATGTAATAGAAGGGCCGGGCGTAGATGTGGCGCTGGATCTGCCAGTAGCCGCCGTCGCTGACGTGAGGCAGGTCGCCGTAGTGCCGCCAGGGCATGTACGTGCGCTCCAGCTCGGCCCACATGGCGTGCCGCTCGGCCGGCGTGGCGGTCGGGTTCTCGTAGACCAGGTGCTGGAAGTGGTCGACGGCGACGCCGTACGGGATGAACCGCAGCCCCCGCACCAGGTGGTCGCGCCGGAAGTCGTCCGCCCGCTCGCCGAAGAAGGCGTCCAGGACCGGCCAGGCCAGGTGCTCGAGCCCCATCGAGTGGATCTCGGCGCTCTCGTAGGTCGGGAACACGCACGTCGAGACCGGCGCCTCCCGGGAGGACCAGCACTGGAAGGCGTGGCCGACCTCGTGCACCAGGGTCTTCGCGTCGCTGCTGCTGCCGTTGCCGGAGCAGAAGACGTAGGGCGAGCGCACGTCGTGCATCCAGGTGCAGAAGCCGCCGCCGGCCTTGCCCGGCCGGGCGCCGAGGTCCATCCAGCCCTGGCCGTACAGCTCGCGGTAGAAGGCGCTGATGGCGGGGTCGAGCCGGTCGAAGGCGCCGATGCCCGCGTCGCCCAGGCCGTCCATCCCGCAGACCAGGGGCGTCGGGCCCTTCTTGCCGGGGATGGCCTCGTCCCAGAGCCGCAGCTCGACGTCCATGTCGGCGGCCCGCTCGCGCATGAGGCGATCCGCCAGGGGCACGAGGCGGGTGCGCACCTGCTCGCGGAACTTGGCGACGTCGGCGCGCCCGTAGTCGATCCGCTGCATGCGCAGGTAGCCCAGGGCCACGAAGTCAGGCAGGCCCAGGGTCTTCGCCATGCCGTCCCGCAGGGCGACGAGGCGGTCGAACTGGTCGTCGAGCGTGTCGCGGTTGGCGTCGAACCAGCCCCAGCGGGCGCGCTCGGCGGCCTCCCGGGTGCCGCGATCGGCGGCCACGGTCTCCTTCGCGAGGGTCACGAGGCTGTGCTCGGTGCCCCGGAAGTCGATGCGGGCCGCCGCCTTGAGGGCGATGTATTCGGCCGCCAGCTCCTCTTCGGCCAGCAGATCGTCGGCGATGGCGGGGCTGTAGCCGGCCCGGGTGGCGGCCCAGCGGGCAGTGACCGCGGGGCTGACGGCGTCGTCGAGGGCCGAACGATCCGGGCGCGCCAGCAGGGCCTCGAGCAGCGTGTCGTCCAGCTTCTTGAGCTCGCCCTCGAGCACGTCCGCGCGCTTGCGGCCGGCCTTGCGATCCGGATCGCTGGTGTCCTGGTGGAAGCGCAGCCGGGTCCACGACTGCCACTGGCGGGCGGGGCGGCACGCGGCCTCCCAGGCCTGCACGGCCTCGGATGGCGGGGTGTCGGGATCGGTGGCGAGCGTCGTGGCCGCGGCGTAGGCCGCCTGCAGGGCGGGGAGGTCCGGCTCGGTGGGCGCCAGGGTCGCGAACGAGGGCAGCGACTCCATCAGCCGGCCTTGCCGTGGCACTTCTTGTACTTCTTGCCGCTGCCGCAGGGGCACGGATCGTTGCGACCGACCTTCGGGGCCGACCGCGTGACCGTCTCCTGCTGGTGCCCGTGGTGGTGGTGGTGGTGCGGGTTCACGCCGGTGCGCACGGTCTCGAGGAACTCGCCGATCGTGCTGTGGAAGCCGTGCCGCAGGGCCTCGCCGTCTGCGTCCGGGTGGTTGGCGATGAGGAACTCGACGTACGCCTCGAGGATGGCCGGGGCCTTCTCGGCCTTCGGGTCCCGCCGCTTGAACTCGTTGGGGAGCATGTGGCCGAGGACGCCGTGCATGTCGGAGCCGGACAGGGCGTGCGGCTCCTTGCCGAGCTCCTTGCGACAGAGCTTCGCGAAGCTGCCGGCGATGCTGCGGACCTCGAAGGGTGTGACGCCCGAGAGGGCTGCGGCCTGGGGGGAATCGAGGAAGGAGGGACTGGACATGGCGCGGAGAGTAGCTGGCAGGATGAAGCGATGGCGAAGCTGACGCTGCACCCGATGACGGAGGCCGATCACGAGGCCACGTGGTCCATCCACCGCGACGCGTTTCGCGACGCGGTCGTGCGCAAGCTCGGCCGGTGGGACGAGGAGTGGCTGCACGAAGCCTGGCAGAGCGACATCAGCCAGGGCGAGGTGCTGGAGGTCCGGCTCGACGGGGCGCTGGTGGGCTACGTCCAGCTCGTCCG
>ENA-OWNT01005303-OWNT01005303.1-seawater-metagenome-genome-assembly--contig:-NODE-5303-length-10699-cov-4.555733_pt1 | contig 10699 bp, 11 predicted proteins | sample MGYA00238136_ERZ651165 | MGnify/ENA primary metagenome ERZ651165 (study PRJEB26861, sample SAMN08777766) | seawater metagenome | isolation source: coastal seawater | place: USA: Florida | collected...
TGCCCCTCGAGCCCGAGCGCGCGCGGCGCGTGGCGGAGGCCATGACCGTGCACGACGCCAAGCTGGGGCGGGCCGCCTGGCTGAGCCTCGGCCGGCGCCTCGACCCCGTTCCGGGAGCCCTCGCCCGGGGGCTCGCGCTGTTCCCCGCCGCCGATCGCGCCGAAGCGCTCGCCCTCTCGCGCACCGGGCTGCTCGACAGCCCCGACGACGTCGCCTTGCAGATCCAACACGCCCGGCTGCTCCAGGCCAACGGCCTCGCCGAGGAGGCGGGCGCGGTGCTGGACGCCACGGCGGCGCGCGCGGACCTGACCCCTCGCCAGCGGGCAGAGACGGCGTGGCAGCTCGGACGGCTGTACGCGGAGGAGCCCACCCGGCTGCGGGGGCTGCTGGAGCATCCGCTCGGGGAGACCGTGCCCGAGCGCGCCGTCAAGGCCTGGATCCAGGGCCGGGTGCACGAGGCGGACGGGCACCGATCGCAGGCGCTGCGGGCCTACACGCAGGCCGCGCAGCTGCGACCCGACGTCCAGTTCTTCCGGGATGAGGTGGTGCGCTACCGATCGACGGCCGTCGCCCCCTGAGGGCCCGGGAGCGCTCTAGATCGGAGACTCGGGCACGAAGACGATGTCGCCCACGGCGAGCGCCTGGTCCGGCGCGCGGCCGTTGACGATGGCGGGCACCGCGACGACCACGCTGTGGTCCACGCCGTCCACCTTCCGGGTCACGGTCGTCTTGGTGGGGAGCCCCGTCTCCAGCACGCCCCCGGCGGCGGAGATCGCGTCGATGACGCCCATGCCGTCCGTGTAACGGTAGCTGCCGGGGTTCCGCACGCTGCCCAGCACGTACACGAGCCGGGAGTTGAACTCCTTCACCAGCACGATGACGCTCGGGTCCAGGAAGAACCCGCCGTTCTTGAGGCGCAGCTCGAGCTCGTCGGCCACGCCCTCCGGCGTCAGCCCCGCCACCTTGAGCGTGCCCACGTAGGGGAACCCCAGGTTGCCGGACGCATCGATCTGGTAGTCCGCCGTGATCTCGGGCTCCTGCATGAGCCGGATCTCCACCACGTCGCTGGCACCGAGCGCGCCCTCGGCCGTCGGCTCGGCGGCCGGCAGGCGGGTGGTCGTCCCGGTGGTGACGCAACCGACCATCACGAGGCCGACACAGAGGGCAAGCAGGCGGGCAAGGAGAGTCAAGCGGTGCCTCCCTTTCGGGACATGCTGGACAGGCTCATCCAGTTCGCTGGTTTCACGGGGTTCTCGAAGCTCAGCGTCTTCAACAGCAGCGTCTTCCAGTCCGGAACCGCGACGGCCTTCCGGCCTTCCGGGTCCAGCCCGTAGAACACGTTGATCTCGGCGAATCCGGCCGCCGTCAGGGGCGCGCGGAGCGTCTCCGGTGAGAAGCCGCCCTCGGTCCGCTGGTACTCGGCGAGGTCGTTCCGCTCCTGCTGCTCCACGTTCCGGTGCATGTAGAAGCGCTCGGAGAAGCGGCTCAGGAAGCGGTACACCGGCTTGCGCGAGTCCCACACGACCTGGGCGAGCGGACCGTAGTCCAGCAGCGCGGTGCTGGGGTCACAGCCCGTCAGCAGGACGCCGCCGGGGCGCAGCGCGTCGTGGGAGGTCTGCGCGAACTTCGCGGCCGACGGGAAGTGGTGCAGCGCCGCGAAGCACGTGACCAGGTCGACGCTGTCGGGCTTCAGCGGGAGCCGGCTCGAGTCGCCGAGGATGGCGACGTAGCCCTTGCGCGCGATGTGCCGGAGGTTGGATAGGGAGATGTCCACGCCCACCTTGATGTCGTAGAAGTTGCTGCCCGCGTCCAGGCCGATGCCGGTGCCGCAGCCGACATCGACCGCGATCGTCTTGCGGACGCCGTCGCCGCGGGGCGTCGCCTGGGCCGCGATGGCCTTCAGGAACAGCAGCGTCTCCTTGTAGGAGAAGAGGTTGTCCGAGTGCTCGCCGTGCTCGTCCGAGACCTCGTCGTAGATCTCGATGTTGGCGCGCATCACGCGGTCCGCCAGGTCGGCGCTCTGGGGCGGCGCCTCGAGCTGCAGCGCCTTGAGCTGGTCGGTCCAGAGCACCTGGACGCCATCGATGAACGGGAACTCCCGCGCGCAGTCGGCGCAGCGGAGCCCGGAGGTGGCGTCGAAGGGGGCGGGCAGCGGAGTCAGATCCTCCGCCTCGACCAGCTTGATGGACCTGCACTCGGGGCAGGCGAACAGGGAGCGATCCGCAGTCATTGTCGGGGAGTCCGGGTCCTCTCGTTTGGCGGGGCAGAGCCCGAGTGCGCGTCAAGGTAGTGTCGCCCCCGGATCGCGTCAACGGAGGTTGGCGGGCCGGCCGACGACCCCGCTGTCGATTGGCCGAAACGCCGGAACGACCCCATCGTGCGCTCCACCTCCGCGGACGACCGCAGGGAGAAGGAGTCCCATGACGACCTTTGCGTGGCTCTCGGCGAACGAGTTCGGCCTGTCCCTGCTCGACGCAGTCGTGGCGCTGAAGGACCCGGCCATCGACATCGTCGGGGTGATCACCCTCAAGCCCGACGCCAAGACGGTGATGTACGACGGCGTGGACCCGGACGCCTGGACGCGCTCGGGCGTGGACGTCTTCTACATCGATCGCATCGAATCCGACGGGGCCGACGTGCTGCGCGATCTCGCCCCGGACTACGTGGTGATGGCGGGCTGGCGGCAGATCGTCCCGCAGGAGGTCCTGGACCTGCCGAAGCACGGGTTCGTGAGCTTCCACCCCACCGCGCTGCCCTGGGGACGCGGGCCCGCGCCGCTCATCAACCAGATCCTCGCGGGGGCCACCGAGTCCGCCATGTCGTTCATGTACACCGACGACGGCGTGGACTCGGGCGACCTCATCGGCCAGGCCCCGTTCACCATCGCCGACGACGAGCACGCCGAGGACGTGTACGCGAAGGTCGTGGCCGGCGGCGTCGCCCTCGGGGTCACCCACCTGCCGGAGCTGGCGCGGGGCACAGCGCCGCGCACCGTCCAGGATGCTGACGCCGCCTACGTCTTCCCGAAGCCGCGCCGCGCCAACGTCATCGTGCTCGACGAACCCATCGACGCCACCTTCCGGCGGATCCGCGCGCTGTCGCGGCCCTACCGGGGCGCGTACGTGAAGGACGCGGACGGCAACAAGCTCATCGTCTGGCGCGCCACGCGCACGGACACCCCGACGGGCACCCGGGTCACGGCGGAACTCCCGCTGGCCGGGCGCACCCCGACGGACCTCTACTTCAGCGACGGAACCCACCACCTGCAGGTGGTCGAGGGGGAGATCCAGACCGCATGACGACCGTTCTCGTGGTGGCCGCTCACATGGACGACGAGGCCCTCGGCTGCGGCGGCACGATCGCCCGGCACGCGGCCGACGGCGACGCCGTGCACGTCGTGTTCATGACCGACAGCTCGACGACCCAGTACGCCGGGGACGCCACGAAGCTGCGCCGCAAGTACGACGAGGCCGCGCGGGTGGCGGAGATCCTCGGCATCGAGGAGCTCCACTTCCTCGACTTCCCGGACATGAAGCTGGACACCGTGCCCATCGCCGAGCTCGCCGGGGCTGTGGCCGGCGTGGCCCGACAGATCCAGCCGACCGTCGTCTACACCCACCACCCGGGCGACCGGAACAAGGACCACCCGCTCGCCTACGAGGCGACGATGGTCGCGGCGCGGCCCCAGCCCGGCAACTCCATCAAGAGGGTGCTGGCGTACGAGGTCCTGAGCTCCACCGAGTGGGGTGAGCTGCACGTGCCGTTCGTGCCGAACCACTTCGTGGACATCAGCGGGCACGTGGACGCCAAGGTGGCTGCCATGCAGTGCTACTCCGACGAGCTGCGGGACCCGCCGCACCCCCGATCCCTCGAGGCGATCCGGGTGCGCGCGCGGGATCGCGGCATGAGCGTGGGGCTCGAGGCCGCCGAGGCCTTCCGCGTGCTCCTCGACATCCGCTAGCGAGGCAGGCTCCGTGCACATCCTCTACCTGCACCAGTTCTTCACCACCCCCACGGGCTCGTCTGGCACGCGCTCCTACACGTTCGCGCGCCAGTGGGTCCGCCAGGGACACCGGGTGACGATGCTCACGGGCGCCGTCGACGGCGTGACCCCGGACGTGCCTCGGCTCGACTCGGTCATCGAGGGCATCGAGGTCATCCAGCTCGGCGTGGAGTACAAGCAGGAGCTCGAGTTCGACGAGCGCAAGAAGGTGTTCGTGGACTTCGCCCTCGCCGCCGCGCGCGAGGCCTGCCTGGGCATCGATCGCCCCGACGTCATCTACGCGTCCTCCACGCCGCTCACGATCGCCGTGCCCGCCATCGCCGCGCGGGCCCGCTGGCGTGCGCCGATGGTGTTCGAGATCCGCGACCTGTGGCCCGACGCGCCCATCGCGTTCGGGGCCCTGTCGCCGCCCCAGATCGCCATCACGAAGACGGTCGAGCGGGCGGCCTACGCCACGGCCGAGGCCGTGGTCGCGCTGTCCCCGGGGATGGAGAAGGCCGCCCGGGAGCGGGGCGCCGACTGCCGCACGATCATGGTCCCCAACGGCGTCGATCGGGAGATGTTCGCCGATCCCCCGAGCCGCGAGGACGCCCGCGCGGAGTTCGGGCTCCCGGCGGACCGGTTCCTCATCGTCTACGTGGGCTCGCTGGGCCCCGTGCACGGCATCAAGTACACGCTGGACGCTGTGCGCCTCGCCGCGGAGCGGGGCGCGGAGCTGACCTTCGTGCTCTTCGGCGAGGGCACGATGATGGACGAGGTGGCGGAGGTCGCCGCGGAGTTCCCCGATCACCTCATCCAGCCGGGGCGGATCCTGCGCTCGCGGGTGCCCGCGGCGCTGGCCAGCGCCGACGTGACCCTGACCACCGTGTCCGACGAGCCCGTCCTGCGGACCACGTGCAGCAACAAGCTGTTCGACGCCATGGCCGCCGGACGCCCCCAGATCGTGAACCTTCCCGGCTGGAACACGGAGGTCGTCTGCGGCAACGACATCGGATACGCCGCCGAGCCCGCCAGCGGCGCGTCGATCCTCGAGGCGGCCCTGCGGGCCCAGGCGGATCCTGAGCGCGGTGCCAAGGGCGAGCGGGCCCGCGAGGTGGGCACCACCTTCGAGCGCGAGACCTTCGCCCTCGACGTGGAGCGCCTGCTTCGGGAGGTCGTGGAGACGCGCTCGGGGCGCCTCCGGGGCGCGGCGAAGCGGGGGCTCCGGGCGCTGCGAAGCCTGACGTGAGCACCCCGCGCGAGATCGGCAGCGACTTCGAGCTGGACGCCTCGGCCGAGGTGGGTCCACCCGTCGCGCCTTGGGGCTGGGTGCAGGATCCGGCGACGCGTCGGTTGCTGTCCGGGCGCGAGGCGCTGCGTCTGCTGCTGCGCGACGCGCGGGCGGACGGCCGGGATCGCCTGCTGCTGCCCGCGTACCTGTGCGACAGCGTGGCCCAGGCGGCCAGCCCGGACTGGGATCTGGAGTGGATCCCGGTCACTGATCGGCTGCTCCCGCGCCCGGACGCGCTGGCCGACGCGATGGCGCGCGCCCCGGAGCGGACGGTGGTCGTGGAGGTCCCGATCTTCTCCTCTCCCCCGCCCCCAGCGGTGCGCCAGGCCCTGGACAGTCAGCCCGCGGCCCGCGTCATCGAGGACCTCACCCAGACCCTCCTGTCGCACCGGCGGCCGAAGCGGGCCCACGCCATCGCGTCCGTCCGCAAGTGGCTGCCCCTGGCCGACGGCGGGCTCGCGGTGGGGACGAGCACGCCCGCGGACGGCGCGGACGACGCCTTCGCCGAGCAGCGGGCGGCGACCATGAACGCGAAGTGGCGGTGGCTGCAGGACGGCACGGGCGACAAGGACGCCTACCTGCGCGGCTACTCCACCTGGGAGCACGCGCTGGACGACGCCCGCGGCGTGCGCCGCATGAGCGCGCCGTCCCAGGCCCGGCTCGAGGCTGCGGATCTGGAGGCCATCGGCGCGGCCCGCCGCGCCAACTACCGCACGATGCGCGAGCTCGTGCTGATGTCTCCGCGGATCGGCGACGAGATCACCCTGTTCGAGCCCGATCTGCCCGACGGCGCCGTGCCCCTCGGCCTGCCCGTGATCTGCCGCCGCCGGGACGCGCTCCGGCGCCACCTGATCCGCAACCGGGTGTACTGCCCGGTGCACTGGCCGCTGCCCGCCGCGGTGGCCGAGGGGGACTTCCCCGTGGCCCAGCGACGCAACCGGGAGTTCATGACGCTGGTGATCGACCAGCGCTACGACGCGCGCGACATGGCCCGGGTCGCGACCCTCATCGAGGACTTCTCCCGCACATGACGATCGAGTACCTGTCCATCGAGGAAGCGAAGGGCCGCCCGGATCTGACCTGGCCGGACGTCTACTTCAGCCCCGGCTACGGCGCCGTGGTGGAGGAGAGCGACGGCGGGCGCTGGGAGATCGCGGTGGGAGCCGGCGGACGCATCCTGTCCCCCTACCTGCTGCGGGAGGTGCCCCCCGCGCTGTGTGACGGCGCCGCGCTCTTCGACGCCGTGTCGCCGTACGGATACGGCGGGACCTGGGCCGCGGACGACGTCACTCGGGACGAGCTCGCGGCCTTCCGCGCCGAGCTCCGCACGAGCCAGGCGGGCCGCGGGGTGCTGGCGGAGTTCCAGCGGCTGGGAGGCCCCCTGGACGGCGCCGCGCGGGTGCTGGAGGCCGATCCCGCCGCCGAGGCCATCCGTCACCTCGACACGATCGCGGTCCCGTTCGACGGGGACTACGACACCTACTGGGCCGGCGCCCAGGGACGCCACCGCACGTCCACCCGCAAGGCGCGCAAGCTCGGCCTCACCTGGGAGGAGGCCCCGGCGTCCCTCGCGGAGATGACCGGCGGCCGCTTCCGGGCGCTGTACGACGGCACGATGGAGCGGGTGAGCGCGAAGCCGTACTACTTCTTCGGCGATCGCTACTACGAGCTCCTGCACGCCGCGCTGGGCGACGACCTGCGCCTGGCCCAGGTGCGCAACGCCGACGGCGACGTCGTGGCCGCCGCCCTCTTCATGCGGTGGGGGGACCTGCTGCACTACCACCTGGCGGGCAGCGAGCGCGACGCCGCGCGGCTGGGCGCCAACAACCTGCTCCTCGACGGGATGATCGCCTGGGGCTTCGAGCACGGCCTCCGCCTGCTCCACCTGGGTACGGGCATCACGGCCGGCGACGCGCTCTACAAGTTCAAGGTCCAGTTCGGGGGGCGCCTGCTCCCCTACTGGCTCCTGCGCACGGTGCTGGACGAGGAGCGCTACGCCGTGCTGACGCAGCGCCGGGCCACCGCCACGAAGCGGGAGCCCCGCGAGCTGCTCGAGTCCGGGTTCTTCCCCGCCTACCGGGCCTGACGCACGATGATCGTCTCGGCCGGGGTGATCCCCGTGCGGCGCACCCCCGACGGCTGGCGCTTCCTCGTCCTGCGCGTCTACCGGAACTGGGACTTCCCGAAGGGGCTCGTGGAGCCCGGCGAGGAGCCACTGGCCACGGCGCGGCGCGAGGCCGCCGAGGAGGCCTGCCTCACGGACCTCGCGTTCCACTGGGGCGAGGAGTCCTGGGCCACCGCGCCCTACAGCCGCGGCAAGAAGATCGCGCGCTACTACCTGGCCGAGACGTCCATCGAGGCCATCGTCCTGCCGGTGAACCCCGAGCTCGGCCACCCCGAACACCACGAGGGTCGCTGGGTGGACGCGGACACCGCCGCTGGCCTCCTTCCGGAGCGGCTGCAGGACGTGTTCGACCTGGCCCGCGGAGTCCTCGGGGTCTGAGCCGACTGCTACGGTGCGCCGCTCATGTCCGGCTCCACCGTCCTCAAGATCGTCGCCGCGCTGCTCGTCCTCGGGGGCGTGCTGTTCGGCCTCGAGCGGGCGGGCGTGAACCTCGCCTGCACCCTCGCCACGATCGAGTCGGTCAAGACGGCGGGACCCTCCGGCCTCGCCGTCTTCCTCGGCGCCTACGCGGTCGGGACCTGGGCGATGTTGCCGGCGTCCTGGCTCCAGGGCGCGGCGGGCTTCGTGTACGGCGCGGGCCCGGGGATCGCGCTGGCGTGGGTCGCGTCGACCGGGTTCGGGCTCCTGGCCTTCGAGGCCACCCGGGGGCGGCTGCGCGGCCCGTTCTCCCGCTTCCTCGCGCGACGGGGCAAGCGCGGGCTGGACGCGCTCCAGCGCACGGTGGAGGAGCGGGGCCTCGTCGCCGTGCTGCTCCTGCGCATCTCCCCCCTCGCCCCGTACAACGTCGTCAGCTACGTGCTCGGGCTCAGCGGGGTGGACCGGCGGACCTACCTCATCGGCAGCGGCCTCGGCGGCCTCGTCCCCGTCCTCGTCTACGCCCTGCTCGGCTCCGCGGTGTCCGATCTCGCGTCGCTCACCGACGCCGGCAAGGCCTCACCCGTGGCGTCCTTCATCGTCATCGGCACCACCCTCATCGCGAGCGTCGGCGTGGCCTGGCTGGTCAAGCGCGCGCTCGCTGAACCGCAGGAGGCGACCTGACATGCGCGTGTTCATCACCGGGGCCAGCGGCTTCGTCGGCGGCCACGTCACGGAGGCTCTCGTGGCCGGCGGACACACGGTCCTCGCCATGGCCCGCAGCGACCGGAGCGCGGCGGCGGTCGAGGCGTTCGGGGCCACCGCCGTCCGGTGCAGCCTGGGCGCTGTGGGCGCCGAGCAGCTCGCCGACGTCGACGCCATCGTGCACTGCGCCGCGTTCGTGGAGGAGTACGGGACCCGCGAGCAGTTCTGGAGCATCAACGTCGACGGCACCCAGCAGCTCCTCGACGCCGCCCGGGCGGCCGGAGTCGGGCGCTTCGTGCACATCGGGACCGAGGCCGCGCTCTTCGACGGCGCAGACCTCCTCGACATCGACGAGACGGCGCCGTACCCCGCGCGGCAGCGGTTCCTCTACAGCGAGACGAAGGCCGAGGCGGAGCGCCGCGTCCTCGCCGCGAACACCGCGGACTTCACGACCATCGGCCTGCGCCCGCGGTTCATCTGGGGCCCGCGGGACACCAGCGTGCTCCCCGCGATCCGGCGGATGGCGGAGGACGGGAGCTTCGCGTGGATCGACGGTGGCCGGCACGCCACCTCGACAGTGCACGTCGCCAACGTCGTGCGGGCCGTCGAGCTCGCCCTGACCGCCGGGCGGGGTGGCGAGGCGTACTTCATCGCGGACGACGAGCGGACCACGATCCGCGAGTTCCTCACGGCGCTCGCGACGGCGGACGGCTTCACGCTCCCGGGCAAGGCCATCCCGGGCTGGCTCGCCCGCCTCGCGGCGAACGTCATCGAGGGCACCTGGCGCCTGTTCCGCATCCAGCGCACGCCGCCGCTGACGCGCTTCGCGGCCTACATGATGTCCGCGGCCATCACGGTGAGGACGGACAAGGCCCGGGACCAGCTCGGGTACGCCCCTGTGATCACGGTGGAGCGCGGGCTCGCTGAGCTGCGCGGCTGATCCCCCGTCGGTCCCCCGCCTGCGCGACAATCCACGCATGCGACGCGCACTCCTCCTCCTGGCCCTCCTGCTGACCGCCTGCGGCGGCGACATCACCGTCATCGAGCAGGGAGACGACGACGACTCCGCCCCGGCTCCGTACGAGGGCGACGATCCAGGCGAGTGCAGCGACGGCGCCGACAACGACCAGGACGGGCTGTTCGACTGCGACGACCCCGGCTGCGAGGGCTCCCCCGACTGCGCGTGTGACGACGCGGACGGCGACGGCGTGTGCAACGAAGACGACGCCTGCCCCGGCGAGGACGACACGCTGGACACGGACGGCGACGGGGTGCCCGACTGCCTGGACCCGTGCCCCGAGGACAACCCCGACGACACCGACGGCGACGGAATCTGCGACTCCGACGACCCCTGCGACGACTCCATCGACACCGACGGCGACGGCATCCCCGACTGCACCGATCCCTGCGACGACACCATCGACACCGACGGCGATGGCGTCCCCGACTGCACCGACCCCTGCCCCCTCGATGACCCCGACGACTCGGACGGCGACGGCGTCTGCGACACGGACGACCTCTGCCCCGGCGGGGACGACACCGTGGACCTCGACGGCAACGGGATCATCGACGACTGCGAGCAGTGCCTGGGGTCCGGCGGCTGGACGCTGCCGGACAACGACGGCGACGGCCTGCCCGACGACTGCCTGCTGAGCGTCCTGCTCGAAGACGGCGGGTCCTACGTCACGGACAACATCGAGACCGAGCTGCTGAGCCGCGGCTGGACGGTGAGCTACGTGACCTCGTCGGCCCTCGCCTCGATGACGGACTTCTCGACGTACGACGTCGTGGCGCTGACCTTCCCCGGCTCCGCCCAGCCGAACGCATACGCGGCCAACGCCGCGGGCCTGGTGGGGATGCTGATCCACCGCGGCGGAGGCAGCTTCTCGAACAGCGGCCTCGGGACGGACAGCTTCTATCAATCCGGCAGCTGCACGGTGAACGACAACACCCACTTCGTGACACAGGCGTTCGCGCTGGGTCCACTCAACCTGGACTACGTCTACAAGACGATCGTCAACGGGGCCTCGGCGGGGACGAGCACGCTCCTGAGCTGCACGGCACCCTCGCTGGTCGTGCACCCGACGCTGCGGCGCCTGACCACGCCGTACTACGGCCACGACTCCGGCATGCCCTGGTCGACGGACGCCGACCTGCTCGACGTCCGCAGCTACGCCTAAGA
>ENA-OWNT01005305-OWNT01005305.1-seawater-metagenome-genome-assembly--contig:-NODE-5305-length-10697-cov-14.642655_pt1 | contig 10697 bp, 7 predicted proteins | sample MGYA00238136_ERZ651165 | MGnify/ENA primary metagenome ERZ651165 (study PRJEB26861, sample SAMN08777766) | seawater metagenome | isolation source: coastal seawater | place: USA: Florida | collected...
TCCACCAGCCAGTCGGCGCGGCGGACGATGTCCATGTTGTGCTCCACCACGAACACCGAGTTGCCGGAGGACTTGAGCTGGTCCAGGACCGCCAGCAGGGGCTCGGCGTCGGCGGGGTGCAGGCCGGCGGAGGGCTCGTCCAGCACGTAGATCACGCCGAACAGCCCGGAGCGGAGCTGGGTGGCGATCCGGAGCCGCTGCATTTCGCCGGGGGAGAGCGTGGGGGTGGACCGGCCGAGCGCGAGGTAGCCCAGGCCCAGGTCCAGCAAGACGGTGACGCGCTGCAGGAGGTCGCGGGTGATGGCGACGGCCACCTCGTTGCCCTCGCCGGAGGACTGCTTGCGGGAGGCGGTCCCGGCCTCGGTGAGCTCGGTGGTGGGGCGGATGATGTCCACAAGTTCGCTCATGGGGACAGCGTTGAGGTCCGCGATGGTGCGGCCGGCGAAGGTCACGGCGAGGGCGGCGGGCGTCAGGCCGCTGCCGCCGCAGACCGGGCACGGGCCGGTTTCCATGAAGCGCAGCACCTTCTCGCGCATGGTGGTGCTCTTGGAGTCGGCAAGGGTGTGCAGCACGTAGCTCCTGGCGCTCCAGAACCGGCCCTTGTACGGTTTGGCGACGCGGTCGCGCTGGGGCGTCACTTCCACCACGGGCTGTTCCTCGGTGAACAGGATCCAGTCGCGGTCTTTTCTGGGCAGCTTGCGCCAGGGGGTGTCGACGTCGTGGCCCAGGTGGGTGAGGATGTCGCGGAGGTTCTTGCCCTGCCAGGCCCCGGGCCAGGCGGCGATGGCGCCGTTGCGGATGCTCAGTGAGGTGTCCGGGACCAGGGAGGATTCCGTCACGGTGTGTGCGATGCCCAGGCCGTGGCACTCCGGGCACGCGCCGGCGGCCGTGTTGGGCGAAAACGCGTCCGAGTCCAGCGGACCGGCGCCCTCCGGGTAGCTGCCGGCGCGGGAAAAGAGCATGCGCAGCGAGTTGGACAGCGTGGTGAGCGTGCCCACCGTGGAGCGCGAACTCGGCGTCCCGCGGCGCTGTTGAAGCGCGACGGCGGGAGGCAGCCCGGTGATCATCTCGACCTTGGGGTTGTGCCCCTGCTGGATGAGCCGGCGGGCGTAGGGGGCTACGGATTCGAAGTAGCGGCGCTGCGCCTCGGCGTAGATGGTGCCGAACGCCAGGGACGACTTGCCCGAGCCGGAGACGCCGGTGAAGGCAACGATCGCGTCGCGTGGCACGTCCACATCCACGTTGCGCAGATTGTTCTCCCGGGCGCCGCGGACCCGGACAAAACCGTCCGCCGGATTGCCCGGACCCGGATTTGGAACCAGATCCGGAACGGCTGGGCGCGGCAAATCGGAAGCATGCTGTTTACTTTGCATTGATTCGACTCTATCCGCTCCGGGGAGCACCGGGCATATCCTTACCGAATGGAAACGAACGAGGCCGGCCCCAACGCCGGTAACGGCACCAACACCGTCGCCGGCACCAACACCGTCGCGGCCCCCGAATATGCGGAGGTCCCCGAGGACGTCCTCGCGCTCCCGGTCGCCGAACTGCACCTGCACATCGAGGGGACGCTCGAACCGGAACTGATCTTCGCGCTGGCCGAACGCAACGGCATCCAGCTGCCCTATGCGGACCTGGACGAGCTGCGCTCGCGGTATGAGTTCACGGACCTGCAGTCGTTCCTGGACCTGTACTACGCCAACATGGCGGTGCTGCAGACGGAACAGGACTTTGCGGACATGACCCGGGCCTACTTGAGCCGGGCAGCGCTCGCCGGGGTGAAGCATGCGGAGATCATGCTGGACCCGCAGGCGCACCTGTCCCGCGGGATATCGCTGGAGACGTGTGTCAACGGGGTGGCCTCGGTGCTGGCCGGATCCCGCGAAGAGTTCGGCATCTCCACCCTGCTGATCGCGGCCTTCCTGCGCGACCTCACCGAGGAATCCGCCCTCGAGGTCCTGGAGCAGCTGCTCGCCATGGACGCCCCGATTGCCGGCATCGGACTGGATTCCGCAGAGGTGGGCAACCCGCCGTCGAAGTTCGAGCGGCTCTTTGCCCGGGCCAAGGACGCCGGGCTGCACCGGATCGCGCACGCCGGCGAGGAGGGCCCGCCGTCGTACATCATCGACGCGCTGGACATCCTCGAAGTGGAGCGGATCGACCACGGCATCCGGTGCATGGAAGACCCCGAGCTTGTGGAACGGCTCGTGGACGAGCTCATGCCGTTGACCGTGTGCCCGCTGTCCAACGTCCGGCTCCGCGCGGTCGACACCCTGGCCGAGCACCCGCTGCCGGCGATGCTCGCGGCGGGCCTGAACGTCAGTGTGAACTCGGACGACCCTGCGTATTTCGGTGGCTACGTGGACGACAACTTCGCGCAGCTGAAATCAGTGATTGGCCTCTCCGAGTTCGACTGCGTGCGGATGGCCGCGAACTCGATCCGTTCCTCCTTTGCGAGCGAGGAACGCAAGGCGGAGCTGCTGGCCGAACTCGCGGCGTCCGGCCACTAAAACCACAGTTGCCCTATCACTTATGGTTCCTAAAACGGGCGGTTGGGAACCATAGCTGATAGGGCAACAGCGCAGCGGGCTTAGACGTCGATCGAGTCCATGTGCGGGTACCGCGCCCCGGCGGCAACCCCGGCCGGAGCGAGTTCGTCCAGGCGGGCCAGGTCCTCGGCGGAGAGTTCGACGTCGGTGGCGCCCAGGTTCTCCCGCAGCCGGCCGCGATTCTTGGTGCCCGGGATGGGAACGATGTGCTCGCCTTGGGCCAGCAGCCAGGCCAGTGCCAGTTGCCCCGGGGTGCAGCCCAACGCGACCGCCAACTCCTTGACCCGGTCCACGAGTTGCAGGTTGCGGGTAAAGTTCTCGCCCTGGAAACGCGGGGAGTGCCGGCGGAAATCGTCTGCCGGGAAATCATCCGGGCTGCGGAACTGGCCGGTCAGGAAGCCGCGGCCCAGCGGGCTGTAGGGGACAAAGCCGATGCCCAGTTCGGCGAGGACCGGGAAGACCTTGGTCTCCGGCTCGCGCTCCCACAGCGAGTATTCGGTCTGCAAGGCCGTGATGGGGTGCACCGCGTGGGCCCGGCGCACGGTGTCGGCGCTGGCCTCGGACAGGCCAAGGTGCCGGACCTTGCCGGCCTGCACCAGCTCAGCCATGGCCCCCACGGTTTCCTCGATCGGGACGGTCTTGTCCACCCGGTGCTGGTAGTACAGGTCGATGTGGTCCACGCCCAGCCGCTCCAGGCTTGCGTCGCAAGCGGCGCGCACGTACTCGGGGGAGCCGTTGATGCCCACCCAGGATCCGTCGGCCCGGCGTTCGTTGCCGAACTTGGTGGCCACGACGACGTCGTCGCGCCGGCCGGCGATGGCCCGGCCGACCAGCTTTTCGTTCGTGAACGGGCCGTACATGTCCGCGGTGTCGAGCAAACTACCGCCGGCATCGAGAAAGGCCTGGATGGTGGCGATGGATTCGTTGTCCTCGCCCTGGCCGTAGAACTCGCTCATGCCCATGCAGCCCAAGCCCAAAGCGGAAACGGTGAGAGTGCCGAGTGTTCGGGTATCCATAGGTATCTCCTCAATAATCACGGGGTAACGGGGCAGCCGCCGCATTCGATCGGGCACCGCATCTGGCACCTGGCCGGACAGCTGACCGGACAGCTGACCGCGCAGCGGGACGGCGCGGTTGGCAGACCGCCACTCTAGGCCCATCGGGCCGGGGGCACAACGGAGCCTCCGGTTGACCCGGTTCACCCTCGCCGGAGGATGCGCCGATCGCCGTCGCGGGGAAGAGTGCGGATATGACGAAGACTCGAGCGCGGCGCATGGGCTGGCTGCGCCGCGTGATGCCGGGACTCGATATCCCCGCTACATACCAGAAGGACTGGTTCGGCAAGGACATCGTCTCCGGAGTTGTCCTGGCGACGTTGCTCGTTCCCCAGGGCATGGCCTATGCGGAGCTGGCAGGATTGCCGACGATTACCGGGCTCTACACCACCATCCTGTGTTTGATCGCCTATGCGGTCTTCGGCCCGTCCCGCATCCTGGTGCTGGGACCGGACTCCGCGCTCGGCCCGATGATCGCAGCGACCATCCTGCCGCTCGTAGCGTCCGACGGCGACCCGGAGAAGGCGGTGGCGCTCGCGTCGATACTCGCGCTCATGGTCGGCCTCATCATGGTCCTGGCCTCCGTGGCCAAGTTCGGTTTCATCGCTGACCTCATCTCCAAGCCCACGATGATCGGCTACATGAACGGCCTGGCGATCACCATCCTGGTCGGCCAACTCCCGAAGCTCTTCGGGTTCAGCGTGAGCAGCGAAACGTTCGTTGGTGACCTCGTCGGCTTCGTTCAAGGCGTGGCCAACGGGGAAACGGTGGTCGCCGCCGCGGCAGTCGGCATTGCCGGAATCGTGTTGATCCTTGGCCTGCAACAGTGGCTGCCCAAGGTCCCCGCGGTGCTCGTCATGGTGGTCCTCGCGATCGCGGCGACGACGATCTTCGATCTGGCCAGCCGGGGCGTCTCCCTTGTCGGGGAGCTCCCGCGAGGATTCCCGCCGTTCACCATCCCCCACGTGGAGATCTCCGACCTCGGACTGATGTTTGCCGGGGCCCTCGGCATTGCGTTGGTGTCCTTGACGGACACGATCTCGAATTCGACGGCGTTCGCGGCGCGCTCCGGCCAGGAGGTTCGTGGCAACCAGGAGATGATCGGAATCGGTGCCGCGAACCTGGCCGTCGGCTTCTTCCAGGGCTTCCCGGTGAGCACCAGCGGCTCCCGGACCGCCGTCGCGGAACGATCCGGGTCCAAGACCCAGCTCACGGGCCTGACGGGTGCCGTGCTGGTCCTCCTCATGCTCGTGCTGCTGCCCGGGTTGTTCCGGAACCTGCCCCAGCCTGCCCTGGCGGCCGTGGTGATCACGGCGTCGGTGTCCCTGGCCGACATCCCCGGCACCGTGCGTCTGTGGCGCCAGAGCAAGGCCGAGGTCAGCCTGTCGCTCGCGGCCTTCCTCGGGGTGGCGTTCCTGGGCGTGTTGCCGGGCATCGGCATTGCCGTGGGCCTGTCCATTCTCAACATTTTCCGCCGGGCGTGGTGGCCCTACGAGACGGTGATCGGACGGGTTCCGGGATACGAGGGGTTTCACGATGTGAACTTCCACCCGGACGCGAAGCACCTGCCCGGCCTGGTGATCTACCGCTGGGACGCTCCGATATTCTTTGCCAACGTCAAGCCGTTCCGTGACAACATCCGCCATCTGGCGCGGTCCGAACCTAAGCCGCGGTGGATCCTGCTCGCGGCCGAACCGATCACGGATGTGGACACCACCGCGGCGGACGTGTTGATCGAGCTGGATCGCGAGCTGGACGCCCAGGGCACCTCCCTGGTGTTTGCCGAGCTCAAACACCGGGTCAAGGAGAAGATCGAACTCTACGGGCTCAAACAGGAAATCGATCCGCACCACTTCTACCCGACCCTCGACGCAGCCGTGCAAGCCTATATGGCCCACACAGGAGCTCAGTGGAGCATCGAGGACTGACCGGGGTGCCCGGTCCCAGCCCGAGTGCACCGAGGGGCGGGCTTCCTGGCGCAGCACCCCCGAAGACCAACGCGGGGTCACTTGCGGCCCATCCGCGGCGCCTCCATGGACCGTAAGTGACCCCGCGTTGGTTTTTCTACTCACGGGTAGCGGTGAGTTGATCCGTCACGGGCCCCGGTCCGCGCTGTCATAGTGGGTCACGACACATAGAGTTAACAGATCCGGCTCGCAAAAACCAACCTTTCCTTGGCAAAATGCAGGTGGATCAATTGCTTCTAAAGGAGACCCATGGGCGCGAACACCGCGGAAAACACCAACCTTCGGCTGAAGGCCGTGCTGGATGTCCTGACAGAGGAGGTATGGACCGGCGAGAAGCTCAACGCCGGAGCCGTGCTCGGCGAGGCAATCGCACGGGTGCCCCTCAACGACCACGAACGTGAACTCCTCAGCGGCGGCATTCCCCGCGGCCACAAGACGCTGACCACCGCCACGTCGAAGCTGGTCAAGGCCGGCTGGCTGGTCAAGGGCCGCTCCGGCTGGTCCATCACCGACGACGGCCAGCGCGCCACGGTTGCGTTCGCCGAGCCCGGCGCCTTCTCTGAAGCGCTCGACGCCGGCACTCCGGTTCCGGCCGGCACCCCGCTGCCGTCCGCTCCCGCCGTTAAGCCGGCGAAGGCAGCAAAGGCCGTCAAGGCCGAAGAAGCGCCGTCGAAGACCGGCAAGGTTGCCGGCAAGGCCGCCAAGCTCGTCGAGGAGGCCGTTGCCCCCGTGGCCAAGGTGGTGCGCAAGCGCAAGCCCGCGGCCAAGGCCCCGGAAGAAGCTGCAGCCCCGGCGGCTCCGGCAACCGAAGCGCCCGCTGTCAGCGCCGAAACCATCGAGCAGCCGGAAGCCGTTGCGGTTGCCGGTGACTTCAACGTCCTGCTGGGCGCGCCGGCCAACTGGGCGCCGCAGTACGACGAGGCCCAGATGGAACTGGACCTGGTGGACCAGCTGTGGAAGATCGCCGCGGACATTCCTGCCGGCTTCTACACCTTCAAGATCGCCCTGAACCGTTCCTGGGACGAAAACTACGGCGCGTTCGGCGTCTTCGATGGCCCCAACCACGAGGTCCACCACGGCGGCGGCCTCCTGGTCATTCAGTACGATCACCGCACGCGGGACATCGTTCTGCCGTAGGTTCCGACACCCGCTCTTCCTGACGACGCGCGAATCACCTTGCGACACCCGTATTCGGGTGTCGCAAGGTCATTCGCGCGTCGCGGGCGGAATTGCGCATCCTGAGCCTGCCCGGGGAACCCCGGACCGGCCTAGCATTGCCTCATGGATACCGTCGAGGTTGCGGGCCTGCGAATCCGCTACCAGCGCGCGGGCCAGGGTCCGCCGCTGGTCCTGCTGCACGGCGCCTACGAAGACAGCCGGATCTGGCGGCGGCAGCTCGACGCACTGTCGGATGAATTCACGGTTTTCGCCTGGGACGCCCCCGGGTGCGGCGGCTCGGACGATCCTCCTCCGGACTTCACAGGAAGGGACCTGGGCGACGCATTGGCCGGATTTCTGCGGGAAGCGGTGCCGGGCAAGCCGCATATTCTCGGCCTGTCCATGGGCTCCGGCATTGCGCTGGAGCTCTACCGGACACACCCGTCAGTCCCTGCGTCGCTGCTGCTGGTCTCTGCGTACGCCGGTTGGGCGGGATCCCTGCCGCCCGAGGAGGTGGAGCGCCGCTACGCGCAGGTGCTTGCCGAACTCGAGCAGCCGCCGGAACAATTCATCCCCGTGTGGCTGCCCACCCTATTCACCGACCACGCCGACCCGGCAGATGTCCAAGAAACCGCCGCCATCATGGCCGACTTCCATCCGGCCGGCATGCGGGCACTGCTGAACGCCAACGGACATGCCGATTATCGCGATGTCCTTCCGACCATCGTGGTGCCCACGCTGCTGCTGTACGGCACGGAGGATGTCCGCTCGCCGCTAAGCGTGGCCCGCGAGATGAACCGGCGGATACCTGGCTCGACGCTCGTGATGATTCCCGACGTCGGACACATGGCTGCCGTCGAAGCGCCGGGCGCCTTCAATTGGGAAGTGCGGAACTTCCTGCGCCGGATTGCCGGGTGAGCCAGCCCGAGGGGTGGCGGCCGCTAGAACCGGGTGGGGTCCGGCCGCGGCGGCACCGGGCCGGGGTCCGGAATCGGGAGGGGATTGGGCGTCGGGAACGGACCAGGGGCCGGCGACGGCGCGGGCGCGGGTCCGGGTACCGGCTCGGGACCCGGCCCCGGAACCGGCGGCGGAGTGACCGGACCGGGTTCGGGCGGGAACGGGTCCCCGGGCTCCGGCGGCGGCGTCGTGGGGCCCGGATCCGGCGGAAACGGATCGGGTTCGGGTGTCGGTGGAATAGTCATGTCGGGCTCCCTTCCTCAGCTGGCGTTCTAGGTGTGGGGATCAGAAGGATCAGGCGCCACTGCGCCGGCGCAGGACCCGCAGCTCCCAGGGCCGGAGATGCAGTCGTGGCACCGCGGCATCGGGAGAGTAGTTTCCCAGGACCAGTTCCGCGCTGTCCCAACCAGCCGGATCCCCGGCGTCGTCGAGCGTCACCTCCTGGTCCTGACCGGAAAAGTTGCCCAGCACCAGCAGCGTGGTTTCCGGCAGCGCCCGGGTGAATGCGTAGACGTGCGGGTGATCGGGCAGGAGCATGGTGAAGTTGCCGTGCGAGACCACCGGCTCCTCATGCCGCAGCGCTATCACCGTCCGGTAGAAGCTGAAGACCGAGTCCGGGTCGTCCACCTGGGCGGCCGCGTTGATGTGGTTGGCGTTCGGGTTCACCGCGATCCATGGAGCCCCGGTGGTGAATCCGGCATGCCGGGAGGCATCCCACTGGACCGGGGTCCGCGCGTTGTCCCGGTTCAGGGGCGCGAGGGCGGCGAGGACCTCGGCGTCGGTGTGGCCGAGGTGCGTGGTGGCTTCGCGGTGGTGGTTCAGGACCTCGATGTCGCGGTAGTCGCTGATCGCGCCGAACGTCATGTTGGTCATGCCCAGTTCCTCGCCCTGGTAGACGTAGGGCGTGCCCCGGTGCAGGTGCAGGATGCCGGCCAGCATCTTGGCGGACAGCTCGCGGTACGTGCCGTCGTCGCCGAAGCGGGACACGGCACGGGCCTGATCGTGGTTGCCCCAGTACAGGCTGTTCCAGCCGCGCTCGGCCAGGCCGTCCTGCCAGCGGCCCAGGGTCTGCTTCAACTCGGTGAGCAGGAGCTTCTTGGGGCGCCATTTGTCGCCCTCTTCCTGGTCCAGCGCCACGTGCTCGAACTGGAACACCATGTCCACCTCGGCCCGGGCTGGGTCGGTGTACAGGACGGCTTCCTCCACCGTCACGCCGGGCATTTCGCCGACCGTCAGCAGTTCACCCGGGCGGCCGGCGAAGACCTCCCGGTGCATCTCCTGCAGGAATTCGTGCATGCGGGGGCCGTCGATGTAGAACGGGGTGCCGTCGCCGTAGAGCTTGCCGTCGGCGATGGGCCCGTCCGGGAGGGAGGTGTCCTTGGAGATGAAGTTGATGACGTCCATCCGGAAGCCGTCCACGCCGCGGTCCAGCCACCAGTTCATCATTTCGTAGACCGCCGCGCGGACCTCGGGGTTCTCCCAGTTCAGGTCCGGCTGCTTCTTCGAGAAGATGTGGAGGTAGTACTCCCCGGTGGCCTGATCGAACTCCCACGCAGGCCCGGAGAACGCCGAGCCCCAGTTGTTCGGCTCCGCGGCCATGCCCCGTGGGGAGGCAGCGACGTCGCGGGGCGGCCGCCACCAGTACCAGTCACGCTTCGGGTTGTCCTTCGAGGACCGCGATTCCACGAACCAGGGGTGCTCGTCCGAGGTGTGGTTGACCACGAGGTCCATCATTAGCTTCATGCCGCGCGCGTGCAGCCCGTCGGTCAGTTCCCGGAGCTCCTCCAGCGTGCCAAAGAGCGGATCGACGTTGCGGTAGTCGCTGATGTCGTAGCCGTTGTCGTCCTGCGGCGAGGTGTAGATCGGGGAGAGCCAGACGACGTCGACTCCCAGCCGCTGCAGGTAGTCCAGCTTGCTGATGATGCCGCGGAGGTCGCCGATGCCGTCGCCGTTCGAGTCGGCGAAGCTGCGCGGATAGATCTGGTAGACGACGGCGCGTTGGAACCAGTCGCGGGCAGGCGCCCCGAGCGTTTCCGCGGGGGCTTGTTCGACCGTCATGGGGACTCCTCAGCTGGTCCGGCAGACAATGGGGGCAGCGCTGTTGCTGTCCCGCCAACGTCTGATTATCGGCCAGTTCCCGGGTGCTGGGAAGACCCTGCCTGGTCCTGCTGCCTGGTGCCGCTGCCTGGTGCCGCTGACTGGTCCTGTGGTTCGGTGCTGTGGGTTGTTCCTGCCGTCCGGTCCCGCGTTCCGGCCGGGCGCCGCCGGGATTAGTTCTGCGAGGCGATGGCGTTGTCGCGGTCCTCGAAGACGTCCTCGCCGGGACCGGAGAAGGCCTTGGAGCGCTGGATCGCCTCGATGGACCCGGTGAACAGCTGGGAGTCGTGCGGGTCCGGGTGCCGGTGGTGCTCGTCGGCGGCGGAAACCTTGCCCGGACGCTGGGACCCCGGACGCTGGGACCCCGTGCCGGCGTCGGAGGTGGCGGAGGTTGCGGATCCAGCGGGTCCCGCCATCGAAGGCAGCGTTTCGAGCCGCACGTGGGGGAGCGCCGTCGGGTGGTCCTGCTGCAGGAACAGCACGAGTTCCTCGCGGATGAGGCAGCGGAGGTCGAAGAGCGAGGCGCTGTCCGCGGCGCTGACCAGGATGCGCACCCGGACAAAGCCGGCGGTGGCGTCGGTGATCTGCAGGATGCCCACGCGCTTGTCCCACAGCGGGGTGTCGGCCAGGACCTTCTTCAGTTCGGCGCGCATCGCTTCGACCGGCGCGCGCCAGTCGAGGTCGAACTCCACGGTCCCCATGACCTCGGACTGCCGCCGGGTCCAGTTCTCAAACGGCGTAGTGGTGAAGTAGGTCGAGGGCAGGATCAGCCGGCGGTCGTCCCAGATGTGGACCACCACGTAGGTCAGGGTGATCTCCTCGATCCGGCCCCATTCCTTCTGGACCACCACCACGTCGTCCACCCGGATCGCGTCGGTGAAGGCGAGCTGGATGCCGGCGAAGACGTTCACCAG
>ENA-OWNT01005306-OWNT01005306.1-seawater-metagenome-genome-assembly--contig:-NODE-5306-length-10695-cov-6.335751_pt1 | contig 10695 bp, 6 predicted proteins | sample MGYA00238136_ERZ651165 | MGnify/ENA primary metagenome ERZ651165 (study PRJEB26861, sample SAMN08777766) | seawater metagenome | isolation source: coastal seawater | place: USA: Florida | collected...
CGTCGTCGCCGGAGTCGTCGTCGTCGCCGGGCGCGCTGTCGTCGTCGTCGCCGTGCCCGTGGCCGCTGTCGTCGTCGTCGTCGTCGCCGTGTCCGTGGCCGCTGTCGTCGTCGTCGCCGTGGGTGTCGTCGTCGTCGTCGCCGTGGGTGTCGTCGTCGTCGTCGCCCGAGTCGTCGTCGTCTCCGCCGGAGATGTCGTCGTCGTCGTCGTCCCCAGAGTCGTCGTCGTCATCGCCCGTGTCGTCGTCGTCCGCGACGGTGTCGTCGTCGTCCGCGGCGCTGTCGTCGTCGTCCTCCAGGAAGCTCCGGGTTCCGGGGCAGCCGCCCACGAAGAGAGCGAGCAGCAAGCAGGCGAGCGACAGCAACAGGTTCCGCATAGACCCTCCGCGCGACCCACCCCGACCCCCTGGGGCGATCTCCTCCAGCGCGCGACCTTCAGGGCGATGTCCGAAAAGGTCGCATTGACATGATACGGGAGTTCGCGCCCGCGGAAAACCGCACGACGGCGGGCAGATAGCCGCTAGTTGCTCAAGGTGAGCGTGCCGACGACGAGCTGGTTGTCGGTCTCGTCGCTCTCGGCCACGACGTCGGTGGCGTCGATCTCGAGGACCACCTGGTAGGTGCCCGGAAGCAGCGGTGTCGGCACCGGAATCGCCGGCAGCGAGCTGGACGCGCCGCCCGGCAGGTTCCCCGTCCGGTTCGCGGAGATGAGCTCCCAGACGCTGCCGGAGGCGTCCGAGGTGGTGGACAGGTGCACCTTGTTCACCATCGGCGTGTTGGCCGAGACGCCCGTCGTGTCTCCGCCGCCGGCGTTCTGATAGTCGTAGCCGGCCTGGACCATGCTGCCCTGGGTGACCGTGGACGGCAGGGTGACGCCCGTCCAGGCGAGGGGCACGAGGTTCGGCTCGCAGGCGATGACCGAGGCGCAGTCGCCGTCGTCGCAGTCCACGAGCGTGTCGAAGTCGTCGTCGATGCCGTTGGTGCAGTCCTCGACGTTGCTCGACGGCGTCACGATGACCTGCCCCGCGGCGAGCTCGTTGTCCGTCTCGTCGCCCTCGACCACCACGTCCGTGGCGTCCACCTCCAGCACGAGCCAGTAGGTGCCGGGCAGCACCACGACGGTCACGGGCGCCTGCGCGAGCGAGCCGGAGCCGCCGGGCGCGAGGGTGCTCGTGCGGTTGCCGCTCCGCAGGATCGCCACGGAGTCCGCCGCTGACTGGCTCGTGGACAGGTGGATCCGGTTGATGAGCGGCGCGCCGGACGACAGCGTCGCCGCCACTCCGCCCGTGTTCGTGTAGCCGTACCCGACGGAGATCGTGTCGCCGGGCTCGATGGTCACCGGCAGGGTCGGCGCGGTCAGCGTGGTGGGCTCGATGTCCGGAAAGCACCAGACGTCCGCGGCGCAGTCACTGTCCGCGCAGTCGGTGGCGCCGTCGCCGTCGTTGTCCGCGCCGTCGTCGCACACCTCGTTTCCGAGCACGGCCTGGATCGTCAGCTGGCCGGCCACGAGCACGTTGTTCGTCTCGTCCGACTCGGCGACGACGTCGTTGGAGTCCACCTCGAGCAGCACCGTCCAGGTGCCGACCCCGGCGGTGGGCGTCTGGGTGGACGCGGCGAGCGAGGAGGCCTGCCCGGCGGCCAGGTCGCTGGAGCGCGAGCCCTGGACCAGGACTTCTACCGAGTCGGCCACGAGGCTCGACGACGAGAGGTGCACGCGGTTGACGACGGGCGAGGCGGTCGTGACGCCCGTCGTCGCGCCGCCGGTGTTGCTGTAGCTGTAGCCCACGTCCACGGAGTCGCCCGCGTCGATGGTCAGCGGGAGCACCAGGTCGGTGACGCCGTCCGCGACGATGTCGGGCGGGGCGGCCGAGTCGTCGTCGTCCCCAGCGCCGTCGTCGTCGTCGTCGTCGTCGTCATCGTCGCCGACGGCCGAGTCGTCGTCATCGCCGACGCTGTCGTCGTCGTCGCCTGCGTCGTGCTCCTCGGTCACGTCGTCGTCGTCCCCGGTGGCGTCGTCGTCGTCGCCGGTGGCGTCGTCGTCGTCGCCGGTCGCGTCGTCGTCGTCGTCGCCAGTGGCGTCGTCGTCATCGCCGACAACATCGTCGTCGTCATCGCCGACAACATCGTCGTCGTCGTCGCCGGAGTCGTCGTCGTCACCGGAGTCGTCATCGTCCCCGGTGCTGTCGTCGTCGTCGCCGGAGTCGTCGTCGTCGCCGGAGTCGTCGTCGTCCCCGGTGACGTCGTCGTCATCCGCGGCGGTGAGGTCGTCGTCGTCGCCCGGCAGGATCGGCGGATCGGTGGGCGTGCAGGCCGCGGCCAGCAGGAGGGCGAGCAGGGTCGCCGCGACGCTCCTCACGCGGGACTCAGGGAGTGACGCTGACGACGAAGCTCAAGTCCCACTCGGCCAGGACCACGCCGCCGTCGCCCAGCAGCGTGGTGGGCACCACGAACACCGTGTCGCTGAACATGGTGGCCAGTGTGTCGGGGGTGGGCTCGAGCGTGATCGTGAACGTCACCGTGTTGAGCGCCGGGACGTCGTACATCACGGGCGGGTCCACGTCGGTGATGGCGCCGGTGGGGTCCGTCGTGACCATCTCCATGTCGTAGGTGACGTTCGCGGTGAACTCCTCGATGCCGTCCACCACCTGGTCGACGATGTTGTAGGAGCCGGAGCTGTAGACCATCCACTCGTCCGCGTCGGCGCTGCCGTTGCCGTTCAGGTCGAGCCAGGAGTCCGTGAAGCCGGCGACCATCTCCATGGCGGTGATGGGGTCGGGCGTGTTGGCGGCGACGCCGATGGCCCGCGCGTTGATGTCGGACAGGGCCGCGCTCAGCATGGGGGCAGAGGCGTCCGGGTCGCAGCCGGCCGGCGGCGTCGCGCCCTTCGGGCCCTCACCGTAGGGGGCCGTGGCGTTCCGCACGGTGGCGTCCGTCGCGTACACGAGGATCGGCACCGCGCCGGGGCGGAAGCCGTTGCCGCCGAGGTTGCCGCCGCCCGTGGCGGGGCTGTAGGTGCCGGACTCGGTGCCGTTGAAGGCGTCGTTGGCGTCGGCGATGAAGGGCAGGACGTCCGTCTCGGGGTCGTACTGGCCGTCGCAGTCCTGGTCGTACCCGAAGCCCGTGGCCGCCTGGTACAGCGCCTCGATCTGGGACTCGGACCAGTCCGCGCCGCCCTCGGCGGTCAGGGACGCGAGCGCGCTCTGGGCGGCGCCGAGGTTCGTCGTCTGCTGCTGGTGCCGCTTGAACGGCTTGTCGCCGAAGTCCGCGCTGCCCATGTCCTCGAACACGTAGTCGTCGTGGGAGCCGACGCCGAAGGTCAGGTCCGGGATGAAGGCGTTGATGTCGTCAGCGACGTCCTGGAAGTTGTCCGCGACGTCGTCGAGCGTGCCCTGCATCGAGCCCGTCTCGTCCAGGATGAACATCACGTCGCCCATCTGGATCTGGGTGTCGAACGTCACCTGGACCGTGTTGACCTCCCAGCCGTTGACCTGGATGCCGTTGGTGCCTTCGCAGACGTCGTTCGGATCGGTGGGATCGGAGCCGCAGTACTGCTCCTGCAGGTCGGTCCAGCCGTCACCGTCGGAGTCGCTGCTCAGCGGGTCGGTGCCGTTGGCGACCTCCTCGTCGTCCGGCACGCCGTCGTTGTCCGAGTCGGTGTCGTTGGCGTCGGGGATGCCGTCGCCGTCGCTGTCGCCGGTGCCCTCGTCCTCGTTGCTGATGCCGTCGCCGTCGGTGTCGCCGTCCTCGCCATCGGGGGTGCCGTCGCCGTCGCTGTCGTCGTCCTGGTAGTTCGGGACGCCGTCGCCGTCGGTGTCGTCGTAGCCCTCTTCGCTGTCGGGGATGCCGTCGCCGTCGCTGTCGGTGTCGAGGTAGTCGGGGATGCCGTCGCCGTCGGTGTCGCCGTCACCCTCGACGTCGTCGGGGATGCCGTCTCCGTCCGCGTCGCCCTCGGTGCCGGTGGCGTCGTCGTCGTCCCCGGCCGCGTCGTCGTCGTCGCCCACGCCGGTCCAGCCGCCGTCGTCGTCATCGTTCCCAGCGGGTTCGTCGACGAAGCCGAGGCTGTCCTGGTAGCAGCCGGATCCGGCGAGGAGCAGCAGGAGGGACGCCGGGATGGCGGCGTAGCGAGAGAGCAGGCGGGCGAGGGTCGAGGGCATGTGGAGGGCCTCCGGGATGGCAGGTGCATCGTACGCCGACGCCTGACATCTTCTTGACAACAAGGCCAGTTTTTCGGGGGCACAACAACTTCTCCACATCTGGGGTGGTCACAGTGTTGGAACAGCGCCCGCGTCGAGCGTTTGCATTGGGTCGGCAGCCCGGCCCGCGCAGCGGTCGCGAGCTTGCGAGCGAAACCAACGGGTCGTTGTGCGTGAGGCAGAAGCCAGGAGGGCCCCCCCGTCGCCGACGCAGACGACAAATCGGTGCGGTCCGCTGTCCTGATGGGCGCGAGGCTTCCAAGGCGCGGATTTGGTGGCTGCGGCGGCGACACCAGCGGGGGGCCCGGAGGGCGCTCGTCGTCCCCGGGACCGGGGCCACCCGTGAGGCCCGGGCGAGCGCCCCGGCCGATCAGCGCCTGCACCGCCCAGGCCGGCTCCCCCGCCGCCCGGCGGGTTCGGCCTCGCCGTTCGGACAGGTTCGGCGTGACAACCGTCATGCCCTGCAAAGGCTGAGCGCATCCCACCCACGGAGATGCCATGAGCCGCCACATCACCCAGCCCCTGCCCCTGTTGCCCCTGCGCGTCGGCGCCCTGTTGCCCGGCACCGTCAAGACGATCCCGGTCGGCCGGGCCCGGTCCGTCGCCCTCGCCAAGACCCTGTCCCGAGGCGACCTCTTGCTCGTCGGGGTCCAGACCGATCGCGAGATCGCGGATCCCGGACCGGCCGATCTGCACCGCGTCGCCACCCTGGGGCGTGTGCGCCGGGTGGTCCGCACCACCGACCGCAGCCTCCGCCTCATCATCGAAGGGACGGGCCGCGTGGAGCTGGGCTCCGTCGATGTGTCCGGCGCGTTCTGGACCTCCGACGGCACCCCCCTCGAGGACGTCTTTGACGACTCCCAGCCCATCGAGACCCTCGCCGAGACCCTGCGGGACCGCCTCCCCGACCTGACGCCGTTCGTCACCGGCGGCTTCGAGGCCTTCGTGTCGTCCGTGCGCCGCCACAGCCCGGGCGCGCTCGCGGACGCCATCGCCTCCGTCCTTCCCCTCGACTCGGCGGCCCAGGTGGACGTCCTCGAAGAGACCGACGTGGCCGCCCGGCTGCGCCGCGTCATCGGCCTGCTCGACGCGCTCATCGCTCAGGGCGAGCTCGAGAAGAAGCTCGACGGCGACGTCCGCAAGAACCTCAACGACGCCCAGCGCAAGGCCCTCCTCCGCGAGCGCATGAAGGCCATCCAGGCCGAGCTGGGCGAGGACGGGGGCTCCAACGACGACCTCGACAAGCTCAAGGAGCGCCTGGCCGCCCTCGGCGAGCTGCCCGAGGAGGTCTCCGAGGTCGTGGAGCGGGAGCTCGGGCGCCTGTCCGCGCTCAACCCCCAGCAGGCCGAGTACAGCGTGGTGCGCAACTACCTCGACCTCATCGCCTCGCTCCCCTGGAACGACCGGGCCGACGAGCACCTCGACATCGACGGCGTCGAGGCGGCGCTGAACGCAGACCACTTCGGCCTGGACGAGCCCAAGAAGCGCATCCTCGAGCACCTCGCCGTGCTCAAGATGGGCGGCAGCGCCAAGGCAACGATCCTCTGCCTCGTCGGCCCTCCCGGCGTCGGCAAGACCTCCCTTGGGTCTTCTGTCGCCGAGGCCATGGGCCGCCCGTTCGTGCGCATCGCACTGGGCGGCGTGCGGGACGAGGCCGAGATCCGGGGCCACCGGCGCACCTACGTCGGCGCCCTCCCCGGCCGGATCCTGAACGCCCTCAAGAAGGTCCAGGTCCGCAACCCGGTGATCCTCCTGGACGAGATCGACAAGCTCGGTCGCGGCTGGATGGGCTCGCCCGAGGCGGCGCTGCTCGAGGTCCTCGATCCCGAGCAGAACGACACGTTCACCGACCACTACCTGGAGCTGCCCTTCGACCTGTCGGACGTCCTCTTCGTCACCACGGCGAACGACCTGGGAGGCATCTCGGGACCCCTGCGCGACCGCCTCGAGATCATCGAGGTTCAGGGCTACACGCTGGACGAGAAGGCGCAGATCGCCCGCGCCCACCTCGTCCCGAAGGAGCTCGGGGATCTCGGCATCACCGAGGACCTGCTGCGGATCGAGGACGACGCCCTGCGCGCGCTGATCCGGGGCTGGACGCGGGAGGCCGGCGTGCGGCAGCTCAAGCGGGAGCTGCGCAAGCTCTCCCGGGCGCTGGCCCTGCGGCTGGCTCGCCAGGCCGACGCGGCGCCTCAGCCGCTGGACGTGACGGTCGACTCCCTCCCGGAGCTGGTCGGCAAGCAGCGGTTCTTCGACGCCATCGCCGAGCGCACCGCCTTCCCGGGCGTCGCGACCGGCCTCGCGTGGACGCCGGTGGGCGGCGACATCCTGTTCATCGAGACGTCCGTGATGCCGGGCAAGGGCGCGGTGCAGATCACCGGGCAGCTCGGTGACGTCATGCAGGAGTCCGCGCGCGCCGCGCTGACCTACGTGCGCAGCAACGCCGACGAGCTCGGGATCGACGCGCGCTTCCTGGACGAGCGGGATCTGCACATCCACGTCCCGGCGGGCGCCGTGCCCAAGGACGGTCCCTCGGCCGGCGTGACGATGTTCACCGCGCTCGTGTCGCTGCTGACGGGACGCAAGGTGCGGTCGGACGTCGCGATGACGGGCGAGGTGACGCTGCGCGGACGGGTCCTGCCCGTGGGCGGCATCAAGAGCAAGGTGCTGGCCGCGCACGCCGCGGGGCTCAAGCTCATCGTGCTGCCGAAGCGCAACGAGCGGGATCTGGTCGATCTGCCCGACGCGATCCGCGATGACCTGGACTTCGTGTTCGCGGAGGACATGGCGGACGTGCTGGAGGCGGCGCTCGCCGAGCACGAGGTGCTGCCGGGCCTGGACGGCGGGGCCAACGACGATCCGATCCACGCGGCCTGACCGCCGCGGGGGTCACTCCACGAGGGTGCAGTCGAAGCCGACGGGCTGGGGGGCGATGCTCATCAGCTCGTCGGCGACGTTCTGGAGCGGGTTCGTCGTCCACCGGCCGCAGGGCGCGCCGTCGCCGTAGCTCTGCACATCGATGGTGGCCAGATCCCCGGTCCACAGCACCCCGTCGTCCTGCTGCATCAGGACGCTGACGTCGGTGGCGACGACCTCGCCCTCCACGAGGGGCCCCCCTTCGACCTCGATGAGCCAGCCGTCGCTGCGCCAGGCCTGCCGCCAGACGTCTCCCCCCAGGTCGGTGCACGACTCCAGCGCCCAGATCCGCTCGTCCGGCGTCCCGTCGTCCAGCGTGAGCGTCTGGGAGGTGGCGCTCGCGGCGCACGCGGGCTCGGGATCCCCGGGCGTGAACTGGTCGCCGTCACAGCCGCACAGGAGGATCAGCAAGGCGAGGACTCGGTTCACAGGGGCTCCAGGGGGACGATCATCCCACGGCTGTTGGGGGGCGCGGGCAGCGCCGTGCTGTCCAGGGCCTCGATCAGGCAGTCTTCCACGTCCTCGTCCAGCTCCGTGCCGTCTCCGAGGCGGACCCCGGCCGCGAACCCCTCGGTCTCGCCAGCACGCGGCCGCAGGAGATCCACCTGCACCTGCAGGGCCGGCGCGCCGGCCGCGAAGCAGGCCGCGATCGCCTGGGCCTGGGCCCGCAGCCGCTCTTGGGCCTCGGCCACGGTCGCCGGGTCCGGCGGAACCTGAGGAGGTTCGGCGCCCGTCTCCGCGATGTCCCGGGCGAACTTGCCGGCCCCCTGCGGCGTCGGCGGCACGCCCTCTCCCCGATCCGCCACGGCGGGCGGGACGATGGGCGGGGGAGGGAAGTCCGAGGGGTTGCGGTTCCGATTCGGGTCCTCGCCGCCCCCGTCGTCCCGATACGAGCCGGCCCCACCGACCGGCCCGCCGACCGAGGGCTGGCCTGGTCGGAGTCGGGGGTCCAAACCGCCCATTTCGGGTGTCTGAGACAGATTCTTCTGGGGCGGGGACATTTGGGGATGATCTTTGGGTGCGCCCCCAGGTCTAGTGGGATTTCCCGGAGGCAGGTCTGCCGACCTGTCGACCGGTGAAGGAGAGTCTTGGGGCGTGTCGCCGGGTGACGTCAGGAGGGCCCAGAGGACCAGGACGGTCACCGCGACAGCGAGCCCCATGAGAAGACGATTGACCTGCATGGACGTTCCGCGTACTTCGCAGGATACAGACTGAGAGGGGCACGAGATGGGGCACAAGACCACGGCACTGGCGGCGTTGACCGCACTGCTCGTCGGCGCGACGCCGGCGATGGCGCAGGACGTCAGCAGCTACGACGCGAACGGGGACGGAGTCCTCGACGTCCAGATCCTCTACGACAACACCGGCCCGTTCTCGGACCTCGGCCTGATCTACGCCGAGATGCTGATGAACCTGCTCGGGCACTTCGACAACGTCGAGCCCTGGGCGGTGTCGACGGGCGAGTACCAGGCTGGCGATCTGCTCACCAACGAGCTGACCTTCTACATCGGCGCCACGTACGACGGCCCCATCCCTGACGCCATGGTCTCCGACTTCAACGCCACCGATCGCCCCATCGTGTGGTTCGGATACAACCTGTGGAAGATCGGGTGGAACGACTGGAACGGCTTCCTGGCCGAGTACGGCTTCCAGCACTGGTACATCGCCGGCAACGACGGCACCGGTGAGAACACCGACTTCTACCGCTACGTCCAGTACAAGGGCACCGAGCTGCCGAAGTTCGCCTGGTGGAACGAGGAGGCGCAGAGCTTCCTCAACGACCCGTTCGTGGCGATCCACTACTTCGACGACCCCGAGGGGAAGATCGAGGTCCTCGGCGAGATCGTCCACAGCGGCACCGGCGACGTGCAGCCCTGGGTCATGCGCTCGGGCAACCTGACGGTCGTCAACGAGATGCCGTTCACCTACATCCACGAGCAGGACCGGTACGTCGGCTTCGCGGACATGGTCCACGACCTCGTCGGGATCGACCACGAGGCGTCCCAGAGCGCGCTGTTCCGGCTCGAGGACGTGCATCCGAAGGTGGCCGCGTCCGACATCAACCTCGTCAAGCGGGAGCTGAAGCGCGGCATCAAGCGGCCCTGGTCCATCGCGCTCGTGCCCGCCTACGAGGACCCGCTGGGCTACTACAACAACGGCACGCCCGAGTCGTTCACGATGAACAGCGGGCAGGCGCGCAGCTGGCGCCGGCAGATCAACAGCAGCATGCGCAACGGCGCGTCCCTGGTCCTCCACGGCTACACCCACCAGTACGGCGCCATCGCGAACCCGTACAACGGCGTGAGCGGCGACGACTTCGAGTTCTGGATGCTGCCGGCCGACACGCCGGTGCCCGAGGACAGCTACGAGTGGTTCACCGGCCGCATCGACGACGCCGAGGCCCTGATGGACCGGCGCAGCTGGGAGGCGTTCGCCTGGGAGGTCCCGCACTACCGGGCGTCCGTGGCCGACTACCTCTGGACGAACGACCGGTACGACACCACGTACCACCGCGTCGTCTACCACCCCTTCGAGGTCGAGCTCTGGGGGACCATCTACACGCACAACGAGATCTTCGAGGACCCGCAGTCGGTGCAGGACTGGAGCGCCGCGAACGTGCTCGTGGCCGGCGACCGCTGGGGAGGCCAGTTCTTCCCGTACGTCATCGAGCGGGACGTGTACGGCAACCGGGTCCTGCCGGAGACGATGGGCAACCTGGAGCCGGCGGAGTTCGCGCTGGGTCCGCAGTACGTCCGCCTGGTGGACGACCTGCTGGCCAACGCCGAGAAGAACCTCGTCAACCGCTGCGCCTACGCCTCGTTCTTCTATCACCCGTACCTGATGCAGTTCCCCGAGATCGAGGGTGCGGGCGGCCCCGAGGCGCTGCGCGCGCTCATCACCGGGCTGGAGAACATGGGCTACACGTTCGTGGCGGCGAAGGACCTGTAGGTCCTCCGGCACAGAGTGGCGAAGGCCTCCGCCGCGGCGGGGGCCTTCGTCGTTCTGGGCGCCTCAGTCCGCCTTCGGCTTGATGTCGAGGCCCAGGCCGGCGGTCAGCATCGCGGGCACCAGCCACAGGTCCGCCAGCATGGCGACGATGAGCGCCATCGGCAGGAACCAGCCCAGCATCCGCAGGCTCAGGTAGTCGCACCACGCGAACGGGAGGAAGCCGACGACGAGGATGGCCGTGGTCATGACGATGGCCCGCCCTGCGAAGGAGAACGTGCGGCTGATGGCCTCCTGCCGGTCCGCGTTGCGGTCCCGCTCGATGCGGTAGCGGACGAGGAAGTGGATGGTGTCGTCCACGCCGATGCCGATGGCGAGGATCGCCACGATGATCCCGTCACTGTCGACGGAGTCCCAGAAGAGCCCCAGGAACCCGCCGAAGCACAGGAGCGGCAGCAGGTTCGGCAGCATCGAGCCCAGGCCCACGCGCACGTTGCGCAGGGCGATCGTCATCATCAGCGCGATGAGGATGAAGGAGGCGATGAGCGAGTTGCGCTGGCCGGTGAGGATCTCATCGAGCCAGTCGCCCATGAGGTAGCTCATGCCCGTGGGCCGGGCCTCCACGGTGTCCCCGAGGATCT
>ENA-OWNT01005307-OWNT01005307.1-seawater-metagenome-genome-assembly--contig:-NODE-5307-length-10693-cov-8.313866_pt1 | contig 10693 bp, 8 predicted proteins | sample MGYA00238136_ERZ651165 | MGnify/ENA primary metagenome ERZ651165 (study PRJEB26861, sample SAMN08777766) | seawater metagenome | isolation source: coastal seawater | place: USA: Florida | collected...
GCCCGCCTTGCGCGTGCCCACCTCGTAGGTGAGGCCCTCCACGTGGACGCGGCCCGCGTCGCCCTTGACCCGGAACAGCCTGTCGCCGCCGCCGGGCTTCCGTCCCGGGTAGGCCGGTCCGAACTGCTGGTCGCCGACGACGCCCGCCACACCTCCGTCCGCGTGGAAGAGGAGCTCCACCGCCTCTGGTTTGCCCTTGCACTGCAGGCCGGCCTCGAACCGGGGCAGCCGCATGGCGCCGCGCACGTCCGTGGTGCGGCCGACGGTCACCTCGCGGCCGTCTCCGGGTCGCACGATCACGTAGGTCTTCTCGGTGCACATGACGGTGAAGCGCACCCGCGCCACGGCCGCCCCGGCGAGGTCGGGAAGCCGCCGGGCGAGGTCCTTGAGGTCCGACTCCTCGTCGAGCCGTCCGCTGATCGCGTGTTCGGTGAAGGTGAGCTCGGTGTCTTCGCGGGAGGCGCCGGCTCCGGTGTCGGGCACACCGCTGGCGAGGCTTCCATCCCAGGGCCGGGCCTGCAGGTCCCACGCGCGGGCGTCGTCCTCGAGCTGGAGCAGCCAACGTGCGCCGTGGGGCAGGCTGCGCGACTCGAAGGGCCCGAGCGGCTCGCCGTCCACCCGCAGGGCCAGCCGGTCCCCGTCGAACCAGACGGCCACGTCGTGCTCGGCCCCGGCCTCCGCGAAGTTCAGGGTGCTCCCGGACTTCCCCTTCAGCACGAGCTTCTCGCTGTCGAGGATGACGGTGAACGCGCGGTCGTCCAGGTCGAGCTCGTCCCCATCCCACCGCGCGCTGGCGAGGCCGAACAGGAAGTCGTCTCCCTTGCTGTTCGACTGGCTGCGGAACGTGATCTGGGCGGGCCCGGCGGCCAGCACCTCGTTCATCTGGTCGAACAGGTCCCGCTGGTTGCGGCGGGAGAGGATCTCGAAGCGCACCGCGGGTTCGCCCTCGACGGACGCCGCGTCGGGCGGCGCGGGCACGAGCGCCGGGCTGGGCTGGTCGATCACCCCGCGGATGAGCTTCTGCAGCCGCTGCAGCGCGGGCTCCACCTCGGGGCTCTGGCTCATTCCCCGGGTCAGCTCCTGGTACGTGATGAGCAGCGAGTAGGCGAGCATCGGCTCGTTCAGCTTCTCGTACGCGAGCGCCTTGATCACGAGGGCGTCGTAGAGCAGCGGATCGAGCCGCAGCGCCGAGGACGCGGCGTTCACGGCGCGCTCGTGGTTGCCCTGGTCGAAGTCCTCCCGCGCCAGCTGGATCTGGCGAGCCGCCTGCTCTTCGAGCTGGGCGTGGGCGGGCGGGGCGACGAGGAGGAGCGCGAGGACGAGTCCGAGGATCCGCAGCATCTACTGGTCTCCCCGGCGGGTGGCGCCGCGCTGCAGAGCGCGGTCGTCGGGGCCGATGGTGCCGGTGTCGTCCACCACGTCCGTCACCTTCTCCTCGAGCATGAAGTCCCAGGGCTCGTCCTTGCCGTCCCAGTCCACGAGGCCCTGGAAGACGTAGTGCCCGGGCGCGACGACCTTCACCTGGTACGTCCAGTCGGGCATCAGCGGGTACGCCTTGCGCTTGCTGGGCGACGCGAGCTCGGTGATGGAGAAGGTGCCGTCGAGCTCGGTGAGGGCGACGCCGATGAGGTCGACGGCGGGGGTGCGGCCCTTGCCCTTGTAGGCCTTGATGGGCCGCAGCTCGATGCGGACCATGGACAGCGCCTTGCTGTCCGCGTCCGAGTAGCCCGTGACCGAGCCGCGGATCGCCGGGTCGTCAGCGTGGCCCGGAGCGGGCAGGAGGAACACGAGGAGCGACGCGAGCGCCGCTGCGAACCGAACCGTCATACGTCGCCCATCCAGTGGAGAGGATAGCGCGCCCGGGCCAGCAGGACTCCCGCGCCAGTTTGCGGGGGGAACTGCCTGTTCCCCCGCCGAAGTGGCACCCCTGCCCGACCTCGCCTCAGTGCCAGTTCCGACCCGTGTCCTCGGGCGGAGGCGCCGGACCGTCAGCTCCGGCCGGTCGTGGCTTCAGCTCGAGGCTCAGCGTCGGAGCGCGTCGCCCTACGTCGATCTCCAGCTGCGTGATGTAGTGCCCGGCGGCCTCGATCGTCACCAGGTACCGCCAGTGGCGCGGCAGCGGATGCCCGTCCCCGTTTGCCGTCATCAGTCGGCTCACGGAGAAGCCGCCGTCCTCCGCGGTGGTGCAGAGCGCCACCCACTCACCCGGAGGCAGCGTCTTGCCGAGCGTGAGCGGAGCGAGCGGCCTGATGCTGACCTTGGCGAACGGCACGGGCCCGCGGAGGTCGTCGTGCACCGACACGGCCTCGCCGCCGATCACCAACGGGGCCGCCTCGACCGACGTCGGCAGCGTCGACGCGATCAGGACCACGCCCAGCAGGACTCCTGCTAGTTGCCCCACCGCACCTGGCCGTTGCCGCCGATGGTGCTGTTCGTGGTCTCGACCACGCCCGTGTCGTCCAGGACCTTGTAGTCGCGGCTCTTGAGGATGAAGTCGAGCGTCGACGCCCGGCCCTTCACCTCGATCTCCTGGTCGAAGAGGTAGTGGCCGGCGGCCTCGATCTCGATGGCGTACCGCCAGTTCTTCATGAGCGGGTACTCCTCGCCCTTGCTCGGGCTGGAGAGCTCGCCGATCCGGAACTTGCCGAGGGGCGTGGTGGTGGCGACGCCCACGAGGTCGTCCACCGGCGCCCTCTTCTTGCCCTTGATGGGGCCGAGCGGCGTGATGTTGATCCGCACGTTCTCGAGCGGGGTCTCCATCTCGCCGTCGGTGCCCACGACCTTGCCCTCGAGGGTGGGTCCGCCGGCCAGCGCCGGCGTGGCGATGAGGAGGAGAGCGGATGCCAGCATCAGCCCGAGGAAGGTGCGCGCGATCGTCATGAGGCCCCCTGAATGGTCCGGTCCGAAGCGGTAGGACCGGGCGCCGGAGGAACGGGGGTCACTGGGCGGCGCTGGGACGCGAGATCACTGGACGGCGCTGGGGTCGATCTCCTCGATGACGGCGAGCACGTGCTTCGTCTCCACGAGCCGCAGCTCGGCGTCCCAGGGGACCCGGATCCCCGACGTCGGCAGGAACAGGACGCGGGCCCCGTGGGGGATGCCGGACACGTTGGCGCCCTCGAGCTCCTCTTCGGGATCGGGCTCCGCGCGCGCCACCTCCAGCACCTCGCCGTAGAGCGCCTCGACGCCGTCCTCCTTGTTGACGGCGGTGGCGGGGACGTACAGCCCGGCGGGCGTCCGCTCGTCGCCCGGGAGCACCCGCACGAGCACACGCATCCCCATGGGCTGGATCAGGCGGATCGGGTGATGCCGCTCGTCGCTCATCACTCGCCCTGGAGTCCGGTCAGGAAGTCGAACCAGGCGCGGTACACCTTCACCTGGTTCTCCAGCCCCTTGAGGCCGTGGCCCTGTCCCGCGAACTCGAGGTAGGTGCAGTCCTTGTCGGCCTTCTCGCAGGCGGCCGCGAACTGGCGCGACTCCTGGACGGGGACGCGGAGGTCGTTCTCGCCGTGCAGAAGCAGGATCGGGGAGTCGAGCTTGTCCACGTGATGCAGCGGCGACCGGTCGCGGATCTTGTCCGGCTCGGTCGCGGGATCGCCCGCCTCCAGCAGGACCCAGTCGGGGATGTTGCACGTCTCGTAGAACGTCTTGATGTCGCTGAAGCCAAAGAAGGACACGCCCCAGCCCCAGTCGAAGTCGCTGTTCCGGTCGTTCGTCTCGGGCGGGAAGGTCAGCGCGCGCATGGCCGCGTAGCCGCCGTGGCTTCCGCCGTGCACGCCGATGTTCCTCGGCTCGAATCCCTGCACGTCCACGAGCCACTTGCCCATGTGGTGCAGGTCCACGATCTCGTCGCCGCCGAGGTCGCCGTCGTTCAGTCCGTAGAACTCCGATCCGAAGCCCCAGGATCCGCGGACCGCAGGCGACAGCTGGGAGATGCCGGCCTGGCACAGGATCTGGGACTCCGTGCTCCAGGCGTTTCCGCCGCCATAGAACGCGGTGATCCCCGCGAGTCGGGGCTGGCCCTCCGCGGGCGGGACCTTCGGAGTGGACCAGTAGGCGTGCAGCTTGCGGGGCGCGCCGGTGGCGGGATCCGTGTCGAACGTGGGGATCTCCACCCGCGAGACGTCGCAGTGCTCGACGGCCGCGGCGAGCTGCTCGGGGATCCCGAACCACGGGCTCACGATGAACCCGCCGTACTCGCTCACCGAGACCTTCAGGACGCGCATCTTCGTGCTGCGCGACGTCGCGTAGAAGTAGGCGACGTTGCGGCGGTGGTGCAGCAGGTAGAGGTTCTCGGGGAGCGTGCGCTTCGCGAGGACGCGGCCCTGCGCGTCCAGCAGCTGGATCTCGTTCTCCCAGGGGCGCCCGATGACGGTGAGGATCATCGGCGTCGGGCCCGCCCGGAGCACGAGGGCCTCGCGCAGGTCCTCCTTGTGGTCCGTCAGCGGGGTGAGGCTCCCGTCGCCGTGGTTGCCGATGCCCACGTTCGTGTAGCCGGAGCCGCTGTCGAGGTAGGCGAAGCGGCCGCCGTCGAGCCAGTCCTCGAGAGCGTGGGCCGTGGTGCGCTTCATCGGATCCGTGAGCTGCTCGACGACCACGTCGCCCTCGAGCCGGATCCGGATGAGGTTCATGGCGTTGCGGTCGCTCTCGATGTTGCTCTGGACGTACGCCCAGGCGCCGTCAGGCGAGAAGGACACGCTCGTCCAGATGAAGTTCAGACCGCCGAAGTGCTCCTCGGCGTCATCACAGACCACGGTGGTCACCTCGCCGCCGGCGGTGGGCATGTGCTCGAGGCACGAGCGGTACTGCGGGCTCGCGGGGTCGTCACCGACCGGGTAGCGGGCCACCCAGGCGACCCGGTCGCGCGGACCGTCGAGCCCCCACCCGTAGATGTACGGGACGTCCGTCAGCTTCTCGATCCGGCCGTCCTCCAGGAACAGCTTGTAGAGGTCGAACTCCTCGCGGTTGTCCTCATCGCCCCGGAACAGCACGGCGTTCTCGTCCGGCAGGGGCTGCATGTCGCCGAGGTTGCGGGTGTTCCAGTCGATGTCGTTCAGCTTCCGGCTCTTGGAGAAGTCGGGCACGTCCTTGAGCGGGATCGCGCGGAGCCAGCGGCCCTCCGGAGTCGTCTCCGTGAAGAGCATCACGCCCAGCGCGTCGAACGGCCGGAAGCGGCCGTACGGGAAGCCCGCCACGTGCGGCGCGATGTCGATGGTGCGTCCGCCGAACGTCGCGCTCGTCTCGGGGTTCGGAGGCGGGAGCTCCAGGGGTGGGGGCTCCTCGGTCGCCTCCCCGAGCAGCAGCGCGTCGGGGTCCATCGAGCCGGACGTCTCGGTGGTGGTCTTCTTCGGACAGGCGACCAGCAGGAGCAGCAGCGCGAGCGGGAGGATGCGGGTCACGTCGTGGCCTCCAGGAGTTCGCGCAGACGCGCGGTGCCGTCGCGGAAGACGGACTGGCCGTCCCCCACGAGGACGGCGGTGATGGGCAGGTCCGCGGCTGCGCCCACGGAGCGCAGGGCTGCGGCCTTGTCCTTCAGCTTCGGATCGGGGAGCAGGTTCAGGGCGCCCGCGCGCTGTCCGCGGATGAGGTCGCCCGTGATGAGGACGCCCCCGGGGAGCAGGAACGCGAGCTCGCCCGGCGTCTTGCTGCCCTCCATCGCGACGCAGCGGATGCCGCTCGGGAGGACGTCACCGGGCGCGAGCCACCGATGGATGGTGAGGGCCGTCAGCTCGGGCAGGTCCCGCTCGGCGGCCGGGGCGGAGAGGGTCGCGCCCCATCGCTGCTGCACGAAGGCGGCTGCGCGCACGTGATCGGCGTTGGTGAGCAGGACCTCCGAGACCCCGCCGAGCGCATCGATGTGCGCGACGTCGTGCTCCGACAGGGGCATCGGATCGAATGCAATCGCGCCGCTCGGACCGAGCCACAGGTGGCCGTTGAAGTCGACGTTGCGGGCGGTGTCGAAGACCGCCCAGCTGAACAGTTCGGGCGTGTGCAGGGACTTCATGCAGTTCCGTGTGGTGCGAGCGGCCGTTTCCGCGCGGGCCGAAGGTACACCCGGTGGTGCACTGCCGTCGAACCGCTTCCGCGGACGCAAACCCCTTCGTGGGGGTAAGGGTCAGTAAGGTCCGAAAGGCACGACGTCATGGGATCGATTCCGGATTTGAAACCTCCCGGACAGGAAGTCAAAACAAAGCCTGACGCTGCCAGAGAGGCCGATTACGGTTCGTTCACTTGATTGCGCGTGAGCCTGCGGATCCCCCTCCCCGCGGCTCGATTGAACGGTCCCATTTGTTGTTGAAAGGACCGGTTGCCTCCACGCCCAGGCGCGGTGGCTCGTACGAGGGGACGCGAGTTCTCACGCATTTGCTGGGCAGCACGGCAGCCGGCGGTCTCACGGAGATACGTCATGGCCCGCACCCTCACCTCGCCCCATCACCTACTGCCTCTGCTCCTTGTCCTGTCCGTCGGGTTCACGGAGCTCACCGCCCTCGGTTGCGCCGGCTTCCAGCCGGAAGATCCTGCGGACTCCTACGCGGAGCTCGACATGGACGCGGCCCAGGTTCTCGATCACCCGACGGCCCTCGGGGTCCTCGCCCTGGTGAACGATCCGGTGAACGACGTCGACTTCCTGGACGAGGGGCTCGGCCTCGACTCCCGGGCGGCGACGCGGATCGTGGCGCACCGCCAGGGGCCTGACGGGCTCGACGGGACGGCGGATGACGACTCCTTCGGAACGATCATCGAGCTGGACGACGTCGGGTACGTCGGCGAGGCCACGCTCGAGCTGCTGGGCGACGCCGCCTGGGACTTCGGCTACGTGCCGGTGCTGGTCGTGGAGGGCGTCGCGTTCTCCGAGGAGGGCCGTGACGGCACGCTGCTGCTGGCCAACGAGGCCGAGCTCGACGAGCTGGACGTCGCCGTGGGGCTGGACAAGCGCGCGGCCGAGGCGATCGTCGCCGGGCGTCCGTACGCGGGGCTGATGGAGCTGGCAGAGCGGCCGTGGGTCGGCCCTGCGACGCTGGCGTCGATGCTCCGCTACGCCGAGCAGCAGCTCGGGGAGTAGCGCCGGAGGGCGCCGGGGGAGCACGGCGCGTCGGGGAGCACGGCGCATCGACTCCAGATCCCACACATCCTGGGGGAGCACGGCGAGCTCACCCCGTTAACCGACGTTCGAGGGTCGCGATCGGACAGATCCCGGGGGAGCACTGACCGCTCACCCCAGCAAACGACGTTCGACAGCCCCGGATCGCACAGATCGCGGGGGAGCACTGCGCGCTCACCCCGGTAACCGACGTTCGACCGCCCCGGATCGCACAGATCGCGGGGGAGCACTGCGAGCTCACCCCGGTAACCGACGCTCGAGGGTCCCGGGTCGCACAGATCCCAGGGGAGCTCTGAGCGCTCACCCCAGCAAACGACGTTCGACCGCCCCGGATCGCACAGATCCCCGGGGAGCACGGCGAGCTCACCCCGGTAACCGACGCTCGAGGGTCCCGGGTCGCACAGATCCCCGGGGAGCACGCCGAGCTCACCCCGGTAAACGACGGTCGAGGCCCCCGGGTCGCACAGATCCCCGGGGAGCACGCCGAGCTCACCCCCGAAAACGACGTTCGTCTACCGGCGCCGGATGGCCGTCCACAGGCGGGCGGCGAACGGCTCGATGTCGTCGACGTGCACCGCCCCGGCTCCCCGCCGACCCGTCCACGAGAAGTCGAGGGTGTACCGCCCGAACGTCTCCGCGATGTCGACCCACAGGCGGTCCTTGCGCGCCGGCAGGACCACCCAGGCCTTCGTGTACCCGCGGGTCACGCGCTCCACGAGGGCCGCCGGAGCCTTGCGGCGGAACGCCTCGGCCGCGACCGCCTTGCCGTGCACACCGCGCTTGATCTGGCCCGCCGGCAGCACCCAGAGCGCCGGGCCGGCGCGGTTGGAGCCGTACTTCGGAGCGGCGTCGCGGAGCACTCCGCGTCCGGCGTTGATCGCGTCCTCCCCCGCGTCCCGCAGGTTCTGCAGCACGTCGAGTCCCGACCAGTCCGCCACCGGCGTCTCGGCCAACGCCTTGACCAGGACGGGGCCCTTCCCTTCCTGGTTGCGAATCCCCACGGACGCGGCGTGCAACAGGTTCGCGAGCTTGAGCTCCCGCTTCTGTGGCCGCACCGATGGGTAGCGCCCGAAGATGAAGCCCAGCCGCTCGCTGGCGTGGTCGTCCGGCGTCCACCGGCCCCGTCGGCGCCGCAACACGAGGTTGATCAACGATCCGCCTGGCAGATGCAGGAGGTTGATGCCCGGCAGCTCGGACGCCGCCAGCCGGAGGTGTCCGGTGGTCGTCGACAGCCAGTGCACCGGACGGTGGGTGACGTGCGCATCGAGCGCCGGGCCCAGCACCGGGTTGCCGGTGCCGCTGTAACCCAGGCACCAGATCTCGACGGCGGCCTCAGTGATGGGACGCTCCAGCAAGACCGGCAGGCGGTGCTCGCGGGCGACTGTCACCCAAGACGGCCAGTTCGAGGTGGCCACCAGGCGCGCCGCCGCGACGAGCGAATCGGCGCTCCCGGCGAGGAAGACATGCCCGGAGCCGACCGCGGGGTGGTCGACGTTGAGACCGTGTGCCATGCACTGGTTATACGGACCTGAGGCACGCGACGCCAATTGGCCCTCGGGACGCCCAGCCACGGCGATCTCTGCGTCGGCGGCGTCGACGCTCCCTGCGACGCACCCCAACTGCGCCTCGGTCGACGCCTCCTGAGCTCGGCGTGCTCCCCCGGGATGTGTGCGCTCCGTGGCCGTCGAACGTCACTTGCTGGTTGAGCTCGGCGTGCTCCCCCGGGAAGTGTGCGATTCGTGGCGATCGAACGTCGCTTGCCGGGTTGAGCTCGGCGTGCTCCCCCGGAGTGTGTGCGATCCGTGGCGATCGAACGTGCTTGCTGGGGTGAGCTCGGCGTGCGCCGGCGTCTGAGGAAGGGGGCGGGCCCCGATCCTTCCTGAGCGGGGTGGGCTTTGAGAGCTCCGGCGTCTGAGGAAGGGGGCGGGCCCCGATCCTTCCTGAGCGGGGTGAGCTTTAAGAGCTCCGGCGTCTGAGAAAGGGGGGGCGGGCCCCGATCCTTCCTGAGCGGGGTGAGCCTTAAGAGCTCCGGCGTTTGAGGAAGGGGGCGGGCCCCGATCCTTCCTGAGCGGGGTGAGCCTTAAGAGCTCCGGCGTTTGAGGAAGGCGGCGGGCCCCGGTCCTTCCTGAGCGGGGTGAGCCTTAAGAGCTCCGGCGTCTGAGGAAGGCGGCGGGCCCCGATCCTTCCTGAGCGGCTGTAGCTCTGCGAGCTCGGCGTGCTCCCCCAGGATGTGTGCGATCCGTGGCGATCGAACGTTGTTTGGTGGGGTGAGCTCGGCGTGCTCCCCCGGAATGTGTGCGATCCGTGGCGATCGCGGTGAGCCGACGATCCACCCCCGCTTCATCGACCTCCTGCGGCTCGCGCGGGATCACCTCGGCCTCGCCGCGCCTGGCCGCCTCGGTTTCAAAAGGAACGGGGCGGGCCATGAAGTTACGTGATCTCAACGGGTTGACGTAAACATCAGCGGTCAGCCCGCACAAACGCTCGGCTTGTGGCCGGGAAACCCCTGGTCTCAAGCCATCGATCGCCGTTGGGTTGTGGTGCGGGCAACTCGATGCAGATTATCAAAGCAACAACCGTCGTATGCGGCTGGAATCATTCGGGAAGCCTGACTGGCCCGGCGGTGTCCGAAGGCCGCTCTTGAAGCCCTTCGGGGCTCGGCATTAGCGTGCCGCTGAAGGTTGTCGCTCTTTTACAGTCAGGAACGTGGAGGGACCCACCGGGCGCACGTTCGCCGCAGCGGCTTGCCGCAGTGGCGGAGCGCGAACGAGGTCCCAAGCAAAGTCCACGAGGGTCGCGAACCCCCACGAAAGGGAAACCGGACGTGGGCGGTGACGGTCGACTCATCGAGTGCCCTGGAGGCGCGGCGCAGCGGCGAGGCGAGAGCTTCCGTCCCAAGCGGAGTCGCGGCGAGAAACGCCAGGAGGGTCAGCGCGCGTCGGGAACGGCGCGGGCATTGGTGAGACGGGAGGAGCCCTGAAGGACAGAAGCCCAAGAGTGTTCGCCGGGGAGACCCGGGGACGGCAGGGTGCGGAGCAAACCGTCGAGGTCGTTGAAACGGCGCGGGCGGAACGTAGCGGCTGAGGCAAGGCCGCGGTGGGAGCCGACGCGAGTCGGGGACCGAGTGGACGCACCCTGAACTGATGCGCTGAAGGGCAGCCAGACTCCGAGGGAGGAGCCCAGGACGCGGTGGTCGCTTGAGACGGCCGGCGCGGGAACGGGACGGGCGCAGTGCCTGCCTTCGAGGGAGAGTCGAAGCCCATGAGGGGAGCGATGGTGTTCGGTTTCGAGCGCCGGAAGCTGTCGGCGGGAACACGGCAAGGACCAGGACCGAGAGGTGCAAGGTCGAAGCTGGAGCGGTGAACCGATGAGCCGCTACTGCCGGGGGTGAAACCCTGAAGGGAACGATGACTCCGCGGAAGGTCGCGGGGCCGGGCAACCGGCACCGCAGGACACGCGGTCGAGAGACTCCGAGGGAGACGCCACGAGCCTGCTGACCGGCCTTCGGGCCGGGTTGAGTGGCAGCCTTCACCTGATTCGGGCCAGCCGGCCGGTAGTTCCATGGGGGAACTACCGGCCGCGCTCGTTTTC
>ENA-OWNT01005309-OWNT01005309.1-seawater-metagenome-genome-assembly--contig:-NODE-5309-length-10693-cov-3.469480_pt1 | contig 10693 bp, 11 predicted proteins | sample MGYA00238136_ERZ651165 | MGnify/ENA primary metagenome ERZ651165 (study PRJEB26861, sample SAMN08777766) | seawater metagenome | isolation source: coastal seawater | place: USA: Florida | collected...
GGGGGGGGGGGGGGGGGGGAGTGTTCGTGCACGATCGTAGCAGTGTTCCTTTGTGGACGGTTGGTCGTGTGCCTGTGTGGGTAACGTTGCCGCATTACCATCGCCAACACATTTTTCCATGTTACATTGGACTCAGGGTGGGTCAACAAAGAGGCAATGTTGGCCACAACGCACCGCAGAGGCTTCTCGCTTTTCTCGGCAACTTCCTTGACGCCCCCACACCAAGACAGTCGCCGTCTGCTGCGCCCACACCCATTTCTCGTGGTTACAACACACACGTCTTGTGCGGCACGAGCTGGTCTGCACACAGCCACAAACACCTCTCCAGCTGCCTCCGGCTCGCGCGCCACAGGAAATGTGTTGGCACACACCGTGTGCCGTGTGCCGTGTGTGTTTGCGTGTGACACGTGACAGAAGCAAAGCAAGGAAGTGACGAAGCCAACACAGCAAGAACGAAAACGAACGAACGAACGAACGCACGAACGGACGCACGAACGAACGAACGAACGAACGCACGCACGAACGCACGGACGAACGAACGTCGGTCGATGCGCTGTCGTTGTGGGTGTTGTGTGTTGTCGCTGCGTTGCCAAAACAGCGCACGTTTGAATCCAAGTGACGCACTGGCGCAGTGGGACCGGCAAATACATGGATACTTATGTACAGTACGCGATCACAACATTTCAATATTGACGTTTGTGCGTTGCAGTTTCGAACATCGTGGGAACTTTGATCCTCGTTGTGTTGTTGTGTTGTTGTGTTGTGTTGTTGTGTTGTTGGGCGGTGCTTTTGAGTGGAGTGGAGTGGAGTGGAGTGGAGTGGAGTGGAGTGGAGTGGAGTGGAGTGTTCTATGACTGTGTTGTATGTATGTGTGTGATGTATGTGTGACTGAGTGACTGACTGACCGACAGTGACGTTAGCGTTGTGTTGGTGGTGTTTGTTGGTTGGGTGTTGGGTGACACAACGACACAACGCAGCAACATGAAAAGTTGAGCGCAGCCAACTAACTCACTTCCGTAGACGTCGTCGATCGTCGACGGACGTACAAAGTGATAGAGTGATCCAATCCAATCCTCAACCCTCAACCCTCACCAAGAAACACTGTTGGGGTGAGAAGAAAGTCAAGACGGTGTTGTGTTGTTGCGTTCGGTGCGGTTCCAACTCTGCACTGCAGCGGCGTGGAAAATGTCCTGTCGATGAGCTGAACAGTGGTGTGTGGAACGGTTGGTTGGTTGTTGCTTGCTTTCATTCAATGCGCCGTGGTGCTGCGACTGGTGGTGCTTGGAGCGACAAAGTACCACGTTCGACAACATTGCTGCAACCCCTAAAGCAAGCGGGATACGTGTCAATTGCTCACTTGTCGTTCGATGGATCTGATGTGACACTGACCTCCCCGATAAATACCAAAAGGTAGACACCAGGAGAGAAACTCTACAAGTCATCGTACGGCATGTCGTCGCGTGCTTGAGACATTGTCGGTGCTTGCCTGTTATAGTTGCTTCAATTGGATTTTGGTTGGATCACTTTCTAAAGTCAGTTGTTTTTGACGACAAAAATGTCCGCGCAATGCCAGCTGTAAGTTACGATTCCTGGATTAGTGCTCCGTCCCTCCAGCTTGGATCGAACCATCTTGTCGAAAGACATCTCATGCCTTCTCGCGGACACAGCGAAGCTGTGTCCACTCCTCATTCTCAAGACATCTCTTCTGTCGACTCTACACCAGCAGGGTCACCACACGTCTCAAAGTTGCACACTTCTCCCAGCGTTGCAGTTGAGGTGAATCACCACTCGGAGTCCGAGATGCCACCTGCCAAGCCAAGTACCCTGCAAGTTGTTCTTGTGGTGGTGTCCTTTCTGTCGTTGTTCGTATCCATGATAATTCTCAGATATAATCCAGAGAAGTCCATACTCAACGTGGGGACCTATGCTTGGATCACTACTGCCTCAACTGGAGTGGGTGCGGTACCATTCTTCTTCATCTCGGATTTAAATCGCAAATGGCTGGGCGTTGCAAATGCGCTTGCAGGGGGCATGATGACTGCTGCAAGTTTAGGACTCATCTGGCAAGCCCTCGAAGACGAAGGCGTGATTGGCACGAGTACCGGCCTAGACACCGGAGGGCATGGTCTCACGAAGGTCTTCATCGGCATTACTTTTGGTGTGGGATTTATGGTTTGGTCCAAGAACCGCTTGGATGAGCACGGCGACTTGGAATTGGGAAATCTTCAGGGCGCGAGCGCGCAGAGAGCGCTGCTCATCATCGGTGTGATGACACTGCACTCGTTCGCCGAGGGATTGGTGAGTTTGGCATCGTTATCATATGAAATTGTCGCTGCGCAATGAGGCTCATAGTGACGTTCATTGTTTGTGTGTTGTGCATTCTGCTTCTCATTTGGACGACCAGGCCATCGGTGTTGCCTTCGGTAGCAAAGCAACCAGTCTCGGTTTCATCATTTCATCGACCCTGGTGCGTTGTTGACACGATCAATCGCATTTCGTGTGCACTCCAATACTCACTGGCACACTTTGCGCTGCAGGCGGTGCATAACGTTCCCGAGGGCCTCGCGGTGTCGTTGTCACTAGTTGCAAAAGGAACCTCGGCATGGGAGGCAGCTTTGTGGAGTATTTTTTCGAGCCTTCCGCAAGTTATTGTGGCTATTCCTGCATTCTTGTTCGTCGAGAAAGTCGTCACAGTCGTTTCGATAGGACTTGGATTTGCGGCGGGAGCAATGCTGTTCGTGACCTTCAACGTGAGTTGTGGCAACAGTCGACGAAATTTCGCCGGATATCTCCTCACTGTGTGCTTTGTGTGTAGGAACTGCTTCGAGAGGCGCTTGATGATCTCCGATCCAAAACAGTCGTGGCTTGTTTGGCAACTGCCGCCGGTCTAATGATGATGAGTGTGCAGTACTTGCTAGATAGTGCATGAACGTTGCGTGCCCCTGGTGCACTGCTCACTTTCATGCACGCATTTCGGCAACCAGAACGCATGCGCACCACCCCAATAGTTTACGACGTGATGTCATACCAACAATACTAACTTAGGTAAAAATTAGAAGTCGCCCATCGACAATGGATGTCGTCAGTCCTTGGTTTGAATCAGTCGAAGCATTTCGTTTGCGCTGGGACGCCTTCGTGGATTCCATTGAAGGCCGGCCTTTAAGAAAATTTTAAAATTTCAGTCTCACAATCAGTTTGATGTTTGTGATTGTTGGTGATCAGAGATCTTAAAACATGGAAACAATAGACACACTCAGCGCACCCTTGTCACATTTTCTAGATCGTCTTCCACTTGCGTCACAGGATCAAGTCGTCTCGCAAGGTTATATATTTGGGTTGGCTTTGTTCGAGGAATCCACAGTAACGTACGAGCTGCTTTCTGTGGAACTTGCATCGCCTGCGGAAAGAGCGCACACATATTGCGGCCAACCGCTGGTGGTGTGCACAAAAATAGTGATGAAAAACCTCAATGTCACTCGCGGATGGATTTCCGATGAGTGCGATAATTTGCAGCAGCATTTGTGATTCCGTCACCGAACCGAAGGGGCACTTGCTAACAGAAATCTGAAGGATCAACAAGGCCATTGACCACAAATCCACTTTTGTTGAGTATGTACGAGCCCCACAAAGCAACTGCAAATAATGTTTGCATGAGAAATGTCAATCCAAATGAAGTGTTAGGACGAAGCTACAACTCATTTCCCACCTCAGGTGCCCGGTATATGGTGGCGCTTACGTGCGGCGTCGAGCGAATGGTTTCACCGTCAGCCTCTGTCCACTTCGCGGCGCCAAAGTCGCAAATCTTGCACCTGTTCAAACACATCGATGTCGACAACTCACAACAATACAAATATCTAAAGAAAGCACATACATGACATACTCTAGTGTGTCAGGATTGCACAGAATGTTGCTGGGCTTTATGTCGCGATGGCAAATGGCTTTCGGCTTCATGGTGTGCAAAAACCCTAGTCCTTGCAGTATTTGTCGCACAATGAAACGTCGTTTCTGCGCATTGATTATTGGGATCATCAAGTGCAATGACTTCCCAAAGCGCGGGAATATCATCAGTCTTTTGTCCTTGAGGCTGGCAGAACTGCAGTGAGCAGACATGCCAACGACGCTCATCATCAGGAACCGAAACTTATCCTTGTGCTCCTTCGACGTGGCCCGCTCCAGCTGCTCGTGGAGGTATTCGTGCATGGCTACCTCACGGGAAGTGAAGCTCTCCGAATCTTCAGCCTGGTGTGCAAGGCATTGGAACAATATATGAACGCCATAGTACTTGGCATCCCCACATTCGAGTGGAGCTGTCTGAAACAATGGTACATACCACCCGGGTCACTTTGACTGCGAACTCTTCACCAGTTGGTCCGTGAGCCAATAGAACGTGTCCGAATGTCCCTGTTCCGATCCGTTTCCGAACATTCAGTTCCATGACCGAGGCAAGCTTTGGTTGAAATTTGTCTTCTTTTCGAAATATTCTTGGCATCCTGAACGGGACTGAACAAAACGGACGCGTAGACAAAAGCGGCACTGCTTTAAGATTCCAAAGTTTCTGCGAATTCAACTCTTGACAACTTCCTCTGCTTCTTAAAAAAAGACTACACTTTCCCCGAGCACAGCCCACGCACCGCGGTGCCAGGCATAACTCTGCGACACTGTGTCGACGTTGCGTTTACTGGCCGAACACTGCAACAGGTGCGCAGCCTGCGCCGACCACAGGTGTGGCCCAGCAAGTGCGCCAGGTGTAACATGTCATAATTGGCGCGCTGTGTGGCAGACACGCTCCGGAGCGTGTCTGTGCACTCGCGCCATTTTCATCGAGAAGTCTGGCAGAGAGTGAGTGGGTGAGTGAGTGAGTGGGTGAGTCAAGTCACCCACTCACCCACTCACTCTCACTCACTTTCACTCACTTTCACTCACTTTCACTCACTCACAGTCACTCACAGTCACTCTCATTCACTCTCATCACTCACTCACAGCATTGAGTGGCCTCGTTGTCTCCCGGTCTCGTTTGTTGTGTTGTCGTCGTTGTCGCCGCCCGCCGTCGCCGTCGTCGCCACGTTGTTGTTGTTGCTCTTGCTTCGACGCGTTCGTTCGTTGATGTGACTTCTTCAAACTTGTGACTGTGTGATGTACATGGCTATCATACATGGTTGCGCGTGGCTGGGTTGGGTGGAAGTGTGCGAGATGATGAGATGTTGAAGAAGTGGACAAGGCGCCCGATGGATTTACGTCGGGCTTGGTTTAACCAAAAAAGCTCAGTAACAACGAGTTGCACGAACAAAGTCGACGTGCGTTTCTCGAGTTTTGGAACTTTTTCTTGCTTTGTCAGAGCGAGCGGTACGTCCGTCGCGTTTCCTGGAACACGGGAAATCAGTCCACCATGCCAAACAACAACACAATTACGTTCCTTCTGATCGTTGTCATCTCGGTGTTGACCGGGGTGTTCTTCGAACCGCCGCCACCGTTAACGAAGAAGCAGCTTTTGCGAACCATCGACGCAAATGCGTCTGAGTCCAAAAGTGATGCTGATCTCAACATCGCGGTTGGAACAAACATCTGCGTTGATCTTATCGTGTCCGCCAACGACTTCTTCGAAGTGCTTCCCTCGTTGCCAACGCATGTTGACGACGTAGATCCCGACTCCAGCATCGACTCTGAGCAAGATTTGGTCGATACGTTCGCTTATTTCTTCGGACGTGGCGCTGCCGCCGAGCGCTTTGTGGACCCGCATTTGTTCAACACTCTTGTGTCCACGGCGACTGCTCTTCAGTCGACACAGAAACGCCTGGGCGGTAATGCGGCGCTCATGGGCAACCAGTTTGCAAAACTGGGTCACAAAGTTTTAATGAGCAGTGATGGCGGTGCCGACTTGAAGCAACTCGTGCACGATGGCGTCACTTTCAGCGGACAGGACGAAAATGCTGCAGTAGAAACCCACATCATCCTTGAGTATGGGTCTGGTGACGAATTTCAGGGCGTCTACAGTGACCGTGCCAATCGCTTGATTCTCACACCGGCCGGACCTCCAGCGGTGGCAACCCTGCAGGCGTGGAGCGAGGCGACGTTGTCGGCGTCGAAAACAGATGCTGTGATTTTCTCTGGTTTGCACTTGTTTGAGTCGACCACACCCGATACTTGGCGACCGTACCTCGCTGCCACCAAGGATGTGCTTGAGAAGACTGCTCAGCTCCCGCAGCACTTGGAGCTGGCGAGCCTTTCCAACGAAGAACTGACGAAAGACATCGTTGCGACACTTTTCCCTGTCGTGTCTAGCATTGGCTTAAATGAGGAAGAGCTGGGGGCACTGTTTTACGCTCTTGGAGGGTCTTATGACGACCTGCCTACAAAGGTCTGCGATCCCAAGCGTGACGCAGAGGCCAAGCGGCACCGCATTCTGCGCTGGAAGATTGTGAAGAAAGCCATCAAGCTCTTCGAGCTCGATTACTTGTTGGAGGAGGTCAACCCGCCTGATATTCCACCTTGTTTGACTGGCAAGTCTCCGCACGTCTCAGCTGTAACAGCTGCACTCGACTATGTTTTCCGTGCTGCGTCTGCTCAAGGATCAACAGTGTCCCGCATTCACTTCCATTCACTGGCATACCACATCATTGCGACTGCTGATGGTGCCGCCAACCTTCAGTCCTGGAAGAACGTGCGCGCCGCCGCTGCCTCTGGATCCATCGCAGCGACTTACCAGGCATGCAACGTCACTGGACACGAAGACCTCCACGGCGATCAGCTGACACTTGTTGCCCCAACTACACTTGATACGGATGGTACGGGCGCAAACACTTTGAAGATTGCCAAGGGTGAAGCCGTGCATGAGTGGAGCACGGACAAGCTGCAAATTACGTTCGTCCCGGTCCTTGTGTGCAAAGAACCTGCTGTCACCGTGGGTCTCGGAGACGCCATTTCCTCGTCGTCGTTCGCAGCACATTTGTGAATCGCTCGGGGTCTCCGTCCGCGTTTCCACTCGCCGCGCACGCCGCGTTTTGCTCTCACCGCTCTCATGAAGACAACGGACTCATGTCGGTCGTGCGCTTGCCGCGAGCACAAGGAAGCAATGACCGCCAACAAAGAGTGGCACCACGCAATGTGCGATTTTCATTAAAATTTTAGAGCTACGTCAAATCCCAAACAACCACCAAATTACGGCATAACTGTAGTGTATCTTCGTCAGCAGACGAAGGACAGCGAAGGACGAACGAACGGACGGCGAACGACGAAGGACGACAAACGACAAACGACAAACGACGGACGGCGAAGACGAAAGGCGGACGACGTGACGACTGCCTGCCTGCCTGACAACAGCGTGGAAAACAAAACTGTGAAGTGTGAAGTGTGAATGAAGAAGTGTGAACTGTATGTGGGTCGCCAGTGCGGACGACGAACAACAGCAAAAATCTTGCATGATGACACGTACGACGATTCAAAAATGTCGACGTGGGCGTTGTGTGGGCGTGGGAGTGAGATCAGCGCCAGCACTGTGCTGGTACTGTATGCCCTTAGGTCGAGGTAGTACATCCCGTGTACTGGACTGGGGACGTTGTACAGTACACTGGCATTAGGTGTACAGTACGCCCTCTCGCGCGCAGTACTACTGCTCACTTACCCCTCCGCACTACCGTCGACCCACGCGCGCAAAGCCATGTCTTGGGATGCACCCAACTTCGCCAGCTATGATAGCTGTACAGTTCCGGTCTCACCCACACGAAAACGCCGCCTCCTCGTCCCACTCTCCCGCCCCCACCAGTATTCCATCATTCAGAATCACGCCTCAACGCTTCTCGCCCGCTCCCTCACTGCTCACTCACTCACTCACTCACTCCTGCACCACCACACAACGAACGCGGCGGGGGGGCGAGGATGTTTCCGTATATGGGATTCTATGTTTTAACAAGGAGGTAATTGGGAAGTATTGTGGAAAGTGTCATAACATGATATATATTCGTTTGTTTCGTTCGTTTGTTTGTCTGTGAGTGAGTGAGTGAGTGTGAGTGGGGTGGGCGAGGTGGGAGGTGGGAGGTGGGAGGTGCGAGGTGTGCAGTAGTTGTGTGTGTGTGCGGCTGACCGCTGCGGACAGTGGCGTCTTCGACGGTGGTTTACGAACTGTTCGTTCACTGTGCATTCATTCATTCGTTCGTTCGTTCGTTCGTCGTTCGTTTGTTCGTTTGTGCGTTCGTTCGTTCGTTCGTTCGTTTGGCTGACTGCCACTCCCACAACGAACGCAGAAGCACACACACAAAGCAGCCGAACACCCAACTGACCTATTTGTCGAGTGCCCCCACTCAGCCCCACAGTTCGCGCACACAGCTGCGAACCAATTCCTTGCCGCGGACCGGACGGCTGTCTGCGCTCTGAACGAATGGCTGGCGGCAGGTTGGGCGGCTCAGCGTGCTGGAGGGAACATTCATTGCCAACCGCCCGCTGACAACACAACGCAACGCGACGACACACACGGACACGCCGGCACCGACACGCCGGCACCGACACGCCAGCACCGACACAGACACAGCACACGGCACACGCAACGCTGCGGACAACACAACGAACGACCATCGCTGCCGTGAACAGCAAGGACGTGTGTATGCCGGAGCAACGTCCTGGGCCAGCTCGAAGTGGTGATGGTGTGGGTTTGGTGAGCATCTGCGTGGAAGTGTGAAAGGCACCGCAGCGGTTCATTGCGTGGCGCAGGTGTTAGAGCGAGCGAAGCTGCCACCGCAAAAGCTACTTGAGTTAGATTCCAAGAACTGCGGTCGGCGCATGATATCTCTGACTTTTGTTTGTCAAATCTACAACTTTCTTTTTCAAAACACCGTCGTAACTCAAGCACTGAATCACCATGCCGCGCTCCTCGGACCCCGTTGCGGTTGTTTCCGTGGTCGTGAAATCGGCCAGCAACAGCAAGAGAAAAGCAGACCGTGTTTCCAAGCCCGGATATGGCCCGAAAACGCGCCCCAACCCCCACGCCGGCAAGGTGTGCTCTCGTGGATTCAAAGATTGCGGTGCCACTCCTGGAACCTACGACCCCAAGACGCGTCAACAAAAGGGGCGCAAGCACCACAGCGTTGCCTGCCGCAACGCGTGGAAAGAATCTGGAGCAGTCTCACTTGTCGGTGCTGACGCGCACCGTAAACGCCGAGACAAGAGTTACACTGGCCGTGCCTCTGGTGAGAAAGCAGCGCGTGGTGCTGCCCGTGCCCGCGCACGAGAAGAGGCCCGATTGGCCCGCGAGGCTCGCACGAAGGCGATCGTCGACAAGCTGACTGAGGATGTCTTCCAGGACAAGCCCAGAAAGCGAAAGAAGGCAACCAAAGACATTTAAAGCCTGAGGAAGATCAAGCCCCTCTATCTACGAGGGCGCTGTGAACACCCTCACAACTCTGACTATCGTCGCAGTACTTCGACCGAGGGAATTGTGAAAACATGGAAAAACATACCAACAAACAATAATACCGTAAACATACTAGTAAAATAGTGACATAGCAAAATAGTGACAGCAAATTCGGGTGTCACTACCTTATGTTCGTATTCAAACGTGGTTTTTCGAAACCACGTGTCACCAGCCTTGAGAACTGTGCGGCGAATGGCGCGAGATTCCACTGCATGCTGCTCGTTATTGAAATCCTTGAACGATTGCTCGACCATCCAAATCACCGAAATCGCGGTTGTGCTGCAATTTTGGTTTCGGTTCCACTGGAGTCGAAGTCCCCTTATTGTTCATTGCGCTGCTGTGCGCCTGTTTGTGCTGTCGTAATTTGTGGGCACGTCATTGTGTGCAATGCGATTTGAAGCGACACTTCAAAGGCGCATTGGAGGTTAGGTCACAGACTTGCATGATCGACGTTAGGCCACCAGGAATCAACTTCACCACAAGCCACTCCTTTGAATTGTTGAGCATGAGCTGGTGCATGGTCGCAAATCTACAACATTACGGCATTTTCGGGGTATTGCTGTCGCAGCCATTCCAGCCAGCGTGTGGCATTGGCCGAGTCAAACCAGTGCTTCGCCTTGGAAGGCAACATGACGTGTGTGGGATGTCATGTGATTCCAAGTCTTAATTAAAGTATGTTTACGGGAATGATAAAGAAGGAAATCACAATCATCACCCAAAACGTACGGTTCTCGGCACTGACGGAGCATGTTGTTGCCTAGTGCTCGCCGCTTTGCACGGGGATGGACTCTAATCGTGTCCGTATCTCGGCCGGCATTGACGTCGGCCGCCCTTCCCCACAAACGTAAACGTGCACAAACTTTCCTGACGCAAGAAGCCTCTTGGACGAATTTTCAAACATTCCAACTTTGTACGTCACACTGCTATTTCCTAAGTTCTACGCAAAACCAGTCAGAAATTGAGAAAGGGCGATGCTGACGTTGGGCATGGAGGACAGACAGCTCACCTGGACACCAAACCTGACCTCAATGATCTCTGGGTAGTTTGCTGGTGCATGGTACTGCAACCCGGTTTCGACTACATAACGCGGAGCATCTGCGACGTGGTCGCCCTGTTCAGCTGACCAACTACATATTGCAGAGTCCATAAAGGAGTAATAATTGACATTGTTGACATGTCCTTGCAAGTCTGTGTCCGCTACTCGAGTGGGAATCAAAAACGACGCAGGAAGTTCCTGCCTGGAAACGCCACTTTTCGCCCGCACGTGAGCTCTACATAACCCAGGAAGCTTCC
>ENA-OWNT01005311-OWNT01005311.1-seawater-metagenome-genome-assembly--contig:-NODE-5311-length-10690-cov-5.147743_pt1 | contig 10690 bp, 7 predicted proteins | sample MGYA00238136_ERZ651165 | MGnify/ENA primary metagenome ERZ651165 (study PRJEB26861, sample SAMN08777766) | seawater metagenome | isolation source: coastal seawater | place: USA: Florida | collected...
GCGGCTGGGGCCAGCAGCTGACGGTCGATCTGTCCTACGACAACGACAACGACGGCTACACGACGGACACGGACTGCGACGACAGCAACGCGGCCATCTACCCGGGCGCCACCGAGACCTGCAACGGGCTCGACGACGACTGCGACAACGTGCTGCCTGCCGACGAAGAGGACAACGACGCCGACGGGTACATGGTCTGCGCCGGCGACTGCGATGACGGCAACGCAAACGTGTATCCCGGCAACAGCGAGTCCTGCGACGGCATCGACAACGACTGCGACTCCAGCGTGGACGAGGGGCTCACGTTCGACGTGGACGGCGACGGCTTCACGTCCCCGAGCTCCTGCACGGGCAGCCAGAACGACTGCGACGACAACAACGCCGCGGCCTTCCCGGGGAACCCCGAGGTCTGCGACGGCGCGGACAACAACTGCACCAACGGGGTCGATGAGGGGCTGTCCCCGGACGTGGACAACGACGGCTACACGGCCATCGGCGCGTGCCTGGGCAGCGCGGACGACTGCGACGACAACAACTCGTTCACCTACCCCGGCGGCATCGAGATCTGCGACGGACTCGACAACAACTGCGATGGCGCGCTGTCCGGCAACGAGACCGACGACGACGGCGACGGCGTGCTCGCCTGCGACGGGGACTGCAACGACAACAACGCCGCCGTGTACCCCGGACAGGCCGAGTCCTGCGGCAACGGCATCGACGACAACTGCAACGGCCAGATCGACGAGGCGGGCGACCTCGACGGCGACACCTACGGCGCCTGCGTCGACTGCGACGACACGAACGCGGCCATCAACCCCGGCGCCACCGAGGTGGCCTGCGACTTCGTGGACAACGACTGCGACGGCGCGCTCCATCCGCTCGAGGCGGACGCCGACGGCGACGGGTTCAGCGACTGCGACGACGACTGCGACGACAACGACGCCAACGCCTACCCGGGCGCGCCCGAGGACGTGTGCGACGAGCTCGACATGGACTGCGACGGCGTGAGCTCGTACGACCCGACCGCCTGCGGGGACGACGACGACGCCACCGGGGACGACGACGACGCCACCGGGGACGACGACGACGCCACCGGGGACGACGACGACTCGGGCGACGACGACGACTCGGCCAGCGCCGACGCCGACGGCGACGGGGTCACCGCGGACCTCGACTGCGACGACGGCGACCCGAACAACTTCCCCGGCAACGCCGAGGTGTGTGACGGGCAGGACAACGACTGCGACGCGGACACCACCGTGGTCGACGTCGCCTGGACGAGCCCGGACGGTGACGGCACCGACCCCCTGAGTGACGTGTTCCTCGGGAACGCCTGGCGGGTCGACGCCGACGTCGTGCTCACCAGCTTCGGGCAGCGCCTGAACGCGGTGGACGGCCAGGGGCTGCAGTGGCTGGTGTACGAGGGACCCATGGGCGGCCCGTATGTCGAGGTCGCCTCGGTGACCACGACGGTGGCGACCGCGGACGCCGGCGCCGCGATGTTCCACGAGTCCGGCGACCTCGACGTGACGCTGACGGCCGGGAGCGTCTACGTCCTGGGCGTCTACGGCCTGGGCGCGAGCGAGGCCGAGACGGCCAGCGATCCCGCGGCGATCTCGCCCGTGGCGTTCGGCGCCCTCCTGGGCGGCGTCTACGGAGCCGGGACGGGGGTCCCGCCGACGGGCGACCTGCTGTTCGACAGCATCTCCACGCGGCACCCCCAGCGGGTCACCATCGAGTCCGACGCGGACTTCGACGACGACGGAGACGCCGCCTGCGACGGCGACTGCGACGACGGCGACGCCAGCGCGTACCTGGGCGGGACCGAGGTGGCGTGCGACTTCGCGGACAACGACTGCGACCCGAGCACGGACGACTGCGTGGGCGGGCTCGTGATCACCGAGGCGTTCGTGGACGCCTTCGGCAGCGACACCGACCAGGAGTGGTTCGGCGTGCACAACGCCACCGGCGCCGTGGTGGACCTCAGCGGCTGGCTCGTGCTCGACGACGACGGCGAGGACCTGTGGATCGCCGCGTCGGTGGTGGTCGCCGACGGCGCCGAGGCCGTGCTCGCGGACGAGGACGACACGTCCCTCAACGGCGGCGTGACGGTCGACCTGGAGTACGGCGGCGCGCTGAGCCTGTCCAACAGCGGCGACGAGCTCCGGCTCGTGTCGCCACTCGGCGAGGAGATCGACGGCGTCGCCTGGGACAGCACCTGGCCGGTCCAGGAAGGGGCGGCGCTGAACCTCGACCCCGGCGCGCTCGACGCGACCGCGAACGACGACGTCGGGAACTGGTGCGCGTCGCTCGCGCCCCCGTTCCAGGGCAACGCCACCGGCACCCCGGGGACGGCCAACGCGTCCTGCATGGTCCCGGCGAGCGGCGCGGTGGCCGGCGACCTGCTGTTGACCGAGATCCTCCGGGACCCCGACGGCAGCGACAGCGACAAAGAGTGGTTCGAGATCGCGAACACGACCGGCGCGGCCATCTCGCTCCTCGGCTGGAGCTTCTCGGACGACGACGGCGACAGCTTCCTGGTGACGCAGGCGGTGGTGGTGCCGGCGAACGGGTACCTGGTGCTCGGGGAGACGACCGTGGCCGCGGACAACGGAGGCGCGCCCGTCAGCTACGGCTACGGCGGCAACATGACGCTCGGGAACGCGGACGACGAGCTCGTCATCACGTCGCCCGAGGGCCTGGAGATCGACCGGGTGGACTGGGTCGGCGGCGTCACCTGGCCGAACACCGAGGGCTTCACCATGAGCCTGCACCCGGGCAGCGACGACGTCGGGAACGACGCGAGCGGGGCCTGGTGTGCGGGAGCGGGGAGCTACGGGACGAACGGCGACGCAGGCACCCCCGGCGCGGTCAATCCGAGCTGCCCCCAGTAGATCGCCGGCGGGTCCGCGGGAGCGTGCCCGCGTCGAGCTGCAGGGCGCGCTCGATCTCCGCGATGGTGTCGTTGGAGATCACCTGCCGGGACCGGACATCGTCCGGAGCGCGACGGCGCCCGGGAGGCGCGCGCTCGGTCACAGGGGGACGCCGCGCCGGCACCACCTCCACGACCTGCACGTCCATGGGGTCCCACGGCGCGCGTGCCTCGGGGAGCACGATCCCCCCCATGGGGGTCTCGCCCGTCGTGGTCACGCCCCCCCGAATCCGCCCGATCCAGGTCATGGACGCAGCCTAGTGCCGTCAGCCGCTTCAGTCGACTTTTTCGACTCATTCGACCTCCTCCGTAAATCCAATCGCCGCAAACCTGATCATCCGTTCAGTGCTAGCGTCTGTTCGGGAGGCTCTGAATGCGAACGATCAAGCTGCTGCTGCTCGCGGACACCCACATCGGCTTCGACTGCGCCGCCCGCGGGCGCGTCAGGCGGAGGCGGCGCGGTCCCGACTTCCTGGCCAACATGACCCGGGCGCTCGAGCCCGCCCTCCGTGGGGAGGTGGACGTCGTCGTCCACGGCGGCGACTTCTTTCACCGGCCCGGGATCCCCGACTCCGTCGTGCGGGACGGCTACGCGCCCATCCTCGCGGTCGCCGAGTCCGGCGTGCCGGTGTTCATCGTGCCGGGCAACCACGAGCGCAGCGCGATGCCGCTCCCGCTGCTCCTGATGCACCCGAACATCCACGTGTTCGACCGGGCGCGGTCGTACTCCATCTACGTCGGCGGCGTCCGGCTCCAGGTTCTGGGCTTCCCGTGCATCAGGAACGTGGCGGAGGTGGGGCTGCGCCGCCTGTTCACGGGGGTCCGGGTCGATGAGGCCGCGGACATCCGGCTGCTGTGCATGCACCAGGCGATCTCGGGCGCCCAGGTGGGGGTGCAGGACTACACGTTCCGCTTCGGAGCGGACGTGGTGCCCACCGAGGAGCTGCCCACGGGCTTCGCGGCGGTGCTGTCCGGCCACATCCACCGGGCCCAGGTCCTGTCAGAGAGCCTGTCCCGCGAGCCCCTCCCCTGCCCGGTCGTGTATCCGGGCTCCGTGGAGCGCACGTCGTACGCCGAGCGGGAGGAGACGAAGGGCTACGCGCTGCTGGACCTGGCGCCGGACGCCACCGGGGGGACCCTGGCGCACGTGGAGTTCGTGCCGCTGCCCGCGCGACCGATGATCGGCCTGCCCATCAACGTGCGGGGCCTGCCACCCCAAGGAGTGCGGGAGCTGCTGCGCGCGCGGCTGAGCGAGCTGCCGGAGGACGCGATCGTGCGCATCGAGGTGTTCGGGATCCCCCAGCCCGGCGTCCCGAAGGAGCTGACGGCGGCGAAGCTGCGGGCCGCTGCGCCCGTCACGATGAACGTGGACATGCCGCGTGCCCGCACGATGGTGGGCATGCACCGGATCGACTGACGGGCTACTTCAGCGCGAGGAGGAAGGGCTTCTCCTTGTCGCCGTCGCGGTCGACGACGGGGTTGCCCACGGTGGGCTCGACCCACCAGACCAGCGTGTCGTGGCGGCTCGGCAGGCGCACGGTGTGCACCCAGTCGCCCCGGTCGTTCTGCCCCATCCACACCGAGTGCCACTCGCCGTTGGGCTTGCGCCAGTGCAGGACGGGGTCCTCGATGTCGTCGCGGGCCGCGAAGCTCACCACCACCTGCTTGCCGTCCTGCTCCACCTCCACGTGCACGGGCATGGCGTCGGTGTAGGGATCCAGCAGATCGATGGCCCGCGGGTCGGCGTTCTCGCGCCCGACGGCGCCGAGGTAGGCGAGCGCCAGCGCGCGGCCTTCGTCGAGCTCGCCCTTCGCCTCGTGGGCCAGGCCCTGGAGGAGCAGCGCGTCGTAGAGCGTCGGGTCGAGCCGGAGCGCGGACTTCGCGGCGTGCAGCGCACGGTCCGTCTTGCCCGCGTCGAGGTCGGCCCGCGCCAGGGCGAGCTGGCGCGCGGCCTCGGCCTGGACGCCGTCGGCGTGGGCGGTGTTGGGAGCGAGGCCAACCAGGGAGACAACAAGGGCGGCTAGGGCGAGGACGCGGATCGGGCTCATCTGTTCCTCCATCGGCCCGCGCGCGCGGACCCTGCATCCAAACTCTAGGAAAGAGGGGTCTATCTCACTCTTCCACCGCCTTACGGCGCCTTACGCCGGCCGCTACCATCCCGTCGATGGCCATCCTGCAGGGTTCCGAAGACCGGGTCGTGCTGCTGCCCCGACACCACGTCGGGCGCTCGCGGCGCTCGGATCTGTGCGTGCCCGCGCGGGACGTGTCGGGCGAGCACGCGGTGTTCCTGTGGACGGGTCAGGACTGGGAGCTGCGGGATCTGGGCAGCCGCAACGGCACCTGGCTCGAAGGACGGCAGCTGCAGCCCGGCGAGCGCGCCACGGTGCGCGCGGGCGACCGGGTCGCGTTCGGCAACCCCGGGGCGACCTGGGTGCTCGCGTCCGAAGCCGCGCCCGGGGCGGCGGCGATCGGTGCCAACGCGGTGGTCGAGGCCGTGGACGAGTTCCTGGCGCTGCCGAGCCTGGACGACCCCCAGGTGATCGTGGAGCGGGACCCGGAGCAGGGCTGGCGGCTCATCCGCGACGGCGACGCCGTCCCCGCCGAAGACGGCGCTGAGATCACGCTCGCCACAGGCACCTGGCGTCTCACGATCCCGTCGGAGGTGGCGCCGGTCCCCATGACGGCCGAGATGCGGGACATCTCCCAGATCATGAACGCGATCTCCACCCGCGGGATCGAGATCGCGGTGAGCGCGGACCAGGAGTACATCGAGGTCACCGTGGTGCTCGGGGGAGAGCGGCACCAGCTGCCTCCGCGGGTGCACCACGAGCTGCTGCTCGCCCTGGCCCGCCAGCGCCTGGCGGATCGGGACACAGGGGTGGCGGCGAGCGAGGAGGGCTGGGTCTACACGAGCGACCTCCGCAAGATGCTCGCGGTGTCGGCGAACCAGTTCTACGTGATGTCCCACCGCTGCAAGCGGGAGCTCGAGACCCTCGGCCTGGACGGCGTGCTCGAGAAGCGGCGGACGTCCCACCAGGTGCGCCTGGGGCTGCGGGACCTCGCCGTGCGCTCCCTCTGACGCCCTACTCCACCGGCGCCCAGCTCCCGGACATCTGCCCGACCTGCTCGCTGGCCGCGTACCGGCCGTAGATCCGGCGGAAGGGCCCGTCGGCCTGGACGAGCTCGTCGTGGGAGCCCACCTGGACGGCACGTCCCTCTTCGAGGACGAGCACGCGATCGGCGCGCTGGATCGTGGCGACGCGGTGGGTGACCACGACGGCGGTCACATCCGGCAGGACGTCGTCCAGCGCGGCCCAGAAGGCGGCCTCGGTGTCGGCGTCGAGCGCGGCGGTGGCGTCGTCCAGCAGCAGGATCCCCGGCTGCCCCACGAGCGCCCGGGCCAGACCCACGCGCTGCTGCTGGCCACCGGACAGGGTCACGCCGCGCTCGCCCACGGGCGTGTCGAGTCCCTGCGGGAAGGCCGGCAGATCCTGCTCCAGCCGGGAGACGTGCAGCGCGCGGTCGAGGTCCTCGGCGTCCACCTCCCGCCCGAGCAGGATGTTCTCACGCAGGGTCGTGGACACGAGCACCGGGTCCTGGGGGACGTAGCCGACAGCCGCGAGGAGCGCGGCGCGATCGAGGTCCTCGACCGGCTCGCCCCCGACCGTGAGGGCCCCCGGAGCGGGGCGGGTGCCGGAGAGGACCTCCATCAGGGTCGACTTGCCGGCGCCGACGGCGCCCACCACCGCCACGAGATCGCCCGGAGCCGCCGAGACGCTGACGTCGTGCAGGAGGGTGGCGCCGTCGGGGGTCTGCACGGACGCGCCCCGGAGGGCGAGCGTGTTGCCGGTCAGGGAGGCCGAGCCCACGGCGGGCGGCGGCGTGGACTCGGCGAGCAGCTCGTCGAGCCGGCCGAGGGTCACGAACGTCTGCTTGTAGCGGGACAGGAACATGCCCACGTCGAACATCGGCCAGATGAGCGTCATGACGAAGCCCTCGAAGGCAACGAACGCGCCCAGGCTCAGGTCCCCGCGGATGACGTGGTTGCCACCCGCGATGAGCAGCGCAACCACGGCGATCTGCCAGCCGTATCCGTACATCAGCCCCACCACCTGCTGCACGAGCGCGGTGCGGATCTCGGCGCGCCGCTGCCCCTCCGCCTGCGCCACGAACCGCGCGCGCGCCTGAGCGCCGAGGCCCGAGGCCTGGACGATGCGGATCCCACCGAAGGTGGCGCTGAGCTCGTCGTTGATGCCCGAGATGGCGGCCTGCACGGCGGCGTAGCGTCGCTCGAGGGCGCCCTGGGCGAGGGCCTGGCCGACGATCAGCAGCGGCAGCGGCAGCACGACCCACAGCGTCAGCCGCCAGTCGATCGTGGCCATGGCGATGATGCAGGCGAGGACGACGAGGGACGCCTCCACGGTGCGGAACACACCCGAGCACAGGAACCAGGACAGCTTGTCGGAGCAGTCGTCCGTCAGGCGCGTGACGAGGTCGCCCGTGCGCCAGCGGCGGAAGAACTCGGCGTCCATCGCCGAGACGTGCTCGAAGACCCGGTTGCGCGCGCGCCACTGGATCCGGCTGTTCATGATCGAGCGCACGCTCTGCAGGACGATGTAGACGCTGGACTGGGCGAGCCCGACCCCGGCCATCCAGAGGGCCAGCTCCTTCATGGCCACCGGATCGCCCGACCGCCGCATCTCCTCCACCAGGTCCCGCCAGAGCCAGGGAAAGGCGGTCACCAACACGGCGTTCACCAGGCTGAGGCCGAGGATGGTGGCCAGCGATCCGGGCGATCCCCTCCACACCCGCCAGAACCAGGCGGTGACGGTGTTCCCGGTCATGCCGCGGTCCCGTGCTGCAGCGCGTGGAGCGCCGCGTAGAGGCCGTTGGCGGCGAGGAGCTCCGCGTGGGTGCCCGACTCGACGACCGCGCCGGCGCCGAGCACGTAGATCCGATCGCAGTCGCGTACGGTGGCGAGGCGGTGCGCGACGGTGACGGTGGTGCGGCCCTCCATGAGGCGCTGCAGCGCGCTCTGGACCAGCTGCTCCGTCTCGGGGTCGACGGCGGAGGTGGCCTCGTCGAGCACGAGGATCTCCGGATCGCGCGCGAGGGCCCGGGCGAAGGTCAGGAGCTGCCGCTCGCCGCGGGACAGGTCCTGCCCGCCGTCGATCAGCTCGCGGTCCAGGGGGAGCTCCACGCCCAGGGTGTCGAGCGCAGCGCGCGCGGCGACGGGGTCCCCGCCGAGGTTTGCGAGGATGGTGCCGGCGAACAGGTGCACGTCCTGCAGCACGAGGCCGATGCGGCGCCGCAGGGCGTCGAGCGCCAGGTCCCGCAGGTCCACGCCGTCCACGGTGACCCGGCCGCCGGTGGGATCGCGGAAGCGCAGCAGCAGGTTCAGCACGGTCGTCTTGCCGGCCCCGGTGGCGCCGACGATGCCCACGTGGGACCCGGCCGGGATCGTCAGGTCGATGCCCTTCAGGACCGGCGTGTCCTCGGTGTAGTGGAAGCGCACGTCCTCCAGACGCAGGGCGTCGCGGAGGCCGGGCCACGGGACGGGCGTGGGGGGATCCGTGATGGTGCGGGGCGTGTCCCGGATCCCGGCGATGCGGATGGCCGCGGCCCGCGCCCGCTCGAGGGTCGCCAGGTGGTGCGAGAGCCGCATGAGCGGGTTGAACATCTGGCGGAGGTAGCCGAGCCCCATCACCAGCGCTCCGACGGTCAGGGTGCCCTCGGCGACGCGCCCGGCTCCGACCCACAGGAGCAGGACCATGCCGAGGCTGCGGGTGAGGAAGACGCCGTTGAAGTACCCCACGGGCAGCAGGTGGGCGATGACCTCCTTGCGGAAGACCTCGCCGTTCAGGGTGTCCGCGCGGTCGTTGGCCCAGGGCACGCGATCGAACATCTGGAGCACGGGCATGGCGCGCAGGTGCTCCGACAGGAAGCCGGTCAGCTTCGCCTTCACGGCCCGGAGCGCGATGAACGCGGGGGGCGAGACGAGGCGGAAGAGGCCGAACAGCAGCAGGTACGGCGGGAGCACCGCGAAGACGAGCGGGGCCAGCGCCGGGGTCGTGGTGGTGACGACCACGGCCATCCCGACGAACAGCGCCAGGTCGGCGGGCGCGGCCAGGATCACCTCGCTGAACAGGAAGCGCAGCGCCTCGGTGTCGCCCTGGACCCGCGTGATGAGGCGCCCCGAGGTCTGCTGATCGTGCACGGCCAGGTCGTGGTCGATCAGGTGGTCGAACAGCTCCGTCTTGAGGCCGAGCATCGCCCGCTGGGCGGCGACCTCGATGGCGATCTTCGCGGCGTAGGTGAGCCCGAGGTTCGCGAGCAGCAGCGCCAGGTAGAGCAGGCCCTTGCGGACGAGCCCCACGGTGTCCCCGGCGGCGAGGTCGACGTCGATGGCCTGGGCGACGATGTACGGCCCGGCGAGGTTCAGCCCGGTGCCGATCAGCAGGCCGACGACCCCGGCCAGCACGAGGTGCCGGCTGGATCGGAAGAACGGAGCGAGGCGCAGGAGGGGGTGGGCCAAGGGAGCCCGGAGTCTAGAGCACCGATCGGTCGTCCCGACCGCGTCCGGTGAGTGGCGGCGGGTCGACGCGGGGCCGCGCGGGGCAACGGGGCGGCGTGACCGCCCGAGGGCGAGGAGTCAGTGGGGGCGAGGAGCCGGCCGAGGGACTTGGGGATGGCCGGGAAGCGGGAATTCAGGAAGCGAGTGAAGCCAGTCGACGCGATCGACTGCCAGGTCGTCGTTTGATTCCCATCAATCCCCAACTCACGGTCACGTCCGGGAGGGGCTCCTCAGCGGCCTGCTAGCGGAGGCGGGCTCCGTCCACGGCGAAGCCGGCCTTGCTGCTGCGAGTCACGGCCCCCTTGGCGTCGAACGTGAGCTCGACCTGGTCGAAGATGTCCTGATCCTGCATCCCCGGAGGCTCCTCGATCCAGAACGTGACGACGACCCCGTCCCCCTTCGCGACCGCAGCGGGAGCGGTGTAGGCGGGCGTGTCCTCGAACGTGAAGGCCTTGTTGTCGGCCGGAACGAACGAGCCGTCCCAGTGGAACAGCACCTTCTCGGCCCACCGCAGCGCAAAGTCGGCGCGGGCCTTCGAGTCCATCGTGGCCCAGCCCAGCTTGGAGGGCCCGGTCGCGGTGAGGGTCGCGGTGTCGAGCCAGGCGCCGCCGACGAACCCGCCACTCATGATGCATCCGCGGTCGTAGGCGAAGTCGCCGACGACGATCACGTCCTTCACGCCGGTGCGGCCGATGCAGCCATGCTCGGCGTTGAGCTCGTCGCCGGTGGCCTTCTTGTAGGCGGCGCGCACGCCGTCGTCGGTGGCGAGGTCCGTGGCGGTGGCGGGGCAGCCGGCGCTGAGGACGAGGGCGAACAGGACCGCGGAGAGCGAGCGTTGCATGGGCACAGGGTACGGGATGCGCGATCGCCGCCGCCCCGATCCCACACATCCAGGGGGAGCACGCAGGGCTCACCCCACATCTGTGCGATCGCCGCCGCCCAATCCCACACATCCAGGGGGAGCACGCAGGGCTCACCCCACATCTGTGCCGGTCGCCCCTTGCGCGCCCGCGCCCCACCGCATAGATTACTGACCGGTCAGTAACCTACGGAGACCACGTGAGCTTCAACAAGGACCCCTGGAGCGCCGCCACCCACTTCGCGGGCTTCCTCGCGGCCGTCGTCGGCCTCGTCTTCCTGGTGCTGCCCCCGGATCAGGGCCCCGCCAAGGTGACCGCCATGGC
>ENA-OWNT01005312-OWNT01005312.1-seawater-metagenome-genome-assembly--contig:-NODE-5312-length-10689-cov-3.743404_pt1 | contig 10689 bp, 3 predicted proteins | sample MGYA00238136_ERZ651165 | MGnify/ENA primary metagenome ERZ651165 (study PRJEB26861, sample SAMN08777766) | seawater metagenome | isolation source: coastal seawater | place: USA: Florida | collected...
CCAAACGAAAAGCAAAGCAATGTCGACATCGTGCCGATGGTGTGGACGACCGTTCTGGTACAACTGTTATCTGCGAACATGGTGGAAATTCGATTCATTCAACAACACTTTGTGGCCGCGCATACGCCGCGAGAATCGCCGTGCGTCCGGTCTATCATACGAGCGAACTCAGTGGTGGTTTATGGCAAAAACAGAACCCGACTGGATTGAGTTAACCGGTGGGTATGCGGGACGGTGGAAGCACAACGGTGCAGTTCTCTCGGGAAGAGGTCCGAGTATTCGCGATGACCGATACAGTGAGTACACGTGGGAGAGTAAAATTCAACACGAGGCCAATTGCCCTCAGAGAGCACTCGCAATGCTTCGCAGTGCCCAAAACACTACCGACATCTCGAACAACCATACGGCAACACTGACACGTACGGACATGAAACCCGACGTCAATTACAGTGCGCCGCCGAGTGAGTGGTCGGCCATACATCCCGATGATGACTCACCGTCCATCCACCAATTATGCACCGACCTGGAATTGGGGAGTATGGTCCGAGATGTTCTCCGAGAACTTGACTACCGCACGCAAGCCCAGGTATGTATGAAACAAAATCATGTGCAAAAGGAGAGTAGACATGCAGAGTTAGAGGCGGAGACAACATTTCGTTCACAGTCGAGCAATTTTATTTGAGAACTCTGGCCTTTTTGTTGCAATGTGTTTGTCTTTAGTTATGCAGCGTGCCAGCCAGTGGAAACCTGCAGCAGAAAATACTTGATGCATGCCGACTCGACGCGGAGGCTCGGAATCGTTTGATCTCAGCACTTGGATGGCAGCGCAATTCGCCCCAACTGAGCCGTAGAGATGCCACTGCACTGCCTTCTGGTGTCACCGAACTTCTGAACTTGGGATGCGATGCTGCCAGTGCCAAGCAGGCGTTAGTGGCAAGTAACTGCGATGTCTCATTGGCGATTGAACGTTTGCTCACGCAAGAGAACACGTTCGACGTATTTGTAACGTCGGTCGACGTGGCGCATGCACTCGCGTTACAAATGGACAAAGTTCGGTGGCCGATTGCACAGCAATCGATGTTGGCACAGATCGAAGCAGTGAACACCTTTGTATGCGACGGTATCAGCAGGTTCAACGCTTCGAATCTGAGTGTCACGATCTGGCAACAATTGTGCAACGCCGCACGTTCTACCAACCCACCAGCGCTACGAACTGCGCAGCAAGTTCTTCGGGCCATCACTACCCATATTCGACTTTTACGCCGACAACCGCGCACTGTGGGAACAAGATTATCACTTGTGGACCTCTTTGGTTTGGCGTGCGTCAGCGGCGTCCATCTGGTGGCCGTTGTCCCAAAACGTAGCCGTAGTTTTTGGAAAAGGTTGTCCACTGTTTTTGGACGATCTGAGAATATCAAAAGCAGGAAAATCAATGGACAACCGTTTCTGGAAATCGACATACTCGCTGTAATCGCTGCAGCGATTGGCGTGGACTGTACGAATAAGCGCAGTAACACCATTTTCGGTCGCGTACTTGCGGAGCCTCCAGTTTATGTTGTATGTCACACGTCGTGGCATTCAGCCACCGGGGACTGGGCAAAAGATCAGCTTCGCCGTCTAACGGAAAGAAAAGGCCGGCACTCTCCGCTCAGTGGCAGTGGCAAGCAATGGACTGTGCAGCAATGGTTGCACCTCCACGAACAAATACAACGTTCGGCCATCGGAATGCGTCGACCGTTACCAATGTTTGGCGTCGAATCATGGCGCGGAGGCCAGGACAAACCCCCATCAGTGGTACTCAACGAATTCGTGCTTCTGAATCCAAAACACAAATCGATCAAGGAAGATTACGACCGATATATTGAAGCAAAGAAGATATTTTCCGGAGGGTCCAACGTCGCTCGTGGGAAACAGTGTTATTCGTGGTTCCGCGACAGCAAAAATCGCAAAAAACTTCGGGACGAGATGGTCACGTTACGAGCCTTGCAGAGTTCCAAGGGTCGTCGCTCGCCCTCGCGTCGGAGCAGAAATAGCAGCACTAAGGACACATCGCGACAGCAATATCCACCGCTTGGAATGACCACAATTACTGCAGTTGCGGCGCTGAGCAGCGCCATCAATATCGCGTATGGCAATTGGCCACGTGTAGCTCAAATCATCAGCGTGGCGGCGGCTTTCAAAGTACAAGGAGGGCGCAATGTGCTGCTACGTGTGAAGACCGGTGAGGGAAAGAGTTGGATGGTCCTCATGCTCGCTGTGCTGGAACATCTGTGCACCGGTCGATGCGTTGATATTCTCACCAGTCAGCTTCTTTTGGCGAGGCGCGAAGCTACCAGCCGCAACATTATCAAAGTACTCAAGCTCTGTGACATGAAAGCACCAGCCTGCGTGGACCAAGACGACAAATACTCACACCCACTGATTTTCGGACACATTTTTGGGTTTACGGTCGATATGCTTCGCCCAACGTTACGCCAGCGCGACGCCAATAGCGACGAGATGCGCATCGTACTGCCAGAGAGTCGCAACCACAAGCGCGGGCAAGCAGGAAGGCCGTTTCAGGTCGCCATCGGTGACGAAATTGACAGCATTTTGCTCGACTTTATTTTCTACTCCACACAACTCAGTGTGTCAACACCCGGGTATCGGCCACTGAACGTAGTACTGCGCATGATTTTTGAGCATCTCATGGGCCACATGTCCGACATTGGACACGCACTGAGCGTCAGCGAAAATTCTGTTTGGGTGGCACCCCAAAATCTAGATGCTGCCAACGTCTTCCACGTTCTTGCTAGTGCAGTGAAGGAGGCTGCTACGTCCACGTCCGCGACACACAACCTGTCTTTAATAGATGCCGTGTGCCACTTGATGATGGAAGCTCTAGGGAAATGGCGCATGCAAGCAAAAATTGCTACTGACACGGCGAGTCTTCAAAGCAAACCCCGCGCTGGTAAAAAAAGGGACCTTTTGCACTTGCTTGCCAAGTTTGAATGGACAGTTGAAGACTTGGAAAATCCCATCGATTTGCGACAAAGAGTTGAAAATCTTGGCGTGTACGATTTTCTCGCGCTGCTGGCTCACCCTTGTATGCTCAACCTCAACATAGCCGTATTTGAGGCGTACAAGAAGCAACCTACTTCAGCCAACGCAAAGACGGCAACGGCTCCCGGAGCAGAAAGTGCGGATGGGAACAGTGAGAATGAATCCGCGGATAAAACCCAGAACGATCACACTGGTGGTATCCAGAATCACAAAGCACGCTTCGTGGCACATATCCACAACGGTTCTGACTCAACGGAACAACCTCAACTTGAAGATTGCGACATGGTTCTGCTTCATGTGCCTTACGAGCGCGTGGTGCTGCAAATGATGAACACCGCCCCGCTGAAAAAGAAATTGGGCGACGTGGTCAAGGACACAATTTTGCGGTGGCTAAATGTCGAACCACCAATCGATCCACCGACCCGAGTTTTGACAAAGTCTGCTAAGAAGCGGCTGGAGAAAGATAGTGACGCAGAAATCACCGAAAAAGATTATCTTCCCCTCACCAAGCAACAGAAGCAGCGGATGCAGCAGCACAACAGAGAACGCCGCGACCGTGGCGTATCGTCGAAGGAAGTGGGCCTTGACACACCATTTCTCCGGGACGTGGTCAAAGCCAATCTGTCCACTTGGGTTGACTCGGCATGGCGAGCGATCTTCCATCTTCATTGCGACGATCATTATTGTATCAGTGATGGCAAAGATGTCCATTGCATCAACAAGGCGACCGGAGTCACAGAGCCTCGTCGGATTTTCCCCGACGGAACGCATCAATGCTTACAAATTAAGCACGGCTTGCGCATGACTGTGATGGGGTCAACATCGAAAATGATCACGAACTATGCGTTTTTGAAGCGGTACACAGGCGATGGAACGAGCAATACAGACTGTAACAACAAAATGTATGGTCTTTCTGCGACGCTAGGCGACAAACCCGAGGTTGACTACTTCGATCAGCACTTCTATGCCGATGTGATACGCGTGCCTTCTTTTTGTGTGAAGGACAAGATTGATTACAATGCCATTCTGTGCGATTCCGACGCAGACTGGAAGCGAAGTATTCAGGCGAGCGTTGCAACGCAGATGCGACAAGGAAAGGCCGTTCTGATCATCGCGGAAAATATCGCACAGGCCCGTGTTATCAATGACTATATTGAAGGCGGCGCACCACACAGTTCTCCGAACGTAAACGGTTGCTCTTCACTATGTAAATGCTCAGTGCAACAAAAGGTGCAGGGAGACGCATGTGGTTGTTGCAAGAAATTTCCTGGCGTTGTGGCGAACGAGAGAGTGCACCAGTACTGGGATAGTACGGACAGCGACGCAACCGACAAATTGGACAAAGAAACCTTTTGCTGTGGAAGTATCATCGTCGCAACAAACCTCGCAGGTCGAGGTACAGATGTCCGCCTGTGCGCCAATTGCAAACGGCAAGGCGGACTCCACGTCATTGTGACTTTTCTGCCCCGCAACAAGCGAGACGCAATGCAATTTCTTGGCCGATCCGCTAGAGCGAACGACCCAGGTTCCACCATATTCGTGTTAAATCGGAGTCGCAACAACTTTAGTACTGCTTCATGCCGCAGCATAACCCACATGCGAAATCTCCGTGATATGCGTGTGCAGCGATCGATTGCAGCACGCAGTGAGAGGGTAAGTTTGCAGGCATTTTTTCCTTGTACAATATAAATTGTTCTACTCATGATGCGAAACATACTGTCTTTGTAGATTCTTGTCGAAGCCGCGAAAGAACGATACTACGCAAAGTACATCGATTTACTGGACAATCTGGCCACGGACAAAAGCACTTTTGTCTCGTTTAGTCGCTACAGACCGCCTATCAGTCTACTTGCTTCAACAATGGTCAAACTTCAGATTGCATACCGATGGTCCACTGCAGCAGACGAAATTTATCGCTGCTGTTCAGCAAAGCCAATGGATGACGTCGGGGCGAAACGTGCCTGGTCAGCATTTGAACGCGACGTCCGTTCTCAGATCCGTCAGCAGGGCTTCCGGCTTTGCTTTAATCCGTTCTTGCATACCGACCAAGCAGACGAGTGTGCCATTCGCTTCGCACCGTCTGAACAAGGCAAAACTTGCCAATCAATGCTTGAGAAGGCGGTCCGCGCCACTGGCAAAGGTCGGTTTGTCCCAATGTACAGCATGGTAAAAAACCGCATTGAAACCCATGACTGTGGCAGCAAAAGTCAAATCGCGGAGTGCAAAAAGTGGTGTCTGGAACGCCTTGCGTCCGCCAGCACTGCAGTTGAATTACAACAACAACGAGTGAATTTGACGACAAACATGCTTGTTGCGTCACAGCTGTCGGGAAGCCAGACATGTAGCGACCTCATGGGCATGTATGCTTTCGAACAAGACCTTTGGCAACAGATACAACAATGGCTCGTCGATAACCAGAAGTTTATCGCCGAGCAGCAAGGCAAAAGCGACATGTACCTGCAAGTAGGAGTCAAGCCTTGGGCAGAAATCTTCGACAGTGGCAAAGAAGGCTGGAAGGATTTAAAGGAGAGACATGAACGCTACCCAGAAGTTTGCGCCTATCTTACTGGCATCGGTTTGAGTGGGCTGCTAACACTGGAGGCAGTAAAGATGCCGTGGACGCTGTGGGGTTTTTTTGCAGCGTTTTTCGCTTGCATCATCGGAGTTTTAGAAATTGTTGTTGGAGTCGTTCTGTGCTGTGTGGGAGTGACCAACATTGGTATGGGCATGATCAAGATGGGAATTTCTGCGGTGGTAAAAGGAATTGCAGGCATGATAGCTGGTAATTTCGACCTGGGTGAGTTTTTGGCAAATGACCTGATCGGCGGTTTGCTCAACATGGCCAAGAACCTCTTTTTGAATGGCGTGAAAGGACTATTTGACCAGCTGCTCGACGCTCTGCCAACAAGCTGGGTGGTGACTGTGGTGAAAATTGCAGACAAAATTCGAAAAGCTGTAGAATTTGGACAGCGCACCGTCAAAAAAGTCTCGAACTTTGTGCGGGCTGTGGAACGTGGTGATATCGGTCAGGCCGTCTTGACGGGTGCATCGGTTGGCGTTGATACCTACACGTTTGCGGCTTCGACATTCGGTGATGGTCCCAGTGCAACTGCGAAGGAAATTACGGACATTGTGCAGACTGGCGTCGATGTTGGGTCTGCTGGTTTGGAATTCATCAATGCCGTGAACTCCGGCGATCCCATCCGAGTCATCCAGGCAGCACTAGACAGCATTGATTTTCTTCAATTGCCACTCCCGCTTGAAAAGTTCAAAGCATTGATGAGAAACTCTATTGCCCCGAGTGCCAAGATAATCGTATCACTGCTTCAGGGCCGTGTGGTGTCCACTGCAAGAGCAGCGTGTGACTTTCTTGGGCTACGTGGGTATGCCGAAAGTGTGTGGGATAGCATCGAGGCGGCTCATGATATAGCGTTGAGTATTTCGAATTCACACGACCCAGTTATCGTGGTCGAGCGAATCTTAAAAAACATCTTGGTAAAGAAAACTCCCATGGACGCTGCTGCGCGCCGAGCACTGACAAAAATGTCTGCAATGATGGCAGCAGTGTCGCACCGAAGTGCGTCCCGGCTTTACAAACTGCTCGAATCAAACCGAGGCACCCACCGAGCCGTCGAAGCCACAAAAAAGCTTGAGCTAATCATCAGTTCTACCCTTGGGAAATCGGATCGCGTCACACCCAAAGTCCTGAAGTCACTTCTGGTCAAAGCTCGCCGCCTGCCACAGCTGGCTGTGAGTGACACTCTACTGCGCGCCGTGGATGTAGCAGAGGCTGTCGATACAAAAGACTTTTGCCTGGTGGTCACTCGTTCGTTGCAGTTGGCACGCATCAGCGTGGAAGTGGATGTGGACAACAAGATGCTCGGCACATTATGCAGCGTGCATTCTGTTGTGGCTTCATTGCAAGCTGGCGACGTGCTCAGTGCCGTTGAACACGTCGTGGCGACTTTGCAACATTGGACAAGCGGGCAAAATTCATCACCAGCATGGAAATGGCTCCGTTCCGCTGTCCAGCTGGTGCGTGCTGTCAAGCGTCACGATTGGCAGGCTGCCATGACTGCTTTCCAACAAATATGTGGACTCGGAGACTTCTCAGTGCCGCTTCCGAGAGCCAATTTTCTGCAAAGTGACGTCTTTCGCTCGCTGAAATCGCTTGCGGTGTCGGGTGGCGACCTTTTCGTCCGTGTGGCACAAGGCGACTTGGACGGTGCACTCGTGGCTGTGTGCCATACGATTACAGATTCCGATTTGTTGAAGACTGTGCGTAAGCATTTAGACCCACTGCGTGCTGCGGCCCACTTTGCGCAAAAAGTCGCTGCAGCAGATGGTTCCATTGTGCGAGCGGTTAGTGACGCGCGCAACTTCTTCACAGCTGTGAACATGGACACTTGCGGTGCAAACGCTGCGCTGGATGCAACGCTGCGGCAAGTGGTTGCCTTTGGGAAAGGCGGGACTCACTTCGGTGATGGCGGTGATGGGTCAGCACTTCGTTTCTGTCGCAAAGTTGCTTCTATCGCCGGCGTCGATGCTGAATCTGGTGATTGGGGTAAATTTCTTCAAGATGTTAAGACTACCGAACGACTTGTGCGTGTGGTGCACGCGAAAGAAGAAAAGCGGGCGTGCGCAGTGGCAGCCCAGCTGCTTGGTATTGCTGATAACCTGAATTCTAAGCGGCGACAACTTCTCAATGATGTCATGGGTAAAGTCTGTGCCGGTGCCGAATGTAGCAGTCCAGAACGTGTCGCGGACAAACTGCTGCAGCTTGCATTTCGGGCCAGGTTGATTGATCATGAGCACTCGATTGGGCCAAATCTTTTGAAAGCCATCACTTGCGTCGACGCCCTCCGACAAGGCGACGCATTTGCGGTTGTATCCGTGTTGTGTCAAGTAACTGGCGAAGTAGACATAGAAAATAATCCGCAGTTGCTGCTATTCTGCCGCTGTTTATCTGCGGTGCGGACATTCGGTGAGCAGTCCGTTCGTGACAAAATGGATGCCGTTCTTCGATTGATTATCCATGAACTTCCACAGCGGAAGCAAGTGGAAACTGCAACCACCCTGTGCATGGCAGCCGCTGACATGGTCAAGGCACTTAGCAACCACAACACTGGCGCTTTTATGCAAGCGGTCACGTCAATATGCACTACGACGGGCTTGAAGGTAACTGAGTGCCCAATCCTAAATGACTTGCGCGCCACACTTGGGTCGGCAAATGACTTCGCTCGCCAAGTCAAGAATGGCAACATTTCTGGTGCACTGCTGACGGTGACCGGCATGCTGGGAAATGAATCGACCACTACCACTGCAGCGACATGTTCTGTGCAACAGTTGGTACAAGCAAGTTTACCGCAGTTGTGGCGCGCCGTTGGGTTGTTGCAGGACATGCAGGATGCAGCTGGCCACTTTCGAGTTGGTGACCTGATTGTACAACTCCTTGGCATTGCTGGGCGATCAAAACACACAATTCCTTGCCAGTCGCTGCTCCGGGCCTGTGACGACATTTCCGTGGCAGTTCTTGACTTTGCCAGCGGCGACTCTCTAGCGAAGGCTGTTGAAAGATTTTTGGGCCGCCTCGGACTTCCTTTTGCAGCATCGCACAGAACGCTATTTCGAGCTGGCTGTGAGCTATTCGACCATCTCCAAGGGCGCAGAGATCCAAAAGCCATTTGCCAATTGCTTCTAAAAGTCGCTGGTGTAACATTTGATGAGGAAGAGCGAGATGCTGCTGCCCAACTGGAGTTGTCTGTGAAAGGTGTTATTGCTCGTTGCGAATCCGCTATTTCGCTCCTTGCATTGTTTGATCGGCTTGTAAACGCTCCTGGCATGGCAATGTTTTGCGAACGTCTAATGGTCACTATGAGGCCTGTCATTCAGACGTGCGTGTCAGCAAGGGCACGCGACTTGGCGCAGACTGTTGCTTCGATTCTTGACGCAACACAAACGTCGCAGAAGTTCAGTATTTCGCCTGAAGCAAGAATGATACTGTGTGGCGTTGTCTCTGCGCACGAGTGTATTTGTAGGAAGCAGTGGATCAATGCAACGCAACATGCCATGAAGATCGCCAGTCAGTCAATACTGAAGAAGCGCCTGTTATTTTCTTCGCGGATTCCCGGCGTGGAATGGGACCAACAAAATCCGCTTCCGCTGTTAATGACTGCGGTCAGCTTTACGAGTGCTGTATCCGGTGGCAACGTAGTCAACGCGCAGAACTCCATTGTTGCTCTGGTAACTGGTGCACTGAAAGTACCCACGCTTCAAACAATTGTTGGCGATGTTGGCAAAGGCGTTTTGGGGCAACGACTGTCAATTCTTGCAGGCGATACATCCACACGTTACACACACAAACCACGTAATGGAGCTCACATTTTGCACTATTTTAGCTCGCCCGGCCGACTCGACTGTGGGGGCCACACAATCGAAGGGAGGGAGCCGTTCCCGGTTGACATGGCGGTGCTTGCCAAGAAGTATGCGAAACAGACGGTGCAATCTGTTCCGGCTGTTTGCAACGCTGCACAAGCGTCGACCAATGTTCTAAAGGCGGGCACAGCAAAATCGCTTATTCGCAAGTTGGTGCGACGGGTGTTGCACACAGCACTGACGGGACCATTGAAATTCGAAACGTGGGAGCGGACGGTACATTCAGCAGTTCAACAAGATAACGCACGCACAACTGTGCTTCTATGCCTGGAAGAGTTCAAATTGCCGCGCACTCTCTCCAAGAATTTTGAGGCATACTTTGAAACGCATGGAGCAAAACCATTGCAGGGGCTATTGCAATGGTTTTTCGCACGTGTTTGGTCGCAGGCATCCACGCAAATAGCGGCGTGCCGGAGCGCAATGGCTGCACTTGTGAAAAACCCGCAAAATGCCAGTCAAGCGCGCCAATCTCTGCAAACAGAACTGCGAAAACTGTTCCAGCAGTTGGCAACAGGGTTGTCTGGAGAGGTGTTTGCATCAACTCAGCCGCAACAGGCCTTAACGAAAGTTCTCAATCAGACAATGAGGGAGTTATCAAACACGTCAACGTCTGGACGTCACCCAGACGTGGTCAACATCCGAAAACTTGCTTCCGAGGTATGGAACACGGTGCGGAAGGAGAAGAACCCACTCCAACACCTTGGAACGGTAATGACAAGCGAACAGGTCACAATGTGCATGAACCGCGTTGAAGGCAAGCTGCAAGGGCTGTGGAAGAACGCAATGCTGGTATTTTTGCAGCAGCAAGCAGAAGAGCGCTGTGAAGAGATGCTCGCGGAAGCGCTGCCTTCATCGGTTGCAGCAAACTCCATGAGTTCTGATGATGTGATCACAGCAATTTCTAGATCTCAAAAAAATAAATGACCACAAGTTTCCGAGATCATCGAGTCACATTACCCTTGTGACCAGTCATAATACTGCTTCCTCGTTGAACGACTTCACGGTGCAGCGCCTGCAGATGTAGTGGTCGATGCAAGTATTTCGCACGGTCAATCGGTCCATCGGTCCATCGTCATCTTGCGAACGCACCTGAAGTCAGCTGTTCCGAAAATAAACCACAGCGAAAACCACACAAAATCTCACTTTTTTTACATAAAATGCATTAACAATTAATAAAACATGTCAATACATTCTATAAAACAGTATTCCATT
>ENA-OWNT01005313-OWNT01005313.1-seawater-metagenome-genome-assembly--contig:-NODE-5313-length-10688-cov-3.343888_pt1 | contig 10688 bp, 9 predicted proteins | sample MGYA00238136_ERZ651165 | MGnify/ENA primary metagenome ERZ651165 (study PRJEB26861, sample SAMN08777766) | seawater metagenome | isolation source: coastal seawater | place: USA: Florida | collected...
ATTGGAGCTGCGCAGCGATAAAAAGGAAAATGCCGAGCATATGATGCTGGTCGACTTAGCCCGTAACGACGTGGCGCGCATTTCAGAAGCAGGCACACGACATGTGGCTGACTTACTAAAAGTAGACCGTTACAGCCACGTAATGCATTTGGTATCTAGAGTCGTTGGGCAACTGCGAAATAACCTAGATGCTCTGCACGCCTATCAAGCCTGCATGAATATGGGAACATTGACCGGTGCACCTAAAATTCGAGCCATGCAGTTAATTCGCGGCGTTGAAGGCGCAAGACGCGGCAGTTATGGCGGTGCAGTTGGCTACCTAACAGGTGAAGGCACATTAGACACCTGTATCGTCATTCGCTCAGCGTACGTCGAGAATGGCATTGCACAAGTTCAAGCTGGCGCAGGCGTCGTATTCGATTCTGATCCGCAAGCAGAAGCAGATGAAACACGCGGAAAGGCGCAAGCCGTTATCTCTGCGATTCAAGCAGCTCACAAGGAGTAGTAGAGATGGCTAATATCGTATTTATCGATAACTTCGATTCGTTCACATACAACCTCGTTGACCAATTCCGTTCATTGGGCCACAAGGTGAAAATTTACCGAAATAACATTCCTGCCGAAGCTATTGACAAAGCAGTAGCAGAATTAGAGAACCCCGTGGTACTGCTCTCTCCAGGCCCAGGCGCGCCGTCAGACGCTGGTTCAATGCCAGAAATTATCCAAAGGCTAAAAGGACAGGTGCCTATCATTGGTATTTGCCTTGGTCATCAAGCGATTGTTGAAGCGTATGGCGGAGTGGTCGCTGGTGCTGGCGAAATCATTCACGGTAAAGTTTCTATGATGGAACACCAAAATCATGCCACATACGCTGAGCTTCCATCACCTTTGGCTATCGCGCGCTACCACTCTTTAGTCGCGACCGAAGTGCCTGACGCTCTGCAAGTCACCGCGGAAGTCGACGGCTTAGTGATGTCGGTGGTGCATGAGCAAGATAAAGTCTGCGGGTTCCAATTTCACCCAGAGTCTATTATGACAACCTATGGCGCAACGCTATTAACCAATGCGATTAACTGGGCACTCGCGAAAGAGCAGCAGTAAGGAAAACGATCATGGAACAGATTATTAATAAGCTATACGACCAACAATCATTGACTCAAGAAGAAAGTCAGACACTGTTTGATGTGATTATCCGCGGCGAACTCGACCCTATTCTGATGGCATCGGCTTTGACTGCGCTAAAGATCAAAGGGGAAACACCCGATGAAATTGCTGGCGCAGCAAAAGCCCTGCTTGCTAACGCTGCTCCATTCCCTCGACCAGATTACGACTTTGCAGATATCGTCGGTACAGGTGGAGATGGCCACAACACGATCAACATTTCAACCACTGCAGCTTTTGTTGCCGCGGCATGTGGTCTGAAAGTCGCGAAACATGGTAACCGCAGTGTCTCAAGCAAATCTGGCTCTTCTGACTTACTGGACTCTTTTGGCATAAACCTCGCCATGAGTGCAGCAGATACGCGCTCTGCCGTTGACAAGCTTGGTGTCGCTTTCCTTTTTGCTCCGCAATACCATGGCGGTGTACGCCACGCGATGCCTGTGCGCCAAACTATGAAGACCCGCACTATCTTTAATATTCTTGGCCCACTGATTAACCCGGCAAGGCCAAATATTGAATTAATGGGGGTTTACAGCAAAGAACTCGTACGCCCTATCGCCGAAACCATGTTACAAATGGGAATGAAACGTGCAGCCGTAGTACATGGCAGCGGCCTAGATGAGGTAGCAATCCATGGCGAAACCACCGTTGCAGAGATTAAAGATGGCACAATTACTGAGTACACCCTAACCCCTGAAGATTTCGGCGTAAGTGTTCACCCTCTTGAAGCCATTAAAGGCGGAGATCCAGAAGAGAACAAAGCGATCATCACCAATATCCTAACGGGTAAAGGAACCGATGCTCAGCTAGGTGCGGTAGCTGTCAACGTGGCGTTACTGATGCGATTATTTGGTCACGAAGACCTAAAAGCGAACACCCAGAAAGCCATTGAAGCAATGAATTCAGGCAAAGCCTACGAGCTAGTTAAACAGCTGGCAAACCACGCTTAAGTACTTTAAACCCCAAGTCACTTTGTTACAGGTAAGTAAGATGACTCATAAAAACAACCACTTGTCCGAACATGTCTCAGCTAAAGAAGCGCAAATGGCCGAAGTATTGGCAAAAATTGTGAGAGACAAGTATTCATGGGTAGAAGAACGTAAACAAGCCGAGCCGTTAGAGAGCTTTAAAGGTAACCTGACTCCCTCTGATCGTAATTTTTATCAGGCGCTGAGTGGCGAGAAAACCGCTTTCATTACAGAGTGTAAAAAAGCCTCTCCGTCTAAAGGACTTATCCGTGATGACTTTGACTTAGATTACATCGCATCTGTGTACAACAGACATGCAGACGCGATCTCTGTCCTTACTGATGAAAAGTACTTTCAGGGTAGTTTTGACTTTTTACCTCAAGTCCGTAGCCAAGTCACTCAACCCGTGCTGTGCAAAGACTTTATGGTCGACACCTATCAAGTGTACCTTGCTCGTCACTACTCAGCCGATGCCATTCTGCTGATGCTTTCGGTACTTGATGATGAACAATACCGCGCTCTTGCCGAGGTTGCGGAGTCATTAAATATGGGCGTATTGACGGAAGTCAGCAACGAAGACGAACTTCACCGCGCAGTAAATCTCGGTGCAAAAGTTATCGGCATAAACAACCGCAACTTACGCGATCTGTCTACCGACTTAAACCGCACCAAAGAACTGGCACCGTTGATTCGTGAACTCGCACCACAAGCCACTGTAATTTCTGAGTCTGGCATCTACACCAATCAACAAGTGCGAGATTTATCAGCACACGCCGATGGCTTTTTGATTGGCAGTTCATTGATGGCTGAGAAAAACCTAGAGCTCGCCGCACGTAAAGTGATCTTAGGTGAAAACAAGGTATGCGGCCTGACACACCCTGATGACGCAGCCAAGGCTTATCGAGCGGGTGCGGTATTGGGTGGTCTTATATTTGTAAAAAGCTCACCTCGTTATGTCGATATGGAAACCGCCCGCTTAACCATGAGTGGTGCGCCACTGAACTACGTAGGTGTGTTCCAAAATGAAGCGGCAGATTTTATTTTGGATACAGTAAAAGCGCTCGGCTTAAAAGCAGTCCAACTTCATGGACAGGAAGATCAGCAATTCGTCGACCAGTTAAGATCTCAACTAGCAGACGATGTTGAAATTTGGAAAGCCTATGGCGTGACAGACTCGATCCCATCGCTGCTAAGCAACAACATCGACCGTCACCTTTTAGACACCAAAATTGGTTCGCAAACAGGTGGGACAGGTTTGGTCTTTGACTGGTCTTTAATAGGTGATCCATCACGCGTAATGCTGGCAGGCGGGATCACACCATTTAATGCACAAAAAGCCGCTCAACAAGGCTGCCTAGGGTTAGATTTAAATTCTGGAGTCGAAAGCTCGCCAGGTAAGAAAGATCAAACCAAGTTAAACCAGGCATTCGCAGCCATTCGCGATTACTAAAATTAAAACAAACAATATTTTTGGTGTGAGCAGTCATACCAAGCTGAATTATTAAAGGAATAAACCATGGCAAAACTTGATGCCTACTTTGGCGAATACGGTGGTCAGTACGTACCGCAAATTTTAGTTCCTGCATTGGAGCAGCTTGAACAAGCATTTATCGACGCGCAAGAAGACCCAGAGTTTCGCAGTGAATTCATGAGCTTGTTACAAGAGTACGCAGGCCGCCCTACTGCGCTAACGCTCACGCGCAACCTTACCAAAGGTACGAAAACCAAACTGTACCTAAAACGTGAAGACTTACTACATGGCGGCGCGCACAAAACCAACCAAGTACTAGGTCAGGCTCTGCTGGCTAAACGCATGGGCAAGAATGAGATCATTGCTGAGACTGGCGCAGGCCAACACGGCGTTGCAACTGCCTTGGCGTGTGCACTGTTAGGTTTGAAATGTCGCGTATACATGGGCGCTAAAGACGTTGAGCGCCAAAGCCCGAACGTGTTTCGTATGAAATTGATGGGTGCAGAAGTCATCCCTGTGCATTCAGGTTCTGCCACGTTAAAAGACGCGTGTAACGAAGCACTACGCGATTGGTCTGGCAGTTATGAAGATGCTCACTACTTGTTGGGCACGGCTGCTGGTCCACACCCATTCCCAACCATCGTACGTGAATTCCAACGCATGATCGGTGAAGAGACCAAAAACCAAATCTTGGCTCGTGAAGGCCGACTACCAGACGCAGTGATCGCATGCGTGGGCGGTGGTTCAAATGCAATTGGCATGTTTGCCGACTTCATCGAAGAAGAATCCGTACGCTTAATCGGCGTGGAACCAGCGGGTAAAGGCATCGACACGGACCAACATGGCGCGCCACTTAAACATGGTAAAACAGGCATTTTCTTCGGTATGAAAGCGCCTCTAATGCAAGATGAGAATGGACAAGTAGAAGAGTCTTACTCCGTATCTGCTGGCTTAGACTTCCCATCAGTTGGCCCACAACATGCGCACCTTAACGCGATAGGCCGCGCCGAATATGACAACGTGACGGATGACGAAGCACTAGAAGCGTTCCAAGAGCTCGCTCGCAGTGAAGGGATTATCCCAGCTTTGGAGTCATCACACGCCCTTGCGCAAGCCCTTCGCATGGCTCGTGAAAACCCTGAAAAAGAACAATTGTTAGTGGTTAACCTGTCTGGTCGTGGTGATAAGGACATTTTCACCGTACATGCCATCTTAGAAGAAAAAGGAGTGATCTAATGAGCCGCTATGAAGCTATGTTTGAGCGCCTAGGTAAAGTAAATCAAGGCGCGTTCGTACCGTTCGTAACGGTTTGTGACCCTAATCCAGAGCAATCCCTGAAGATCATGGAAACCTTGGTAGAAGCAGGAGCAGATGCGCTGGAACTTGGTATCCCTTTCTCTGATCCTTTGGCTGATGGCCCGACCATTCAAGGTGCCAATATCCGAGCGCTTGAGTCAGGCGCGACGCCAGCAATCTGCTTCGAACAAATTGGGAAAATCCGAGCAAAATACCCGGAATTACCGATTGGCCTGTTGATGTATGCAAACCTGGTTTACTCTCGCGGTGTTGATGCTTTCTATGAGCAATGCGCTAAAGCAGGTATCGATTCGGTCTTAATTGCAGATGTACCAACAAACGAAAGTGAAGAGTTTGTCGCTGCCGCCAAAAAACACAGTATAGAGCCTATTTTTATTGCTCCACCAACGGCATCGGATGACACCTTACGCTCTGTGGCGACATTGGGAGGTGGTTACACATATCTGCTCTCTCGTGCAGGGGTTACGGGAGCAGAAACAAAAGCCAACATGCCAGTGGGCGCCATGCTAGATAAACTGAACCAATTTGACGCACCACCTTCTCTGCTTGGGTTTGGCATTTCTGAGCCAGATCAGGTAAAGCAAGCACTTGAATCGGGGGCTGCGGGCGCAATTTCAGGCTCTGCGGTTGTCAAAATCATTGAATCTAATACGCAAAAACCAGACGAGATGTTAAATCAACTCGCAGCTTTTGTATCCTCAATGAAAGAAGCAACACACAAGTAGCGTGTTAGCCATCTAAACATCTATGAGATCGGTTTCTTAAATTATTGTGAAATCGATCTTTTATTAACATTTCAACTCTTTCCCTCACGTCACGAAAACCAATCACTTGACCTATCCCAAAAGCCAAACACATAGATAAAAGCAATAGCAATCGTTTGCAACTGTTTAAAAATTGTCACTCGTCAATAAAAATGCCATTCACTGGTCTACTCTGCGTTCAATTGTATTGATAAATGTAAAAATAAAGTGTACAAAGCAAAGCGATATTATTGCCTAGATTCGAGTTTTAACTCAGATGGTAATTCTAGATAATTAAATTTTATTAGCACAGAGGTTATGGAAGTGTTACAGAAAAAGAGTTTGCTAAGCAATATTGGCGTGCAGGTCGTCATTGCTATGATAGTAGGTACAGCTGTTGGTGCCTTTATGGGTCATAGTGCATCGATGTTTGCTCCACTAGGCGCAATTTTTATCAACTTAATTAAAATGCTTGTTATCCCTTTGGTTGCCGTCGCCCTTATTTCTGGTGCCGCTGGTCTAGGCAATAGCCAGTCTGCAGGTAAAGTCGGTCTAACAACGCTAGGTTACTTTGGCCTAACTTCAGCGCTAGCTGTTGCGCTTGCTCTATTTATGGGAGAGGTTTTTGAACCGGGCATGGGTATCGATGTTTCTGGCGTCGAAGGCATGTTCTCAGCAGAGTACGCTTCAAAAGGTGAATTGCCATCTTTCTGGGCAACCATCACTGGTATGATCCCAACCAACGTTTTCCAATCACTAAACGAAGCGAATATTCTACAGATCCTTGTCTTCTGTATGTTCTTTGGTATTGCGATTTCTAAGCAAGCAAAAGAACGCCGTGAACCAATCATGAACGGTGTAAACTGCATTGTTGACGCAATGGTATGGATGATCAACAAGGTAATGATCATCGCGCCTATCGGCGTATTCGGTCTAATGGCGGAAGCAGTAGGTACGTTCGGTTTCGGTGCCCTTATGGTGGTATTCAAACTGTTTATTGTTTACATCGCAGCGATCTTAATTTTCGGCTTTGTTGTTTACCCTCTAATGGTTCATATCTTCACTAAGACCTCAGCGAAGAAGTTCCTTACAGCAATGAAGAAACCACAAGCCGTAGCACTTTCAACGGCCTCTTCTATGGCTACCCTACCTGTAACCATGGACACGTGTGAAAAAGAGCTGGGCGTTAAAAACTCAACCGCATCATTTGTATTGCCATTGGGTGCCACTATCAACATGTCTGGTAATGCTATTTACTACGGCCTTGTTGCTATCTTCTTTGCACAGCTATTCAACATTGACCTAGGCATGGGTGCTTACATTGCGATCATCGTAACGTCTACTCTAGGTGCCGTTGGCCAAGCAGGTGTTCCTGGTCCTTCATTCCTAGTTGTAGCTGTGCTTCTGGCGGCTGGTATTCCAATTGAAGGTCTGCCACTTCTGTTCGCTCTAGACCGTATCTTCGATATGATCCGTACCGCGCTAAACATCACAGGCGATGCGGCTTGTGCAGTGATTGTGGACGCTATCATTGCGGAAGAGAAAGAAGCAGAGATGCAAAAGCAAGAAGCGTAATCGCCTCTAAGCTCTAACATTCTCGATTGATTAAGCCAGCGGTGAGTGACCGCTGGCTTTTTATTTTGCATGCCAGTCTCATACTTGAATCAACTCGTGGTTTTACCGCGACTTACGCTCTTACGTTTTGATATGCAACGTCTATAATACTTTCCTTTACGGACGCAAAGTAGGCGAATGCATGGAACAACAAGACCAATCTAACCGACGACCACTGGCTGTCAGAAGCTTATCCGTCACCAAACGTATCTCTGTTTGGCTAGCGCAAAAGAACATTACCCCCAATCAGATCTCGTTACTCAGTATCGCTGTCGCTGCTCTTGGCCTCTTAGTTGCCATTGTTCATCACAACTCCCCTTCCATTCTCTGGCTTTTCGTTTTCCCAATAACCATCCAATTACGCTTACTTTGCAACTTATTTGATGGCATGGTTGCCGTCGAAGGCGGTAAACAATCTCCCGCAGGTGAGCTGTTTAACGATGCACCAGACAGAGTCGCGGATCTCATGTTTATTCTCGGTGCGGGTTTTATTGCTCAAAACGAGTATGCCTTACACTTAGCATGGCTTGCTGGTGCTCTCGCGATTATGACCGCCTATATTCGCGTTCTGGGTGTCAGTATGGGCTGCCAAGCAGACTTTCGTGGCCCTATGGCTAAGCAGCATCGTATGGCTTTACTCACCTTTACAAGCTTAATAATGGCTGCCGCACAGGCTTTTAATTATTTCTGGCCTGCAAGCCTCTACTTAATGGATTCAGCCCTAGTTGTCGTCACCTTAGGCTGTGTCGCGACTTGTTGGAGAAGGCTGGCGCAGATTTATCGTATCAAGAACAAATCTGCTTTCACGGAGGCAGATGATGAGTAGTATTCCATCACACTCGCTGCATATGATGGTGACGATCGTCATCGTCCTTATTGTCGGCACGCTGTCTTATCTGTTCCTGTCGCGACGTAACCCACACAAAGACTATCAAGAACTCAAACTCCGTATCCGTTCGTGGTGGTGGATGATTGGTATCGTCTTTGTCGTCCTCTATCTCCCTACGCAATACACGCTCGTGTTTGTCGCATTTCTGAGTTTTATGGCGCTTAAAGAATTTCTTTCTATCGTACCGACTCGTATGGCTGACCGCCGCGTCATTTTCTGGGCTTACTTGTCCATACCCTTCCAATACTATTGGCTATCCATTGGTTGGTACGGCATGTACATCATATTCATCCCGGTTTACATGTTCTTATACTTGCCGATGGTGGCGGTGCTGATAGGAGAAACTAAAGGGTTTATCCGCTCTGCTGGCATCATCCACTGGGCGCTTATGCTAACGGTTTTTTGTGTTAGCCATATGGCTTATTTGCTGGTGCTGCCGAGTAAAAACCCAGAAGCAGGTTCTATGGGGATGCTGCTATTTTTGCTTGTGTTCACTCAGTTTAATGATGTGTGCCAATACGTTTGGGGCAAGAGCTTTGGTAAACACAAGATCGTGCCAAGAGTCAGCCCCAATAAAACGTGGGAAGGTTTTGTCGGTGGAGCCTTAACGGTTATTGCTGCGAGCTACTTTTTTGCGCCATACCTGACACCACTGACCTCGGTTCAGGGTTTGATAGCAGGCATGCTCATCGCGTTTAGTGGGTTTATTGGCGATCTTGTGATTTCTTCGGTCAAACGAGACCTAAAAATCAAAGACACCAGCCAATTTATACCGGGTCACGGTGGCATTCTCGACCGTATTGATAGCCTAATGTTTACCGCCCCTCTGTTTTTCCACTACATCTACTATCTGTATTACTAGGAGAGCAATATGAAGTTACTGAAAGTCTTGTTTGTTCTCTTTTTCGTTAAGCCGTTAGTTTTTATCGGCTTAGGCTTAAATATCATCCATCGACAAAATCTCCCAGAGAAAGGACCTATCGTTGTCGCGGCAAATCATAATAGTCACCTCGATACATTGGTGTTGCTGGCTTTGTTTCCTATCGATATGGTTCACAAAGTCAGGCCGGTTGCAGCGGCTGATTATTTCTTAAAAAACAAGCTGACGGCTTGGCTGTCACTGAATGTCCTCGGCATTATTCCTATTCGCCGTTCGCCATCCAAAAGTGAGCGAGATGCCATCTTTGACGAGTGCCACAATGCACTCAACAATGGGGATATTTTGATTATCTTCCCCGAAGGTAGTCGCGGTGAACCAGAAGTCATGAGTGGTCTGAAAAAGGGGATTTTCCACCTCACAAAAGAACATCAACACTGCCCTGTTATACCAGTAGTAATGCGATGTTTAGGTCGCTCGTTACCCAAAGGTACGGCCATGTTCGTCCCATTTAATTGCGATGTTGTGCTTGGTGAAGCTATCCCCAAATTTACCGACGCCGAGGAGTTCCTCCTGACAATGCAAAGCCGATATAGTGAATTAGCAGCCGAATGCATCGTGACAAACTATGAGGACGACAAGTGATCAAGGGCTACCCGATTCAACGCCTATCTTAGTCGCAGTTCGAACTTATTTTCCTTCGAATAATTAGTCTTAATTTTCCGCCGCATAGCATCACACAATGGGGGATGAGAGATTCTCAGCCCCTCTCCTCCCTAGCCTCTACGCCCAGCCCATTTGATAAGCTTGATTTGAGAGACATATCGCGTTCATTCTGATATTTCATACTGAAGTTGTGAATATCATTCATCGTAATTAAAAATTCACGGTCACAAAAAACTTAGATAAGACACCCTCACATTTTGCAGTGCCATCCGTCGAGTAGCATCACTGTTCACATTCACCGTCAGGTACTTTTACCTTTCAGAATCAGAATTTAATAACAATGGATCTGTAAACGTGGACAAAAATACTTTCAAACTATCGACCATCGCCAAGACAATTATCCCTTTGGTGTCTGCTACTCTGATTGCAGGGTGTGCTTTTGACAGCGACGAAAAGACCTCACTGTATCAAGCGGCAGAAAACGAAGTGGTTATTTACTACAAACGTGATATCTCAAGTCGATCGACCAGTAATGACTATGAAGGCTGGGGATTACACCTTTGGAATGGTGATGGCTGTTCAAGCACTGACTTAGAAGCAATGGGACTTACGAGTAGTGGAACAGATTGGAACAAGCCATTCCCATACACAGGGATCAATGAGACTTATGGTGCTTATTACGTATTGAAAGTAGACCCTGACGCCGCCGACCCGCACAAATGCTTAAACTTCATCCTTCACAAAGGCAATGACAAAGCCTTCGGCAGCTCGAATTCTAAAGTGGACCTCACTAAGATTGGTGAGACAAAAAGCCTGTTTGGTTTCCACGGCACTAGCGAACTGTTCTACGAACCGACAGAGCAACTCCCTGTGCAAGTTGATGGGCAAAAAGCACATTGGCTAGACGCCAACACCATCGCCTGGGAAGCGGCCACTAATGCCGATTCAATCAAGCTGTTCTATGATGCCAACAACAAAATCC
>ENA-OWNT01005314-OWNT01005314.1-seawater-metagenome-genome-assembly--contig:-NODE-5314-length-10687-cov-4.333176_pt1 | contig 10687 bp, 12 predicted proteins | sample MGYA00238136_ERZ651165 | MGnify/ENA primary metagenome ERZ651165 (study PRJEB26861, sample SAMN08777766) | seawater metagenome | isolation source: coastal seawater | place: USA: Florida | collected...
GACAAACGAACGACGACAAACGAACGACGACAAACGAACGACGAACGACGACAAACGAACGACGAACGACGACAAACAAACAAACGAACGGTACGACGATGGAATGATAAATTGTGATCGGCGTTATACACTTCTTTGATAATCTCGATTTCGTACTGTAGGTTATCAGTTGCGGCGACTTTCTGACTTTCTGACTTCACAACTTCACTGACTTTTGATTTCTGATTTCTGAGTTCCTGATTTCCTGATTTTCTTCTCAAAGTGCATCTTCCAATAATCAACGTACAGTATACTTTTGGGTAATTCCACTTAGTTTATTATTGGTTTGAGGACCATGCAGTAGTACTTACAAGAAGTACGTACGCGTGTATTCTCTCTGAAATACTAATAATAATTAGTTGAATCCCATCCAAAGTCAAAGTCCTAAATCCTACTAAAAGTCAAAGTTCAAATTGCCAAACTTCAAACTTCAAACTTCAAACTTCAAATTTCAAGAAGCTGTGTGGACGGTCAGTGACTGATGACTGTGTGTGTGACCGTGACTGCGTGACTGTGTGTGTGACGGCGTCACTGACGACAGTGTGGCTGGCTGTGCGCTGGCTCAGTCCATCGCTGTCTTTCACTTCCTTCGAAGTTCGTTCGACGTTCGTTCGACGTTCGTTCGTCGCTCCTTCGTCGTTCCTTCGTCGTCGTTCCTTCGTCGTCGTTCCTTCGTCGTCGTTCGTTCGACGTTCGTTCCTTCGTTCCTTCGTCGTCGTTCCTTCGTCGTTCCTTCGTCGTTCCTTTGTCGTTCCTTCGTCGACTTCGTGTTTCGTTTCGTTTGTTGTCCCTTCATTCGTTCGTTTGCCTGTCTCGTTTTAGTTGTGTGTCGTCGTTTGTCGCCGTGGTTTGTCCAACGTCGTCGTTTGTCCAACGTCGTCGTTTGTCCAACGTCGTCGTTTGTCCAACGTCGTCGTTTGTCCAGCGTCGTCGATTGTCCAACGTCGTCGTTTGTCCGCCGAGCGACACAAGAAAAGTTACTCCTTCGATCTGTTGCTTCGTGTCGTGATTGCCTGTGGACCGGTTGATTCGTCGGCCTCACCCGTCTCAGCTGCATTAGTTGAATCCATTTAGTTTGCGAGCATATTTGTTTGTGTCTTCTCGTTTTAAACGGGTCAACGCTGTTGGGCGAAGCAGAGGGCGAAGTGGGTGCGATTCTTGTGGCAGCGCTCGGACTTTCATTGGGACGGTGTGGTGACAGGTCAGCGGCCCACCTTGGCCGATCACAAAATGAACCCGGCGAGTTTGTTGTGGACCATCCTGAACGGCGTGACGCTGTTCTTTTGGGCAAGTGCTGCGTATCATGGTCGCGCGTTCTTGTTCAAGATCAGGCTGTTTGCGACTTACTCCAAACGTGTCCCGATCCTGCTGTGGCACAAATACATCCGCAAAAGTGTCCGCGTGAAGCACCAGCTGCAGCAAGTCAACGCCCTGCCAGACGACGCGGAAGTGTTGCAAGAGCGCGAAGTGTACTTCGTACGCCATGCCGAGTCAACGTGGAACGAGATGATCAACCGTGGCTTTGCGCCGCAGATTTTGCTCCCGAAGCTGGTCGGGGGGATTGCATTTGAAGCGTTTTTGTTGAGCACGGGCAACCCGGATTCTAAAATTGTCGATGCCCCGATCTGTGCCGAAGGCATCAACCAAGCCGCGAGTTTGAGAGAATTCCTTGCCGATGAAGAAAACTACGAAGATGACAGAGACTGGCGAGTGCTGAACGGCTACGACGGCGCTAACGGCGCACGGGCACCCACCTCTGTCCTTGTGAGTTCCAATCTTCGCAGGTCATTGTCAACAATGCTGCTTGGGTTCCAAGACCGTTTTCACCGCCGACGTACCGTTGACAAACTTTTGGTGAACCCGTTTCTGCAAGAGACTGCAATCAACGCAGACTGCGTGTCACTCCACCCGCGTACGAAAGCTGTCACGAGCCCTACGTATAATGCGTCGAGTTTTGATCCGCCCGCATCCGCCATGCTCTACCAACAGTTCATTGGCGAGGAGACTCAGCCCGCATCTGAAAATGTACTGGGCGACGAACAGTTGATGCAGTTTGCGGACTGGTTGTTTACGCAGCAAGCACCAACCAACAACACCGACGGAGATGGCGAAGATTCGGCTGCCGCAGTGTCACGTCCATCCACTTTCATCGTTGGCGGACACTCGCACTGGTTCCGGCGATTCTTTCAACTATGTTTGCCCCGACCTAGCGAGGCGGGCACTGTAAAAGACGCGCAAACGCTTAAAATCGAAAATGGCGGTGTCATGGCGTTCACTCTGCAACAGCTTCGAGTTGGAGATACAGTAGTATACCGCGTGGTCCAGGATTCTCTTCGCAACGTGTTCAAGGAATTTGACCGCTCTCGTGTTTCGAACTCTGCGCGACACGGGGACATAAACACCGAAACGAAGAAGACCAATTAATGTGGCGCACTTTCGGCCCGCGGCATTGAGGTCGTTGTCGTCACGGGATCCGTCGGGTTTATGCTGTCGTGTTACAATAATCCAACTAACTTTGGCCATGTTTTATCGACCTGGTGATTTTACGTTGCGCTTTGATTTGGTGGTGTTGCGTTGAAGTCTTTGTACAGAGCACCGACGTAGACACAAAAAATGGCGACAATGGGTTCAAACTATCAAACTATGAAATTATACAAATTCTACCGCAGACAAAAATGGTTTCCTCCGCCAGCGCCAAGTCGGCGGGGAATCGTTGCCGCCAGAACGCTCACCGTAAATGCAGTCTGTTCCCGAATATTGCTTCGCAAGCCAGCGTGTTCCTCCACTGGCTCTTGCTACACTTTTTCCGTTCGCTGCTTCGGAACACCTGTGGGGACTCTGTGCTATTCTGCTGTGGCGGAGGAGCAGACCCCTCAATCACCGAAGTATCTTCGGTCAAATCGTCGGAGGCGCTAGCCGCCCCCGCCGGAAAAAGTGAGTAAAAGTGGATTTGTTCATTGGCAGCAACGACGATATCGTTCCCTCGTGGAGAAAACGACATTGCTACCACACGCCGCCGATTGTCGCTCAGTGTAGCGATTCGGTTGAAGTCCGAGTACCGCCAAACCACGACTTCGTTGGTGTCATACCCGTGACAAGAAACAAATTCGTCTGTCGACTTCGACCACAGCAACTTGCACACCTGGCCACCGGTTTGAATTTTGTGCTCCAAACTGCCCCGTCCGCGAATAAATGTGTTGCGAACTTTGATGGACCGATCCATGGTGCCACCTCCAGTGGCTAAGACTCCTCTTTTGTGGGGAGACCACGCAAGTGCTTTCACGGCTGCTGTGTGATCGTGGTACGTTCGCACTGGCTTCGTGAAGGCATCTCGCGAAACGGAACTGGGAGTATCGCGACAAAAGCGCACATCCCAAAGCGCGACCAAATTGTTATTCGATCCGGACGCCACAGACACGTCGTCGGGGGACAATGCCAGGCCGCAGATGGACGAGGTGTGTCCTCTGAAACAACGAGTGACTCCTGCACCAGCCGACCCACCACAGCGCAAATCGATTTGAAAAATATCGTTGCCTTGGCATGCCAAGAGCCAGTGTGGCGACGACTGCGGCCAGACGATGTCCCTCACGTGCCCGCGCTCGCAGAGTGCCCGTCCGCGGTGACTGGCCGGGAGCGTCATCCAACCAGGCACCATCGAATGCACGGGCTGCTGCCTGCTCGTATCCCAGATTTGCAGAAGGCCGGCATCATGGCCCGCGGCGAGATAGTGAGCTCGCTTGCGAGACCATGCGACAGCAGAGATTGCACTGCACAGATACGTGTAGCCGCTCGTCAAGCTGACGTGGTTTGCATCGTGCGCTGGAGTCGCTGGCGCCACCTGCTGGACGGGCGGTGATCGCGGAGCAGGCGTTCCGTCGCCGGCCACTTCCGGTTGGTCGGATATCTCGCCGGAGCTGTTGGACGTTTCTGGTGCATCCCTCGCCACATCAGGAGATTGAGGGTTGATGTGCGTGACTTTGCGCGTGTTCTGCGACTGGATATAAACATCTGCGCCGAGGGCCACTGCAATGTAGGAATCTCCATTGGGTAGTATGGGGCTGTTGCATTAAACATACAAACCAGAGTGAGAACCAGGGCACGTAAGCGAAAACGGCATGCATTGCAACAAGAAAAAAAAAAAACGTGTACAAACCTCCAATCCAGTGGTGATCGGTAGAAGTCGTCAGCAAGTCCTGGAGCGTCCAAATTCCGGTACGGCTTTTCATTTATGAAACGGTGCTGCGCGTAACCATTGCTTAAAAATCTCTGCGTGGCCATGTTGACTGGCGACAGTCCCGTTCGGTGCTGTGAAAAGAGCGCACGGGACACTGCGGGCCCGCTACTTGCAGCACTGGGGGCTTGCAAAACAGAATCGGGCGACGCCTGGTCCTGGAATCGCAGCACCCGTGAAGCGTAATGGTGTGGGGTCGGGGTGTCATCGCGACGACTCGCATCCAGCTGGTCGCACAACTCGTCTGTGTCAGAACCTAGCTGGAGCAACATGGTCGCGGCTGCCAGTCGGTATGCTGCCCCGGACTGGCACACTCCGACCGTTCTCGCGCTACCTTCGAACTCGGGAGAGCAAGACTCTTTCTTTCTGTCGCACTGCACCGTGCCCCGAACGAATTTTACGCCTGTGGGTCCACACTGCTTTGGGTCGAGATCCAAACGACTCGCTTTGCGATTTGCGATGAAGCGCCCGCCGTATGTCTTCGACTTCTTCACGGAGTTGACCAGCTTCCGTTTCACGGAATCGTGAAAGTTGGCTGGCGACGTTTCTTGCGTTCTGTTTGTTGGCGCACGCATAGGTGTGGTCATCATGTTGTGTGCAGCTATATTGTTGTGCAGCATGGCGTTGGGCAAGGGTACGGCCGAGGCTGCTCGCCAGCTTTTCTATCTGCTGCTGTTGTTGAAACGCTTGCGAGCGTTTGAGTTGTTTTTTGTGTTGGGATTCAATTTTGTTATTGGTGAATATTCGTCCACGCGGGAAGAGAAGAGTTTGGAGCGACGGCTGTAAACACCCACATGGAAATAAAAAAGAATCCCCAAGCGCCACTCCAAGGAGACTTCGGACGGAAGGGAAGCTGCAAGTAAGCAGTGGCATTAAACCGGCAATGCTGGAGCCGGCAGTGCGACACCGATTGTTCGTTCAAACGCCGACTCAACTCGACCCACGTCCGGCGGCAAAGCGCACCGCCACTTCTCGTGACACTGAGAATGTGTACCACGCTGTATCGGCACACAGATCGATTGGGTCGACTGTGCAGATACGTCCGTTTGCCAACAAACAAACGACGGACAACACCAAACAACAATCGCCATTTCATTTCAATTCAAACGACGAACGAACGAACGAACGAACGAACGAACAAACAAACAAACGGACGAACAAACCGCCGAGCAGCCAGCGCACGCCACGCACTTCGTCGTTCGTTTCCGACTGTTTCGTTACTGTGCACTCCGTTTTTACTTTAGTACTTCACCTTTCATTGGGCGTGGAATAAGTGTTCATGCAAGTGCACAGTACTCTGAAAATGCGTTCGATGTGGTTGAAAAACCAAAACGGACGACCTCCCGCCACACGCCAACAGCGAAGCATTCAACCATTCAACACGCGCGCCAGCTCACTCACTCACTTCTTACTCACTGAGACTGTAAGTTGACTGATCCTCGCCTTCCTGCCCACACGAGTGAGCTGTCTCGCCGACCGATCGCCCCACGACTTTACCGCTTTTGAAGCGTCGAGGTGGCTCACTCGTGTGGGCGTGGACGCTGAAATCAGTCACTTGAGACTGCCGGAATTCCGAATCGTCCGTCACCCAAGTCAGCGTTAAAGTGACGGATGGATGGCTGTCGAATGATTTCGGCGTTCACGCCCACAAGAGTGACTTTTTGACGGATGAGTTGTGGAGTTTTGGGTTTTGGTTCCCGGTCACTCACTCACTAAAGTCTGGGCACTCATCTGGTGATCAGCTGACACAACAAATAGGAGAACTATTCATGCAATAGCCTGTACGTAGTAGATTGGTCGCCGTCGTTGTGGTGATGCGTTGATGCGACGTTGTGATGATGCATCGATGCGACGTTGCGTCGATGTGTTGATGCGTTCGTCGATGCATCGATGCGACGTTGCGTCGATGCGTCGTTGCTTGTCGATGTTGATGTCGAGACGTTAGATGTCATCATGTCGATGGTGTGCCTCCGATGATCATGTCGAGCACGATTCATGTTCCGAAATTAGCTTCTTTGGTTAGGCTTAGATTTAAGGGTCTTAGTTGGAGCACGGTCTTTGTGAAAGGCTGTCACACCAGAACGGAGAATCGAAACTGCGGAGAGGTAGTCATATCGGAGAACTGAGAAAGCGAAGACAGAAGCGTTTCAACGTCTCAATGAGTGAACAAGGACAATGTGAAGAATGTACATAATATTAGACTGTCAGATCAATTCGACAGCAAGCCAGGTGGCATGGGATACCCCTTGGCCACCTCCGTGCGGTATGTAGAATAAAGGTCGGTAGATCTACTTGGAGAATTTGTGAAAGCCGAGCAAGAAGTTGCAACGTTTCAATGCGTGCAAGAGGGAGTGAAGAATCGAAACTGGAAGTGTGTATTTCTGTTGTTAGCGGCAGCACTGTGAATGGCAATTCACATGACTCTTGTTTGTCGTCATCGACTACCGGTTCTCTGCACAACTTAGAGACTTTTGAGGCAGAGGAGACGACTGCGAAAGTTAAACGTGCAGTATTCGCTTTCGGGCATTGACAGCTCACTCGATCTAATTCATCGATTTATGGTGTTATGTCTTTGTTTGGTTTCTATTTTTTTTTGCATCTTTGTCGCACATCGTGATCACGCTTTTCAATTTTTGAGCTCAAACTGTAGCAGGCCGTCATAACCTCTGCAGGCGCTTTCGACGATGGTTCTTTTTAGCATGGCTCTTTGAGAGATCCTTCATGACCCGTCCGATTTTGCTCTTTCGTTTGTTGCGGTCCCCGGCGGAAGAGTTCTCTAGAACTTTGGCCGGTGGCGTCGACGCACTTGCCGAGCCTGCGGTGCGTGGAATGTTCTTCTGCGGGGTGTCACGGCAAGACTTCTTGTTGACGGGTTCAATGGGTTTGGGGCCGTTGACTCCTCTCCTTTTCTTCGGTGATGCTGGTCGGTTTGGCGACTTGGACTTCAGGCTGTGCGGCGACGAAGACCCACTGCTCGTGTTACACGGAGCAGACACGTTGAGGACAGAGTCCCCCGACGAGCAGCTCGAAGCCGCAGAAGACGACGGTGTTTGGGCTGCCTTCTGCTCGATCGCGTAGATCCGCGTCATCATGGCGGCCTTCTTGGAGTATTCTTCGTATGACTCCATGAACAGGCGCCCAGCGTCGTCGTTGAGAGAGGACTCTGGGAACGGCACCAAAAGAAGGCACCAGATCACTTTGAGGACGTGGGCGAGGCCCATGTTGGGTTTCCAGTCCTTTTTAAGCGCGTTGACGCAGATCTCGCCGGCCGTCGACACGTTGGGGTGGAATATCTTTGTCAAGAAGAAGCCTCGGGGTGGGGACGAAGGGTACGAAGAGTCGATGACAAGTTTCACGAGGAAGCGGCCGCCAACGAAAGGAGTCTCTTCCGGTCCTTCCAATTCAGCGTACACTTCGTTGACGATGTCGTCGTCGCGCGGCACAAATCTGGTGGACAGCACGCGAGAACCGATGGTTAGAGCAATGGAGTCAAAAACAGGAAAACTGCGAGCAGGCGATCGCACAGACCAAACTGCGACAAGCACAGCGCACACAAACACACACGCACCGAATTCCAGCCGGCGGAGACTTCGCCAGGTTGGCTATCTCGCGCATCAAAACACGCAACGTTGTCGGTGGAAGCCGACAGAAAGACATGGTGAAAGTGTTCCCTTTCTTCTCGTGGTCGTGGAAAGGTTTCTGGCGAGCTCTGTGACCGCGGGTATCGTGACTACTTGGGCTTAATCGACTGCAGACTTTGTGCTCTTGGTGCAACTCGCACAGGTCGCGGAGCGAGACGCGCTGCAGCTGCGATACTCAGCCGACCACTGAACACCCGCGTCTGCAGGCTCGCTTGATTTGCCGTTGGTAATTATCCCCCGCCGCAAAATGTTGCCAAGCGCCGAACGGACCTGCTGTGGTCCAGTCTCGCTGGGCATCTCGCTTCGTGCCACACTGCGTCCATCTAGCAAACGTGTCTTGCAGCCAAGGTTGGGGGCTGCAACCAGCTGCAACGCCGTGGACCTTCCTGTGTGCTCGGCTGCTACGATGACTGCTACCAAGCAGCCACCTTCACTCCCTCACACGCCAGAGAAGACAGACAACGGTAGGTTGGACAGATACACCACTCAAGTATGACAGACACACTCGCGACAGCGGCTTTGTAACCTATTCGGCGAACACAGACTGACTGCCCAATTGCGCGTCTGTGGGCAGAGACACCAACACAACACCGCAACACAGAGCGAGGATGGCGACACAGCAACGCAACGCAACACAACACCACGCGACGCAACGCAACGCCAACTACCTGACAGTGAACTCCGCAACGCACAACAAGGCAGCAACACTCACTCAACAAGGCAGCAATACAGCAACGAAGCTGCTGCATCAACCAACGTTCGTCGTCGTCGTCGTCGTCGTCGTCGTCGTCGTCAGCAACGTTCAACGCACAACGCAACGCACTGCGCAACGCACTGCGCAACAAGGCAACGCACTGCGCAACGCACTGCGCAACGCACTGCGCAACAAGGCAGCAAGGCAGCAAGCAGAAAGTAGTAAGGAAGGGCGGAAGCGCGCCAAGCGAATCGGACAACGAACGAACGGAACGAACGAATGAACGAACGAACGAACGAATGAACGAACGAACGAACGAACGAATGACAGAGTGAGCAATTGCATCAACGCACGCACACGCTGGGCCGACTGACTGACAGACTGACTGACTGACTGAGAGTGGGAGTGAGTGAGTGAGTGAGTGAATGGATGATGGATGATTGATTGATGGACTCACTCACTCACTCACTCACTGTGACTGTAGGAATGTATGTGGGAGTGGGAGTGGGAGTGGGAGTGGGAGAGAGGCAATCAGTCGGTCGGTGGCAGCGAACTGGCGAACAATCGAAGAGTCCGTCAGTCCGTCCGTCAGTCAGTCCGTCAGTCAGTTCTCAGTCAGTCAGTCAGTTCTCGGTCAGTTCGTTCGTTTGTGCGTTCATGCGTTGGTTGGTTACGGCACCGCTCACTCACTCACTCACTCGCTCACTCACTCACTCACTCACTCACTCACTCACTCAGCTGTGCAATGCGTAATGAATGAATGAACTGAATGAAGGTCTGACTGACAATGACTGACTGGCAGTGACTGAGTGAGTTGAGTGACTCTTCTCGAGAATGCACTCACTCACTCATTCACTCACTCACTCACTGTGACGCGTATGAGATCAGTCAACGCCTGGAATGGACATGCAAGCAAGCAAGCAAGACTCACCGCCACCACTCTCACCACACTCACCACTCGCACTCACCTCCACAGTCAGTCATCAGTCAACTCTCTGGTCTCCCAAGACCGACCCAAGACTCTGGACGAGGCATGTGAAGAGGTTTTTACAAGTTTGAGGTTTTTGGTTAATCGTTTTGGTAGTGTTTGTAAGTAACTGTGTGCGGTTATAAACGGTACAGCTCATAACTTAGGTTGACGTACTGTATTTTGCATTGTGCTCTGTTAGTGCGTTGGAAAATGCATTGAAGTTTTCGGAGATTCTGCAATATTCAAATTTAAATCCTCCTTATTCCAGCACTCCTATTCGTATATTTCAGCTTTATGCAATCTGAAAATGTGCTCACTATTTAGTATCACTTCTCAAAAACCATATTTTAGTACTGTCGCTGCATCCTTTCATCTCATCCGCTCCGCCGAGAACGGACATTCATTTTAGCACATAACATGCGTCGACTTCACCTAATCATTATGCACTTCCAGCATTACATCTCTTCACCCATCATGCAGGCAGAGAGAGAGAACAGAGAACAGAGAACAGGTTGGCCAACTCGCCTTCCCTCACTCACTCACTCACTCACTCACTCACTCGCTCACTCACTCCCACTCACTCACAGCGCCCTCACTCACTCACTCACAGCGCCCTCACTCACTCACTCACTCACTCACTCACAGTCAGTGGCAGTGAGTGGCCGGCCGAGATGTAGCGACGTTTAGTCAAATGTGATTGAAGTGCGTTGTGTCGAATTTCGTCTTCATTGCGGTGTTAAACTGGCAATACTGTGTATTCAGTGGCTGTGCCGTCAGTGAGTGACCGCCTGACAGTGAAGGACAGTGAACGACAGTGACGGACAGTGAAGGACAGTGAAGGACAGTGGCAGTGAGTGGCAGTGAGTGGCAGTGAGTGGCAGTGACCGCCCGCCCGCCCACTGCGAGGCCAGACTGTGAGTGAGTGGCCTGAGTGTGGACTGGGGTGGCGTGGGTGTGCACTACCGCACCCACCCACGTTGGCCTCGAAGGCGTAGTACTACGCCGCACTACGGCCAGCCAGGCATTCACTCACAGTCACTCACTCACAGTCATTCACTCACTCACAGTCATTCACTCACTCACAGTCATTCACTCACTCACAGTCATTCACT
>ENA-OWNT01005315-OWNT01005315.1-seawater-metagenome-genome-assembly--contig:-NODE-5315-length-10684-cov-3.937871_pt1 | contig 10684 bp, 8 predicted proteins | sample MGYA00238136_ERZ651165 | MGnify/ENA primary metagenome ERZ651165 (study PRJEB26861, sample SAMN08777766) | seawater metagenome | isolation source: coastal seawater | place: USA: Florida | collected...
CTGCGTCGGCAGGCCACGCGACGCGCGCTGCTCGGGCACGTGGGGACTGCCGGACACCATCTGGTCGGTCATCGGGGGCCTCCGAGCGCGCCCCTTAACCGGTCGGAGCCTCAGGCCAGCCGGATACGGCCGTCGTCGCCCAGAGAGAAGGTGGGCGGGAGCATCGGGGCGAGGGCGTCGGGGTTGGTGACGACCCAGGAGCGCTGCTGGAACAGCTCGCTCACGCGGACCTTCACGCGGTTCGCCTCTTCCTCCGGGTTGGCCAGCACCGGCTCCAGGAGCGTGGGCGCTTCGGCCGCGTTCTGGGCCGCGATGACCTCGATGGCCGCGTAGCGGACGTTCTCGTCGAAGTCTTCCAGGAAGGGCGCCGCCGACGCCGTGGCCCCCTCGTGTGTGTGGTGGGCCAGCCAGACCAGGAGGTCGGTCTTGCGGCGGGGCTTGAAGTCGTCTTTCTCGTATTCCCGCTGGAGGAGCTCGAAGACCAGCTGGATGGTCTGCTCCTTGTCGGCCAGCTCTTCGAACAGGCGAATCGGCATCGCGATGGTGCGGCACTTCTTCAGGTGGCGCTTCAGCGGGCGGACCACCGGCTCCCCGATGCTGATCAGCAAGGCGTAGACGAAGTCGCGCTCTGCCTTGTCCTTCAGCTGGTTCTCGAGCTTCATGTCGAAGCGGGTGAGGAGGGCCACGATGGCCTTCGGGCTGCCGTTGTCGGCCAGCCAGCGGGCCGCGGCCTCCCGATCTTCCGCCTGTGCATCGCGGTTGGTGACCGCGCGCTGCTGCTTGGCGATCCGCTTTTCCTCGGAGAGGAACATGTCGAAGATGCCCATGTAGGCTCCGTGTCTTCGGCTCTCGCCGGGCTCGATGGATGCGCGCTGACCTATCCACCACGGCGCAGACGGCAAGGGGGCCTTGACGCCATGGAGGGGCACAGATAGATGCTCCGGGTCCGCGGAAGTGGCGGAATTGGTAGACGCGCAGGATTCAGGTTCCTGTGCCCGAGAGGGTGTGGGGGTTCGATTCCCCCCTTCCGCATCGTCTACACCCCGAGCTTGCTCGGGGGTTTTCGGACAAACAGAGCCCCCGACTCCAGCGCCCCGGCGCGAAACGAGTCGGGGGCTTCGTTCGTTGTGGGGCTCCCTGTCGACCTGCCCCGCCGCGGCTCGGGCCCGCGACGGGCCGGGCCCCGGCTGGCGGGTATCCTCAGCGCTTCTTCGACTTCCGCGGGGGCCGCTTCTCCTTGACGGGCTCCTCGGGCGCGGCCTCGGGCGCAGGGGCCGGCGCGGGAGCATCGGCTCGCTCACCCCAGGGAGTATCGCCGGCCGGGGGGGCGGCGTCGTCGGCGTCGGGGGTGTCCCACGGAGAGGGAGCCTCGGGCTCGTCGACCACGCCCCAGGGGCTGTCGACGCCCGTGGGCTCGACGGGAGCCGGCGGAGCCAGCGTCTTCTCGGGGGCCGGGGCGGGAGCAGGCGCAGGCGCCGGGGTGGCAGCCTCGGCCATGCGCAGCAGCTTGAACTGCACGCGGCGGTTGTTGCGGCGCCCGCCCGGCGTGCGGTTGCTGTCGATGGGCATGCCCTCGCCGTAGCCGGTGGCCGCCATGCGCTTCTTCTCGATGCCGCCGGTGCCGGTGAGCCAGGCCAGCACGGCCTTGGCGCGCTTGTCGGACAGGCGGATGTTGCTGGCGGTGGACCCGACGTTGTCGGTGTGGCCCTGGATCTCGACGAGCTCGATCTCGGGGTGGTCGGTCATCACCTTCGCCACCTTCTCGAGCACCGGGATGGACTCGGGGGTGAGCACGGCAGCACCGGTCTCGAACTCGATGCGCTCGGTGATGGTGATCTCGCCGTCGCCGACAAAGACGGTCTTGGGGCAGCCGTCGGAGGTGGCTGGGTCTTCCGCCTCGGGCTTGGGCTCGTCGGGGCAGGCGTCGCGGTGGTCGGGCACGAGGTCGCTATCGCGGTCGGGACAGCCACCGGTGGCCTCGGGGCCGGCCTCCTGGGGACAGGCGTCGGCGCTGTCGGGCAGGCCGTCGGCGTCGGAGTCGGGGCAGCCGCCGAACGCCTCGGGGCCCGGCACGAGGGGGCACTGGTCGGCGGCGTCGGCGATGCCGTCTGCGTCGTTGTCGGTGTCGGGGCAGCCGTCGTCGTCGGCGAAGCCGTCGATGTCTTCCGGCTGCATGGTGCACTGGTCGGCGGCGTCGAGGATGCCGTCGTTGTCGTTGTCGAGGTCGGGGCAGCCGTCGGTGTCGAGGAAGCCGTCGACGTCTTCGGGGTCGCCGGGGCAGGTGTCGATGTTGTCGAGGAGGCCGTCGCCGTCGGAGTCGCGCTGGAGCCGGGCGTAGGTGAGGACCGCGAAGCCGTGGGCCTGGGGCGTGCCGAGACCTCGCACGATGCCCGTGCCCGCCCCCGCCGCCACGCCGAAGCCGGAGGGGAGCACGGCCTGGGCGAACAGGTGGGCCGTGCCGGTGCGGTTGGTGCCGCCGCTGCCCTCGCCCTGGACCAGCCCGACCTGGGCCTCGAGCTCGCCGCCGACGCGGAGACCCGAGCTGGCCCACCACCAGCCAGAGGCCAGGCCGTCGAGGGTGGACCCCATGCCCGGGGCGTCGACTTCGAGCCGCTCGGCGCCGCGGATCGTGGTGCCGCCGTTGAGCAGCCAGCCGTAGTCGCCGGTGTCGTTGCCGAGGCTGGCCACGAGGCCGCCGGCGAAGCCGCTGGACACGAGGGCATCGGTGGCGCCGGTGGGCAGGTAGAGCCGGGGCGTGAGGCCGAACTGGACGGTGTCGTTGCCGGCCAGCTCGAAGGTGGCCTGGAGACGGGCATCGCCCGCGGCGGCGCCCTGGTAGCCGTTGAGCGGCGCGGCGACGTAGGCGTAGACCGGCAAGATCACGTCGAACCGGCCGACGTCTTCGACGGTGTACCCGGCGTGGGCCGTGAGGGGGGCCAGGCTGGTGACCTCGACGCGGTCGGGGCGCTCTTCGAAGGAGCGCACCACCGGGTTGGAGGTGAGGCCGATGCCGAGGGCGGCGGAGACCCCGGGCTGACCGAGCTGGGGCGCCTCCCCTTGCAGGGAGCCGGCGCCGCCGGGGAGGGATGCCGCCTGGTCGAAGGTGTCGACGTCGGCCGCCATCGCGACGGGTGCGAGCAGCGTGAGGAGGAGCATGGCCATCGGGGGGAAGGGGTTCAGCGGCGGGGCGGGTACTTCCGCAGCTTACGCTGAAGGCTCTGACGATGCAGCCCCAGGCGCCGCGCAGCCTCGCTGATGTTGCCTCCGGTGGAGGCCAGGACGTACTCGATGTACTCGCGCTCGTGCCGCGCCAGGCTGGGCGGGGAGTCGGGCACCATGACCGAGGGGTCGCCGCGCTCGTCGCGGTGGAAGGCCTCTTCGAGGGCGTCGGGGTCGCAGGGCTTGGTGAGGTAGTGGTGCGCGCCGAGCTTGATGGCCTCGACGGCGGTGGCCACGGAGCCGTAGCCGGTGAGCACCACGGCGCGGAGGCCCGGGAGGCGCTCGACGAGGTCCTTCAAGACTTCGAGGCCGCGTTCACCCTCGAGGCGGAGATCGACCACGGCGTACTGCGGGCGGTGCACAGCGGCGAGACCCAGCGCGGAGCGGTGGTCGGGGGCGGTGATGACCGTGTAGCCGCGGTCGGCGAACTCGAGCTGCATGGACTCGCGAAAGGCGTCATCGTCGTCGACGACCAGCAGCTTCTTCAGCATGGCACCCCCAGTAGGTCCCCTCATGTAATCTGCTTCGTAGGGCGTCGCAGAGCTTCCGGGAACCACCACACGGCCATCGTACCGCCCTTGGCGCGCCGCTCATAGCGGAGTCCGCCGCCCGCTCCATCGGCGACCGATTGGGCCACGAAGACCCCCAGGCCCGTGCCGGTCGGTTTCGTGGTGTAGAAGGGCTCGCCCACCTGGTCGGATTCGTCCGGGAGGCCGATGCCGCGGTCGAGGACGCGGACGATGCCGTGGTGCGCGTCGCGGTCGATGACGATCTCGAGGTCGTCGTAGCAGTCCGCCTCTTCCTGGGCCTCTCGCGCGTTCTCCAGCAGGTTGATCAGGGCCTGCTGAAAGGCGATGCCCGGGAGCTCGACGCGCATCCCCTGGGTCTGGTCGTCGATGGAGATGCCCAGGTTGGTGGACTTCTCCCACAGCTTCACCGCCTCGCTCACCATGTCGCCGAGGGAACGCACCTCGATGTCGGAGGCCGCCGGGTCGCCAGCGCCCACCAGCAGGCGCTGCACGATGCTGGTGCAGCGAGCCAGTTGCTCTCGCGCCACCTGTACGTCGCGGGCGGAGTCGGGCTCCTCCTTGTGCCGGCGCTCCAAGCGCCGGAGACGCAGGTCGATGGTGGAGAGCGGCGTGTTGAGCTCGTGGGCAGCGCCCGCGGCCAGCGTGCCGACGGAGCGGAGCCGGTCGGTGCGGGCGGTGCGCTCCCGGGCCTCCAGGAGCTGCTCCCGGCGGCGTCGGAGCGAGCTGGCCACGCCGATGACGAACACCGCCACCGAGGCGCTGGCGATGAGCTGGGCCAGGCCCTGCCCCAGCGGGTAGAGCACGGCCATCGGCAGTGCGTGCGCGGCGTAGTCCAGGGGAAAGGCGCCGACGAAGAGCACCGAGAAGCAGACGAAGGCCCAGGCCGCCATGCCGGCGGCATGGCGCGGCGGGAGCATGATGCCCGCCATGGCCACGTGCACCAGGTAGAGGCTGGTGAAGGGGTTGTCGGTGCCGCCGCCGATCATGAAGAAGATGGTCAAGGCCGCCACGTCGAACATCAGGTGTCCGGTGACCGTTCGGATGGCGATGGGCTCGTCGACGCTGCGGTCGAGCACCCGATGGGCCCAGCCGTTCGCTGCCACCAGTGCCACGACCACGGCGAGCCACACGCCGATGAGCTGCAGCTGAGCGAGGAGCGGGAAGATGAAGGCCAGGGTGATGACCTGGGCGAAGATGGCGACCCAGCGCAGGCGGACCAGCCAGGTGAGCCAGAGGGTGCCTTCGTCCGAGGCGGAGGGCACGGAGATGCGGATGGGGGCGCGGGCCATCAGAACACGTCGCGGATGGCGAGGGCGACAGCGACCACGAGGCGCTCGGCCTCCTCGGCCGACAGGGTCAGCGGTGGGTTGAGCACCACCGTGTTTCCGAGGGGCCGGGTGATGGCGCCGTGGTTCCGGGTCGCCATCGCCACCCGGTGGCCCACCTGGAAGGCGGGTGCGCAGGGGGAGCCGTCGGGGTTCTGCAGATCGATGCCCACCATGACGCCGTGCTGGCGGATGGCCGACACCGCGGGGTGGGGGAGGACCTCGGCGGCCAGGGCCTCCGACAGGGCATCGGACAGGTCGGCGACCCGCTCCAGGGTGCCTTCGTCGAACAGCTCGAGGTTGGCCAGCGCCGCGGCGCAGGCCAGCGGATTGCCCGTGAAGGTGTGGCCGTGGAAGAAGTGTCGACCCGACTCGGGGGTGGCCAGGAAGGCGTCGTAGACCGCCTGGGTGGTCAAGGTGGCGGCGATGGGCAGGTAGCCGGCGCCCAGACCCTTCGCGACGCAGAGCACGTCGGGTGCGAAGTCCACCTGCTCCATGGCGAAGAGGGTGCCGAGGCGGCCGAAGCCCACCGCCACTTCGTCGGCCACCACCAGCACCCCCAGCGACCGAGCGCGCTCCAGGATGGGGCCCAGGTAGGCCGGGGTGTGCATCTTCATCCCGGCGGCGCCCTGGACCAGCGGCTCGACGATGAGGGCGGCGAGCTCGTGCCCGTGCTGGTCGAGGAGGGCCAGGGCTTGCTCGAGGCAGGCGGCTTCTTCGTCGCCGCCGGGCTCCACCGGGGCCGGCAGGGCCACGCCGTCGCACAGGAGCGGGCGGTAGACCTGGTGGAAGCGGTCGATGCTGCCGACGCTGACCGCGCCCAGGGTGTCGCCGTGGTAGGCGTCGCGGAGGCTCGCGAACCGCGTGCGGTCGGTGGCGCCTCGCTGTTGCTGGTACCGGTAGGCCATCTTCAGGGCGACCTCGGTCGCCGTGGAGCCGTTGTCGGAGAAGAACACCCGCTGCAGCCCCGGCGGCGCGACCTCGGCCAGGCGGGCAGCGAGCTCGATGGCCGGGGGATGGCTCAGTCCGAGGAGGGTGGAGTGGGCCAGCCGGCCCAGCTGGTCTCGGATGGCGGCGTCGATTCGGGGATGCCCGTGCCCATGGACGTTCGCCCACAGGGACGACACGCCGTCGAGGTAGCGGCGCCCGTGCACGTCGATCAGCTCGTGGCCTTCGCCTCGCTCGATGATCAGCGGCTCGGCGGAGGTCCACCGCTGCTGGGGAGTGAAGGGGTGCCACAGGTGGGCGTGGTCGAGGGCGGCGAGGCGCTCCGGGTCCACGAGAGATTCGGAGGGTGGGTCGAGGCTCATGGCGGCGCCTCTATCCCACCGTCCCTCGACCCGGTCGACGACGACGCTTGCGCCGAGGTCGGCGGTGCGGGGACAATATCGGCGAAGGACCGACGTGAACACGGGTGGCGGCTCCGTCACCGACCAAGCGGAGGCAGGCCCCGAGAGCATCGCGAAGTTTTTCTTTTCGCCGATGACGGGTCGTGGGTCGAACGCCGTGCACGCAGGGAGAACACACATGCGAACCACCTGGCTGCTGCCGATGCTGGCCCTGGCCTGCTCGCCGAGCGAGGGCGACGACACCACCTCGCCACCCCCGGGCACCACCCCGACCGACCCCACCACCGAGACCCCGACGGCGGACACCGGCACGCCGGGCACGACCGACACCGGCACCGAGCCCGAGGAGCCCGTGCCCTACATCATCGACGAGGAGGAGGCCCCCGATGTGGAGGTCGACCTGGACCGCGTCGGCGAGACCCTACAGGACGTTCTCGACATGGCGCTGTCGCTCAACGCCGTGCCCGTCCAGGCTTCCTACGACCAGGCCATGGAAGGGCAGGGCGGCCAGTGCCCCTACTACTACACGACCCCGCAGGGAACGTACTGGTTCGACAACTGCACGTCGGAGCACGGCTCGACCTTCAACGGCTACGTGTTCGCCTATGGGGAGTCCGATGTGCCCGAGCCCTACTCGGGCGGGGTGATGAGCTACTGGTCGGCCTCGGGGGCGGCCACGGTCGTCGATGCGGAGGACCACCTCCTCGAGGTCGGCGGGTCGGCGTACCACCAGTCCACCGTGGCCCCCGGCTACACCACCTTCACGTCCGTCGTGGCCGGCACCTTCACGTGGGACGGCGGCGAGGCCGTCGACACCTGGCTCGGCGACGGGCTCGACCCCGACTTCACGCTGTACGGCTACGTCACCACGGGTCCGGTCGGGGGAGGGCGCCTGATGTACCTCGACGGCGGATTCGGTGGCATCGAGGGCGGCTGGGCGGTGGCCTTCGACGAGAACCAGATCGCCCAGGCGTCGCTCGGGGTCGACTGTGCCACGGAGCTGTCCGGCACCGTCGGCGTGCGCACACCGGAAGGGCAGTGGGTCGACATCGTGTTCGACGGCAACCCCGAGGGCGCCGTGCCCGCCGCATCCTGCGACGGCTGCGGCGTCGGCTTCGTCCAGGGCGAGGTCGTCGGCGACGTCTGTGTCGACGCCACCTCCGTCCTCGACTGGGAGCAGTCGCCATGGTGAGCCGCCCCCTGACCCTCCTCGCCGTCGTGGCGCTGGTGGCCTGCTCTTCCAGCGACGAGCCGGCGGACAGCCAGAACACCGCGGCCCGTCCAGACCCGACCGCCACGGTGGTCACGGGCACGGACGACCCCACCGACCCCGGTCCCCAACCCCGGGAGACCATCGAAGAGCTCTCGGCTCATCGGCTGCTCACCCGGGCCTCCCTCGACCTACGCGGGGTTCGCCCCAGCGCCGACGAGCTGGCGCGGCTCGAGGCCGACCCTGCCGCCTACGAGACGCTGGTCGACGAGTTCCTCGCCGATCCTCGCTTCGCCGACCGCGTGATGGACCTCTTCGCCGAGATCACCCTGACCCGCACGGAGCAGTACTTCCTCAACCTCGCGGCCTATGGGGTCGAGGACGTACCTCAGCCCGACCTCCTCGACGCCATCGGGGGCGAGGCGCTGCAGGTCATCGGGGAAGTGGCTCGGGAAGACCTCCCCATCACCGACCTCGTCACGGCCGACTGGACCATGGCCAACGAGGTCACCGCGCGGCTCTGGCCCCTCGACTACCCCGAGGGTGAGACCGGCTGGAAGCGAGCCCACTACACCGACGGCCGCCCCGCGGCGGGCGTGCTCTCGGGCACCGGGATCTGGTGGCGCTACCAGTCCACCGACTCCAACGCCAACCGCAAGCGGGCCAACCAGGCGAGTCGCATCCTGCTCTGCAACGACTACCTGGTGCGCCCCATCGACTTCGACCGCAACGTGAACCTCCTCGACGAGGAGGCGATCAACGATGCGCTGAAGACCAACCCGGGCTGCGTCAACTGTCACGTCAGCCTGGACCCCTTCGCCGCGTACTTCTTCGGCTTCACCTCGTTCAACCCCGACTCCACCGATGCGGGTCGCTACCATCCCTCCCGCGAGCGGATGGGCGAAGACGTACTCGGCGTGACGCCGGGCTTCTACGGCGACCCCGGGTCCTCCCTGGCCGACCTCGGCTGGCAGATCGCCCGGGACAACCGCTTCCCCGAGTGCATGACCGAGCACGTCACCGAGCTCCTGCTCCGCCGCGACGCCGAGCTCCTCGACTTCGCGCGGCTCACCGAGCACCGCAACGCACTGATCGAGGGAGAGCTGGCCTTCCGGCCGCTGTTCCGCAGCGTCGTGATGTCGCCCGAGTACCGCGCCGCCACCGACGCCGGCCTCCCCGGCACCCAGGTGCCGCTGAAGATGGTGACCCCCGGTCTGCTCGCCAGTCAGATGGAGGACCTCACCGGCTTCCGATGGACGGGCCAGGGCTGGGACCTCGTCCAGTCCGACCAGTTCGGGTTCCTCACCCTGGCGGGGGGCGCGGATGGCGCCTTCGTCACCAAGCACAGCCGAGGGCCCAACGTGACCCTGCTCCTCGTGCAGGAGCGCCTCGCCGAGGCCTCGGCGGCCTACGTCGTCACCGAGGACCTCTCCTCCGACAGCCCCCGGCTCTTCGACCGGCTGTCCCCCGACACCCACGTCGACGACGACCCCGCCGGCGCCGCCGCGCAGCTCCAGGGTCTCCATCGGCGCATCTTCGGCACCACCATCGCGGCCGACGGCCCTGAGGTGGAGGCCAACCTGGCGCTCTGGCACGACCTCTTCGCCATCGAGGGCGAGCCCGCGGCGGCCTGGGCCGGCGTCCTCACCGCCCTCCTCCGCGACCCCGACCTTCTCCTCTACTGATGGCTGGAGTGACCATGCATCGTCGACAGTTCCTGTCCGGGGCCGGTGCGGCACTCGCCGCCCTCGGTCTTCCTCTCACCGCTCGGGCGGCGACCTCGCCCACCGACCGGAAGTTCATCTTCGTGTTCAACCCCGGCGGCTGGGACCCCACCCGGGTCTTCGCGCCGGAGTTCGGCAACCCCAACGTGTCCATGGAGGCGGCGGCAGCCCGGGCCGTCGTCCGCGGCATCCCCATCGTCGATCACCCTGCGCGGACACGAGATCATGCGCCGTACCCGCGAGCTGATCGAAGCCGAAACCCGTAATATGGAAGAGCGGATTTTGGCCAACAAAAAGCAGGCGATCCGGCACTACATCACGCTGGCGATGGCCTCGATCGAACGGCTTTACCTGGAAGAGCCGGGTGGACGAGCGGCTGCACAGGAAGAAGCAAAGCGTATCCTAAATACGATGACATTCGGCCTCGACGGCTATTTCTTCGTCTACAAACTCGATGGCACCAACATTGTTCACCCCAAACTGGCACATCTGGTAGGCTTGAAATTGTGGGATCTGCAGCACCCCGAGAGTGATCTTGGCATCCGCAATCTCATGGAGGCATCACGGCGCGGCGGAGGTTTTCAGGAGTACATCTGGCAAAAGCCGAGCACCGGGCTTGTCGAGGAAAAGCTGTCCTACGGAGTCCTCTTAAGCAAATGGGGCTGGATGCTTGGTACTGGCCTTTACATTGATGACATTGCAAAGGAAGTCGAAGCGACTCGGACCGAATTTGCCGCTTCTGTTCGCAAAACCGTAGTGGCAATTTCCGGCATTACCTTCGTGGCCATCCTGATTGCCGGCGCACTGATCGTTGCGGTCCGCTTTTCGGAACAACGCTTTGCCGACAGCAAACTGAAAGAGCTCAATCAACGGATTTTCGATGCGCAGGAACAAGAGCGCAAACGGGTTTCGACAGAACTGCATGACAGCATTTCACAATTGCTTGTGTCCGTTCGCTACGGAATTGAGATGATCCAGAGCGAAGCCAGTGAGTCTTCTCCATTCCGTGGGTATGCGGTCAAATGCCTGAAGACGCTGGACGGTGCGATTTCGGAGGTACGCCGGATTTCGCGCGATCTGCGCCCAAGCATCCTTGACGACATGGGCCTCGCCACTGCCCTCAAAAGCCTGGGCACCGAGTTCCAGAGCCAGTCTGGCATAACCGTGAAAGTATCTGCCGAACGAAGCCACGACCGGCTGTCTGACGGGGCCAAGACTGCGCTTTACCGGGTGGTACAGGAGTGCATGACAAACGTAGCCCGCCATTCCGAAGCCACGGAGGTCGCAATTAGCTTGAGTATCGGTAGGGATTCACTGCTGCTGACGG
>ENA-OWNT01005316-OWNT01005316.1-seawater-metagenome-genome-assembly--contig:-NODE-5316-length-10683-cov-5.125684_pt1 | contig 10683 bp, 13 predicted proteins | sample MGYA00238136_ERZ651165 | MGnify/ENA primary metagenome ERZ651165 (study PRJEB26861, sample SAMN08777766) | seawater metagenome | isolation source: coastal seawater | place: USA: Florida | collected...
TCGTCGTTCGTTCGTCGTCGTTCGTTCGTCGTCGTCGTTCGTTCGTCGTCGTCGTCGTCGTCGTCGTCGTCGTCGTCGTCGTCGTCGTCGTCCTTCCGCATCCGCGTCGACGACCGAGGGGCAGGTGGTGGCTGCCTGGCAATGCAGCTCGATGTCGAAGGGCGAGTTCGTCGTTGTTGTCGTTGTCGTCGTTGTCGTAAAAGCTATCAAACCAATGAATAGACTACTACCGCGCACTCACCGTCGTCGTCGTTGTTGTTGTTGTTGTCGTCGTCGTCGTCGTTGTAAAAGTTATCGTCGTCGTCGTCGTCGTTATTGTTGTCGTCGTCGTCGCCATCGCCGCCGCCGCCGCCGTCGCCGTTGTCGTAATACTCGAGTAGTATTCGTCGTTCTTCGTTCTTCGCCGTCGCCATTGTTGTCGGCGTCGTCGGCGTCGGCGTCATTGCACGACGACGCCGTTCTTCTTCTTCTTCTCCTCCTCCTCCTTCTCCTCCGTCTTGTTGTTTTCGTCATCGTCGCCGCCGCCGCCGTCGTCGTCGATCGTTGTTGTTGTTGTAAAGGTTGTTGTTTGTCATCGCCGTTGTTGTATTTGGTTGTCCTTGCCGTCTTTGATGTCGTCTTGGGCGCTGTGGAGTTGGCACTGCCCTTGAGTGCTGCTAGCAATCACCACTGCAGCTCACCGCTTGCAGCCTTGCGCGAGTTGAGCAGGCCACGCAAGCAGTGCTCTACCGGCACACCGAACAGTGGAGATCTACAGTCACGACAAAGGCATGGAGCCATGTAACTCAGCGAGTTCTGAGCACCACAAGACAACGCAGTGAAAGAAGTTGGACCGAAATTCGTGCCAAAAGTCACGCCGAGAACCCTGACGCTTCGACGGGCGCTGCCGCTCGCGCGGTGCTTGGGTCACACAACAGCAGTAAGTAGTGCTGCTGCGACATGTAAGGCCACAATCTCGACCTTGGATTGCGGCGCTGAAATCCAGCGAGCACGATGGCATCCGCAACCAGCGGCTCGTCAACAGAGCCCGTCGTCAACTCGTCAAACGTCACGAAACTGACTTTGGTTCACGACGAAGACCTCCACACACATGTGGTGTTTTGGATCGACGTCGAGTCCAAAGACGGCACATCATGGACAGTCAAGCGGCGATACTCCGAATTCGTCGAGTTGAGACAAATGCTCAAAAAGCGCTTCACAGAATGTGTGTTTCCTTCCATCAAGAGCAGCAGCAAGAACCCTGACCACAGGCGAGAGTGTCTAGCAGAATTCGTCAAATACCTCTCCATCTTCGAAGAGTTCCTCAAGTACGTACCTGCAGTTTCGCGGCAGACGTGCAACTCATTTGCTGACTCCTGTTCGTGTCCGTGTGTGTTTGTGCTGGGCTTCAGTTGCCACGAGGTGTGTGCGTTCATCACCGACGGTGAGCACGTCGTTGCGTCAGCGTTTTACGCCACCAGCAAGCTTGACAGTCTGATCGAGAAGTTGCTGAGACAGCGCAAAGTCCCTTCGAAGACGGTGGAGCTGCTTCCCCGCAAACAGCATGTTGAGAAAATGATGATGTTCCCCGGTTTCGACATGACTTATTGCTGGCGCTTTGAATCCAAGGACTTCGACGTCGGCTTCTCGATAAGATGCGAAGAGACGGACGAAGCACTTGTCACTTACAGCCGGGCGCAATCGCATTTGCACCCGGTAATTGGACACGCCACTCCCACGCGCCCGGGAACATACCACATCATATGGGACAATACTTACTCGAAATTCAACAAGAAAACAGTGACGTTCCAAATTTACCCTTTGGAGGCAAGGTACGTGTTAGGCAGCGCGCTCTGGTGCCCTGTAATGTTTTGGGATCCGCTCGAGGTTTTCACATTCCGTACCACTCGTGACTGCAGCAAATGGCATAGCATAGTCAAGCTGTCGGGTCTGGAGAACGAAGCCAAAGCCGCTGCTGCATCGGTTTGTGTGGCTGATGGGTTGTGGCAGAGCCATCGACTGCGAAACCACAAACATTAACCAATCAATTATCCTGCTCGCGTATCTCTCAGGCAAAACTACCTGAGAAACCCGTGTTGTCCGCAAGGCGGGAATCCCATAGTGGAATCACACTTCTGGACAAAATTTCGGACCTGTTGGGTGTCAACAAAGACGCCACGCCTGGCGTTGACGACGACGGACAACGATTGTTCCCCAAGAGCTCAGAACCACCAAGCAGTGAGTGAAATTGCGTTCGATGTTCCATTCTGTGCAATCCGCGCAAGTTCAACACCATGTCGTCGTACAGGTCAAAACATCACCTGCACTGCGTGTTCAAAACCAATTGACATGGAGGCGGTGGCGGCAGCCAAGAAACAGGTGGGCTGCAGCTTTGGTTTCACAACCACTGCTGCGTGCGTGGAGTTAATATATGTGTGTGTGTTGGTGTGTTGGTGTGTTGGTGTGTATGCGTTTGCGGTAGGGAAAGTTCGCCTCTAACAGGTTCTGTTCAGAAACCTGCAAAGCTGCGTTCGAGATCATGGCTGCCAAGGGCACAAGGCTCGACCTGAAGAAGAAAGAGCAGGCTTTTCAACGCAGCAAGAGCTCCACCTCACTTGTCGACAGTCAGCCTTCGCCAAATGCATCCACTTCATCGTTGCGACAACTCGACGCTGGGGCTGCTCCGAGCATCCTTGCCCTTGATCGTCACAATGTCATTGACAACGCCGTCCGTGAGCTCGTGGATGAGCGACTGAAGTTGGACTCGCTGTCGCAGTCATGGCCTCGTCTTGCTGCGGGAAGCACTTTGGAGCACAATGGACTTCCGTGGCTTTCAAAGCACTTCTTTGGGACAGAGGCACTGGGTCGATTGTGGAAGTGCGATTTTCGGAACGGCACAATTTGGCCTCTTGCCAGCACAATCGCAGAGTCATCAAGTCGGCTGCATGTTCCAGCGAGAGATTATGTGGACAAGATCATTTCGATGGCGCCTAAGCCAACCAGTGTCGTGAAAGTGGAAGTACGTTCAAATTTGTGGGATATGTCCGCCACTCTTGCACTTATCTAACACCAATTTGGGCTCATTTGCGTCCATAGCGTGAGAAGGCTAGTGGCGACGCTAGCTGGGGCTTCGAGTTCGAAGACAAGTCAGGGGAACTCGTGGTAGCCCGGGTGGATGCTAAAAGCAAAGCCTTTGAGGCTGGGATTCGTCCCGGGCAGCTATTCGTGGAAGTCAACGGTATGGGCGCAATGCTCGGCATGGCTTCTGCTGCACCTGTATACTTTGACGTTGGCTATATCTTGGTTTATGGTGCAGGTTCTCCATGCAAGACTTTGGCGGAATTTGAAAAGCGAGTTGGATCTTTAATTCTGTTCGAAGCCAAAGTGTACGATTCGTATCCTGGCCACCTTCTTCGCAGATACCGCAGAAGCTGACACATTGCTATGTGCTGCAATGGTTTCTTGTAGGCGAGGACGACCGACGGCTGCAATGAAGGCTCAGGCCGCTGCCGACGCCGCCCAGTTACGGTTCTATGCCAGCAAGGTGACAGAGGCAACCGCAAATGCGCCGACGCGACTTCTAAGATCGAAGCGAGAAGCTGACGCGTTGAAAACTATAATGCGACGCTTGCCAAGGAGTCGTCGGTGGCACGCGAGGCTGTTGTCTCGTTATGCGACAGTGCGCCATCGCAGTCTTGAGCAAATGGCAGCATCACGTCTCATGCCTTCCGATGGAACTCATGCTGCAATTCCAGTGACCGTGGCCACGCTCGTCGTTGTTCCGCTTGTGCACCGCCAGAACTTTCTCACGGTGTCATCGCGAATAGAGAGCGAACTCGAGAGTGCGCCGGATCAATGCGGTTGCCTGATGTGGAAGTGTCATGCCCTTGACGGGGACGGAGCCCTCTCCGCTTCAGAGTGCACTGCAGCTGCGCTGGCAGAGAGCCAACAAAAGATTGATTCCGCCACGTCGGAAAATATGCAGCAGCTGAGTGAGCACACCTCAAAACCAAACTTCAAATTTCTTATTGAAGAGCGTTGGGCAAGTTTTGCGGATCGCATAGCGGCCTATCACCCCAAAGCCGAGTCATGCTCCTTCGCGAGGTCGTCTCGCAACGTCCATTCACTTGTATCAGAGCTATTGTCGTGCAGCACGCCTCTCATGAGCCGCAGTGGCGTCGCAAGTGTGTGGGATGCCGCCGCATGCAGCGCATCAGGCGGTGATGTTGCAGTCCAAAGTGTACGCCAGAGATACGATGATACAATCGCCAGCGTGCGACTATGGACTGCGCGCCAGCAGGTTCAAGAGGCACATTACAGCGCAGCCAAAACAGAGTTGCGGGAAGCGAAACAGTACGAGCACGATGTTGTTGCAGTTGTCCTCTCCGACTCGCCATGACCATGTTGCTCTGTGCAGACAACGAGACGCGCTGAAAAACTTTCTGCAAAACCATGCAAAACTGGCAACAACTTTGCAAGCCACGGAGCAACTTCGCGACAGACTTAACTCGGTGCGGCTTTTGGTGTTGTTTGTATCAACTGCACCAAAACGATGTGTGAATTTGCTGTGATGCTCATGACAGGCGCGAGAAGTTGTAGAAAAGCTGCGACAAAAGCGTGAGGCTGTCAGGGACAGACTGCGAGGAATGCAGCGCAAGTCTTTGTCGGAATTGCATGGACGCTTAAATGGACTCAAGCGCATTCGTGATGCTCTTATCGGCCGAATTGAGTACCAAGAACGTTTGCAAGACGAGGAGTGCAAGCAAATGGAAATTCATGAAGTTGATGTCCAAGAACAAACACGCCAACTCCTCGCGCATCGTGACGATCAAGCGAAAGGCAAAGGCAAAGGCGGTGCCGCGGCGCTCAACGCAATGAACTCCTGGTTGTCAGACGCAGCTGCAGCGTCACAAAGCCTGCTGGCCCGAAGTAGTGCTGGTGCAGATGCCGGGAAACGTGCGAGCCCCGGTTCGAGAAGCTTAGGCTCCCCAAAATTGGACGCGCAACGCGATGCAGCGGTGTACAAAGTTGTCAGCAAGTCGGGTGGGCTCAGACTCGTGGAGCAGGGAACTATCGCAAGCAGTATGTTTGCTCGTCCACACAAAGAGCATGCATTCGCGTCAGTCGCTTCCTCCATGGCGAAGCCAGAGCGTCACTACCCGTACGTTGCTGAAGAAGGAATCACTGGACACAACCCAAGCCACGTAGACAGTGCCTCACCTGTCGTTGTTTTTATGTTTCAGGCGATCAATGCGCACACAGCAGTTCCCCGCGCATTTTCACTCGGCGCCAGAGCGAGCCACCAGCGTTGTTCTGTCGTCATTTGGTGGTGCAACCGTCGAGTCCAATGATGGCTCCGCTGTCGCTGCGGAAGACGACCTCGAGATGATGGCTGCTGACGAAACGCACGCCGACAACGATCACTTTGGCGCCGAGAGTGGGTCTAGTGAAAGTGATGATGACATTGACATCGAAGGTGATGCAATTGACACTATGAAGCGAGACCGCATGCCCAGCTCTCCAGGTTCACCTGGTCGCAAAACTTCGTCTCCACGGTCGCCGCAAAGCCCAAAAGCTGAGAAGAAAATGTCCATTTGGGAAAAGTTAACGCAAGCAAAGAACAAAGCGTTGGCTGGAATCAAGGAGTCGACTGAGAAGCTCCGTGAGAAGAGTGATGCCGCCTTTCGCGACATACAGCAAGCCAGCAAGAAAACTGAAAAGTTTTTCGAAGATACTGGATCCCGTCTCAAGGAAACTTTCAACGCGAACTCCCCGAGCGGCGACGGTAGCCCAAGGTCCCGCTCAACCAACCAAAGTCCTCGACAAAGCGGTCTTCTGCGCCATCGCAGCACCGCGTGCTCGAACTGTGGTTCAAAGCCTATGTTTGGGTTGCGGTGGCGGTGCCTTGATTGCCCGACTAAAGTGGACCTCTGCGATTTCTGTTACCGCACTGGCGCGCACGCCAACGAAGGTACACACAGTACAGAGGGCGTAGCTTCGAGCAAAGTATCCAAAGCCGAGCAATCAAAATTCGAGGTGACGGCTTTACATCTCTCTGGTCCCATCATTCTGTGCCTATCATTCACGTTTTCTGTTGCAACACTGGTGTGCAGGATGCTGTGGTCCTCGCTGTGGTCGGAGGATCGAAGCCAAAGGTACTTTGTCAGCCGTCACCACACATATTGAACACCATTTTCTTAATTCGTAGTGTGCCTTCTGTAATAGGCGAAACAACTTCGGCAATGGCTCAACAACCTGCGGCGATCGCAGACAGTGGAAGACTTGGTAGGCCGTGCACGTCAATTTGTTGCTGTACTTCCGTGCATTTTATGTCATATCGGTTTTGTTGTCACAACAGGCAAAGGTGTTGAAGAAGCTGGAGCTGCCCGATGTGACGTATGAAACCGCAATCGCGTTCACACTGCAAGTGCTCTCTCGAGTGCAGCGCCCAGGGTACGCACCGCTGCTGCGGTGATACTCTCGCGTCGATCATGCTAACTCCATCTTTACGAAATGCTGTCCTTCGTCCTCTCTTAGCCGCCTCGTCGTCGACGTCATCGCTGGTCAGTGGAGATTTCTTCGTCACGCGCCAGATGCCGCCAAAGTGCCGCAGAGGGTGGTACAGCAAGCAGCGTCTGCGTCGCCGGCGTCTCCGAGGAATCCTGATCCTTCTCCAGCCGACGCGTCAAGCCAAGATCAAGCAGATCCTGTTGCTGCTCTCTACGAACGTGATCCTGATATCACGCTTGCGAACCTGCATCGATCCGTGCGTCCGGAAAATGCTGCTTCTCTCAACGGGTTTGTGGACCAACTTTGAATGACTGATGCTGACATACTTGTGTAACAATTCCCATGGACTTGCAACCGTGTCTGCAGGCATATAGTGGTCACTCTGCGCCTCACGGTGCGTGACTTTCGTGAGTCGGAAGCAGAGCGGCGACACAAAGAACTCAAGGCTGCTAAGCGTGCCGAGTACGAAGCTGCTCGTCAGAAAGCCATTGCTGCCGCACAATTGCAGGCCAAGAAGACATCAGTCCAAGAGCAAACTGAACCTGAGAAGAAGAACGCCGAGGTTGCATCTGCCGAGACAAAGACGGCTGCTTCACCCTCTGCAACCCCCGGCGAAATCATCGCCGCCACACCACTGACGTCCACAGACCCTGCGGTTCGGGAAGCAGTGGCTTCATCGATCGAAGCTGAGCGAAAAGTTATTGAAATGGAGAAGGAACACTTCAATGACATCTCCGACGAGGAAAGCCAGTCTGCAGAAGCTTCTGCTACCACCCCTCACAACAATGACGTGCAACCAACCGTCGAAGCAACAAAGAGCCCGCCGACCGGCGAGCGAAACCAATACTTCCGTCACGGACGTATTGTTTCATCGCAAGAGCTCCAGTTGTGGAAGGTTTGTTTGCGCCCCAGGGTACAACCATCATCGTTGATGTATTTGTTGACAGTTGCTGTCACTGCCACCATTGTCTACAGGAGCATGGCCTGCTTCCAACGCCCAATTTATCGAAGGCGCTTTCTGAATTCTACTCGAAGGTGGAGCCTTCGAAATTGAGCAATGTTCCTCAAATTGTGAAGGTAGCGAGCTGTGCAATTTGTGTTCAAGGCCCGCGTCCGGCAGCTGATCATTGACGTTGGTAATGCAGGTGTTCGGCGGAGACGCCTCCAAACTTCAGAAGATGTTTAACACGTTGCGTGAGCGGTATGGGACTGTCCCAGCACTTGTGGATGCTCCCACATCTGACCGCCGCAGCCCTGGCCGCAGCCCTCGCCGCAGCCGCAAAGCTGCCCCGGCGTGGGCCTCCGAGCTTTCCAAATGTTTGCTTGAGTTTTACAACATTTTCGCACCGGCTAAGGCAGGCAATGTGAGCGACTTGGTGCACGGCATTGTTGCCGCCTCCGAATCTACTGGCGACGCTCGATTCCAGGTTCGATAGCACCCGCGCGCGTGACTTTCAATGTTCCCTCTCACCGTGGTGACGCTGCTCTCAGGTTGAAAGCCTCGTGACGAAGTTGGCTGAAATTTACGGAACAAGGCCGGATTTCGATGTTAGTTCTGTGCCTACGAAGCAGGCGCCGAAGACTGTGAATGCCGCGGACGGCGCGGCGAAGCTGGGGATGGACATTTCCAACTTCTTCGCAGCTGCAGTTGGGTCCGCAATGTCCCCGAAGGGAAAAGAATCTCCTTCGAAGACGCCCACAAAGCGGGACGACAAGCACCAGAAGGGCGGTAGCTCGCGCAAGGCCCGCCCTCCGCCACCAAGCCCCGTTGTGAACAAAGCACGCACCCAACCACAGACAGAGAAGTCGTCTCACACCGGTGAGACGGCTGGTTCGACGTCTTCTGCGCCGGCGTCAGCGACGGGGACAGCGACATCCACCGATGCGTTGCCAGGCAAGTCTCACGACGCTTCCCAATCTGATCTTGAGGTAGTTGGGAATACTGACGACTCGACGGCGAAGCCGACTTCCATGCCGAAACGGCCACAACCTGTCCTCGGCAACATGGGATCCGTCATGAAAGCTGAACAAGAAGGCCAGAACTTGGTTGAGTCCAAGTCTCCATCGCAGTCTCCGGCGCAAGCTGCTGTAGCACCAACCACTCCAGCTAAGAAAGTTGGCACCACTCTGCCAGGAACACCAACGAACGACGAGCCCGCGAAGAACTCCGACGTGTTTGCGTCTCTCAATCCATTGGCTCAGCGAAGCCAGCAAGCCGACGACACAACAACGTCGAGCAGTGGCAAAGCCTCGACCACGGATGCAGTTGTAGCAGGTGATGCGGACAGCGAATTTGCGGATTTAGTGGCACAGAACACGCCTACAAAGACGGCGGAGGATGCCTCCAGTAATGCAGCTCTTGACAACCTGGAAGCATTCTTTGGCGGGTCTTCTTCGACCGACGCTTCCGCGCCAGCTTCCGCTTCTGCGGCCGCGACCGCGGCCACTGCAACGACGGCGGCGACAGCAGCAGATGCCAGCGCGGCGAGTGAAACTGAGGCAAAGGTGGTCGAGGCCGACTCAACCACTGACGTGCTCGGAGATTTCTTTGCCGTGGGACAACCCCAACAACCGAGACTTGCACCGACGTCTGACTTGCGGCAGGCCCTCGTGGACTACTACTCGCTCTTCAACAAAGAGAAACTGGTTCGTTGTGACGCGTTCATGGGTGTTGTCTCTGCGTTGACGTGGCTGACTTGTTGCCATCGCCTCTCTGTGTCCAGGCAAATGTAGATAAAATCGTGGCCAAATTCGGATCGGACACGGCCAGGTTGCGCCGCATGTTCACACAGCTACAGAAACTTTACGGAGAGGTCCCTGCGTACACCGGGTTCCAGTAGACTTTCAGTAGACGTGCTAGTAATTCAATTACGCTCCCTCGCACGAAGCACAATGCGCCTTCAAATCACAGCTAAAACTGATTTGACTTTATGCAATACTATTCAAATCAACTTGCGAAAGCTCATGCAGCTCAGGCAGAGCCGTCGTTATCTATACCCGCGCCTCTTTTCTTTTCTATACTGACTACGCGTCGAGGACGTGCTCGTCTTTCCTTCGGGGTCCACTGAGTTGGCGGCGATTACCTGCAGACAGAGTTCAAGCGTGTGCACGCAAGTAAGCTTCAATGTCACGACTATGACGGAGCCATTCAACCCATCTTACCCGCTTCAACAGCTGCTGAAATCTGCACCTCGCGAAGTATCCTCGAACCGCTGTTTGGATGACGCGGAGCGCTTGACCCTGCCGCGCAAATTGCATCAGCGAGCTGTCTCTGTGGGGACATATCAGCAGCAAAACACACACACACACACGCACACACGCAGAAGCAACGACGATTGCTTGAGAATTTCGAACGAATTGCGACGACAGGTCATGCACCCGAGTGCCTCCGACGTGTTCGCGCGTGCATACGTACTCATCCAGTCTAATCATGTCTAAGCGCCGACTCCTCGCGAAAGCGCCGCCACCGCTCTTATTCCCCGGAGCGTTTTGCGACATCAACAGTTTCTGAAGATACTTAGCGCTTCGCGCGAGCTGCGAGGCCAACGTGTCGTTTTGCGCGAGGAGCTCGTCGCGTCGATCGTGCAGGCGGTCCATCTCCATGAGTGTCTGCCGTAGCAACGTCTGTGACAGCTTCAACGAGTTTTCAAGTTCTTGCTTCGTCATGAGCGCTGGCTCCAGCACCAAGACGGTCTGACATCGCTGCTGAAAGCGCTGATCCATCGTTCCTTGGACGTGTCACCGCGACACCAGATGCACTCAACACAGTGCGCGACAATAACCAGTCGCTCGGACGCGCAATGCGGGGAGGCCTATACGTGGGATGCAAAAGAATGCAACGAATCCACTTTTGAGCACAAGAAAATCGTCCATGATTTGTCGGCGGCGCAGAAGTCGCGACGATAATGCTGTGTGCTCGACAAACGCAATCTCTCCGCCATGCCGTCCGACCACCATCCCGCCGTGCATGCAGTCCCTTTGGTTCAACACATGGCCTACTCTCGACGACCAATCTCTTACTCTGCATGACGTAGATCGCCGTTCCTCTGTCGCTCGTCGTTCCTTTGTCTTTCGTCGTTCGTCGTTCCTTTGTCTTTCGTCGTTCGTCGTTCCTTTGTCGTTCGTCGTTCGTCGTTCGTCGTTCGTCGTTCCTTTGTCGTTCGTCGTTCGTCGTTCCTTTGTCGTTCGTCGTTC
>ENA-OWNT01005317-OWNT01005317.1-seawater-metagenome-genome-assembly--contig:-NODE-5317-length-10683-cov-4.640769_pt1 | contig 10683 bp, 9 predicted proteins | sample MGYA00238136_ERZ651165 | MGnify/ENA primary metagenome ERZ651165 (study PRJEB26861, sample SAMN08777766) | seawater metagenome | isolation source: coastal seawater | place: USA: Florida | collected...
CGCTGTCCGATTAAGATAACAATGCCGTTGCCGACAAAGGTCGCTGTGGAGGAATGCTGTTGCTCGACGGCGACGACACTGTGGTGGTGATGTCCTCGTCGCTAGAGTGGCCTCTGTCTGTGGTTTCTTGTGGCTTGAACTGTTTGGCTGTGTTGCGTGGATGTGTTATCGCCGTGTAGGATTGAGATCGTGTGAGTTCACAGAGAGGCAATTCGGTTGGTGATGAAAAACGGACCGCTTTGCAAAATGGCCTGAAACAAGCTTGGATGGTTCTTCCGTGACTTGCCGAGAGGGTGCGCCGGGCGGTTGCGGTGTATCGCACAGTGCGCCGGCCTTGGAGTTGTGGCAGCACTGAGTGCTGGAGAATGGTGTGCTCGGAACAATACTGTTCGATGCATCGGTTGCCGACCGCACGACTGTCGTATCCCTGAGGCCAGCAATGAGGTGGTGCCGTGCACAGGTGGCACTGTGCTGTGCTGCATTTTTCTCCTTCTCAGTCGGTGTCCCCGTCGGGCTGGAGAGAGAAGTCTCCGTAGGCGCAGCCACTTCTGTCGGCATTGTGGACGAGGTGCGTAGCGTGGACGCAGTGTTTTGTGCTGCGACGTCTTGCATGTTGGGTATTTGCCACATCTTAATTGTTTGCTGGCGTGTTGTGTGGCTGCGACGGCATACGCAAAGGTGAACTGCACCACTGGGGTGCTGTGCTCGTTCTCGGTTGTTCTGCAATTTGCACCGCAACCAAATGAGACGGTCACGGTCGTTGTGAAGCCAGAACCTCTTGGGCAACAACGTGTGCGCTTCACGGACAGAGTTTCTTTTTTGCCGATCTCGGACGAGGTCGCTGCCAATGCATCAGAAGCGCTGTCCATCACATCAGGGGTAACTTTGCTTTGCACTGCGTTATCATCATCCCTCGTGAATACGTGCCCGCGGATCTCAAACATTATCCACACGCGTGCAGGATGGCTGGAAATCACTGCCGTTTCGGCATACCCTAGAGTTCACAGAAGCGAATTGGAACGTCCCGCAGCAGGTGTTTTTCCAAACACAAGCAGTAGAGACGTTCACCGAAGAGCTGTGTTGGGGCGTGTACTCACCGCTGTCGCCGGACCGGCCGGCGAGCTGCGTATTGCCTATGTCGTACCGACATCCACGGGATGCTTACCCCCCTGAGTCGTTTTCGAGTTGCACGTCGGAATACTTCGAAGATTTGTGGGAAGCATGGGGTCAGCAATCTACTTGCGCTGATTTGCATTTGTTTGGCAATTGAAAAGCGTACCCTTACACCCGACCAGTAATTCGTTTCTGTGCATCCTCACTTTCTCTTTGCAGGTCACAATATGTCAGCTGTTGCCGCGGAGAATGAGCTGAGAAAGGAAGAAGTTGAAGCCATCCGCATTGATAGTTCTGTTTACGATTCCACCACGACCACGACCACAACAACGACCACGACCACGACCACGACCACGACTACCACGACCACGACAATAGACCCAAATTGGTTCGCTCTCAACTTCACAGAAGAAGTGTCGACAACGCTCAACACCACGATGGCCGTCACAACTGCCCCGCCCGCAACCACTGCACCCACTTGGTTCAACACAACGCACAGCACACTGGGGTCGACGATGTTCTGGACGACGAGTCTGTTTCTACCGGATTGTTTCGATGTTGAATTTGGGCTTGACCTCATCGAAGGTTCACTGACGAACGTCATGAAAGCGTCGGAATGTCCAGATTGTACTGATGAAGAGTTCTTGGAAATGTACGTTGCCGTCGCCAATGATATGTTCATGCACGGTGGACCTCCGCGTTGCACACCATCACAGCATTCCTGGGTGACTTTTTATTGTCCCTTTTACGCAGATGTGGACGCGAATGTCGTGATCTGGGCGAACGCTGCACTGCGTTTTCTTGGATGGCGCGGCTAAAGCGGTGTACACTGAAAGACGGTCGCGGAGTGGATGAGGCGTATTTCATAGCTGATGCCACCAAAGACTTGTACACCTACAATGTGCGTGTGATCACTGGCGTTGGCTGTGCCCGGCTGTTTTCAGCGTCGAAGGTGCTCAACTTTGTTGTTGTTGACAGGCGGAATTGTGCGCGCCGACGACGACACCACTGCCGGAAGAGCCTCATTTAGCACAACTCCCTGGCGACAATCGATGGTGCGCTATCAGCGCTTCGAATGAGTCACTTTACATTTCGGGCGAATGGGGTTGGTGCAATTGTTCCTCCCCCGCGGATTTGCGTAGATACGGTCAGCGCGCAATGTATTGTATTCTGTGACAGATTGTGATTCGCGCCGTGCTAGAGCACTTCCGGTGCATGTTCTTATGTCACAGACATCGTTTTGCCATGTGCACAGGAACCCGCAACTGGTTTACTGGCATCGCAGCAACCCCAGGAAACTTTGGAAGCGATGGGGTATGGCACAGATGACACCCCATGTGCCAGTGGGCTGAAGTCACACGTGTTCTTGTTTTGCAGGCACCTTCAAGGATTACAACTTTGCATTTATCCGCTCGTTCGACACTTGGAACACTACCATTCCAGTTCATGGGGCGCAACATTACCCATGAGTACTTAGATGATCCGAACCCGGACTCTTTCTTCCAGTGTGAACGGTACGACTGGAACCCACCGCCACCCTGCGAGGATTATGTGCGCTCAAATGGCGACAGATGGACGGATATCTTTGGATTGGACGGGTCCGTTGCGGCAAATGAGTTGCAGTTTGACCTATTCGTTCTTGGTCTCAATGTTGCATGTGCTATTATCACAGTTGTTTGGAGTACGAAGAAAAAGAAATGTGCATCCCATACTTCAGTGGAAGCTCGTTTTTCGCCGACGCAGATGGCATTAACGGCGACGAAGCTTGCTGTGCTTGTGGTGGGGGAAGCATTCCGGCAGGTTCGGCGCCAAGTGTTTGCCCCGCTCCCATGACTCCTGCTGCGATGGTGTGGATATCTCAGCGTTCGATGCCGTCTTGATTTATCGTCAAGGTGACTGGGACTACTATGAAAACACAACTTGGTGTGCGAACAACGCCACTTGCTCGAACACGGCGAGAGACATTATCACAGCACCAACAACCGAAGTGAATCGCACGATGTGTCAACGACAATGTGACTCGAACGCAGATTGTTTCGTGTACAGCTTCGAAAGTGAGGCTGGCCAATGCAGCCTGCTGCGTACCTGTGGTATTCCATTGGAGTCGAATTCAACCATCATCGGGTTTCGGCCAGGGAATGTTGAACGTGGATGCACAGACCAGGGCGCACAGAACTACAACGCGTTTGCCATTTTTGACGATGGATCTTGCTCGTAAGATGCTAGCGCCTGACTGCGACGCTGCCACTGATCACTAGCATCACTGTTGTTTCCATGCTGCAGGTACCTCTACGGTTGCACAGATCCCGCTGCTGAAAATTATGACGCGGCCAGTGACTTCAATGACAACTCCTGTTCGTACACCACAGAGTTGCCAGTTAATGTGTTTCCACTCCCAACAGTGAGCAAGCTTGAGCCTTCGTCGTTGAAACTTCACGGTGTGTTGTCATCATCAAGCCAACCGTTGCGTTTGATGGTTCAGCCGATTTTTATTGATGGTGCCACGTCGATTCTTGTAGGTGGTGAAACTTTGACAATCAGCGGGCACGATTTGAATTCGAATGTGCAAGTGTTTATCGGTTCCGACGAATGCACCAATGTGCGGGTGTCACAAGCAGACGCCAACGACGTTGCCATATCGTGCGACACAGCTGAGAGTTTCAGTGTCGGACCAAAGATTCTTTCAATTGTGACCGATAGTCCTGTACTAGGGCAGATCGTTCCGACCTCTGGAAACGTGCTCATTCCGCTGATGTCTGAAGTTAGCTTCGACACAGTTGTGGTATGACATCGTCAACTTCACACTATGCTATGCCCCTTGTAATGATCTCACTTCTACCTGCTTCTTTCTCGCAGGTGAATGAATCTCATGCGGCTGAAAAGGTCTCAAAGCCTTGGCACAGGACGCAGGGAATCGACGACTCCACAATGGTTCAAGTGCTCACCGCATCCCACATCTATACGACCACTCAATGCAATCCTGGATACGAAATGTGGAATTTCACCGAGCAGGAAATTGCAGCTTATGGTGGCTTCGAAAGATTGGGGATTCGGCCGCGAAGCGTCACTGACTACGGTCGCGTCAGAGTGAATGCTGAGTTCGACCGCTCTGTTGCCATTGCGAGCTCAGACGGAACGTACTACGCCTCAGCATGGAATCCGGACAACTCGACGCCTTCAGGCGACACAATCTTGCAGTTTTTTTATCAGCAGTGTCGCCGTTGCCGCGCTGGCTCGTTCAGCGTTGACGGGCATCCATGCATTCCGTGCCCGATAGCTGCGACATGTTACATGACACTCTTCAACCAAACTGCCCACAATTTGTTCACAAAGACGGACTCCTTTGCCGGAACCTCGAAGCCGCAGTACCTTGCCGGATTCTGGACGGCTGCGAGAGAGGACGTTGATTTCTTGCACCCGCAGACGAGCGCAGGCATCGCATGCACGTTTCCGTTTTCGAAGCGATGCCCTGGAGGCTCTACGTGCACAGAAAACTACGACAATGACTCCTACATGTGTGGGGCATGTGCCAACACGTCAGCATGGTTTGGCGCAGAGTGCCACTCTTGTGCAAGCTTGTGGGACTTCCCATCTGTCAACGTCTGGTGGCTTCTGGTGGTTGTGGTGGTAAGTCGCCTCGCCATCACCGCACAGGACGCATGCATTCGTCGAAATGAGAAGTTTGGAAACTTTTTCGATGCAATTCGGAGTGGCGCCGACTCTGATAAGGAGATGTCGCCAAAGCAAATCAAGTCAGGCCCGCAGAGCCGTACGGATGGGTCCCAATCGAACAGCTCCGACCTCGCCGGCCCTCGTTCCACGCACCAGCAGTCTCCGAACAGCGGTGCAGCTTCTCTTGCAACTGGCAATAGAGAGGTTAGTCTCCAGCAAGGCAATATGCCGGACACTTTCCCGAAGCAGGAGGACAGCATTCGGCTGTTTCGTTTGCATGCACTGCGGCAAATATGGTGAGCTTTCAACAATGTGGTCGTGAAGCGATCGTGGTATTGCGCAGAGTGGTCACTGTCGTTGTTGCTTGTTGAACAGGTATGTGCCCTACCAAGTTTTCGGGTTTTTGCAAGGTGTATGGGCTATCACGTTATCACCAGCTCAAGCCGCAGCATGGCCGCCAGTGTTCCGCTCGCTCGTCTTTGGAGGATTCTTTGCTGTGTTCAACTTCCCATCAAACGTTCTCCCAACTTTTGAATGCTATGCAATAGCACTTTCCGGTACGAGTGTGTGAACGGCAGATGGTGCACGGTTACGAAGCGTGGGATGACGGTGTTGGTTGACAGGCTTTGGGGCGGGCGTCGGTTTTCTTGGACATTTCGCAGCAGCTGCTCTTCTGCCCGTGGTGTTCGTGGTGAGTAACAGCCGAATTCAACAGCGCCGCCACTCTGTGTTCTTGAGTTCTGATGCCACAAGGTGTTCGTTTCAAACAGGCTATTATTCACGCGAGCTTTGCAGTTTACGCGTGCTTGATCCGGCAAAAGAAATTGCACCCTTACGCGCCTCCACAAGGAGACGGAGTCGCTGTGTCCATCGTCGACAAAGTGGTTCAAGCACAATCGCAGTCGAAGGAAGCATCAAGTGAAACAGAAATTGAACCTGAAGGCTTTGTATCTGAGGAAGGCGGTTATGCAGTCGTTCAAGGATCTCGAGTGCCCATTGCCTTTTTAACTCAACGACAACGGCAGAAATTGGGATTGAAGAATATCTATGATTCTGCAGATGCGCTGAAGTCCAAACGTATGCAGCAGGTGCGTGAAGTATGGTGAACAACGAATCCGCAGTTTGCAATGTCACTCACATGCGGTCCCTGCATAGGACAATGCTAATGGCTCTGATACCAAAGTATTCACCGCACGGTCATCGCAAGCTCTCCACCTGCTAGCGGAAGCTGAGAAGGAGATGGGAATAAAGTACGTGCATTTCACGTCGCTATCCGTGTCCGGCAATCAATCTGATACCAGTGCCGCTTCTCCAGACATTCGTCAAAGTCTAGCGATGCAGATACGTTAGCTTCGAAATTGCCCGATCCAACAATCGGAGCGGATGAAGACGACAAAGAGCTTCAACAACTACAACAGTATCTCAACGAAGTCACTTGGCCTTACACAGCGACCATCTGCGTTTACATTGCGTCTGCGGTCCCAGTTTTGCGTCTGTCGATGGTAAATGTTGGTTGACGTGCACGAAGCTACGGTGCGTTTTCACAACTTGTCTCTGCGTGGGTTTTGGTTTTGCAGGAAGTGTTTGAATGCAGAGACTTTGGCTTGGAGTACAATGCGTCATCTATTGAATCGCCACGGCTTGTCATGGACCCAACCATCGAATGCTATAGTTCTGCTCATGCACCTTGGGTTGCGGCAGCAGTGTTGTCTCTTGCTGTCTACGGTGTCGTACGTGAGGCGTGCCATGCTTAAGCGCCTGCTGTTCGTCTGAATTATCACCCGTACGGTGTCCACAGGCCATACCAGCTGTTATTATGACCTCACTAGCAGCGTTTGCCAGCCCACCTCCATCAGAGGAAGAACTGCAAAGGCAGAAAGAGAAGGTATGCGGTCACATTCCGTTATGTGCTAAGAAATAGTGAGCTTTCCTTCACGCACAATACAACACGATGCTGCAGGAGAGAGCAAAGCGCCGGAAAGAGAAGCTCAAGGCGGAGCAGAAGGCAAAATCCAAACGCGATGACGATCGGCGGAAAGGAGGAACATCTGCAATGCCAAAAGACTTACTGCAACTCAAGCGAAAGGCTCTCTTACACCTCGACGAGGACGTTGATGATCGTGAGCTGCTTGACATGTTTAAAAAGGTGGCTGCCGCTCGCCGACGAAAGCTTTGGAATCGGCGATTGTGGCTTCTTTTCCGCGAGTACAGACCTGAATTGTACTTCTTCGAGGTGGTGGACTTGCTCTTCCAGTTTGTGTGCTACTCGTGTGTACCGATCATAGCGGCAATTGTTGGCGCTGGCGACGCAGCTCTTCAAGTGCAGGCGGCGCTGTGCTTTTGCTACTTTGTCGTTCACTTGTACGTGCGGCCGTACGCCGATGCGCACTTCAATATCGCGAAGCAGGCGTCGTTGTTGTGTCTGTTCGGCTTGTACGAAGCTGGATTTGTCAACCACGCAACGAACTTCCTCGCCAATATTCTGACGCCAGCATTTTCTAATTCCGAACTCGCCGGTTTTCAACCGTTGTCAAGCGCGTCGTGGAATGCGAGTTCTGCGTTGTTTGATGTGCACAGCGGCACGGCAACCAGGACTGACATTGAGTCTGTTCCGGAGTACTACCAGTCGCTGGCCACACTCGTCGAGATCCAGTCTCCGACCTTGGCCTTGCTGTTCATGGATGCGTATTGCTGGCTCCTTCTGTTCGCAGGGGTGTTATGCACTGCGGGATCAGTTGTGGTGCTGGGGAGCATTTTGGCTCGGTTAGCGCTCACGACGGACGCGAAGCAGGAAGGCATTCTGCGAATGTGGCAGCAATCCACGCCATCACCGATCGAACTTACTTTCACAGAAAAAGACACTGTGACGAAGCCGGACAACAGTGACAGCGCCCGCCTTCGGCTCGAGAGGGACTGGAATCACCTATCTAGATTGAAGAATATTGCTCTCGACTGCTTGAACGACGCAATTGTAGACGAACTCAAAGCTCTTCGGCAGTTCACAGAGGACGCCATCGAGGAACACGGAGAAGGAGTTAGAACAGCTGCTTCTCTCAACCAAGAAGTACGTGCCCGTGGTTGAACAATGCCAAAATAGCTTCACTTAACTCACTCTCCTTGTGCCCCAATGTTTTCGCAGAAACGCAAGCAAAAGCACACGCAGCGGCAGTTGTCCGCCGACATATCAAATCGCTAGGAAGTGGCCACCGTCTACCGTCGACGTCGTATCTTTCGGGAAGTTGCAAATTTGCATTAAACGGTTATAATCGCCAACATATAGTCCAGCACTAGTGGTCCGTGGCGTTTGCAGCTGCTGCCTCAGCCTTCGCTCGCCGCAGAGCTTTCTTTTTCTCCCGTTTAGATTTTCCGCTTTTCAATCTTCTCGGCTCCTTCGACAGCTTTGCCTGGTAGAATGGGTTCACAAACAAGGTGAACGCTTTCTGTGGCAGACTAGCCAACATGCGGCACTTGCCATTTGGAATGTGCACGTACAACTAACGCAGCTTGTTCTCGTTTGGCTCGAAGAAGTTTGTTGTTGCCTTTGGTTTTCAGCCAAGCAATTATGAGTCGTCGTAGAAATCAATGACCAGGAACTGCGCAGTGCGAACCCACCCATTCGGTCCTTTGGATCGGTATTCTTCCAAGCTTCACCGTGACCACCGAACGCAATATTGCCTGCCCGCCGACGTGGCTTTGACCGACGCTGGCTTCTCGCCGATTCCGCGAAACCCCCGTCGGCTGGATTGTTTCGAAACATACATATTGCAGTCAATTCCAAATGTGTTCGAGACATCGAGCTGGGAACTACGTACCAAGTTTGGCTTTCCGCGATGATACACCACGCAGTAGACGCAGTGCGTCGGACAGTGGCATTCGATGCGCAGGATCCGGCGCAATCAATCCACCAGCCACCATCGCATATCTAGATGTTGTGGCATTTTGTAGTTGCTTCAGCCGCTCTTCGACGGTGCCTGCCATGGCGCCGGGTGATTCGGCGCCTTCTTCTTTGGACTCGCTTTGGTTCGTGTCTGACGCTTCCGAGAGCGGCGCAGTGAATGGGTGTTTTCCGTTCAACGCTAGCTCGAAGAGCAAGACACCAACGGCAAAAGATGGTTGTTGTGCCAGCGGTACCACGATACTGTCCACGTGCGGGCCATCAGATTGTCCTCGTGCACCAGATTGCCACCGTACGGCTTCCACAACTTCCGGCGCAAGGTGAGCTGTGTTGCCGACACCGAGCGTGGTGTTGTGGAAAGGGTGCATGCGCAAGGCATCATCCATGTCGGTGGGTCCCGATCCGCGCTGACGAGCGCAGCTGAAGTCTGATATCACCAAACGCTTACAAGATGGGTCTATCAACAAGTTGTCCAAGCTGAGGTTACTGTGGACGATGCCGTGGTCAATCAGATGGAGAGCGCCGTCAACGATCTGGCTGGCGAAGTTAAGCACATCACTCGTGGGGAGGGTGCCTGACTTGCTCTCTATATATTGTCGCAGAGTCATCGGGAATGCCTCCATAACTAAGCCAGTGGCGCAAGCATATCGAGTGCGTCCTCCGTGGCAGACAGCTGCTGCGATTGCATCGGGAAGATGCTGCACCAAGTCCTCTGTGAGCCTGCTCGACGGCACTGTCTCCAGCACAGTGATGATGTTCCAGTGCCACGGCAGCTGTTGCAGCAACTGAAACTCATCCACGAAAGTTGTTGGTGTTGAAGTATCTTTTGAAGAATGTAGAACTTTCAACCCTACTGTAACGCCACGGGTCGTGCAAGCCAGGACGGTTCCATTTTCGGCGGAGCCGAAGGCCTTCTGTACCTCGAATTCGTCGAAGCGGACCCCTGATACCGTCTTTGTGTCCTCCACAATCTGCTGACGCCGGACGAACACCGCGTCTCGCTCGCCTCCGCGGCGCGCACGGATGTCATTTGTTGCGTTCGAGGATGTGCATTTGGTTGGAGATGGACTTTGTTGATGCTTCTCCTGCTCGGATTCTACTGTTTCGCCCGCGGTCGCATTATTGTCTCGTGAGACTCTTCTTTGGCGACTTCGGCGCGATGGCATCGCTCACAGGCGTGATGTCAGTCAGAAGTGAATCTCACCCATTGTGTGCAGGACTCTTCTTGTCTTGGCATTCTGCTGTTCATAAATTCAGTCAATAAATGATTTTCCACGACAAGCGTAGCAAATTAAACACCATTTAAACACCAACAGTATCGAAGTTGAGCAACGTGCTCCGGTTGACACCAGAGTTTATTGCAGGAGGTGTTCGTCAGTCCACTGTGCGATGCACACCCGCGTCTGCAAAGGCTTTTGCGAAGGATGACAAGTACGCAACGACGAGCGACGAGCGACGAACGAAGGACGATCCATGACTAACACGACGAAGGACAAAGGACGAACGACGAACGACCCAACAACGAACGACCCAACAACGAACGGTTGACAACGACAACGACAACGACAAACGACGAACGACAACGACAAACGACGAACGACAAACGACGAACAACGAACAACAACGCATTGTCGATTAATGCCGTTTTCCACAATACCGTATGTACTACATGTTGTACTACGTGTACTACGAACACCTTCATTGATTTACTGCAATCTGCGCGGTGCACACACAACACAAAACAATCATGTCATTTACAGTACTGTGTACGGCTAAACATTGCATAAAAGAATCAGGGTCATATGTATGGATTAACGCCGTGTCAAGAATGGATGGGTTGAAACTTGTACTAGTACCACTGTCGACAACTCGACTTTTGTCACAGCCGACTCCGTTCGGCCGTTCGTTCGTTGTTCACTGTTCGTTGTTTGTTGTTCGTTGTTCGTTGTTCGTTGTTCGTTGTTCGTTGTTCGTTGTTCGTTGTTCGTTGTTCGTTGTTCGTT